>ERZ773018.158-NODE-158-length-46384-cov-4.899523_pt1 | contig 46384 bp, 37 predicted proteins | sample MGYA00580840_ERZ773018 | MGnify/ENA primary metagenome ERZ773018 (study PRJEB29015, sample SAMEA2738125) | human oral metagenome | biome: human oral; feature: human-associated habitat; material: saliva | place: China | collected 2256 ... | reverse complement strand
ACTAGCCAGATTTCTTAACGAATAAAAATTAAGAGTTCGCTACAAATTCGGCAAACTTGCCAATAAATTGGCTTCAAACACGCCGAGATTTGTTCGGCTCACCCTATTTAATTTTTATTCTAAAATCTGGAATGTAACTCACTTATTTTTATTTAACAATTTATATAAAGGAAAAAAGAAAGAGGTATGAAATGAAAACTTTAATAATTTATTCATCAGAAACTGGTAATACGAAAATGGTTTGTGAAAAAGCATTTGAATATATAAATGGGGAAAAGGTAATTATTCCTGTTAAAGAAAAAGATAGTATAAACTTAGATGAATTTGACAATATAATTGTAGGAACTTGGATAGATAAGGCTAATGCCAATGCCGAAGCTAAAAAATTTATTAATACTTTAGCTAATAAAAACTTGTTTTTCATAGGAACTTTAGCTGCTTCTTTAACATCTGAACATGCTAAAAAATGTTTTAATAACCTTAGAAAGCTTTGCTCTAAAAAGAATAATTTTGTTGATGGAGTCTTAGCAAGAGGTAGAGTATCTGAAGACTTACAAGAAAAATTCACTAAATTTCCTTTAAATATTATTCATAAATTTGTTCCTAATATGAAGGAAATTATTTTAGAAGCTGACGCTCATCCTAATGAAACAGACTTTTTGTTAATCAAAGATTTTATAGACAAAAATTTTAACAATTAAATATTGATTATCTCTAAAAAATGCTATAAAATAATAGTAGATTTTTTCTGAATGGAGGACTATTATGGCTAGAAAATGTACTTATACTAAGGAAATGATACTAGAAGCTGCTATAAAACTCTTTAAGAAAGAAGGTTCTGATGCTATTACAGCAAAGAATATTGCAAAAGAACTCGGATGTTCTGTTGCACCAATATATTCTGTATATATGAGTTTAGATGATTTGAAAAGAGATTTAGCTTTTGAAATTGAGAAAAATATACTTGAAGAAAAGGAAATTCATCCTCTATTATCTAAAATGCTTGCTAAATTAGAAGTAAGTGAGAATGATGAAGAATTTTCAAAAAAGTTAAAAGAATTTAAACTAAAGATACACAATAAAGAAAATCAAGTTAATATTTTCTCTCAATTTTCAGATTTTATTTCTCTAATTTATAAATCAAGAAGAACTAAATTTTCAAAAATAAAAATTCTTGAGCTTATTGCAAAACACAAAAGATATATAACAGAATTTAGAAATAGCAAAGCTAATTAAATATAAAAAACCACTGATTTTTATCTAGTGGTTTTTTATATTATATTTAATAATTAATTTGCTCCTGCATGTAATAAAATTTCAACAATTTCTGTATAGCCTTTTTCAGAAGCATAAAATAGAGGAGAATTTTCTGAACTATCAACAATATTAACATTTGCTCCATTTTCTACCAATAATTTTACAAAATCATTATATCCTTCCATTGCAGCTATTAGTAATGCTGTTTCTCCCATATCATTTTGAGCATCTATCTCTGCTCCTGCTTCTAATAAAGCCTTACATATATGTTCACTTCCTTTTTCTGCTGCAAAATGTAAAGCAGTATTTCCATTTAAAAGTCTTTGTTTTGTATCTGCTCCAGCTTTTAGTAATAATTGAACAATTAGTAAGTTTCCTTCTTTTGCTGCTATTATTAATGCTGTCTCTCCATTATCATTCATAGCATTTAATTCTATTTCATCTTGTTTCAAAAGTTCTCTAATTACTTCACTTTGATTAGTATAACAAGCTTGATGAAGAGCTGTGTTTCCAAAATTACTCTTATTATCATTATTTTCATCTTTCAGTAACAATGTAATAATATCACGTAATCCATTTGAAGTAGCATAATCAATTGCCTTACGACCTTGATTATCTTTTATTTGGCTATCAGCTCCCTTTTCCAGTAGTAATTTTCCTGCTTCAGTTCTATTTTCCATAAGAGTATATATTAAAGGAGTTCTTCCTTCTTTATCAGTTGCATTAATATCGGCACCTTCATTTAACAGTAGAGAAATAATTTCTTTATTTCCACTTTTTGATACAGCATGAAGTGGAGTCATACTATTGTTATTAGCTAAAGAGCTATCAGCTCCATTGCTCAATAATAGTTTCACAATATCTTTACTTCCTTTCATGCAAGCATAGAAAAGAGCAGTATTTCCAAGACTATCTCTTTTATTAAAATCAAGTCCACCTTTTTTTACAAAAGCTTCTACAACTCCTTTTTGTCCATTTTTACAAGCATTTAAAAAAATCATACTATTATCCATTCTCTACAACTCCTTTTTACATTTTTGTTAGTAAAAACTTTACAAACTCTTCATTATTTAAGTCTGTTGCTATTTCTAATGCAGATTTACCCTCATTGTTTACATGCTCTAGCTTTGGATCTCCAAAATCAAATAATAATTCAGCCATTTCTTTTCCTATATTTAGATTTCTGTTTCTAGCTGCATACATTAAAGGAGTTTCTCCATTTTTATCCATAGCTTCTATGTCAGCTCCTGCTTCTAATACTTGAATTTGTAAATCTTGAGCTTCTCCATCATGACTAGCACATAAAAACATTAAAGCAGTTTGACCATCTAAATTAGTAGAATTAACATCACAATTTTCTTTCAAAAGAAATTTAGCTATAACAGCTGCTAATGTTTTCCCATTACTTAATTTATTTCTATTAATAGATTCACAAGCTTTTATAAAAGCTGTATTCCCTTTCTTATCTATGGTATCATTTATTTTTAAGCCACTTTTTAATAAAAGTTTTAAAAGCTCTTCTATAAGAGGAATTTTATTAAAATCAAAATAGTTATCTTTCATATATCCCAAAATTCCTCCAAGAGCAGTATTTTCTTCAGTAGTTTTTAAATTAACATTAGCTCCAGCTTCTAATAAAGCTTTTACACTATATTCATCAAACATATGAAAAGCTATTCCTAATGGTGTCATTTCTCTAAAAACTGTATCCTCTTCTTCTAAAAAAGCATTAATATCAGCTCCTAATTTTATAAGAGCATTTACAGCTTCATAATCTTTTTTTTCAATAGCTCTATGTAAAGATAAACCTCCAGTTTGAATTAATAATTCATTTGGATTTTCTTCATCATAATTTCCTAATAACAATGCTACTACTTTTTTATTACATCTTCTCATTGCTATATCTATTGCTGTTTTTCCATCATTATTTTTTTCAGTTGGATCTAAACCAGCCTTTAATAAATATTTTATAGTTTTAAAGTATCTTTCTTCATCTTTCTCATTATAATCTGAAAAATATTGGCAAGCTATATGTAAAGCACTGTTTCCTTCAGTATCTTTTAAAGATAATTTTAATTCTCTATCTACAAAAACTTTTAATATTTCATAGTAAGCGTTTTGAGCTGCTAATATTACTGCTGTTCTACCAAATCTATCTTTTCTAAGCACACTAGCTTTTGCATCTAATAGTAATTCTATGCATTTAACTAGCTCTTCACCATTATTAATATATCTTTCTCCTTCTGCTAAACGATGTAGAGGTCTTTTAGCCTCACTATCTTCTATATTAGGATCCATTCCTCTATTTAATAATACTTCAATAGCAAAACTATCACCATATTCTGCTGCTATATGTAGTAGTGATGATTGATCTCCATCCTTTTCTTCTAAATTAGTAGTTCTATAATATTCTAAAATTTGTTCTCTACACATTGGATCATTTTTTAATTCACTATATAAATCTTTTAAATCATATAAGCTCATAATTTTAACTCCTTTTTATTTTATCTTTTACATTTTTATAATTTTTATTTCTTAAACTATTGATAATTTTATGCATTTCCTCTTTCTTTCCCAATAAAAATAAAATATCAATCATAAGTCTTAAAATTTGTTCTCTTGCTAGATCTGGAAATTGAAGGGGTGTAAAATATAACATAGGGTTTATATAGCCTTCTCTCTCTTCTTCAAAGCTTAATAATTCTGAATAATTATCTTTTGTTATTTCAATGCTTCTATTTCTTTTAATTTCTGATAAAGCCTTTTCTAAAAAAAATAAAACTTTTTCATATTTTTGAATTTTTAAATAACAAAGTGCTATATTGAAGAGAACAGCACTATTTTTTTCTTCTTCTAATACTGATAAATACTTAATTGCTTCAAATGGTCTGTTAAAATGTAATGCAAGTATTCCTTGTTCAAACAAATCATTTTTTTCTAAAAAATTAACATTATCTCTAAACATTTCTTCTCCTTTTTCTAGCATTAATAATTTAATTATATACAATAAATTTTTTGTTTTCAAGTAGTACATAAAAACAAAAAGAGGTTACTACAAAATTAAATTTGCAATATCCTCTTTTAATTTAATATGTTATTAGGCATCCAATAAGCCGAGTTTTGTATTTGTTAATCATTTTTCTCGAATTATAATCACTTATAATCTCTAGCGACTTACCACGAAAGAGAGCGAGCAACTCCTATAACTTTCTTACTTAGTCTTGCTCCAAAGGGGGTTTACCAAGCTTTTTTAGTTTCCTAAAAAACTGGTAGTCTCTTACACTACCTTTTCACCCTTACCAAAATGGCGGTTTGTTTTCTGTGGCACTTTCCTTAAAATTACTTTTAGTAGCCGTTAGCTACCCTTTTGCTCTGTGGAGCTCGGACTTTCCTCTGCATAAAGCAGCGATTAACTCGAATACCTAATTAATTATTATTCATCTTCTTCTTCTTGATTGCTCTTATCTTTGTATGCTGCATACATCTTATAGACAATAAACAAGATTATTATAACAAAGGTTGCTATCATAATAGGAGTACTACTTCCATTTTCTTGCTCTTTTGTCATAGTCATTTGATTTAAAGTTTCAATATTAACTTCTTGTAGAACTGAACTAGCTCCATCAAGAACAGTTAGAATATATTTTCCATATTCTTTTCTTTCCAATAATGGTGCTGCATCAGTCAAAGTAGTGTTAATATCATCTTGATAATCATCGACATCTATATCTTTACTGAAAGATAACTCAACCTTATAAGTTTCTTTATCTCCTTTTTTTATATTTAATATCAATGCTCTTTCGGGATCTGAAACTGCAAAACCAACATCCATAGATAAGGTATTTACAAATACCGTTAAATCTTTTTCTTTTTTTATTTCTTCAACCTTCTCATTAATTTCAACTTTTTCCTCATCTTTTAAAATATTAAGATTATCGTTTATAGTTGCAAAACTAAATATTGAAGATATTAGAAATAAAAATGTAATTATTATTTTTCTCATATTTTCTCCATATCTTTAGTAGAACTTAAATACTGGCTCAGGGTTATAAACTAAAAATTCTAAATTTGTTTCCTTCAATTCTTTTATTAGAACTTCATGGAAGAAGTGTTCACTTTCATAATGACCAAAATCAATTACAGCTAATCCACTTTCTCTTGCATCAAGAGCATCATGATAGCCCACATCTCCTGTGATAAATAAATCAATTTTTTCTTTTTTAGCTTTTCTCCAATAACTCATGGCTGAACCATTTATAAGAGCTACTTTTTTTATTTTTTTATTTAAATCATTGCTTATAACTCTTAGATTAGAAATTTGTAATTTTAGTTTAAGTTCTTCCATAAATTTTTTTAAATCTTTTTCTTCATCTAATTTAAAAATTCTACCTATACCACAATTTTTCTCCTCATCATAGTCTAAAAATTTATAATCTGTATAACCTAATTTCTCAAGCACATAATCATTTAGTCCAGACACAGATGAATCTAAATTTGTATGAATAGAATAAATATTTATATCATTTCTTATTAATGCTCTAATTTTTTTAGATAAAATATCTTGCTCATTAATACTTTTTATCGCTTTAAAGATAAATGGATGATGAGTTATTATCATATCAACTTTTTCTTTTATAGCATTTTCTATAACTTCCAAACTTGCATCTATAGAAAATTGTATTTTTTTTACTTCTTTATCATAGTCTCCTACAAGAAGTCCTACATTGTCCCATTCTTCTGCATTTATTTTTGGAAATTTTTTCTCTAATATGTTTATAATATCTCTAGTTATCATAACTCAACCTTTTCATCTACAACTGATAATTTAAATAAGGCATCTTTTACAATTTTATCTAAAGTATCATTATCTATTTTCATAATACTTTGTATTTCAGAAAAGTTCTTTCTCTTATGTCCATCTAAACCAAAATATAGACTTATAGCTTCTATTTCTCTTTCACCTAACCTATATTTTAAATTTAAATAGTCAAATTGATATTCTGCTCTCTTTTCTAATTGTTTCATTTCTTCTATATGTTTTTCTTTGTTCTCTTTTTCTAATTTCTTTAATTCCTCAGATTTACTTTTATCTTTTAAAGAAATCTTTGGATGACTTTCTTTATGAATTTCATATTCTGCATATTCTTTAAAAGCTGTTTTTCTATAGTTAGCATAGCTTTCTATATAGTTAAACATAGCTCTTGCTATATAGTAGTCTTTATATAGCTTGAAATCTTTATCATCTTCAAAAAGTTCATGAGCCTTTATCAGACCAATAACCCCTTCTTGAGTTAAATCCTCGTAAAGAATTCCATCTCTTAGCATATACAGTGCTATTTGATAGACTTTCTTTAAGTTTTTCTCCACTCTTGTTCCACAGCAATCTGCTACTCCACAATCTTTTTCACAAGTGCAGACATCATCTTTTAAGTTTTCAAGAGTTTCTGTTACAAGTAAATCAATGTATTCATAATCAATTTCTTCATCAGTAAGTTTTCTATCTTCTGGAAGTTCTAATTCTAAAGGCTCTGATATATCAAGTACAAGCTTTTTAAAGTCTTCTTCTGTCATATCAAGATTCTTTAGTAAATATCTTTCTAGGCTAAAAAGTTTCAAAATATTCCCTCCTAACTAGTCAACCTTAAAATCTTCAAGCTTTTTCTTTCTGCTTGGATGTCTTAATTTTCTAAGAGCTTTGACTTCTATCTGTCTGATTCTTTCTCTAGTAACATTAAAGATTTTTCCAACTTCTTCTAATGTTTTAGGTGAACTGTCATCAAGTCCATACCTATATCTTAAAACTTTTTCTTCTCTTGGACTCAATGTTTTTAAGACTCCATCTAACTCTTCTCTTAAAATTGCTCTATTTGTAGCTTCATAAGGACTTGTTGTCTTTTGGTCTTCAACGAAATCTCCTAATTCACTATCTTCTTCACTTCCAACTGGAGTTTCAAGAGATATAGGTTCTTGATTCATTTCTTGAATAGCCTTTATCTTTTCAACCTCCATTCCTAATCTTTCAGCTAAAATTTCAGGAGAAGCATCTTTTCCAGTTTCTTGTAAATATATTCTTGATTCTTTTTTAATCTTATTTATAGTTTCTATCATATGAACAGGTATTCTTATTGTTCTTCCTTGGTCAGCTATCGCTCTTGTTATAGCTTGTCTTATCCACCAAGTTGCATAAGTTGAAAATTTATATCCTTTTGTATATTCAAATTTTTCAACTGCTTTCATAAGTCCTATATTACCTTCTTGTATTAAATCAAGAAGCTTTAAACCTCTGTTTGTATGCTTTTTAGCAATACTTACAACAAGTCTTAAGTTTGATTCTATAAGTTTTTGACTGGCTTCTTCGTCACCTTCATAAGCTCTTTTAGCATATTCAATTTCTTCATCATGAGTTAATAGCGGAACTTGACCTATTTCTCTTAAATACATCTTTATAGGTTCATCAACCTTTGCACTATTTCCTAAATTTAGTAACTTTTCATTGCTAAGCTCTTCCTCACTTATATCCTCAATATAATCAGGATTAAACTCATCTTCAAAACCTATGAAAGTATCTGTATCTACATCATCATCATCTTTTTCATCCTCTTCATCTTCTAATGAATCTTCATTTTCTTCTTCTATGTATTCTTCATCTAATTCTTTTTCTTCTATTTCTTCATCTTCATCTTTTTCTTCATCATCTAAATCTTTTTCATCCTCTAGATCTTTTTCTTCGTCTAATTCTTTTTCTTCTATTTCTTCAATTTTAACTTTTTCTTTTTCATTTAAGTCTTTTTCTTTATCTAATTCAGCTTTAGTTTCTTCTTTAACCTTTGCTTTTGACTTAGTTTTAGCTTTAGTTTTTGTTTTACCTTTAGTTTCAGTTTCACTTAAAACTTCAATTCCTTCTTCTAAGAAAATTTTAACTAATTCATTTATTTGTTCTTCAGTGTAATCTTTACTGAAACATTTATTTATTTCTTCATAAGTTGTCTTTTTCTTTTCTCTTACTTCGTTTACGAACTCTCTTCCTTTTTTTGTTCTTATTATCTCTTTCACTATTAATCCTCCCTTAGCTAAAACTTAATGTTAAAAAAGATACTTAAATGAATTATAGATTTCTATAAATTCTTCAATGCTTTTACTTTTTTCTATTTTATCTTTAAACTTTGAAAAATATACTATCTTTTGAAAGTCATCTTCAGTTTTATCTCTTAATTTTACTTTAACTCTAAAATAATCTTTAAATAATTTTAGAAATTCTTTTTCTTCTATTGTATTTTCTGTGTCTATAACATAATTTAATATTATTCTTGCAATATTACTATTTATATACTCTGAATGACTTTCATTATCATTTCTTATATAATTTTCAAATTCTCTCATTAGGTTATTACTCTCAAAATTAAAATTTTCCTTTATTTTTTCTTCAAAAAATTTCAAAGTTTTATTTGCTATATCACTTTCAAATTTCTCATCTTTAAAAAACTCATAGTATTTAGGCTTTTTTAATAGCATTTCAACTATTGAAAGTTCAAGATTATTAGCCTTTTTAAATTCTTTTTTTTCTATTGGTTTTTCTTCAATTTCATCTATATAATCTTTAACAATAAATTTCTTTTTATTTTCTTCAACTAGAGTTTTTCTCAAAATGTCTATGTTGATATCTATCTTTTCAGATAAATTTTTTAAATACATTTCTTTTTCTAAATCTGTAGTTAAATATGCAAAGAATTCTTTAAATCTTTCTATAAAATTTTGTTTTGCTATGATATTAGTCAAATCATATTCACTTGAATATAATTCATATAAAAAATCAAAAATTTCCAATGATTTTTGTACAACTTCTAAAAAAGCTTCTCTTCCATTCTTTTTTAAGTACTCGTCTGGATCTTTAGCATCATCAAATTGTAAAACTCTTATGTTAAATCCTTGAGACTTTAGTATAAACGAGGCTCTTTCTGTTGCTGACTTTCCTGCCTTATCCATATCAAAACATAGCAAAATATTAGATGAATATCTTTTAATTAACTGAGCTTGCTCTACTGTTAAAGCTGTTCCTAAAGGAGCAATACTAGTATCAAAGTCAAAAATATTAGCAGACAATACATCCATGTATCCTTCCATTAAAATGGAATAATTTTTATTTCTTATATTGGAAGCTCTTTCAATACCATAAATATTTTTACCTTTTTTAAAAATAGGAGTATCTGGTGAGTTTATATACTTTGGTATAGTATCATCTTTTTCTAAACTTCTTCCTCCAAAAGCTATTATTCTATTACTAATAGAGTATATAGGAAAGATTATTCTATTTCTAAAAGTATCATAAATTCTTCCTTCTTCATTCTGTTTTATAAGACCTAAAGTTAATAAATCTTCATCACTGTAATTTTTTTCCTTCAAAAAATCATATAATTCTGACCACTTTGCAGAGGCATAACCAAGTCTGTGTTCTTTTATTAAATCTGTATCTAAACCTCTATTTGAAAGATAATTCAATGCTGTTCTTGATTCTTGTGCAAATATCTTATCCATAAAAAAATTATGGCTATCTTCCATAATTTGATAGAATTTCTCATTATCTATATCTGTATTTCTAGCATTGTACTCTTTTATATTAACTCTATATTTTTGTGCTAGTTCTTTTACTGCTTCCATATAGGGAATATTTTTTATTTTTGAGTAAAAATTTATAGCATTTCCACCAGAACCACAAACAAAGCATTTACATATCTTTTTTTCAGGTTTTACTGAAAATGATGGATTGGTATCAGCATGAAAAGGACATAGGCCTTTATAGCTTGAACCTGATTTTTTTAAATCAACAAATTCTCCAACAACTTCTTCTATTCTCAAACTATCTAGTAATTTTTCTATATCCTCATTTCTAAAATACATAATCCCTCCAAAAATAAGATACAAAAGGGGCTATTGTATCACAACAACCCCTTTAGTCTTAGAATAACTTTGACATATATTCTCCAACTTGTCTATTTATATAATCTTTTTTAACTTCTTCTTTTAATTTAGTGAAATTAGCTTCCTCTGCTTTAACTTCCTTAGTTTTTTGGAAAACTACTATAGTAGCTTTATTAGGATTTATTATTCCAACTTTATTTAAAGGAGTTTCATAGACTGCTTTTGCTATTTCAGGACTATAAACAAAATCTGGAATTATTCCATCTGGAGTTATACCTTTTGCATCAAAACTTTGAATTACATCTTCATCTATTTTATCATTTAAAGCTAAAGTTCCAGCTTCTATATCAGCCTTAAGTTTTTCTAACTTTTCAAGTTTTTCTGCAACTGTTTTATCAGATGGATATGGAACGATTAAAATATGTTCAGCTGACCATTGTTGATTATTATCATTTTTCTTTACATAAACAACATGATAACCAAATTTTGTTTTTATAACTTTATTTATTACAGTATTTGAAGGAACATCTTTCAATGCTTCTTCGAATTCTTTAACCATTGCTTGTTTTCCAAAAGTTCCTAAATCTTGATAGATAATATCTTGATTATTTCCTATACTCTTTCCTTTTTCACTAAAGTTTTCAGGTGTTAATTCAGCTAATAATTTTTCAGCTTCTGCTTTTGCTACTGCATCATCTTCTTTAGTTGATTTAACAGTTATGAAAATTAATTTTGCATCAGCTGTTTCAGGTATATTATATCTAGATTTATTTGCATTAAAGAAACTTTTCAATTCTGCATCAGTAGGTTTTATTTCTCCTCTTACTTTTTCAGAAAGACCTACAGTATATTCTTGTAATTGAGACATAAGGTCTAATTCTTCGTTTACCTTAACTCCTTTTTCTTTTGCCATTTTAGCAACTTTTATTTGTTTAGCTATCATATTTTTTGCTAATTCTTCTGCTTGTTCTTTAGTTGCTTTTTGATTTATCATGAAAGTAGCCATAATTTTAGCTAAATCAAGATTTGTTACTTTAAACCCATCTTCTTCATAAGAAACTTTTTCAACTAAATTTTCATATTCAGGAGCTAAATCCTTTATTTGCATTTCTTTTCTAGCTTTAATTAAAGCTAACTTAAATGCTTCTTCACCTTTTTCCATTTTATATAGGCTTATTGCATCTTCTTTCTTATCACTTGGGATAGAATATAATGACATGTAAGCATTTATTTCTTCATCTGTAGGATTTATATTTTTTGAAAATTCTTCTCTAGTTTTTTGCATTAATAAATTTTCTTCTATTTTATTCTTTAAAGAATCTTTAGTAAGCCCTTGAACTTGTAACATTCTTCTAAATTGTTCTTTATCTCCCATAGAAGATTCAAGCTCTTCGTATTGTGCATTAACTTCAGAACTAGGAACCTTTACTTTTAGACTTTTTGCAAGATCTAATGTTAATTTTTTATCTATAACATCATTAAATGCAATTATATCTATTATATCCTTGTCAACTGTTTCTGCATATGCTCTTGAAACTTCTTGCTTTGCTCTTTCTATATCAATTTTTTGTATATAATCTTTATTTAAAAGCATAGCTTCTTGAGCTTTTTTATTAGCTCTACTTGTTCTAAAGCTTTCATATCCTCCATATGCTAGAGATAATATAAAAACAACTGTTAGTACAACGATAAAAGGTTTCATCTGTTTACGAAATTTTCTTATTGACATTTATTTTCCCTCACTTTAGTTAATTTACTTTGTATCTAAACCATATTTTCTAATTTTTTCATACAAAGTTGTTCTTCCTATACCTAGGATCTTAGATGTTTCTTGTTTATTCCATCTAGTTTTTTGTAATGCTATAGCAATTACAACTCTTTCTACTTCTTCTAAACTATAAATTTCTTGTTCTAATATTTCTTTTAATGGACCTACTCCAACAACTGTTTTATTTTCAACGATATCAGATTTAGTCTTAATTTCTAATGGTAATTGATCTACATCTAAAATTTTATCTTTAGATAATAATGCCATTCTTTCAATTAAGTTTTTAAGCTCCATAATATTTCCTGGATAGTAGTATTCCATTAAGAATTTCATAGCTTCTCCTGAAATAACTGGAGTTTCTTTATGTAATATTCTAACTATTTTATTTAAGAAATAGTTAGCTAGCACAGGAATATCTTCTTTTCTTTCTCTTAAAGGTGGAACTTCTATAGTTAAAGCTGTTAGTCTGTGATATAAATCTTTTCTAAACTTACCTTTTTCAGTTTCTTGTTTTAAATCTATATCAGTTCCAACTAGGAATCTAACATTAGTTTTTCTTACTTTTGTTCCTCCAACTCTTTTGAATTCACCATATTCAATAGCTTTTAGGAATCTTGATTGAATTTTTATATCCATTTTAGAAATGTCTTCAATGTATATTGTTCCTCCATCAATTTCTTCTAAAAGTCCTTTTTTACTTGCATTAGCTCCCATGAAAGCTCCTCTTTCATAACCAAATAGTTCTCTTTCAATAAGTTCACCTGGATATAAAGCACAGCTTATTTGAGCATATCTTCCTTTATTTCTTTCACTTTTTTTGTGAATTTCTTTAGCTATTATATCTTTACCTGTTCCAGTTTCTCCAACTATTAAAACTGGTAAGTCATTATCAGCTATTTTTTCTATAAGGTTTCTAACATCTTTAATTTTAGTTGATTGTCCTATTATATCTGTATCTTCTTCTAACACAGCTAATTTTTCTTCTAATCTTTTATTTTCTTTTATTAGTTCTAAACCATTTAAAGAAGGTAGGATTATTGCATCTAAATCTTCAACTTTTATTGGTTTTAATAAATAAGCAAAGATTCCAGAATTTTCTAATTCTTTTGTTGTTTCAGCATTAACTTCATCTACTAGGGCTATTGTTACGAACTCTTTCCCTATACTAGCTAATTTTTTCTTAGCTTCTCCTACTGTAACTCCTTCTAAAGCATTGTCTAGTAAGACTAAATCAAAGTCACTTTCTCTTACCATATCTATTGCATCTAATAAATTATTGAAGGTAATTACTTCATATTTTTCTGCTAATTCTTTTCTTATTTGTTTTAGTATTTCCTTCTTTTCTGAAATTGCTAATATTGCATTTTTCATATTTATTCCTCCTTTTCCAAAACAAATCAATTTTTTAATTTAATATCATAATGTATTATAACCGATTATTTGTATTTTTTCAAGAAAAATTAATTAAAAAGTTTCCAAACATCATTAACACTAATCATAACAATAAAAAATAATAAGACAACCATACCGAATTTATGCAAGTTTTCTTCCCATTTTTTATTGACTTTTATTCTAAAAAGTTCTAAAAGTACAAAAATTATTCTTCCTCCATCAAGTGCTGGTATAGGTAATAAATTTAATACACCTATATTTATAGAAAGAATAACAGCTAAACTTGCTATAGAAGTCCAACCAAATTTTGATACTTCTCCCACAACTTTAAGTATTCCAACAGGTCCGCTAATTTCTTTTAAATCAGCTTTCCCTGAAAAAAGTGTAAAAAGCCCTCCTACTGTATCTTTTAAAATAGATACAAAAGAATTTTTTGCAAAGATTAGACTTTCAGTAAAAGAAAGATTTGTTTTTTTAGATTTTGGAGATATTCCTAGAACTACTCTGTTATTTTCTTCATCTTTTGTCAATTTTAAAACTAGTTTTTCTTCTTTTCCATCTCTTTCAATTATAGCAGAAAGTTCTTTTTTATCTAAAGCTTCTTTTGTAACTTCAGGTATATCTGCCCATAAAGTTATTTTTTTACCATCTAGTTCTAAAATTTTGTCATCAACTTTTAATATTTGTTCATTTGCTCCACCTTTTACTAGAGCACCTATAATAGCTTTTTCTTCATATTCCATTCTACCGTTCATTTGAGCAATTGAGAATATAATTAAGAAAGCTGTCAAGAAATTCATAAAAACTCCTGCAAAAAGAACTATGAATCTTTGATATGCAGGTTTAGAATTAAAACCATTCTCAACTTGGCTCCCTACTTCCATTCCCTCAATATTAACATATCCTCCTATTGGAATGGCTCTAAAGGAATATGTTGTTTCTTTTGTATCAAGTGAAAAAACTTGTGGCCCCATACCTATTGAGAATTCACTCACAGGCATTTTAAAAAATTTAGCAGTTAAAAAATGTCCTAGCTCATGCACAAATATTATTAAACCCAGCATGGCAACTGCAATTAAAAATGTCATTTATCCTCCCAACTAAAAGACTACAAAGCGTAGTCTTATTTATATCACACGTATTTATTTTATTAACTCTTCTATTTTAGAGAAAATTTCATCATTTATTCTTTCAATAGTTTTAATTTTATTATCTTCAACACATTCTATTTCACACCAAGAATATTTCTTTGAAATAGCTGTTGCATTGTCATAAGATTTTTTTAAATAATCTTCATTCACTTCATGTATATCTTTTTTTTCTGAACCATCTATCTTATTTTTTCTGTTTTCCATAAGCTCTTTAGCCTTATCTGTTGGCATCTTTAAAAAAATAACTATATCTGGTTCTGGTATTTCATTTTTCTTGTATTCTAAGTCAACTAACCAATTTAAATACTCATCTTTAGCTTCTGCATCTTTTATTTTAGAAGCTTGGTGAATCATATTTGAAGTTACATACCTATCAGTTATTATTAAATAATCATCTAGATAGAATTTTTCCCAATCTTGCTTAAATGAAGCATATCTATCTATGGCATACATAGTAGATACAGGATAAGGATTTACCTTAGTTGCATCTGTCCCAAATTTCCCAGCTAAGTACATTTTTACTGGTTCACAAGCTGGACTATCATAATTAGGAAAAGATATTTTTATAGTTTTATCATATATTTTCTTTACTCTTTCATAGAGTAATTTAGTTTGAGTTTCTTTTCCACTTGAATCTGTTCCTTCAATGACTATTATTTTTCCCATTGCTCTCTCACTTTCTTTCTAGTTTCTTTATCAACTTCCTTAATGATAGATAAAGCTTCATCTATATCTAAAGATATAAGTTTATGGTTATCCATAGCTTCTTCAACTATTCTGTATATGTCTAAGAATTTTATTTTCTTCTTCATAAATAACTCAACAGCAACTTCATTTGCTGCATTGAAAACAGTTGGCATAGTTTCTCCTGTTCTCCCTGCTCTATATGCTAAGTCTATACCTTTAAATACCTTTCTATCTGCTTCCTCAAAAGTTAAAGTTTTAGTTTTTATTAAATCTAAAAAATCTATCGATGCATTGAATTCTTTTTCAGGATAAGAAAAAGCATATAGTATTGGAGTCTTCATACTAGGAACTCCCATTTGAGCTATAATACTACCATCTACATATTCAACCATAGAGTGTATTATACTTTGTGGATGAACAACGACTTCTATATCATCATAAGCCACATTAAAAAGCTCATGAGCTTCTATAACTTCAAGTCCTTTATTTACTAAAGTTGAAGAGTCTATAGTTATTTTTTTTCCCATAGACCAATTTGGATGTTTTAAAGCTTCTTCCACTGTTACATTTTCTAAAAATTCTAAAGTCTTTCCTCTAAATGTTCCACCACTTGCAGTGATTATTAATTTTTTTACATTTTCTTTTTTAAAACCTTGTAGAGATTGAAATAAAGCTGAATGTTCACTGTCTACAGGAATAATTTCTGCCTTTGGATATTCTTTTAAAAGTCTATTTATATATGTCCCAGCTGATACCATAGTTTCTTTATTTGCAAGAGCAATTCTCTTTTCTCTTTTTATAGCCTCCACTGTGGCATCTATACCTATAGCCCCACTTACTGCTGTCAGTATAATATCATAGTCACTATTTTTTGCAAGTTCTGCTAAACCATTTTCTCCAAAATAGATATCTTCTATAAAAGAATATTCATTTTTAATTTTCACAGCTTCTTCTTCAGCACCTACATATATAGCTAAAGGTTTAAATTCTTCAATTTGTTTCTTAAGCAACTCTATATTTCTATTACCACTTATAGCAACAACTTGATATTCTTCTCTATTATTTCTAATAAGTTCTAAAGCACTTGTTCCTATACTTCCAGTTGAACCTAGAATTAAAATCTTTTTCATTTTTCTCATTCCTTTATCTAAATTCCATATTTATAGCTAATACATAAATGAAAGAAATATATAACTACAGTTACAAAAGGTAATACTAGTATCATACTATCAAATCTATCTAATATTCCACCATGTCCCATAAGTATAGTTCCTGAATCTTTAACACCACATTCTCTTTTAAACAGTGATTCTATTAAATCTCCAATTTGAGCCACAACTGATATAAAGGCTCCTATTAAAAAGGCTACAACACCTTCTTCTAAACTAACATCTTTGATTTTTTCAAAATATGAAACAATTCCTACAAAAGCAATAGCTGTAAAAATAATTGAACCTAAAGCACCTTCAACAGATTTTTTTGGACTTATTTCTGTAAAACCATTTTTAAAGAACTTTCTTCCTATTGCAACTCCTACTATTCCTGCTGCTGTATCTGATATCCAAACTAAAACTTGTAAAACAAAAGGAAATATTGCCCCTATAAAATAAAGATTTATAATTTGAGAGAAAAATACAGATACATATACTATTCCTAAAATTGTAAAAGAAACTTTTTCCAATGTTCCTTTTATCTGATTTCTAAAAACTCTATATATAAGTAGCGACATAGTTGCAATTATTATAACAAGTCCTACCATACTTTGATCTAGATACTTACTTCTGTTTGCTAAATAAATTAAGTTTGGAATTATAATTGAAACTAAAATTCCAAATTTATCATAAACTTCTTTTCCTGATATTTTTACCATCTTATAGAATTCATATGTTCCTATGGCAACAACTAAATTAGTAAATATTAACATAGGTAAACCTTGAAGATTCATATGAAAAAAGGCCTCTCCCATATAGACAAAGAATAATAATGGAACTCCTATCAGTGCTACTAAAACTCTATTCCATTTAAACATTTTTTACTCCTCCAAATCTTCTATCTCTTTGATTGTAACTTTCTATAGCCTTGTCTATTTCTTTTTCATCAAAATCAGGCCAAAGAGTGTCTGTAATATAAAGTTCTGAATAAGCTATTTGCCACAACAAGAAATTAGATATTCTCATTTCTCCACTTGTTCTTATCAATAAGTCTGGGTCTGGAAAATCATTATATAAATATTTAGAAAAATCTTCCTCTGTTATATTTTCTTTTCCATCCTTAATAATATCATTTACTGCATCTATTATTTCTGCTCTACTTCCGTAGTTAAATGCTATATTTAAAGTTATTTTATCATTATTTTTTGTTTCTTCTTTTAATTTTTCAATTTCATTTAACAACTTCTCAGGAATATTATTTTTTCTACCTGAAACAAAAAAACGAATCTTGTTTTTCATCATATTTTTTCTTTCACTTTTTATATATTTTAAAAATAACTTCATAAGAGTTGAAACTTCATCTTTTGGTCTGGACCAATTTTCAGTTGAAAAGGCATAGACAGTTAAATATTTTACACCTATTTCAGTAAAATACTCCAAGGCTCTTCTTAACGATTTTGCACCTTCCATATGTCCAAAACTTCTAGCTAAACCTCTTTTCTTTGCCCATCTTCCATTACCATCCATTATTATGGCAATGTGTTGGGGTATATTCTTTTCCATTTTATCACCTCATTAACTATAATATTTTAACATATAAAATGAAATTTTGTTAACTAAATTTATTTTTATTTAAAAAAAATGGAAGCAAATAAAGCTCCCATCTTTTTAGTTTAATATTTTTTAAATTTTGTGTGTGAAAAAACAGAATTTTTTATGACTTTATCTCCTTCTTTATACTCTGTAACTTTTCTTGTAGTTCCTGCATATAAAGGTATAAAGTTATTCTCTTTAGCAAAATTTATCATATTATATGTTAAGCCCCATTCACCTTGAATTAGAACATAATCACCTTTTTGAAGATTATCTAAAAGAAACTTTTTGAATTGATTTATATCTATGTCATCTGTTACACCCATCCATTTGCTTTTTAATTCAGTTGGCATATATATAATTTCATCACAGTTCCATTCTCCTTTTAATTCTTTTATTTGTGGTTCTGTTAAAGTGTGTGAAAATAATAAAATTATTTTTTTCATTTTTCCCTCCATTATAAATCCTTTTTTAATTTTTTTGAAAAACCTAGCCTTTGATCTATTTTTATTATAAATTCCCTATTTTTTAATAAATCTACAATTTTATCACAATTTTTTTTTAAAACATTTACATCTGAAACAGCAGTATCTTTCACACCTATAGAATGAGCAATTTCATTTCTAATTTTTCTACTGTGTTCAAAAATTTTAATATATTCATGAAGCTTTTTATTATCTTCATCAGCTCTATATTCAGGAAGTGGCTTTTTACTTTTATGTCTACTTATTGCCATATTCAACCAATCTTTTGCTAACTTATTTTCATCTCTTTTTTTATCACCAATTAGAAGTGGAAATTCTAAAACATCCATTATAAAACCTATAATTGCTTCGTTGATATTTATATATGACATGCCATATCTTTTTTGTTCAAAATGCCATTTAGCCAGTTCAGCTTGAAATAAATAGTCCTTTTCTTCTTTATCAAATCTGTTTATAAAATCTTTTATAACTTTTGGAATTATTAATTTAGCTGGTCCATCAAGATTTTCGATATCTTCTTCTAGTTTTTTTAGTGAATTAATACTTTGTCTTAAAGAAGCTATATAATTCATATTTAAAGCATCAGAGAAATTTTTTAGTTTTTTTGATAATTTTTCATTTTCTATATTTTGTTCAATTAGGTAACTATTTCCATAGTTTTTGAAATTATTAGCTCCCTTTATCCATTGTAAAATTTTATAGAAAGCATTTAAGTCAACAACTTCAGCTATTTGTTTTTCCTTAGGTAAATTTCTATCAATTATTTCAAGCATTCCATAAGTAATAGCTTTTATTTCAATTTTTTTATCTTCTACATCTGTTAAATAATTCATAACCAAAAACAACCAAAAAGCATTTGATCTAAAAGAATGTGTAATATCTAAATAAACTTCATCACCATCTTTAAGTTGATCTTGTATTTGAATAATAAGATTAAAATTTTCAAAAATTTCTAATTCATTCATTCCATATCTTGTAACTATTCCTAGAATCTTACCTTTAAAAGTTTCATTAAATTTATTAATATCTAATTTATAAATATCGTCATCTTTTGAACTATTATCTACTGTTTCTATTAAATCGATATGATATTTTTCATCATATTCTTCTTTTGGACAATAAAATTCATATAAATTATCCCACATTGACCCCGTTGTCCCAATAAAAATAGTTTTATCAATTTTATAATGCTCTTCGAGTGCAGAAACTATAAAAGTTTTTTCATAATAAATTTTGTCATCAATTTTATAATTAGCAACTTTATAAGTCCCTGTTTCTTTATTTTTTCCTCCACCAATTCCGGCAATTAATACTTTCGACATAGATAAACCTCCTTTTTATATTATTAAAATGTTTTATCACACCCCTTCTGTTTTTAATTATAACAAACAAAAGTAGAGTTTAAATATATATTATATATATTATTCATACAACTCTTTTTAAATTATATGAATACTATATACAATTCTCGTTTTTCCCAAACTTATCTAAAAGTTTCTTAGTAAAATGCTTTGCTATAGTACTTGATACCGTTGCTGTTGTTGCAGAGAGTGCCGTTAATAAAATTGTCATAAACATAAAATCCTCCTTTAAATTAATTTTATTATTACTAAATAAACCATAATTGTTGAAATATTTTTTTTAAAATAATTGACCACATAATATACCACTCCTTTCTCATTTTTATAAAGCATTTATATAAAGCCAGTATAAGAATAAAAAACCTAATAAATCTAACATTATTTTCACCTCCATAAATTTATTTAATATTGATCATCATCGCTAAATAGCCAACAAAGAAATAAAAATTTCCACATAATATCATCTCCTTTCTTTTATTTTTTTACATAATTATATTATTCTTCTTAAGAAAACACACTTATCTTGAATTTGCTTCATGTTCTTACCTCCTTCTAATTTATTTTTCTTCTATATCCTTAGTATAACTTATCTATTCGTACTTACTTTTTACACTTCCATACTTCTAATCTTTTAATATCTTATAAATTCCATGCGCTACTACTTTTCCTGCTATAATACTGCCTATTTGTATGGCTATTGGTAACATAATACTTCATCTCCTTTCATTATTAATCATCTGATAAAATTTTTACTACTAAAGACACTGCTGCTGTTGTTGCTACTTTTGTTAAAATTATTGGCCACATTATAAATCACTTCCTTTCTTTTAAGTTTTATTGATTGTCTGTATTAACTATTTTTGTAAAACCAATATAGTAAGAATAAATCTAACATTTTATACACCTCCTATTCCTAAAATAATTTTGTTATTTGTTTTGCTACTACTCTACCTAATACAATACTTCCTAACTGAATTGCTAATGGTAACATACATATCACTCCTTTCATTATTAAATATTTGCTATTATTACTGTTAATGTTTGTTGTACAAAGTCTTTTAATATATCCATTTTTTACCTCCTTCTAATTTATTTTTTCTTATACACTTATTATACTTAGATGATCATACTTGATTTTTATATATTCATACTTAAAAAAATAAAAAAGAAGTACAAATAAGTAGTACTTCTTTATTTAGATATATTTATATCTCTTTAAAATATTCATCTTTTGGAGAGAATTTTTCTGATAAAAATATAGCTTTTAAACCTTTTGAAATTGCAAAAGAAGCTATTTTTTGCATTGAAAGAAAATATCCATGTATTAAGATATAATCTCCTTCTTTCAAGTATTTACATATAACTTTTTTAAGGTCATCTATATCTTCTTCAGTTCCATTTTTCCATTTTTTAATATCATTTTCTTCTAATGTATGAATTTTATCTAATTTCAATTTTTTATTTAATTCATTGTTTTCACTTTCATTTAATTCTCTTGTAGAAAGAATTAGTATAGATTTAGAACTTGAACTATTATTTTTAATAGTTTTTATTATATTTGTTTTTTTATTAGGGATATTTTCTAGTAACTTCAATTCTTTTTGAGCTTTTTTTATAATATTTTCATCCTTTAATAATCCCATTATTTTTTTAGAAAATTCTTCAAGTAGATTAATATCATTTAAAATTTTTACTTCATTCCCTAAAGAATGAGCTATTTCATTTCTAATTCTTATAGTATCATTATAAATTCTTCCATATATCTCATATTCCTCTTTAACATTTTTTAACTTATACAGTTCTCTTAACCAACTTTTAGCCTTGCTATTAGGATCAAGAGCATTAGTATTAGCACCTTTTTTATTAAATTCTAGACTATTACTTATAAAATTTGCAAGTGCTTCATTTATATTTATTGCAGCCATAGCATATCTTTTTTGTTCACAATGCCACTTTGCAAGAGTTGCTTGTAGTAAATATTTTTTTCTCTCATCGTTACTTTCATTTATATTAAAATCATTAATAAAATTTTTTAGTATACTAGGTATAATGTGTTTTGCTGGTCCTTTTATATTATCTATCTTCTTCTTTTTTTCCAAGTCAGCTAAATTTTTAAGACTTTCTAGTAATGAACCAACATAATTCATATTCATTGCATTAGAGAAATTTCTTAATTCTTTCTTTATATCTTCTGGAATATCATCGTTTGAATCTTTTAACTCATTTAAAATATAATAACTATTTCCATATTGTTTTAATTCACTAGCTCCTTTAATCCAATTTAAAATTTCTAAGAATGAATTCAATAAAATTATTGGTGACGGATCTTTTTTTCCCTTTTTAGCTTCATACATACCATAAGTAACTTCTATTATTTTTATTTTTTTATTTGAAACATCAGTAAGATATGTCATTACTAAGAACATCCAAAAAGCAGTGGATCTAAAAGAATGAGTAATATCTAAGATAACTTCATATTCATCTTCATCATTGAATTCTTCTTGCAGTTTTATAATAGAATCAAAATTTTCAAATATTTCTTCTCTATTTAAACCATATTTTATAACAATTCCTCTTACCTTATTTATCAACTCTTCATTAAGTTTACTAATATTTAATTCTTTTATATCAGTATCTCTATCTGATGTTCTCTCAGTTTCTCTTAAATCTCTAACATAATTTCTATCTATTCTTTCATCATTTTTTTTACAATATTCTTTATAAACGTTATCCCACATTGTTCCAGTTGTTCCAATAATAATAGTTTTATCTACTCCAAACTCTTCTTCTACGACTTTTGGCATATACGTAGTTGCCTTATATTTCTTATTGTTTATACTGTAGACTGTATTATAATATTTTTTTAACTCCATTTTTCCTTCAACAGTTTCAGTATTTCCACCACCTATTGAGGTAATTAAAACTCTCTTTACTCCTTCTCTCTTTTCCATATTTTCCCCTCCTAATTATATGTACAGAACTTCATCTTTATATAAATTGTAGTCACTATTTTTTCCAAAATTAAAAATATTATCATAGTCTTCTTTATTAATTGGAATACAAATTATTGAATCTTCATCTTTATCTACAATCAAGCAGATATTCTCTAAAATATCATCTATCTTACTTATATGAATTTCTCCTAAGAAAACAGAATTTTGAATTCTAAGAAATCCTTTTTCAAGTAAATAGTCAAAAACTTTTTTTCTTACCTTATCATTTGAAATATCATACGAAAGTAAATAGTTCATCTTCAGCCACTTCCTCTACTTCCTCTTTTTCTATTTCGATATCTCTTTTTAATTCTAAATCATCATCTTCATAATCTATAAGTTCTTTTTTTATTTTCTTTATTTCACTTTTTATTACATCTTCAATTGCAAAAACTTTTCCTTTAACTTTTATTCCACTCTTTAGAACATCTTTAAAATATGAGCTTATACTTCTTCTTCCTTTAATAGAAAGTATAAGTTTCTTATTAATTTCATTCTCAAAAAAATCTTGTTTTACTATTTTTTCATTAAATAAATTAAATGTTGATTCCAAAGCAAGATACCTATATTTTTCGATAAAGTCGTACACAAAAGAATTTTTCTTCTCTCCTTCAACATGAATAATCCCTAAAGCAGGATCAAATCCTTCTTTGACAATAGCAATTTCAATTAATCTATATAATATTCCTAAAGTATAATTTAAGACTATGTTATAAGGCTTTTTTGCATTCCTATGCTCTCTTATTTCAAATTTCCATTTTTCATCAAGAAGCTGAGATATATTTTTATAATAAATTTTACTAATACTTCCTTCTATTCCCATTATTTTTTCACGATAATTTTCCAAGTTTATATCAATAGTATTTAATTTCTTTATAGCTTGATTAAATAAAACTATTTCAGAAAATTCTATTTTTCTATTTTTTAATAAATAATTTATATGATCTCTCTGTTTTTCTATTTTTTCTATTAACCATTTTCTTGCCATTTCAATTCCTTTTTTTGAAACAAAAAGTTCATATTGTTTTCTTCTTAACTTTGCTCCTTTAGAATAATTTAGTTTACAAAAATGACCTACTAGATTTCCATAACTATCACTTATAAGTATACTTATATTGTGTTCCATCGCTAATTTTATAGCTGCAGTTGAAATACTAGAATTGCATTCTAAAATAATTGTTTCAATTTTTTCTGGAGAAAGAATAATAGATTTCTCTTTTGTTTTTACTAAGAAACTATTTTTTTGTATTGCTATACTTGCCCCCTCAGTTGAAATATATAAGTCCATAATATTCCTCCTATAATTTTAAAATAAAATGAATATAGAAAATAAATTTCAAAATATAAAAACTATATTATATATTAACACAATATTTAAAAAAATAAATAATTTCTTTATAAAATTTTAACTTTACTTTTTATAAAAAAAGGTGTACAATAAATTACAAGTTCGTTACTTGTAATTTTTAGTTAGCTATGAGCAAATTTTTAACATTTTATTTTTTTATTTATATTAATAGAAAATCTACACACTTTTAAGAAAAAAATTAAAAAAAGATATTAAATATTTAATATAAAAAGACTAAAAAATCGAAAAAATGTTCAATTGTTGCTACCCACTAAAAATTTAATTAAAGTATCATAAAATCAATATTCTTATTCAAGTTAAGGGTATTGAAGGTTATCCATTTATAATAAGGTTTAAAACCTGTTTTATTTTCTTTGATTCATGAACATCATACCAGTAAGTATTGAAGGTTATCCATTTATAATAAGGTTTAAAACTAAAAACGTACATAGTCAGGCTAAGTTGCTTACTCAAATCGTATTGAAGGTTATCCATTTATAATAAGGTTTAAAACTTTCAGGATTAAGAAAAGCCTCAATCTCTTCTTTAGTATTGAAGGTTATCCATTTATAATAAGGTTTAAAACTACAATTAATTTATTTTCTTGAACTTTTATTCCAACAGAATTGTATTGAAGGTTATCCATTTATAATAAGGTTTAAAACTCTTAGCTAAGTCTCCTATTATTTGTCCTTTTTGTTCTCCGTATTGAAGGTTATCCATTTATAATAAGGTTTAAAACCTAAACAGAAATATTTAGAAAAGTCTTCTTTCTATGAAGTATTGAAGGTTATCCATTTATAATAAGGTTTAAAACCATTGAATCTAAATTTTAAATTTTTTATTATTATTGTGTATTGAAGGTTATCCATTTATAATAAGGTTTAAAACAAAAAGACTGGAGATAGACGCTTTAGAGAAGCATAGTATTGAAGGTTATCCATTTATAATAAGGTTTAAAACTTAATAACTTCATTAAGAAAACTTTCATCTTTCTTTCCTAGTATTGAAGGTTATCCATTTATAATAAGGTTTAAAACTCTTCACACTTTTCTTCAGCCTGAACCTTGTTTAAAGTATTGAAGGTTATCCATTTATAATAAGGTTTAAAACTCTTCACCTATTGCTAGGTAAAGTGCTGTAAGTTCAGTATTGAAGGTTATCCATTTATAATAAGGTTTAAAACTTTCATCAAGTATCCCTACGTAAGATACTTCTGGTAAAGTATTGAAGGTTATCCATTTATAATAAGGTTTAAAACTGAACTTCCTCAGATGAGAAAGTAGAAGCCTTTTTAAGAGTATTGAAGGTTATCCATTTATAATAAGGTTTAAAACAATATAATTTTGTAGCACAAAATTATGAAGATTTATTGTATTGAAGGTTATCCATTTATAATAAGGTTTAAAACTCAACAGGATTATTACGAAGCATACTTTCTATTTTTGTATTGAAGGTTATCCATTTATAATAAGGTTTAAAACAGAAGTACAACCAGTCTTCTCTATTGTCTATTCTGTGTATTGAAGGTTATCCATTTATAATAAGGTTTAAAACAATTAACCTAGCAACCTCCAAAAGACTACTCTTTAAGTATTGAAGGTTATCCATTTATAATAAGGTTTAAAACTTGAGAATCAATATTTTACTGGTAGTTTGAATTATTTAGGTATTGAAGGTTATCCATTTATAATAAGGTTTAAAACTTTTGCTATATCCCCAACCTTAATGTTTTCTTTTTCACAAGTATTGAAGGTTATCCATTTATAATAAGGTTTAAAACTTACATGCATTAAAATGTTCAATTCTTTATTTACTGTATTGAAGGTTATCCATTTATAATAAGGTTTAAAACTCTATTGTATGCATAGACCAGTTAGTAAAATCTCTCGTATTGAAGGTTATCCATTTATAATAAGGTTTAAAACTTAATCTTTTACTTCCTTCTTTAACTCTTATTCCATTTTTAGTATTGAAGGTTATCCATTTATAATAAGGTTTAAAACTTCTAAGTTCTTATCTGAAGTTACAAATATAATAAGGTATTGAAGGTTATCCATTTATAATAAGGTTTAAAACTATAAGTCTTTTTTCCTGTCTTAGTGCTATATTTAGTATTGAAGGTTATCCATTTATAATAAGGTTTAAAACTCTACTACCATATTTAAATCATACCCTTCAAATTCTGTATTGAAGGTTATCCATTTATAATAAGGTTTAAAACCCAATAGAACTTATTCTCAGCCTTATGTACATTGTATAGTATTGAAGGTTATCCATTTATAATAAGGTTTAAAACTTTAGTGTAGTAATCCCAGTGTCCCAATACGCCATAGAAGTATTGAAGGTTATCCATTTATAATAAGGTTTAAAACTCAACAGCTCCTGTACCGTTGTTAGCTACATCAGATAAGGTATTGAAGGTTATCCATTTATAATAAGGTTTAAAACATAAATCTAACAGCCTCAGCCGCACGGTTTATCCAGTTTGTATTGAAGGTTATCCATTTATAATAAGGTTTAAAACTATAACAGCTACTAACGCAGGCGTAAACCCAGTTACGTATTGAAGGTTATCCATTTATAATAAGGTTTAAAACTTTGTATCAAAGGAACAAGAGTTTAGGTTCTTTTCGTATTGAAGGTTATCCATTTATAATAAGGTTTAAAACCCCCGCCCCCCCGTCCAACTTGTGAGCCGTTTCAAGTATTGAAGGTTATCCATTTATAATAAGATTTAAAACCTGAAGACAATATTTATTTTATCAGCTAAGGTTCTAAAGTATTGAAGGTTATCCATTTATAATAAGGTTTAAAACTTCTCGATCCCATATTTTAGAGATCTTTCCATCATTGTATTGAAGGTTATCCATTTATAATAAGGTTTAAAACTGTAAGAGAAGAAGGCTTCTGTACCATCCTCTAGATACAGTATTGAAGGTTATCCATTTATAATAAGGTTTAAAACTCAAATTTCATAAGATCTTTCTTTAGTAACTCTTCTATAGTATTGAAGGTTATCCATTTATAATAAGGTTTAAAACCTAAAGTTCATTAGAAAACTCCGTTATGAAACTTATGTATTGAAGGTTATCCATTTATAATAAGGTTTAAAACTTAAAATTTAAGTAGTTGCACCAAACATAATTAATGTATTGAAGGTTATCCATTTATAATAAGGTTTAAAACGCATCATAAGAACCATCTTCATATGTTTCTGCATCTGGTTGTATTGAAGGTTATCCATTTATAATAAGGTTTAAAACTCGAAATGCTTCCAGACACACCAAACTCTGATGTAGGTATTGAAGGTTATCCATTTATAATAAGGTTTAAAACCTCCATTGTTTTATTCTATTATCAAATCTCTTTTTAGTATTGAAGGTTATCCATTTATAATAAGGTTTAAAACTCAGAACTTTCAGGATTAAGAAAAGCCTCAATCTCTTCTTGTATTGAAGGTTATCCATTTATAATAAGGTTTAAAACTTGATTCTTTCTTTAAGTAATACTGCAAGAGTTAAAGGTATTGAAGGTTATCCATTTATAATAAGGTTTAAAACCGAAACTCATAATGTCCTCAGTAAGAAGAGTCCCTAATGTATTGAAGGTTATCCATTTATAATAAGGTTTAAAACACTAGTATGAGATAATCTAACAGTGATCCAATCTTTTTGTATTGAAGGTTATCCATTTATAATAAGGTTTAAAACTATGTTTGGTGCATTAGAAAGACTTAATAATTTATCTTTAGTATTGAAGGTTATCCATTTATAATAAGGTTTAAAACGTTGTTGACTCTAAAACACGTTGTGTCTTCTAATTCGGTATTGAAGGTTATCCATTTATAATAAGGTTTAAAACGCTATTGGATACACAAATGATTCTCCAGTTACCAATTTTTTAAGTATTGAAGGTTATCCATTTATAATAAGGTTTAAAACTCTCATCTCTTGAAAGTCCTAACTTTCATATTGTAAGAGTATTGAAGGTTATCCATTTATAATAAGGTTTAAAACTGTATTGTTGTAAGTTGTACTGCTTCCACACTTTTAGTATTGAAGGTTATCCATTTATAATAAGGTTTAAAACGAAAAAGAAGTGGTTCCTAGAGAGGTATATTTTTGGTATTGAAGGTTATCCATTTATAATAAGGTTTAAAACGATAATTTCAGCGTCACTCAAAACACGCCCATAATGTATTGAAGGTTATCCATTTATAATAAGGTTTAAAACTTTTAAACTCACGGTTTAGACCTAAAAAGTTACTTTTAGTATTGAAGGTTATCCATTTATAATAAGGTTTAAAACGTTTTTACTTCTGGTAACATATTAGCTATTTTATATGCAGTATTGAAGGTTATCCATTTATAATAAGGTTTAAAACTTATAAAGTTGTTCTTTAGTTAGATTAGTTGTTAAAGTATTGAAGGTTATCCATTTATAATAAGGTTTAAAATAAAATATATTTCAAAGAAGGAGTTTAAAATGATTTCATTTGGAAAAAATATTCAAAAAAGAAGAATTAATTTAGGTTTAGACACTAGTGACTTAGCAAAATTACTTAATTATTCAAATAGAAGCTATATTGAAAAAATTGAAGCTGATAAAATGTATCCATCTACTAAAAAAATTCCAGATATAGCAAAAGCTTTATCTTGTGATATAGAAGATTTATTTAAAAACGTTGAATTTGAAGATGAAGAAAATGATTTTATTTTTATAAAAAAGATATTAAAATCTATTAAATCCTTCGAAGAAAATAAATTTCCAAAAAGAAGTTTAGCTTTTTCTTTAGATATTTGTAAAAAACATTATTTTTCTTTATTTGATAAGTTCATACGGGAAGATTTTGTATTAAAAATTAATAAATTAATTATAGAAACTTACTATGAAAATAATGTAGAATTAGAAAAGATTGAATATTTCTTTGAAAAAAAAGAATATGAAATATGTTTAATTGGCTTATGTGATTTTTTAGAAAATATACTTAATTCTAAAGAGAATATAAAAAGTAAAAAATTAGAAAAAGATAAAACTGATGATGTTATCATACTTGATGATTTTTTGAGAATATAGGAGATAAAAATGGCTAATTTATATACTTACGATCAAGGTTCTATATTAGATTATGTCAATAATAGTTTAGTACTTATATACGATCCTAAAAGAAATAGAAAAAAAGAGATTCCTACTGAGAATTTAGATAGAATTATTATATTTGGAGATGTTCAATTAACTATTTCCTGTATTCAAAATACTTTAAAAAAAGGTATTCCTGTAACTTTTTTATCTAATGAAGGAAACTACTTTGGAAGTTTAGAACCTACTAATCATATAGACATAAAAAGACAAAAGTTACAATTCAAAAAAAGTGAAGATAAAGAATTTTGTTTAGCACTTTCGAAAATACTTATAAAAGCTAAAATAAAAAATCAAAGAAGTTTACTATTTACAGAAAACACTTCAGCTAAAGAACCAGTTGTTACTATTTATTCTACTAGAATATTAACTTTATTAAATGATATTGACAAGGTTCAAAATATAGAAGAATTAAATCTTATTATTGAAAAAATGAATACTTTTTATTTCACAGGGCTTTCTTATTTTCTTGGAGATGATTTTAATTTCACAACAAGAGTTAAAATGCCTCCTAAAGATCCATTTAATTCTATGTTAAGTTTTGGTTATACTCTTTTAATCTATGAGATACAAACTCTTATTCTTTCTAAAGGTCTTAATCCTTATATTGGATTTTTTGCTTCTGATGAAGAAGGCATACCATGCCTTTGTTCAGATTTAATGGAGGAATGGAGAACTATTTTAGTAGATGCTTTAGCATTTAAATTACTAAAAACTAAAAAAATAACTATTAATGATTTTGAGACCAATGAAGAAACTGGAGCAGTTTTATTAAAAAAAGAAGCTCGAATTCTCTTTATAGAAGAGTTTGGAAAATTACTAAAGGAAGAAACTGGAAATATAATAGGTACTTCTCATAAAATAAGTTATAGAAGGGCTATTGAGTATCAAATACATCTTTTGATAGAAGCTCTTGAAAGTGACTCTCCAGAGAAATATATTCCTTTTCAAATACAATAACTCATGCTTTTATTAAATAAAAAGAGATTTTGTGAAACAAAAGATATGAACATATTATATATAAAAAGAAAAAGGTATTCGATAACGAATACCTTTTTTGAAATATTAAAATTTTATCAACTAATTCTAATCTTAGACAATAGAATTTTACAGAAAAAAGTTCTCAGTCTCTAAAGAATCTCACAATAGCTCAAAGTGTCTTTTTAAAACAACTTTAATTACCTTAAGATTTTTTGAATTTGAATATTCTTCTAGTTCATTTTTATATTTAAAATCTCCGATAATTAGAATATAATCTCCTTCATTTGTCTTGTTATTAACTATTTCTTTAAATTGCCCTAATGAAGCTTTATCATTATTTTCACAAGCACTTTTCCATTTTTCTTTTTCTTTTTTACTTAAATATATTGGTTGCTCTGCTATTTTAAACTTATTCTTTATTGTTACGATTTCTTCAGAATCTAAGCCTTTATCAGAAATTACAAATAAGTTAAAATCTCCTTTTTTTTCATTTTCTTTCTTCTTTTCTTCTTCTTCTTCGTATTCTCTTTTTAATTTTTCAGAAAGACCTAATTTAGAATCTTTTTCTTTTACTAAATCTTTGGATGATAATAAATTAAAAATAGTACTACTATATACTTCAAGATTTTTGATATCATCTTTTAAATTCGTCTCTCTCTCTAGAGAATGAGCACTTTTATTTCTAATACTTCTTGTTTCAACATACATCGTACCATATTTTTTTATCTCTTCATCTTCATCTTCAATTTTTTCAATCTTTTCTAACCAAATTTTTGCTAAATCAGTTTCAGAAGTTTTAGCTTTAGTATCTTTAATTGGAAAGTTTAATACATCCATTATAAAATCAACAATGGCTTCATTAATATTTATTGCAGCCATTGTATATCTTTTTTGATCACAATGCCATTTAGCAAGTTTAGCTCTTAAAAGATATTTTTTTTCTTCATTTGATAATTTTTCATCATTTTGAAACTTGAATTCATTTATAAAGTTTTCAAAAATTTGAGGTACTATATATTTCCCCGGTCCTTCAAGATTATCAAGTTTATTTTTTATTGTATCAAAATTTTTTAAACTTTCTTTCAAAGAATCTATATAATTTATATTCATTGCATTAGAAAAATTTTCAAGTTCATTTTTTATATCTTTATCCTCTAAATTTTTTTCTAATTCTTCTAAGATAGAATAGGAATTTCCATAATTTTTTAACTCACTTGCACCTTTAAACCATTTTAAAATGTTAATGAATAAATTTAAAGAAACTATAGGTGTTTCTTTTTTTTCATTTGGTGCCTCAAACATTCCATAAGTTATATTTTTAATATTGATATTTTTATTAGAAACATCCTTAAGATATGTCATTATTAAAAATAACCAAAATGACATTGATCTAAATGAATGTGTTATATCTATAAAAATCTCATCTCCATCCTCAATTTCTTTTTCTATCTCTATAATTGAATGAAAATTTTCTAAATTTTCTATATCATTAACTCCATATTTGATAACTATGCCTTTTATTTTTCCACCAAAAGTGTTATTAAATTTTTCAATCTCTAGTTTTTCAACAGGAGTATCTTTATTAGCTGTCAGTTCAGTATTTTTAAGTTTATCATAATATTCATCATTCATTGTAATACTTTTATTTTTACAGTAAAACTTATAGATATTAGACCACATTGAACCAGTAGTACCAATAAAAATAATTTTATCCATTTTCCATTTTTCATCAATAGCTGAAGCTATAAATTCAGTTTTTTCAAGAGGATTACCTTCTTCTACATAATATGTAGCTGGTTTGTACTCTTTCTCGTTTTTTTCTTTGTTATAAGTCCCACTCCCAAGAGCTGTGATTAAAATTTTAGCCATTTTTACCTCCCCATATTTTTAAAAATTTTGTTATCTTTATTATATCATAAATTTTATATTTTAGTTATTATTTAAAAGTTTTAAAATAAAGTATTAGATAAGAAATATAAACAGAATTTAGTTACAATATACAACTAAAAGAATAAATTAATCGAATAAAATAATTATCTAAAAATTACTTAATGAAAAAATACAAATAAAATCTATTTAAATAAGTTTACAAAATATTTTTTATAATCCAACATTTATAATTTAATTAATACAATGTTTTTTATAAAAAATAACTTTACTTTTTTATAAAAAAGGTATACAATAAATTACAAGCTTGTTGCTTGTAATTTTTAGTTGGCTATGAACAATTTTTTATCAATTAATATTTTTTATTTATATTAAAAGTAAAATTGTTTATATTTTTCATAAAAATAACAAAAACATAATAAGTATTTAATACAAAAAATAAAAAAAGACTAAAAAATCGAAAAATTGGTTAATTATTGCTACCCACTAAAAATTGAATTAAAACGTCATAAAATTAATATTCTTTTTCAAATCAAGGGTATTGAGGACTATCCATTTATAATAAGGTTTAAAACTTATTAACTATAACTTTTTCTTTACTTCCCTTAAAGTATTGAGGACTATCCATTTATAATAAGGTTTAAAACTCTCACAATATCATCTCCTTTAATAATATAATATCCAGTGTATTGAGGACTATCCATTTATAATAAGGTTTAAAACTAAATTCATATCCATTCTTAAATTTTTTCATTTTATTGTATTGAGGACTATCCATTTATAATAAGGTTTAAAACTTAGTTGAAGTTTCTTTTGTGTTTTCTTTTATTTCTGTATTGAGGACTATCCATTTATAATAAGGTTTAAAACTTACCAAGTACAGGCACATAATCATCTGAACTTTTTCGTATTGAGGACTATCCATTTATAATAAGGTTTAAAACTTCATTTTTCTTTTCCATAATTCTTACCTCCATAATTTAGTATTGAGGACTATCCATTTATAATAAGGTTTAAAACTTAATTACTTCAGCTATATTATCTAAAGATTCTTTTGTAGATGTATTGAGGACTATCCATTTATAATAAGGTTTAAAACTCAGAAGAAGTAAACGTTGAAGAAGGTTCAGTAGAGTATTGAGGACTATCCATTTATAATAAGGTTTAAAACCTCACGACAATTAAGAGCTGTTTCAAAAAACTCTTTTAGTATTGAGGACTATCCATTTATAATAAGGTTTAAAACGAAATATTCATTATGTGATATAGCGAATACTTGTAGTATTGAGGACTATCCATTTATAATAAGGTTTAAAACTAACTATTACTTTTTCCTTACTTCCTTTAAAACTAACTAGTATTGAGGACTATCCATTTATAATAAGGTTTAAAACTTCTCTATAGAGGTGTATGAGAAACCCCTTTAATGTATTGAGGACTATCCATTTATAATAAGGTTTAAAACCCTAATGATTTCATAAAAATTCCTCCTTTAAACTTACAGTATTGAGGACTATCCATTTATAATAAGGTTTAAAACATAAAGAGCTGAAAGTTCAGTTGCTAGCTTATTATCGTATTGAGGACTATCCATTTATAATAAGGTTTAAAACGTAATCAAACAAAATGCTGCTAATACATCTTCTATTGGTATTGAGGACTATCCATTTATAATAAGGTTTAAAACTATATTTGATTCTCTAAAAGTATCATCCACTAGAAGTATTGAGGACTATCCATTTATAATAAGGTTTAAAACCAAATGCGTCATTTGATGTTATAGGTCCGTCGTGATAGTATTGAGGACTATCCATTTATAATAAGGTTTAAAACCGTCAAATTCTTCAGAGAAGTATAACTCATCTTCTGTATTGAGGACTATCCATTTATAATAAGGTTTAAAACTAACCTTGTGGAAGATAAATGATGTTTATTTCATCATCGTATTGAGGACTATCCATTTATAATAAGGTTTAAAACTTTTATCATTTATTTGATCTTGTGTAAACATTATTTACGTATTGAGGACTATCCATTTATAATAAGGTTTAAAACATAGTTTTATCGTAGTATGTACTAATACCATTGATTGTATTGAGGACTATCCATTTATAATAAGGTTTAAAACTTTCACTTAAATAAACTTTATGAAATCTACCTTTAAGTTCTGTATTGAGGACTATCCATTTATAATAAGGTTTAAAACCTTACAATAGTTTATTATATACCTTGTTGTTTTATGAGTATTGAGGACTATCCATTTATAATAAGATTTAAAACTAAACGAGTAGTAAAGTAGTAAAAAAATAATTTTGTAGTATTGAGGACTATCCATTTATAATAAGGTTTAAAACGCTAGAAAAGTAATAGTTCCTAGACCAGATCTTTCGTATTGAGGACTATCCATTTATAATAAGGTTTAAAACTTAATCTTAAAGGTGTTTCACCTATTGATAAATTAAGTATTGAGGACTATCCATTTATAATAAGGTTTAAAACTAAATTTGATGAGGTTGATATTGAGGCTTATTACAGTATTGAGGACTATCCATTTATAATAAGGTTTAAAACTTGCCAAAATGATTGTTAAAGCTGTTATTATAATTTGTGGTATTGAGGACTATCCATTTATAATAAGGTTTAAAACTAAAGATAATGGAGACGATTGTGCATACGCAGTATTACTAAGTATTGAGGACTATCCATTTATAATAAGGTTTAAAACTTAAATACATTTTGATCAGCTTGTCCTACTGGGTCTTGTATTGAGGGTTATCCATTTATAATAAGGTTTAAAACTTAGGTTCAATATAAATTTTATTTCCCTTTTATCTAAGTATTGAGGACTATCCATTTATAATAAGGTTTAAAATTTCTATTTTAAGTAAAATAAATTTCATTTAATTAACTTGAAAGTAGGTGTTATATGAAAAATAAAGGTTATACTATGGTGATCTTAGGAAAAACTAATGGTAATGTCATTCCTCAAGGTATGAACAAGAGGATAAAAGCCTTTATACGTAAAAATTATGAAAAAGGTGTTTCTATTGAAACTCTTAAAAGACTCGTTTTAGAAGCTTTTGAGAGAAATAGTATTAAGGGAGTTTTTTATATTTATAAAAATGGTGAGACAGTTTTTTGTATAGGAAATTGATTAATTTTTAGTAGAGCATTGGGAGTGTAGAAAAAAATTCATAGTCTTTCACAGTCAAAAAAAGCCAACTACATTTTTCATGTAATTGGCCTTTTTATTAGTCAAAATAATAATTATCAACTTTATATAAAATTTTCTCTTTTCCTCTGTCCTTAGATGGTGGTTCAATAAATTTTCTTAAATCTGCTTCATTTACATTTTTTTCCTTTAATTCATCTATAATAATCTCATTTAAAGATATAATAAACTTTTTAAAATCTACTTTTTTATTTTTATAAGTATTAAATTTACAATCATAATTTGTTTTCAAATAGTCTTGTAAATAAGCATCACTAACTTCATAATCTTCTTTTGATAAAATAGCATTTAAAATTCTTTCATTCCATTCAGTTAGAATTATATCCTTATCCTTTAAATCTATTTCTATACCTAAATTTAAAAATTGTAATACACCATCTTTATAATTTATAATATTTGGAATTTTTTCTTTAAAAGTAGTAAAATCAAATACCTTTTTTACAATATTTATATTTCTCTCAGTTGATAAATCATCTATTGCCATAAAAAGATACGAATTTATTTTATCAATATTTCCCAAATTTGAAATCCGATTATCAAATTTAAATACTTTCTTAAAATACTCTATATTTTTTACTTTCCTAAGTATTATGTTAGTTGCTAAATACTTATAGATATTCTCTATATTTAAATAAAGATTGCTTTCTTCATATTCCTCCTCTTCAATTTCATTTTTAACTTTAATTAAGTGCATGATTAGTTCTGTTACATCATATAAGCTAGAATCTTTATTTAAAGCAAAGCAAAAATCAGACTCTAAATAAGTTATATTTTTTAATTCTCTTTTATAATAATTTTTTAAAATAGTAAGAAAATTATCTTCTAAGTCATCACTATCATCAAAATCGATTTCACCATATCTTTCTTTATATCTCTTCTGTATTTCTTCAATAAAATTTTTATTGTAATTTTCTTCACTCACATATTTTAAATCACTTATTATTTTTAAAAATACTATTATAGCTTTTATATTAGAACTGTATTCATTTTCGTTATTATTTTCTAACAATTTCTTTACAAAAACATCTAGTTTTTCCCCAAATACAGCAACATCATAAGCTAATAGTACCTCTAAACTTAAAAGTTTTCCAAGTTCTCTAAAGAAATCTTCTCTATCTTTTCTTCCTATTTTTTCATAGTAACTAGCAACTGTTTCATATTCAACTCTATCTAAAGAATTATTAATCTCTATCAAAAGTTGTCTATTTTCTGCTAAAGCTTCTTTGATTAATTCCAATGTTGTAGAAAAAGTTACTCTATTACTTTTTTTTATTTTGAAGTTTCCATTTTCTTCTTCATATATTGGTAAAAATATTTCTTTCCAATTCACAACTTTTATACCATTATCAACTGATAATCTATACATTGGAATAGCTGTTAACTTCATTCCTAAAGTTATGTCCATTATAATTTCTTCTCTATCATAAGATTTTGTTATATTTTTTAATAAATTAACTAAATATCTATTAGTTTTAATGATACTTTCTTCTACTAAACTTCCAATAATTTCAACATTATCTTTATATTTTTCATTGATTCTTTTCTTTAAATTTTCAAAATGTTCTTTTGAACCTTCAGTATGAAAAATGTAGATTTCTTTTATCTTTGTAAAAACTCTTAAATTTTTTTCTACTGTACTTTCATCTAATATAGTTTTTAAATTTTCATTTACTACTCCTATTGTAGAGATTAATACTTTTATTTGGTTAGTATCTATATTAAGCTTTTCACTTTCTTTTTTAAGTCTATTTATATAAATTTCTTCTACTTTATCTGAAATAATTTTTTCATTTACTTCAACACCTATACTTTTATGTTCTAAATAAAGTTTCTTTAATATTTCACCTTCTGGACTTAATTTTTCTCCTTCTTTGTATCCTATATTTTTTATACTTTTTTCTATTTCTTTTTCAAAATTTTTTATATCCATACCTGCCTCCTCTAATAATCTAAAAATAAATTCTCTCCCATATATATCTTTTATTATTCAAAAATTGCTAACTCTGTGAATTCTATATCTTGAATAAAAATATTATACCACATATTAAGACACTATTAAAAAAAATAAATATTTTTTATAAACTTTACTTTTTCTAAAAATTAATATACAATAAGCTATAAATAGCTCATTCTTTTTATAAATAACTAAAAATTTATGTTCATAATTAAAATTTAAAATATTGGGGAGGTTTGAAATGGAAAAATTATGGCAAGAAATTAAAGATGAGGTTAGTTTTGAAAAAGATATCTATGTTGAACCAGAAAATTGTGATTCAGAGGGGTATTGCTTAGTTCATATTACTGATGGAAAATATAAGGGATTTTCTGTTGTTGGAAGAATTTTTTATAGAGAAAATTATTCTGAATTAATTATCAATGATGATGCTGTAGTATATAAATAACATTGAAATAATTTTCTATAGGAATCTCTATTGTCTCAGATTTTTTATTTTTAATAAGGAAAAAATATATAAAAAACTCCATCAAATTCTATCTTTATTTAGAATTATGGAGTTTTTTATTTGATTAATTTTTTATCATTTTACTTACTTATATATTTTATAACTAATTCTTCTAGCTCAACAAGTCCTAATTTTTCAATAATTTCTTTATTTTCAAGTTTTTGTTTAGTCATAAAAATAATTTTTTTCTTATCATTTCCTTTTAATTTAACAGAACCTAGACTTATTGAAACTGAATCTTTTATATATTCAATAGTATCCCATTCAAGTTCTAAAAATACTTCCAGATTAAAGGCTTTCAAATAGTTAAGATAGTCCTCTATCTTTTCTTTGGAGATTTTCTTATCTTCATATCCTATTTTTTTATTTAAAAATTTAATTAGAAATTTTTTATCTTCTTCTATGTATTTGATTTCTTGTAAAGTTTCTGCATATCCTTTTTCTTCACTATTTTCATAGAATTTATATATTTTTCCTTCTTTAAAGTAATCTTCTTTATCCATAGAAATAGTTTTTACATATTTTTCTTTAAAATTCCTCTTAGGTCCTATTTTATATGAAGACTCCTCTAAAATATTTTCAATTTCTTTTTCTGTAAAAGCTTTTTTAGAAATGTAGTAATACTCTTCTTTCTCTTCCACATGTTTCTTATTTCTTACAAGAATAGGAGAGCCATTTCCATATTCTTCTCCTAATTCTTTTACATACTCTGTTCCTTCAGCTATTTTAGAAATTAATTCATTTGAGTCTACATTTAAAACTTTCTCAGGCTTTAAAAAACAAGGGAAATATTTTGATTCAGAAGTTAAAAATACACTAGTATTAATTAAACACTTAGCACAACCTTCCATACATATACATTGTTGCAATTCAACCTTTGTTTCACCTTTATATAGATATTCATCTCTTCTAGTAGTTCTCTTATAGAAAACTAATTCATTTTTCCATTCATTAAGAAGACTATCCAATGTCAGATAAAATTTATACATATCTTTTTTTATTAAATCTTCTGTTACTAAAAGTTCCAAAAATTTGACATAGTCTACCTTATTTTCATAGGCAAATTCTAATATTTCTTTAATATCTTTTTTATCAGTATTCTTATTTTTTAATAAAACAAAGTTTAACTTTACTATTAAATTTCTTACTTTAATTTTCTTTATATTCTCTTTCACTAGTTCTAAAAGATTATTTTTATGAGTAGAAATTTTTTTTACAACAGGTCTAACTATATCTAGATATATATCATTTTTTAAAGAGTGCATAGAGAAATTAAACTTAAAAATCTCTTTCTTATCTCCTACATAATTTTTTATAGCATCTAGTAATCTATCTTCAATTAAAGATCCATTAGTCACTATAGTTATATATGGCTTAAAATTATCCTCACTAAGTTTATTTAAATACCAAATAATATCATCTAATTTTAGAAGAGGTTCTCCTCCAGTGAAAGTTATGTCAGTGTAATTATTTTTTATAGCTTCTTTAATAAGAGAATACATTTCTTCTTTTGAATTTTCTTCTCTTTTATCTCCCATTTTTGAACCTTCTCCATGGCAAAAGAAACACTGATAATTGCATTCGCCTGTTAGAGAAAGTCTTAAACTTTTTATATTTTGACATTTTTTCTCAAATATATAGAAATTTCCTTCTCTACTTTTAATAGTAAAAGAATTCTCCATTAAGAAGAATATAGTTTTTTTATCACTGATTGAAACCTTAATATTGATAAATTCTATATCCTTCTCAACAGATTCTCTTTCAATTTGAGTAATTTCCCAATAGTTTGTATCGTTTATTTCTGTTACATCAGATAATATCACTATATTATCTTTGTAATCTATTTTTATATTTCCCATTATTATTTTTTACCTTTTTTTTCAGCTTCTTTTATATAATCAGATATAGTTGGTAAATTATATTCTTTATTATTCATGAACCAATTTAAAGTATTACTCTTACCTTTTTTCTCAATTTCTGGAAAAGAACTTTTCTCATTAGAAAAATTTAAAATATTATTTCTATTTAAAATATATTTTAACTCTTTAATTTCCAACCTTTCATCAGAATCTATAAGATATTCTTTTTTAGCCTCTTCTATAAACTGTGTTGTATACTCTTCCTTTGAATATTCTTTAAAACTATCATTTTTATCAAAGGATACATATTTATTTTCAGTTTCAATTAGACACTTATCTATCTTAATTTCACAACTTCCAAAACCATATGCCTTGGCTTTTCCTAATTTATGAAGTGACTTTCCTTCTTCTATTTCTAAAGAATATAGTAAAATTCCTAGTTCTTCTCTTTTTAAATCTTTAAAATTAATTTCAAATTCAAACTCTTGAAATGGTTCTAGTAAGTATATTTTAGAGTTTGTATTATCATGATTTTTAGTTTCAATACTCTTTCTATAATTTTTCCAATTTTTCCCTGCATTTATCTTATTAGTATGATGCCAATAGAATTTTCTACCTCTTATTTTATAACCTTCTTCATTGTAATCACCATATTTAAGATAAAATCTAAGCAAAGTTGGATGAGGTTCTCCTAAAGATCTTAATCTATCTAAAAGTTTTTCTTTGCTTTCATTTCTTGCGTCAAGTGATAACGCATCTGTAATAAAAACTCTACTTGATATAGCAAATGATTCATTTTTTGAATCATCATTATTCTCTTTAATCTTGGAATTATCCCCTATTGTTCCAAATAACCTACATGCAAAACATAATTTTTCTTTATTTGTGCAAGGTCTAAATTTTGAGGGAATTAAATCTAAAGGGCTACATTTATATCTTAATCTTGGAATTTCTGAAAAAGCTAAATTTTTAGCTCTGGTAAAGATTATTGTATCATCCTTTTTTAGCGATTCATAAAAAATTACTCCATTATCCTCTTTGGTCTCTTTAATATAAAAACTCTTATCTTTACTTTCTCTTTTAATTCTTTCTTTTATTAAGTCATTTAAATCATCACACTCACTCTTTGAAAATTTACATATATCTTCTTTTTCTTGAGGAACTAAAATTTTAGCATATTTCTTTCCTTTTGTAGGAAATACAGGAGATATCCATAAAATAGCTCTTTTCATACGAGTAGCTATTTCTTTTTTTAAGTCATTTAAAGCTTCTTTATTATCTATTGTCACTTTATATGGATAATTATCAGATTTGTACTTATTAACTTTATCTTCATTGACATTTATTTCATAAAATCCTTCTTTACCTTTTGCATTTTTATTTTCATTAATTTTCTTTAGATCCTTAGAAATCTCTTCAGCAAGTTCTCTTTCTATTCTGATGACATTTGCTACTGTAATAACTCCATCATTTTTTCCATTAGGGAGACTTTTTACAATTCCAAAAATTTTTTTTCTTTTATTTTTTGCTTGAGTTCTGTATGTAAGTCTTTCCTCTTCAACATTTTTTATACAACTTCTAGTCAAGACCTCAATAATATTTCTAAGTTCACCTTTTATAGTACTTGCAGGAATCACATATTTAGTAACTTTATAATATTCTTCTCCATCTTTTGTTTCGTGACATTCTTCTACTTCTTCTACTAAAGTACGTTCCTTATCTTCATTTCCACCAATAAATAAAGGTGTTAGATTTTTTAAAGAACACTTTATTTTTCCAGAAAAATTTCCTTTTTCTACACTATGTCTTTCAGCTTTATTCTCATCACCAAGTGATACAAAATTATATGGATAATATTCTTCAATTAAATTTAGTTTTCTATTCTCAAATATGTATATATTTTTCTTTTCTTCCTCTCTCATCTATTTTTTACACCCCCTCAACATAACCAATGTATTGAATAGCTTCTCTTTCCTCATTTCTTAATCTTCCTACTCTTACTTTTAATTTACTATATTTTTTTTCATTCTTTGGATCTTTTGGGTCTTTTGAATAAATATATTTTATAAAACTTTCTTTGAAATCAGTTTCTGAAATTTCATTGTATCTATATTCATCATTCCCAAAATTAAAAATAATTTTCATAAACTCTTCATTGAAAATATAAATTCTATACATATCTTTTATTTTATCCTTTAAATTTTTTGTTTCTAAAAAAGCTGCTATATCTTTTTCTAAATAATCTTTAGTATCCTCTTCTGTAAAAATATTTATTCCCTTTTCTTCATCGTAATTTATACAAACTATATTATATGCTTTTGAAAATCTTAATTTTTTTATTTCCTCTAATGTTATAATTTCAAATTCTTGCATTAATTTTCCCCTCCTTTGAAAAGAGAAATAATAAATTTATTTGAAGCCCCATCTTTATCATATAATTTTTTAAAATCTTTTTTTAAATAAAGTCTTTTAGAAAATCTAAATTTAATAAGTTTTTCTTCTTCATTATCCTTTTCTTCAAAAAAATTTTCAAGAGCCCTAAAATCATCATCTTTACTTTTAAATTGTTCATATATCAAGTCTTCTATTTCAAATTTTATTAATCCAAATCCTCTAGTTTTAGAGTTTCCTATTCTAATTTCTTTATTCCAACTATCTCTGATTACAAAATAAATCCCTTGCAAATCTTTTAATTTGGCATTATTTATAATTAACTCAGTTGAAAAAGTCTCCATTGTATACTCATATTGTAAAGGAACTTTTGCTTTCGAACTAAAGTGATCTACTGGTGTTATAGATCTTATTTTTATTAATTTTTCTTCAAGAGTTTTATCAAATATACTATTCTTTTTATCTTCATAAAACAGTTCTCTAAATAATTTTGGTTCTCCATTTTCTTTAAAAAAATTTTTACTCTTCTTTTCTAAAAAAGAGTCCTGAATAAAAACTTTTGATTTTTTAGCTAATTTATTCTCATTATTTTTGTCCTCTGTATATCCAAAAAGGCTCTTTATATAGTCAGTTTCAATTTTTTTTTGTTTTTCTCCTAATTTCCCATACATTAGTGTAAATCTATCTCTAAATAACCCTTTCAATGTTGAACCTGGTATATAAATTTCTCCTTCTCTTTTATACAATTCTGTTGCTTTTTTATTATTATTTTCTTCTGTGTCTTCATTATTTGATTTTATTTTTTTCCCACCCTCTGTTGTTAATAAGGCATTGAGAGAATTTGAATCATCACAAGATAATTTTATACAAAGAGGGGAAAGAGGCTTTATTCTTAATTTTAATGTTAATCTATTTTCAAGTTTTAAAAATTCTTTAATTTTTTTTACTTCTTCCATTTTCCCCTCCTGTTAGTTTCCTAATGTTAAATTATTAATTTTAAAAAAACTAGTAAATTCTGGATTATCTATTAATTTTTTTTCTTTATTTTCAATTTTAGAAACAATTTTTTTCATTTTTTTACTAAAAATATAATCATTAAGATCTTGTTTATCTTTAGCATTTATAAATTCAACTTCATTTAGTATAAGTTGACATTTCCCAATTCCTCTTGATATTTTTCCTCCAAATAAATCTCCTTCCAAAATATCAATTAAACTTATTTTTATTAAATCTAGTTGATAATCTTCTATATTATCTAATTCCATTGTAAATTCAAATTCTGTTCCAGGAGGTAATATATCATAATCAAATTTCCCTCCTCTTTCTGTTGCACCTGTATTTCTATCTATTTTTATTCCATCTCTTTTTATACTATCTACTTCTGAAGCTATAAACATATCAGATATATGAATTTTTCCAGCCATGCTATAATAATTTTCTTCTTTATCATCTTTATTATTTTCATCATAACCTAAATTTTTTAAAATTCTATCTTTTATATCTTTACTTTCTTTTTGTAAATTAGTATAACCAAAAATCAGTTTTACATCAGCTTCATTTAATTCAACATTATCTGTTACAAATCTATAATTATTTTCTTTTGCTAAAAGTCTTTCAAGCTTTGTACTTAGATATCCTCTAAAAGATGAACCAGGAATATAGAAAATTTTGTTTTTAGGATCTTTATCAACAGTTATAAAAGGTGCATCATGTCCATCTTCTTCAACACCACTACCTATATGTAAAGCTGTTAATACTTTTAATCTCCCTTTAATTATATATTTGTTATTAAATATAGAAAAATCCATATTAATTCTCCTCCTCTTCTTTTATTTTATCAATTTTTCTTACTCCTTCATAATATCTAACAAAATTCAACATAATATCAAAAATAATTTTTCTTTCTTTTTTTTCTAAATTCAAAAAATTTTTCTCATAGTATTTATAAAATTTTTCAGATGTTTTTAAGTCTTCTCCTTCTTTAGAAGCTAATGCTCTTTCAAGTTGTTTTTCTACAAATTCTTTTATTTTATCATTTTCCAATAAAAAATTTGAATTTTCTAATAATGAATAAAACCTATTCATTTGACTTAAACTTATTTTTTCTAATGCTTCGTTTAAATCTTTATTATTTTCAAAATATTCTCTTTTTAATCTCTCATTTAATTCTTTTTTTTCTTGTTCTGTTATATTAAGAGTGTCTTTAGTATTAAGACATACACAAAAATCAATTTTTCTTTTAGCTCTTTTTGGAGTCCACATTAAAATCCCTCCCTTATACTACATATTTTAACTTTTCCAAAGCCTTCACTTTTTCTTAAACCTAATCCATCTGTTTCTATTTTAACAAGCTTATTTAATAACTCATCTGTACATTTATCTATATTATACGTAAATACACTACCTTTAGAAAAGATTAATTCATCTATTTTTCTTGTATTATTTATTATATTATACCCCTCTAATTTTCCTACATTAACAAAACTTCTTATTGTATTAAAATCAAGCTCCATCTCATTTAATCCTGCAATCATTAAAAACTGCTTTCCAGCATCATATATATCTGTATAAGGAAGTATTATATCTGCTTGTAAATCAAAACAAATTGCAATTTTATTGTAGTTTTTTTGAATTTCTTCCTCTATTCCTTTTGTTTTATCTTGAATTATCTTAGCATCTAGATTTCTTTTAATTTTATTAGTCAGTAAGTTAATTCTATCTCTGATTTCTTCTCTACTTAATATATTTTCATTATATTTTTCTATTGTTATAGTTACTTTCCCAAAACCTTTTGATCTATATTTTCCAATATATATATTAAACTTGTCTCCTACTTTTAATAAATTTTTAGGAACTTTTAAATCTCCTTCAAATTTTTGAGGCATATCTTTGTTAATGTTACTTATATACTCAAAATTAAATAACATACCATTTTCAACAGATTTTAATCTTTTATCTATTTTAATACTAATATCATTTCCAGAAATCTCAAGATTTGATAAAGAAACTCTTTCTAATTTTATTTCATTTTTATTATCATCTTCATCTTCTATTTCAGAAGCTATTTCAATTACTTTATCAACTCTAGCCTCATTTTTCTTTGTATTTTTTAAATCATATTTGGGCTCAAATAAACTAGCTAATTTGATTTTTTCTTTTATCCACTTCTCACTATCAGGATCTTTTATTAATTTTATAGCATCTGAACTTTCAATAGTTTTTAGTTTTTTTAAATTTTCTGAAGAATCACTTCTTTTGTTAAAGTATTCTATTAAAGCTCCTCTTATTGTAGAACCTTGAATAGAATTTCTACTTTTAATATAATTTCCTAATTTCTTTTCTTGTAGCACAATAGCTTCTTCTAATTCAAGAATATATGAAAAATTTTCTGAATTATTTTCTAAAGTTTTATTATTAATATCTGTAGAGTTGTTTTTCTTTATTAATTTTTCTACTATAGAATTTATATCATTTTTTTCTAATTCTAATTCATCATTATCAAGTTTTATTTTTACCTTAACTTTACCAATACCTCTAGATTTCATTCCTCCAATTCTATCTAAATGAAATAAACAAGCTAAAATAAATTTTAATTCTTTTTTGAAATTTTTCTCTTCCTGTTTATAAAAATTATTATCTAATTCAAGGTATCCTTCAAATTTATTATTTGCTACTAAAAATTCATAACTAAATAACGACTGAGGTAAAACTGTTTTAGTTTTTCTATTAACTCTTATTCCATACCTATTTCCTGTTTGGATTTTCTCTGAACCATCTAAAATTAATTTTAAATTTGAAAATCTAATCTGAGTAAATTTATTACTTTCTTTTGACTCTTCCTTTTCTTTCGAATAACTTTTTTCTTCTAAGTAATTACCTTCTTCTCCAAAATATTTTCTTATGAAATTATTTGTAGTTATATGATTTAACTCTTCACTTCCTAATTCTTCTAATTTTAACTTAAATTCTTTAACTCTAGATCTTAAAATTCCCTTTATATGTTTAGCACTAAAAAAAGGAAGTCCTTCACTGTCTCTTTTTAAAGTTATGTCTACATCTTTTCCGATTGTTCCTAAAGATGCCGTCATAGCTGGAAGAATTAATTCTACTATATAATTAATTTTCATTAGTTCCATCCTCCTTTTCTTCAATAAAATCATAGATTTCTAAAATATCAAAGATATTTTTAAAATTATTATTAAATGTATCTTGTTTTTTATAATCTAATTTTAAGTCATCAATAATAAATTCTATATGTTCTTTTGACATCTTTGATATAATATTAATAGTTTTATGCCTTATGATAAATCTATTAATATTTCATCATA
>ERZ773018.157-NODE-157-length-46513-cov-10.037152_pt1 | contig 46513 bp, 39 predicted proteins | sample MGYA00580840_ERZ773018 | MGnify/ENA primary metagenome ERZ773018 (study PRJEB29015, sample SAMEA2738125) | human oral metagenome | biome: human oral; feature: human-associated habitat; material: saliva | place: China | collected 2256 ... | reverse complement strand
CCAACCTATCCTTCAAGTTTTGAATAGACATCGTTGGCATTTCAAGGAAAAAAGTAGCACTCTAAAACTGACCCAATGAAATTACGTGCGAAATTTCTGGGGAGGATAGAGGGGACGGACAGGATGTGTCGGGGCAATAGGCGTACAAAGTGGAATAAACTCCCAGATCACGCAGTTATATGCCATGTAAACTATTGGAGGGGTTCATGACGCATACGCACGCCACCTACAACGAGTCCGTCCACTCGGCCCTGCACCTGCTCGCCGACGACATGGGCTATGAGATTCCCAGCCACGCGGACACCGCGCAGGAGCGCGCATACCTGCGCGCCCTCATGAACATGCGCGATCCCGCTCCCCTGCCTGATGGCTACCGGGAGGCTGAAGCGGTTGTCCTCGACGCCGAGCGGGAGCGACGTGGAACCGTAACCTGGGAGGATGCCACGGCCTCGTCGATTCATCCGAGGATTGCCCTGTGGCGTGGGGACATCACGCGCCTGCAGGTCGATGCAATCGTCAACGCGGCTAACTCGGCGATGCTCGGGTGTCGAGCGCCCGGACACACGTGCATTGATAACGCGATTCACAGCGCGGCCGGGCTCGAGCTACGTCAGGCGTGTGCCGACGCGATGGATGAGCGTGGTGACGGTCCCACAGGATTCCCGACGGGCAAGGCCCTCCTCACTCCCGGCTTCCACCTGCCGGCGCGCTTCGTGCTCCATACTGTCGGCCCTATCGTCAGCGGAGAGTTGACGCAGGCGCATCGGGAGGCTCTCGCCCGCTCGTACCGGCGATGCTTGGAGGAGGCGGCCGCGCATGGGCTCAACACGGTGGCTTTCTGCTGCATCTCCACGGGCGTCTTCAGTTTTCCCCAGGAGGAGGCGGCCCGTATCGCTGTGGCGACCGTGTCCGACTTCTTGGAGTCCGGCACTGAGGGCGCGGACAATCTGCGCGTCATTTTCAACGTGTTCGGCGATCGAGACGAGACGCTGTACCGCGCCCTTCTCGGGCTCTGACCCCATCAACGAGTGAGGAGACACCATGAACCGACCCACCACCCTGCGCGAAGCCATCGAGGCCGCCGACTCGATCCTGATCGGTGCGGGTGCCGGCCTGTCCGCCGCCGACGGTGACAACCACTCCGGCCCGGTATTCGACGAGCGTTTTGCGGACTTTCGCGCCGAGCGCGGCATCACGGACGCCTACTCGGGCGGCTTCTATCCCTTCCCCACGTCGGAGGAGCGCTGGGCGTTTTGGAGCCGCATGATCTCCCTGCTCCGCTACGAGGCCCGCCCGGGGCAGGCGTACGCGGACCTGCTGGACCTCGTCGGCGAGCGCGACTTTTTCGTCATCACGACGAACGTGGATCACCGTTTCCAAAATTCCAGCTTCAACAAAGAGCGCTTGTTCTACACGCAGGGCGATTACGGGCTCCTGCAGTGTTCAGCCCCCTGCCACGATGCCACCTACGACAACGAGAAGTGGGTACGCCAGGCGGTGGCCAGCCAGGAAGGCATGCGCATCCCGTCGGAGTTGATTCCGCAGTGCCCGAAGTGCGGTGAGGAGATGACGACGAACCTGCGCGTCGATGCCCGTTTCGTTCAGGACGAGGGATGGGCGGCGGCTGCCGGGCGCTACGAGGATTTCCTGGAGCGCACCGCTGCTGGCCGCGTTCTCTACCTTGAGCTGGGCGTCGGCATGAACACGCCGAGCATCATCAAGTTCCCCTTCTGGCGGCGGGTCTACGACAATCTGGAGGCAACCTACGCGTGCGTTGCGCTGGACGCAGCGGCCCCAGCGGAGGTTGCAGACAGGTCCCTCCTGATCCGAGGCGACATCGCCGAAGCCCTGGCGAGCACGCGCGGATAACGAGCCGAGGCCTCAGCCCCTTACACGTCAGCGCGCGCCTTCCGGCGCATCTTCAGGATCGTCGAGGCGATGATGGAGAGCAGGAAGATGTTGAAGAGGATCGCGCCGACGCTCGGGGACACGAGCGTGGCGACAAGGCGTCCGGCGGGGGCCGTGGCCGCGGCGGAGGCCCCGACGATGAGGCCGATACGAAGGTCTACCATGCGGTGACGCAGATTCGTGACGGTTCCGGCGATGCCGGTGGGGATCATGACGAGGAGGGACGTGCCGCGCGCGATCAGGTCTCCTGCACCGACGGCCAGCTCCATGCCGGGCACGATGACGGATCCGCCGCCCACGCCGACCAGGCCGGACAGGATGCCGGCGCACACGCCGACCAGGATCAGCAGAGCGCACGAGGCCGGGGTCAGCGAGACGGTACCCTCACGCGTGGGGACCTGCAGGTATTGGGAGACGATCATGAAGAGTGTGAAGCCGATGAGGATCCAGGGCAGGGAGGGCGCGGGGAGGCAGCGCAGGAGCCATACGCCGATTTGGGAACCCGCGAGCGCGCCGACAACGAGGAGTGCGCCACCCGCCCAGGAGACCTCGCCGTGCAGGGCATAGGTGCCCGAGCCGACGGCGGCGGTGACGATGATGGCGGCAAGGGAGGTGGACGAGGCGCGGCGCTGGTCCATGCCCAGGACGGCCATGAGCGCGGGGACGATAACGAGACCGCCGCCGACGCCGAAGAGTCCGGAGAGGAAGCCCGCGCCGACGCCCGTCGCAATGACAAGAAGGATGCGGCGCAGGGTGAGAGTCTGGGAGTCAGTGTGGTCCATGTCTCTACTGTAGTCCTGGGTAACGCGTCTTCTTCTGTGGGGCTTCACCCCGCGCGAAACGCATGTGCACGTCCTGTTCGCGCCGGTTTGTGCGGGCGTAGACTTCTGGCATCGACGAAAGGAAAAGAGATGTCCAAGGTTCTGATTGTGTCGGGTCACCCGCGTCTCGGTGACGATTCGGTGGCGAATAAGACGATTCTGGAGGAGCTAACGTCCCTACTTCCGGGTGCCGAGATCGATCATCTCGACGAGCTGTATCCCGATTACGCGTTCGACGTTGAGGCGGAGCAGGCGAAGCTTGCCGCGGCGGACGTGATCGTGTTGCAGTATCCGCTGTGGTGGTACGGCTGGCCGTCGCTGCTGCAAAAGTGGGTGGAGGACGTGTTTGTGCGCGGTTTCAGCCACGGGTCGACGGGCACGGCGCTGCGCGGCAAGAAGCTGGTGGTGTCGCTGACGACGGGGGCGGCGGAATCCTACTATGACGCCCAGCCGGGCGGCATCGAGCGTTTCTTGGCCGCGGTGAAGGCGACGAGCGCCCTGACGGGCCTGGAGTATGCGGGTGTTCTGCCCCTGTACGGTGTGTCCTACGCGAATCGCACGGATGAGGCGGCGCGCGCCGACATGGTCGAGCGTTCGCGCGAGCACGCGAAGCACCTGGCGGAGTTCGTCTCCTCCCTCTGAGCAACCACTCCCCTGCTGCCAGGCAAGACGCGAGACCGGCCCCGACCTCGTTCATTGACGAGGCCGGGGCCGTTTCATTTACTGAACTTCAGGTAGTCAGCTACTCGGTTCCGCAATCACCTATAGATATTCGACACCACCCTGACTAACCAAATCCCACACCAGATCATTGATGATGGGGAGTATTTCATCGATCATCGACAGCGGATCAAGCTCAATTGTAATCGGCTGAAACCTCACAATGGGTTCCATGTCATCGGCACCAAGCAGTTTATCACCGAAACCGTCGATGACACGCAAAAATATTGGTTCCCCCTCAATTCCAACAAGACCCGCCCTAATTCGAAATCCACCATGTGCTTGCCGTTCCTCTGCATGACTGCGAAGTAAAGTGACACAATCGATGACTGCAGTCTGGACATCAACGGCCCTACAGTGGTTCGTCAGACCCACGGGGTATTTGTCGTTCCACTGCTCGTCAGTGATCAAGAGTCCCAGTTGGTACGCGCCTAACACTGCTGCATCATCGCAAAGGAACTTCCGAAACTTATGATGTGCGCTCTTGTGGGCGCGTAATATCCATTGACGCAGCCCCTTCTTAATTTCTCCCCCTTGCCACCAATTTTTTTGCACCCTCACACCCACTCGTGCAGGCAATAAGGGTTCGTCTCTGTATTGATATACCTGTTCCATTGCACTGGCTCCTCGTCCAGTGACCGGTTCCAGGGGAACAGCTGCAACAGCAAGGAACACTCCGTCCTCAGGGCGCAGCGCCTCACAAGCACGCTCAAAGCGGTCCTGGAGAAGGCGTTCCCTATCGTCTGTGTACTGGAAGCGCTCCCTAAATCCACGTTCGATCTCGCGGTCACTCATGTACACGGTATGAGGGCCGTTGCGCCGTGGAGCGACGAACGCATTATCGCCCTTACGTGCGAAGTGCGGCGCGTCCGCAGAGTCCGGTACCCGCATCATGACGACGCTCCCGTCGTCTTCGTCGCCGCACGGAATGTTATAGAACTCTATGCCGACAACTGGCGGCCCAATCTTCGCATACGCGGTCCTGAGGATTCTCTGTTGCTCGGCGGCAGACCACCCTATTGGAGCAATCTCGGAGGCAGCATTTGTGTCCCCGCTTTCTTTGACTCCAAATACGATCCATCCGCCACCGCTATTTGCCATGGCAGCGATGTCTTTTGCGGCTTCTTCATCCCATCGCGGCTTTCGCGAATCATAAGCAACCTGCTTCCAGTCGAGGTCAGCAGTTTCTTCGACGCTGTACTCGACCGCTTGTTTGAACAGGTTGATGGATATATTCCCCGGTTCAAGACCCAGTGCTCGGTGGATAGGTGTAAACATATGACTCCTTGTCTTCATAGTTTGTGTGGAGAATCGAGCTCGTTGAGCAACAACGCTTCAACGAACCCCATTCATGGTTAGCGCCCAATATCGAAAAGTAGCTCACAGTACAACCGCGACCTCGCCATCACGAGGCCGGGGCAGTTCGTCACAGCCCTCCGAGTCCGGAGAAGCGTTCGACCCAGGCCCGAAGAGCCTCGAGGACACGGACGCGCACGGCTTCGCGCCCGGCTCCTGCACCAAAGCGCCGCATGGGCGGAAGGATGGAGGACAGGCCGGTTCCTTCATCGTTCACGTAGCCCTCACGTAGCGACTCGTAGGCAAACTCGCGCGCCCCTTCGCCCAGGCGTTCAGCCTCGATGATGGCGGCCAGTTCTCCCTCGCGTTTCGCGGCAATGAAGGCCTCAAACTCGGTGGGGACATCCCCGTTGACGGAGACCCTGCGGTAGAACTCCTCGATGAGGTCGCGTTTTCCGCGCAACGTCGGTGAAGAGGACAGGGCACGTACGATGTCGACGGGGATCTCACGGTCTTCGCCGTCTCCCTTTTCACCCCGGTGGTGTTCGACCAGCATGAGGATGTAGTCAACGTTGATATCCACCTGCTTGACCAGTTCCATCTCAAAGACCAGATCGTCAGCAATGGGTTCTTTGTTGGCTTGAGCGCGTTCACGGGACTCGTTGTACAGGTCCAGGTAGATGCTCCGGTAGTCTTCGAGGTCACGCGACGGGATAGGGTCATCGCCTTCGAAGTCGTCGAAGGATGTCAGGATGTTACGCAGTCGGAGGATCTGTCCCATCAGGATGATGAAGCGCTTTTGTTCCTTTTCCGAGGCGATAGACCCGATGGGGAGGGGGAAGTCGACGCGCAGCTGGTCCATTGTTTCCAGGTAGTTGGACAGGTATTCGCCGTAGGGGCGCAGCAGCACTTGTCCGCGCGCTTCCTTGTTTCCGAAGAGGGCAATCGCGTCTTCGGTGGCCTGTTCAAGGTTCCGGAAGCACACGATATTGCCGTAGGTTTTGACCGAGTTGAGGATTCGGTTGGTGCGTGAGAAGGCTTGGATGAGGCCGTGGGCGCGCAGGTTCTTGTCGACCCACAGGGTGTTTAGTGACTTGGAATCGAATCCGGTGAGGAACATATCGACGACGATGACCAGGTCGATGCGTTTCTCAGTGAGGGCACGAGATAGGTGCTCGTAGTAGTGCTCGAATCCCGAGGCATCGGTGCCGAAGTTGGTCCCGAATTGCTGGTTGTAGTCGGCGATCGCGTCGTCGAGGAAGGCACGGTCATCCTGGGAGAGGGCCGAGGGGTCCATGGATTCTTCGGCGAGCAGGCCTGTGCCTGGCGCATCAGCGTTGGGCGCGTAGGAGTAGATGATGCCGACGCTGCGCCTGCGTGCGGGCGGAAGGTCGGCCTGCTGGCGCTGGAATTCGAGATAGTAGGCGCGCGCTGCCTTGATGGAGGACGTAGCGAACATGGAGTTAAAGCCGGTCACCCGCTGGTCACGCAGCTGGTAGGAGGCGTGACGCTTTGTCTTGTGGTCGAAGTGCTCGAGGATGTAGGAGACCACGGACGAGATGTGTGCCGGATTCATGTAGGCACTGTCAGTGTCGATGCCCTCCACCTCGCGGTTATCGATACCGTCGCGTACTCGGAAGGTGTTGACGTAGTCGACGCGGAAGGGCAGGACGGTCTTGTCCCGGATGGCATCAACGATCGTGTAGGAGTGCAGCTGGTCCCCGAAGGCCTGCTCAGTGGTGCGCAGGTTTGCTTTCCCGCAGCTGGAGGCATTCTCCGCGAAGATGGGGGTACCGGTGAAGCCGAAGAGGTGATAGTTGCGGAACGCCCGCGTGATGTCGGTGTGCATGTCGCCAAATTGGCTGCGGTGGCACTCGTCGAAGACGAGGACGACGTGCCCGTTGTAGATGGCGTGTCCGCGGTTTGCCTTGACGAAGGTGGAGAGCTTTTGGATGGTCGTGACGATGATCGGGATGGATGCATCGTTGATTTGTTCGGCAAGCTGTCGAGTGGACTGGTTCGCGGAGACGGTGCCTGCGGCGAAAGAATTGTATTCCTTGATGGTCTGGTGGTCCAGGTCCTTGCGGTCGACGACGAAGAGGACCTTGTCGACGCCTTCCATGCCAGCGGCGAGCTTTGCAGTCTTGAAGGAGGTGAGGGTCTTTCCGGAACCCGTTGTGTGCCAGATGTATCCTCCGGCTGCGACGGTGCCGGTTTGCTTGTTCATGGTGGATGTCTTGATGCGCTGGAGGATCGCTTCGGTCGCGGCGATCTGGTAGGGACGCATGACGAGGAGCTTGTCAGAGGTATCGAGGACGCAGTAGCGGGTGAGAATTGCGAGGATGGTGCGCTTGGCCAGAAAGGTAGCCGCGAAGTCGGTGAGGTCGGGGATCTGGTTGTTGGCGGCGTCGGTCCACCAGTTGGTGAATTCGTAGGAGTGGGCGTTGGCGGCGGCGACTTCGCGCCTGTGCCCGAGGTTTTCGCGGATGTGTTGGAGGCGCACGGTGTTGGAGTAGTACTTGGTCTGGGCGCCGTTGGAGATAACGAAGATCTGTACGTATCCGAAGAGGCCGTCTCCGGCGTGGAAGGAGTCGCGCTGGTAGCGGTCGATCTGGTTGAAGGCTTCGCGCAGTTTTTTGCCGCGTCGTTTGAGTTCGATGTGGACGAGGGGCAGTCCGTTGACGAGGATGGTGACGTCGTAGCGGTTGGAACGCAGCCCCGTGTCGACTGCGTACTGGTGGATGACCTGCACCTTGTTGCGGTGGATGTTGGTCTTGTCGATGAGGCGGATGTTCTTGGGCGTGCCGTCGTCGCGGGTGAGGACCTGCACGTGGTCCTCCTGGATGCGCCGGGCTTTGGCGACCACGGGGTTGGCGTCAGCCGAGGGGACATCGACGATGTTGTGCTGGTAGAAGCGCCGCCATTCGTCGTCGGTGAAGTGGTAGTCGTTGAGGGCCTCCAGCTGGGCACGCAGGTTTGCTTCGAGGCCGGCCGCGTCGTGGATGTCCGCGTACTCGCAGGCCTGGCCACGCAGCTGGTTGATGAGGGCGTCTTCGAGCGAGCCTTCGCTCTGGTAGTCGCGTTCCTCCTCGTGGGTCGGCTCGTACAGGCCGACGACCGTGAAGTCGTCGGTGAGGACGACGGGTTCAATGCGGGGGCGAGGTGCGTCGGTGGACACTCGCTTTCCTTTCTCTACGGGTCACGGTCGAGGCCGGGGCTGGGTCTGCGGGAGGCTTCCCGCCCGCCTTCATGAGGTTGTTTCGATGCTAACGCGCCCCGTCCTCATCTGCGTCCAGGCTGCCTCGTTTCTGCCCCTAACTGTGTCCTGCAAGCAGCCCTTCGATCCTATCGATGAACTGGCCGACTCCAAGGCTGTAGTTCAAGTATGACTGCCGAATCAATTCTGCACTCCCGGCCTTCACCAGAACGACATTGTCGAACTTGGGTTCTGCAACAAGCAACTGATCCTGATCACCTGCCATAAGCGCTTCTCTCTCGAGACGTTGATATTCCTCATTCGCTTCTGAAAAGCCCGGGAAGCCGACGATATCAAAAAACTGGAGATCACGGATCAGGCAAAGAAGAAAGTACTCATCGTGTTCGTCTGCATCTGTCGACACAACGATTCCGCTGCGTGCAGCAGCAAGCTCACTCAGTAGCATGGTCGAGCCACAGATCTCGCCGATCTCACGGCATACTGCAGACAGGTCGTCACATACGTCAGGGATTCCCGGCGTTCCTTCTTCGAGAGCGAAAAGCTGAGAGCTCAGCGCCAGGAATCTCTGACGCTCGAGAGACTCTCCCTCGAGGTTGTCCTGAACGTCCGGACTCTTGTATTCGACACCGTAGACTTCGCCGACCGCTTCCACCCCTGTTGCCCATAGATGCTGCAGGTGTGTGCGTATCTGAACCTCGATCCGATACGAGATACCTCCCTCAGGGATTTGGTAGATGGCGTGATAGCTTCGATAGCCGCTTGATTGGGGTCTACTGATATAGTCTTTAGCCTTCCATTCACCCAACTCCTCATTGAGAACCGCCACCGCACGGTACACCTCATCAACACTACTCACAATGAGCCTGCACCCCCCGATATCATCAAGCGTACCGAGTTTAAAGTTGCTGTTGAGCCGCAGGAGCTTCCTCAGGATCGAAGTCATACGCTTAAGCCGATAGGACACAACCGCGCCCTCAAACTGTTCAGCACACCTTGCAAGCGCCTCGAAGCAACGCGCTGTGGGCTCCAGGTGTTGTACACGCCACGCCTGAGCTGTGGCGAGAGCTTGTTCATCGTGCCCTTTACTAGTCTTGAGGCATTTTCCAGCTTTGGAAGCCGCCTCGCGACTCACGCGTTCCCGCTGATTTTGCTTCATATTCAGAGTATAGTGATACGGAAGCTCATCTGAGGAAGGGGGACATCATGGCACGTTCAGTCGTTGATGTCGCAACCTACATCCTGGAGCGCACGGATACGATCACGACCATGAAGCTCCAAAAGCTTGCCTTCTACTCCCAGGCTCAGCACCTCGCGCAGTATGGAGTGCAGCTCTTCCCGGAGGACTTTCAGGCGTGGCGGGGCGGACCGGTCGTACCCGAACTCTATGCCCTACATCGCGGAAAGTTTCTGATTCGTCCAGGCGAGCTAGAAGGCGGCGATTCGTCGACTCTGACCGATCACGAACGTTCTGTTATCGACAATGTGTGTGCTGCGATGGGACACGCGACTGGTGCTGAGCTGAGCGAACGCACACACCGAGAATCCCCCTGGCTCGATGCGCGCGACGGCCGGAAGCCCTCCGAACCATCAGACACAGTCATTACCCAGGAAGCAATGCGCAGCTACTACCAGGGGCATCCCGTCCTCGATTGATTGCCTAATGACGCCCCTTCGCTCTGGCGCTGCTATGGACCCTAGAATAATTGCAGGGCAAGGGCTGACATGGGCCCCTCACACCTCGAGGGGTGACCGCGAAACCTGGCGAACCAGAGCCTCGTAATAGTCCACTCGTGGACGGCAGACTGACGTCACGCCCTCGTGTTCCCCTCGCGCACGCGCGAGGGGAACACGTCTCTACGATGCGTCGCTTCCGTAGACGACTTTTTCGGGGAAGGACAGCAAGCGATCCCTGTAGTGCTCATACTGTGCACGACGAGCCGCAATTTCGGCGGGCAAGCCCGACGTGATGTCATTGACGAGAGCGTCGAAGCGGTCCAGCAGGTCAGCGATACGCCCCTGTTCCGCCATCGAGGGAACCGGGATCTCGAACGACTTGATGATAGATACATTCAGATCCCCTCTCGCACCTCGACCAAGGCCCCTAAGCTCGGCGTAGCGAGCAGCAAGAGAATAATAAACGTATCGATAATCAGCATGATTTGAGTTAATCTCCAGATTACAGCAGTGCTGATTAGTCACGGCATCAATACCGAGAATCGCAGAACGGCCAGCAGATGCGCCAGATATTGCCACGATAATACTATTTGCTTTAACCCATTTCAACGGAAGATCATCGATGGCATTATCAGTCACGAACTCACTTGCTGCACTAATTCGATTGAAGTTGACGTCTTGTGTACGTATCCACGGATTAGACCCATTCTGATAGTAACGAGAGTTTGATGCCTGTGGCGTAACACCCGTTACTACCCTTGTTGCAATGTCCCCAAGCTTCACCATCTCAACCGGGCCGCGGGCTGCCAGCGATTCATAGGAGAGCAGGTGGTTGCGGTAGTGCTCATACTGGGCCCGCCTGGCTTCCAGCTCCGCTTCCAGCTCCGCTTCCAGCGTCGTGAACTGATCTAATATTCTCACGATCTCACGCTGGACTTCCACCGGAGGAACAGGAATATCAATTTTGGATAGATTCGCAGCAGAAAGCTCAACTACTTTCGTCCCCTGAGAATACTTGCGTTTTTTGAGAGCAAAATTCTCTGTGCGAAGAAAATAACTAAGAAAGACGCTATCTACCGTCTTGGAGCGCACCACAGTCGCGTGGCCGCCCGTGACCCCCTCTGCTTCACCGAGCCACACAACCCCCTTTCCCACGTCTTCAAGATTTTCACTCGTATTGGCCACCACCAGATCACCCGGATACACGCGAGTCAATTTATCCGCGTCTTCAGGCGCCAAATAGGCAGCAGCACACTTCGTATGAATGCCATACTTCGTGAAGATATGTCCGTAATGAATAGCAGGAATGCCTTCATCGACAAAAAGCTTCTTCGGCATCCCGCTGCCACGTTGCAAATCGGCAATCTCTCCCAGGGGTCGATATTCCACCCCGTCCGGGCACAGCTGCTCGATCAGCTCAGCGAGGCGGCTCATTGGTCGGCCTCCAGTTCTGCGACGATCGCGTCGATGGAGGCGCGCAGCTCACGCTGACGCTCAACGATGCCGGCGATCCGAGTATTCAACTCGACGATGTCCACCTGCTCGCGCGTATCCTCGGGCTCGACGTAGGAAGAGACCGACAGGTTCCAGTCATTGCTCTTAATGTCGTCGATCGACACCAGGGCGGCCACGTGATCCACGGCCTGGCGCTCGGACACGAGGGAGAGGATCCGCTGCTGATTCTCCTGCGTCAGGCGATTCTTGTTTCCCTCACGCACGAACTGACCGGACGCGTCCACGAAGAGAACCGAATGATCGGGGCGCGCCTTCTTCAGCACAATGATGCACGTGGCAATCGTCGTCCCAAAGAACAGGTCCGGCGGCAGCTGGATGACCGCGTGCACGAAGTTGTTTTCCACCAGGTATCGGCGGATCTTCCCCTCGGCACCGCCGCGGTACAGCACGCCCGGGAACTCGACGATCGCGGCCGTACCGTCCTCGGCCAGCCAGTGCAGCATATGCATGGTGAAGGCCAAGTCCGCCTTGGATTTGGGGGCCAGCGCGCCCGCTGGGGCAAAACGCGGGTCGTTGATGAGGGCGACGTTGTCCTTGCCCTCCCACTTCGTGGAATACGGCGGGTTCGAGACGATCGCGTCGAAAGGCTGATCATCCCAGTGTGCAGGTTCCGTCAGAGTGTCCCCCAGCGCGATGTCGAAGTTCGCAAAATTCACGTCATGGAGGAACATGTTGATGCGGCACAGGTTGTACGTCGTCAGGTTGATCTCCTGACCGAAATACTGGCGGGTTCTCGACGCCCCCAGTAGCTTTGCGAATTTGAGGAGCAGTGACCCCGAGCCTGCGCACGGGTCGTACACACGAGCCACTTCAGAGCGCCCGTCCAGGGCGAGGGTCGCGAGGACCTCGGCGACTTCCTGCGGCGTGTAGAACTCGCCGCCCGACTTACCCGCGCTCGAGGCGTACATGGTCATCAGATACTCGTAGGCGTCACCGAAAGCATCGATCTTCGCGGCACCGTGCTCCAGTGGCAGGTCTCCGACGGCATCCATGATCTTCACGAGCTTCGCGTTGCGCTGGGCGACCGTGTTGCCGAGTTTTGCGGAGTTCACGTCCATGTCGTCGAAAAGGCCACGTAGATCGGACTCGGAGCCACTGCCCCGCGCCGAGTTTTCAATGAAGCGGAAGACGCGGGCCAGAGTCTCGTTGAGATCCTCATCGGATGCCGCGCGAGCCCGCACGTTAGCGAACAGGTCAGAGGGTCGGATAAAGAAACCCTTTTCCTTCACGATACTGTCGCGCACAACCTCAGCGTCCGCGTCGCTGAGGGTCGCGTAATCGAAGGCCGCGGCCTCTTCAGGGGTTCCACCTTCAGCGAGGATCGCCGCGCGCTCGGAGGCGTTCACGTAGTCCGTCAGGTTCTCCGAAATGAAGCGGTAGAACAGGAAGCCCAGGACGTAGCTCTTGAAGTCCCACCCGTCCACGCTGCCGCGCAGGTCGTTGGCGATGCGCCAGATCGTCTTATGCAACTCGGCTCGTTCGATCACTGCCGCCACAGTGTCCTCATTTCCGACACAACGCACATGTGCTGCGTCCCGACTAGGTCTTCGTCATCTCCAGTAGCCCACCCTCACCCGGAGGCGCAGACCGCTTGAAACAGCTTACGGCACGACCCGCATCTGCGGACCGTCGCACCCCGAGTGGGGACCATATCCACATCCCTGGCCCCGGCCTCGTCGATGAACGTCGACCGAGCGAAACTCGCCCACACAACCAAACTTTTCAGGACACTCCCCCACCGCACCCCTGTTAGACACTTTCAGAAAACAACGACAGGCCCGCCTGTGGCCAAGCGACCAAAGCAGCAGCTCACGAGCGCACAACACCTGACAAATACCTGCAAATTCAACCAACCCACGATTTTACTTGTCCGCACTGCGGGACACTTTCACCCAGCTTCACTATATTGTCGGTTAATTTACTGACAAAGCGGCGTACCGTTGAAAGAACTCGAGATCACGCGCCCTCCTCCCCATGAAGAGACTCCTCAACACCATCAAGGACACACACGTCATGGCGACACGACATCCCCTGACCATCCCCGCCGCTCTCGTGCTCGGCACGGCCATCGCGGCGACGGCGCTACCGCTGCCGAGCTCAACCCCGGCCACGGCCTCGGGCACGGCGCACGTCACCCGCGCCTACACGGACAAATCCACTCACACGCCTGGCACTCAGGCGACCATCACGGCCGAGGCGAGCGGAGACGGCACCGTCCACTTCTCCGTCAGCCACCTCGGAGTCGAGGTCGTCTCGGGCGACGCGACCGTCGAGAACGGCAAGGCCACCTGGCCCTACACGACGCCGGGCGACAACAACCAGGGATACCTGGTGACCGCGACCGGCGCGGACGGCACGCACGCCGAAACCGCCCTGGACGTCTCCTCCAGCTGGACGCGCTTCCCGCGTATGGGCTACCTCTCCCATTTCAAGCCCACCGCACCGGCGGGCACGGATGGGAATACCACCTACGAGTCCTTCCTCTTCGTCCAGCCCCAGGACTACATCAACAAGCTCAGCCAGGACTACCACATCAACGCGCTGCAGTACTACGACTGGCAGTATCGCCACGAGCAGCCCGTCGCCACCGGCGACCTCGAGAACCAGTGGCCCCTGTGGTACGCCAACACCTACGCGTCGAAGAAGACAATCTCCGACTACGTCACCGACGCCAAGAACGCCAACATCGGCTCGCTCGCCTACTCCATGGCGTACGCGGCCAACGATGGCTACGACACGAACGCCATCAAGGACGAGTGGATCCTGCGCAACGACGACGGCTCCTACTGGCGCCGAGGCCTCGGCAACCAATGGTGGGTCAACACCCCCGAGGGGACGCCCAAGCCCGAGAACCACATGACCATGATGAACGTCAACGCCCAGGGTTGGCGCGACTACATCACGGACCAGTACGTGGCCCAAAAGGACGCCTTCGGGTTTGACGGAACGCACATCGACACGCTCGGCCAGACCGTGAAAAAGGACGCGTCGGGCAACTCGGTGGACCTGACCGACGGCCTGACGGCCCTCGTCAACGACACGGCCGCGAAGACCGGCACGGCGACCGGCATCAACCTGCCCGACGGCGCCGGCACCGACAAGATCGGCCCATCCTCGGCCTCGTACGTCTACACCGAACTGTGGGATCACAACGAAACAAACCAGCAGGTCGCCACCTACCTGCAGGGCGCGCGCAACGCGGCCGGCAACAAGCCGCAGATCGTGGCCGCCTACGCGAACAACTACGACCCGACTCAGTCCGGGCGCCCGGCGGTCCCCACGCAGGACGGCCCCCGCATTGAGGCCGAATCCGATCAGGCGAGCGTGAGCGGCGGCGTCCACATCCTCTCCGGCGACGACTCCGCGTCGGGCGGTGCCTACGCGGGCGACTTCTACCAGGGCGGCGACGCCGTCACCTTCACGGTGTACGCCGGCCAGGGCGGCACGTTCACGTTCACGACGCGCTACGCCAGGCAAGACGATGACCCCAACTACCACCAGATGATCCTCGACATGGGCACGCCCAATCAGAAGCTCATCAAGTACGTGCACTTCAACACGACGGGTAGCTACTACACGTGGACCGATGACATGACCGAGACCGTCGAGCTCACGCCCGGCGTCCACACGATCTCCTTCTGGGTCCCCACCGATAGGACGTACACGCCCGTCAACATCGACTGCATCACCTTCCGAGAGTTCAACACGGACTCCGTCAAGCTCGCGGACGCGGCGTTCGCGGCCAACGGAGCGCACCACCTGGAGCTCGGCGACTACGGGCGCATGCTCGACAACGAGTTCTTCGTCAACTCTGGGCGCTCTATGTCCACGGACCTGCAGGCGTGGATGAAGAACTACTACAACATCTCCACTGCCTACGAGAACCTGCTCTACGGCGACAACCTGACGCGCAAGGAACGCCAGGTCGACGTCACGACTAACGGCGTGGGCTTGCCGACCTCGACGGACGGGGCGGCGAACACGATCTGGGCGAACACCATGACGTCCGACGCGGGCACGGCCCTGCACCTGATCAACCTGCGCACCGACGACCAGGACGGCAACGACCAGTACTGGCGTAACGCAGCCAAGCGGATCCTCCCCTTCGATAACACGTCCGTCACCTACCACCTGGAGGAGGGCGAAGCCGTCCCCGCGTCCGTCTTCGCCGTCAGCCCCGACGACGACGGTGGCCGCCCGACGCCGCTCGACTTCACGACCGGCACGGATGAGCAGGAACGCACGACGATCACGTTCAACGTGGGTCGCCTCTCCTCGTGGGACATGGTGGTCTTCTCCCCCACCGCGAACGCGGCAGGGTCGGACGCCGCGACCACGACGAGCGAGGCCGTCACCGGCCAGGTGCGTAACGACCTCGGCCAGTGCCTGACGTCGAAGGACCCGAAGGGCGAGGACGGCACCCCCGTGTGGAACGCCAACTGCTCCGGGGACGCCGACGCGCAGACGGTCACCTACGAGGATGGCCACCTGCGCATCGGTGATCGTTGCGTCGACGTGGTGGGCGGATACACCGAGGAGGGCACGGTCGCGCACATGTGGACGTGCTACCCGACGCTTGAGTCCCAGATGTGGGATCGCAACGATTCCGGCCAGCTCATCAACCGCGCGTCCAGCCTGTGCCTGACGATCCCGGGTGATACGACGCAGGAGGGCTCGCAGGCGGTCATCTCGCAGTGCTCGTCCTCTTCGCCGTCGCAGCGATGGAGCCTCCCTTCGCCGGCAGGCAAGTAGCGGAGCGCTCGCCGGGATAGGCACTACCCGGCAGGGCGGCTCCTCGCAGGGCGCGCCCGGGCTCACGCGCTGTCCAGGACTCGGCCCCGACCTCGTACACGAACGAGGCCGGGGCCGAGTCACATCAGGCGCTCAGTTTGTCTTTGTGTTCGTCGGGTGATACCCGATATACCCGATGTACACCTTATGCGTCGTCTTCGTGTCCGCGTAGTAGTACATACGCGGAGCCTTTCCGTTACATGACGGTGGGGCAAAATGTGTCCACATCTCGATATAACCGCGCGAATCGACCTCGGTGGGAACCGGTAGCATACGCTCGAGCCGCATCTTTCGATCCCTCTTCACAGTTCGCCTTTCGTTGCGCTTGTGATGGCCGGGACCACACCGGAAATATCCTTCCGGCGGGCACGCAAGGTAGAGGTCAAGATCTCCATTTGTAAAGTCGCCCGTCTCCCGCGCACGCATGTAGTCACGCAGGACCAAGATGTAGTTCCAGAACTCGGGAGCATAGTGGTTTTCCGCCAGGTCGTCAATCGCGAGAATATCGTCCACCATCGAATCTGGCGCGCTCAGTTCGACGTAACGCGTGACTGTCTCATAGCCCTGCTGCGTCATGCGATCAAACAACTCCGACATGCTCTTCGGCGCGTCAGCCAGCCACGAATCGTCCGGTTCGGTCGCACTTCCACTCGATTCTTCTTGCCTCAGCTTCCATTCGAGGGAACGGTTTCTCTTACTGAGCCTCTCCCTCTCTTGCTGGCTCGCAAGCAGCTGTTCTGCAATCGCTTTCTTCTCTTCCTTGAGCTCCTCGATCTCTCGGCTCTGGTGAGAAGCTTCCTCCAGCAGTTCCTCCGCGACACGTAGCTCATCCGCGAGCGCGTCTCGCTTGTGCGCGAGCTGTGCGTGCGCGTCGTTCATGGCGTCCAGGCCGCTCTCCAGCGCGGCGACGCCGCTTTCCAGCTCGGTGTGCGAGCGCGGGTTGAAAGCGGGCAGGAAGCGGCGAATCAGGCGGCGCAGCGGCTCGTACCACGCCAAGTGCTGGGACTGGCCGCGCTGCGGGGCAGGTTCAGACGTCGCAGGCCTGACGTCCACCTCGCGGGCGCTGGTCTGAAGAGGGACTTCCTCTTGCTCCTGGCGGGCAGGCACGCGCGCGTCCTCGTCCGATCCCCTCGCGTCGCTGGCGGCTGCGGAGAAAGACTCGGCGACCCGCTGACGCACCTTCTCGTCGAGCAGTTTCACCGTCCGCGCGCTCTCACGCAGGGGGTGGAACGTCGGCACCGTCAGGCGTTTCTTGTCCAGGAGCGCTTGTGCCCGACGAAGCTCCTTATCGAGGCCGTTTTCCCACAGGTACTCGCAGGGCGTTCGCGCGATGATGGCGGACAGTTCGGAACGGAATCGCTTGTTTTTCTCGTCGTAGCCGCGCAGCAGCGTGCCCGCGGTCAGCACTCTGTGGCGGAGCCTGTCGGTTGGTTCGTCTGAGCGAAAGCCAGGAAGGTAGGTTCGCAGGCTTCCCTTGGGCATGGCGCACCCCTGCCCGATCCGGGCATGGAACTGGCGGTAGGCCTCGGGCGAGAGCAGAAAGTAGGACGCGCAGCCAAGGGAGTCCTTCGTCAGGGAACGCAGGATGTCTTTCCAACGGTATTCCGCCTCGAGGGCGTCTGAGTCGTTCCCGTCCGTGAGCGGGGCGGCCACGACGACGGATGCGCGCCGACGCTCATCATGGATCCAGCCGATCAGCTGCTCCACCTGTTCCTCGTCGGCGACGGATTGGGGGGAGTCCGACAGCGGCATGCCACGGTCGTGGCAGTGGCCCTCGGTGATGAGGTCGCGGACCAGGGCGGGTGGCTTCGCGTCCCACTCACCCTCGCGCGGAGGGGTCACCTCGATCCACAGCACCTGGTCGTAGTTGGATTCTTTGGTCGCGTGCAACGCGTAGACGCGCATGGTCCACTGGTCGCCGCCCTCTCTGCGCTCGACCATCTCCAGGAGTTGGCGCTCGTAGTGCTTATCTTCTGACGTCTCTGACAGCCTGGTCGCGACGACGTCTGCTGTCTCGTCCCGTTTGGAGGTGAGTTCTCCGAATCGATAGATCCCCTCAGCGTCGCATTCCACACCCGCGCGCGAGCCGCCGGGCGGATACTTCTTGTGCGCCCATTCGTGAAAGAGACGGTCGGCGGTCTGCATCGCGCTTTCCGTGCCTTCCAGTTGCAGAATTGCCCGATAGCCGCGCGCCATGATGCCTACCCTTCAGTCAGCACTGATAGAAGAATTTTGTGCATCAGCTTACAGCTACCGAACAATTGTCACATTCGAACCTGGGTTGCGATTATGAGGTGCGCATCACATGCAAGTGCTCCCCGGCCTCGTATCGACACCGGGGAGCACCGTAACGGACGCGACAGGTCATGAAGCGGTGACCTCAACGGGCGCGCTCTGCACGAGGCCCGACAGAGCATCCATGAAACGCGCGATTTGCTTGCGGTTACGACCATCCTGCATGAGGTTCGGCATGCCCTTCGTGGTGCAGGTGACCTCGACGATGACGCCCTGCTCGTTCGGGATGAAGCCGACGACGAAGCGCTCACCGTAGGAGGTGAAGGTGAAGGGTGTCTCGAACGTGATGAAGCGGGCGTTCATGTCCGCGCCGGTCAGGGTCGCCTTCTTGACGGCCTGCAGCGCGCTCGTCGCCGCGTTGAAGACCTGCTGGTACGGCAGGCTGTACTGGAACGCCTGCGTGGTGCTAGCAGTAAAACCCATGGTGTCTCCTTGTGATCATGGTTGACGTATCGCCCACTGCGCGAGGCTCACGCGCGGACCCGTGAAGAAGAGGCCATTCTCACGCACGAATGAGCGCTCCTTGGTGTAGCGCTAGGCGTGCATGACCCCTTCCAGCCGGTCCAGGGTATCAGCTTCAACAGCAACAATGTAGTCATAATCCGACATCGCGAACGTGGACAGGACGGGCACGTTGCACCTCGCCTCACAGCTGGGGCTACGCGAGCAAAAAGACAGCGCAGAGCCAGCGACTTGGTGGGCGCGTACCGACATCGACGCCGAACAGGGGAGTCATGCCAGGCCGATCGCGCACGGATGCGAACGTTTCCTGACGCAGCGCCACTCCTGGATCATTGCGCGACACGAAGGCAGCCCCTGTGACAAACGAAGGCGACGAGGCGCCATCGCCCAACGAGCAGGCGCCGAGGCGGCCATCACCGCCTCGGCGCCCACCCTCACACTGTCAGGGGTCGATCAGGAACGGGGCTCGTAGGGGCTGACCGCGACGGAGGCCATCTCCTGGCACACCCGCAGGGAGAGGCGCAGGCTCGTCGAACCCGAACCGTTCGTGTTGATGATGTCCACCTGGTCGGCGTCCGCAGCCGTGCACCCATCGACGCCGTCCACCGACTCGGCCGTCAGCGTGACGCCCACGCGCCCACCCTCAGGAATCGTGTACACGTTGCCCGGATCCTCGCCGTCGCGCGCCGCCTCGGAGACAGTCGCCCCGCCGGAGGCGAAGAGGACCTGCGGGAAGCCGCTGATCCAACACGCGGACCCCTCGTTCGTGAAGGTCACCTCGACATAGGTGGTCGAACCAATCTCCTGGCGCGAACCCACGGATGCCTGCAGGTTCGACAGGTCGCAGCGCGCCTCATTGTCACTCACGTCCACGTCGGGCGCCTGGTTCCCCCTATCGGTGGACGCGCTCTGGGCCGCACCGACACATGAACTGCGCCGGGACACAACTATTTGGTTTAGCCCAAGTTTTTATGGAGCCACTCTAATTGGGTGAGCTTATTCGGCTAGCGCATTAGCTAAGGCCATTAGCGACACGTGCTCAGCTATATGACTTTCCAACCGGGCGTACAGCTTAGCTTGTAAAACATCTTCTACCAGACTATTTAGATAGCTTCGCAGGTTACGTGCGCGCCGGTAGGCTCCAGCCTTAACCAATCGATAATTCACCCAAGTAGCTATTAACCCCAGTATTAAACCGGCCAGTAGCGCCACCACAGCCAGCGGCATAACCCCAATATGAGGCATCGGCAAGGTAGGCAAAAGTAAGCGTTTAAGTAACGCATTCATACCCCACCAAATTAGACCCGCCAGCATAATTACATATAGCGTCCACTGCCAGGCTTTAGCCCACTTCCACCAGCGCGGCGTTGGTAAGTGACGCTGACTGGATGTATTTAGTGCGGCTTTAAGTTCAAGCACTAAATCTGGGTAGGCTTCATCTAGCTCAGCATTTACTTTACTGGCCCAGGGCGCAGGTAATACTGCTGTATTAGCCTTAACTAACTGTTTATAGACAGCGTCTAACTGCTTAGTTTCCACTTCTTGTGCGGCGTTTGTCCCACAGCTGCATGCTTGCTCATTTGTACTAGCGCCACCAGTGTTTTTAGCCGCGTTAAAAAGACGGGTCCACCTTTTCTTACTGAGCTGCCCAGTTTTAGCGGGTACCTCAGCTTTGAAACGCATTGCCACCCAGCCGCGTGCTAGCGGCCAGGTTACCTGCGGCCAAGCCTGCCTAAAGTATTCTTCGCGAGCTTTTTCTACCCGGTTTTCTACTCCAGCTACCTGGCCAGCACGGGCTAATAGTTCAGCCTCAATTTCACCAGTATTTGCTTGCACCGCCCCGCTGGCGGAGCTAAGTGCCTGAGCCGTGTCTTTCGCAACGCTACGCAGCTGGTCTAAAAGCTGCTGTTCAGTTTCCCCGGCGCTGTCGCTTTGGGCTAAGCCCTCATTAGCTTGCACCAGTAACTGATCCATAGCACTGATCTGGCGGGCCAGGCTGGTTGCTTGCCAACCTGGCACCGCTACTTTTACTCGATCAGTTAGCTGAGCTAGTTGCACTAGACGCTCAGCTAACTCCTGCGCCGTGGTAATCCCAGGTTTACGTCTAAAGTTGAACATTTTTTTACCTAGTTACCACAGCATCAATCTCAGGCTTGTGCCGGTACTACCTGCACGCGCAGATCCTGCTCGGGGCACTGCCAAGTGGCGGCGTCGGCCTCAACTTGCTCACCAGAACGGATGTCCTTAACCGAATCGGCGCCGCTACTGGCGGCCTCATCCACTGCGGCTGGGAACCATACGAAAGGAATACCGCGCTTGTCAGCGAATTTAATCTGCTTGCCGAACTTAGCGGCAGTGGGGGCCACATCAGCGCAGATACCTCGGGCGCGCAGCTTATCGGCCACCGCCTCAGAAACCGGACGCGAATCCTCGTCGGTAACCGCCACCAGTACCGCCGTGGGCACCGGGCGGCTAACCTGCACCAGGCCAGCGCCAATAACCCTGGCCAGCAGCCGCGAAACCCCAATAGACAGGCCCACTCCGGGGAAGGAACGCTTGCCGTTAGAGGCCAGTGAGTCGTAGCGACCACCGGAGCAGATAGAGCCTAGATCCTCGTGACCAATTAGCTCAGACTCATAAACCGTACCGGTGTAGTAGTCCAAGCCACGGGCAATCTTAAGGTCGGCGATCAGGGCGCCCGGGCGACGTCGCGCCGCTACTTCCAGCACTCCAGCCAGTTCAGCTATACCTTGCTCAAGCAGCTCATTAGCTTCCAGACCCGCCTGCTCTAGCAGGGTACGTAGCTTGGCTTCTAGCTCCGCCCCGTTGCTAGCCGTGATTCCAGCCATCTGCAAAGCCAAGCGCGCCTGAGCGGAGCTTAGCCCCACAGTTTCTTCCAGCTCCTGAGCCACTGCCTCAGGGCCGATCTTATCGAGCTTATCCACCACGCGTAGCACCTCAATTAGGGATTCTTCTGCAACCCCAATGGTGGTGTAGAAACCCTGGGCTACCTTGCGGTTAGACACGTGCAACAGCACCGGTGGGATAGGCAGGGCGCTAAGAGCCTCGTGCATGATCAAGGGCAGTTCGGCGTCATAGTGTAGCGGCAGCTTTCCGTCACCCACCACGTCAATATCAGCCTGAATGAACTCACGGAAACGTCCCTCCTGGGGACGCTCGCCGCGCCATACCTTCTGAATCTGGTAGCGCTTGAAGGGGAAGGTTAACTGCCCAGCATACTCAAGCACGTAGCGAGCAAAGGGAACAGTCAAGTCAAAGTGCAGTCCCAGCTGTTTGCACGGGTCCTCATTTTCACCCGGGGCCGCCTGCAAACGAGACAACAGGTAAACCTCCTTGGAGGTCTCCCCTTTACGCGTTAATTCGCTTAACGGCTCTACTGCGCGAGTCTCAATAGAGCTAAATCCGTGCAGCTCAAAGGTGTTTTGTAGAACGTTTAGGAAGTGCTGTTCAATCAGCCGCTGGCTAGGTAGCCACTCGGGGAAACCAGAAAGCGAAGTTTTTGCCATGATTTAATCCTACTTAAGTTTTAACCGTATTTACTTTGAGGGCTGGGTCCAGTTGGCATTGTTATAGCTTGCAAGCAAGCCCTGAGCGCCGTTTGTGACTAGTCCAGCTCGCCACCGAAAGTTTTAGCTTCATGCATATAGGGGTTGGCATGATGCTCATGAGCCATAGTGGTGGCCGCGCCATGGCCGGGCAGTAATACGGTAGAGGGGTCAATGGCATTAGCCAGGAAACGCAGCGAACCAAGCATGTCTTGGTGGGAGCCGCCGGGCAGATCATCGCGACCTACTGAGCCCTTGAAAATCACGTCACCGGTTAGGGCCAGCAACTGGGTACCACTAGTTTCTACTTCAGCTTCAGCTAGTAGCTCGTGGCTGGCATCCATCTGGGCCACAGTTAGGAATAGTGAGGAGCCCTCAGTGTGCCCAGGGGCGGCCACGGCCCTCACTGGCAGGCCACTAATCAGCTCGACGCCGTCGCTATAAGCCCGTTGCGGTAGCGCCACTACATTAAGCGGGCGCTGCCAGGGGCTGCCAGCCAGAGCACTAAAGCCACGGCCGCGCATATAGATGCCGGTGGTGGCCTCCGGATCATCTAGTCGATACAGATCCGGGCTGGGCACATACACCGGGCACTGTGCTTGCCCCATGCCTGCCACTACAGCGGCACTATCCCAGCAGTGATCAGCGTGTCCATGGGTTAGCAGCACTGCTTCCAAGCTCAGATTGTTGGTTTTTAAAAATTCGACGACGCCGCTAGCTGCGCCAGCCCCGGGGTCTACTACCAAGGCGCCCTGTTTACCTGCAGGCACGATCACATAACAGTTTGAGCCTAGGACGGCAGGGGGCATACGGTGTAAAAGCATGCCTCCAGCCTAAAGCATGAAACTAGCTCTATCGCTCAAGCACAGCGGTAACACGGCTAATTAAATGCGAGAATTGGGGCTAAATAGCGTAGACTTTAACCCTGTATGGCTTTACGCCATGCGACGTGCACATTCTCAGGCTTTTAGCCAACTAGCTACGGCGCATTTACCAACGCCGTAACACATTCTATAAGGAGCATACCCATGAGTGAGCAGACTCCCGTGACCGATCAGGCACAACAGGCTGCATCCTCAACACCGCAGGAGGCTTCGCCCGCCCCTGCTGGCGAAGAGACCACCAACGCCCCCCAGGCTGCCCCCGCTGAGAGCGAAGCTGCTAAGGCTACCGATTCCGCCCCCGCCGACAAGGCCGGCGCACAGGAAGCCAAGCCTGGCAAGGCAGCTGCCCAGCAGACCGAGACTGCGCTAGATCCCGAAGAAGCCCTGGCTGCCTCCAAGTGGGGCCGTGTTGATGGCGAAGGTAACGTCTATGTTCAAGACGGCGAAACTGAGCGTCTAGTTGGTCAGTTCCCAGGTGCTCCGGTGGCCGAGGCGATGGCCTTCTACATCCGCCGCTACCTAGACCTAAAGGCGCAGGTGGCCCTGTTTGCTACCCGCCTGCCTCACCTGAGCGTGCGCGACATTGACTCCACTGTTAAGAGCCTTGGCAAGGCCCTGAAGGAGCCTGCCGCTGTGGGTGACCTAAATGGTCTGCGCGCCCAGTTTGATGGCCTCAAGGCAGTAGCCAAGGAACGCCGCGAAGTTGTGGTAGCCGAGCGCGCTGCCGCCCGCGCCCAGGCGCTGGCTGAACGCACCAAGCTAGTGGAAGAGTCCGAGGCCCTAGCCGGCCAGGACCCGGCCAAGACCCACTGGCGCAACTCCATGACTCGTATGCGCGAAATCCTCAACGAGTGGAAGGCTGCCCAGCAGCGTGGTCCGCGTCTGGACCGTGCCACCGAGGACGCCCTGTGGCAGCGTTTCTCTGGCGCTCGCAGCACTCTCGACCGCAACCGCCGCCAGTTCTTCAACGAGCTTGACGAGAAGAACAAGCAGGTAGTTGCCAAGAAGGAGGCGCTGATCAAGCGTGCCGAGGAGCTATCTACCACCACCGATTGGGAGCGCGGTTCACGTGGTTTCCGCGACTTGATGAGCGAGTGGAAGCAGGCTGGTCGTACTGCCCGCCGCCAGGATGACGCCCTGTGGGAGCGTTTCCACGCTGCCCAGCAGGTGTTCTTCAAGGCTCGCCAAGAGAAGGACGCTCAGGAAAACGCTGAGCTGACCGCCAACCTTAAGGTTAAGGAAGAGCTGGCTGCCCAGGCTGAAGCTCTACTGCCAATTAAGGACATCAAGGCCGCTAAGCGCGCCCTGCGTCCAATCCAGGACCGCTGGGAAGCGGTAGGTCACGTACCGCGTAACGCTATGCGTCGTATCGAGGGCCGCATGCGCGCCGTCGAAGAAGCTATCCGCGAGGCCGAGCGTAACGAGTGGCGTCGCACCGACCCCGAGACCAAGGCTCGCGCCGAGGGTCTGGCCGGACAGCTTGAGGCCTCTATCGCCGACCTAGAAGCTAAGCTTGAAAAGGCTAAGGCTGAGGGTAAGGCTAAGGCTATCGCTGAGCACGAAGCTGCCCTAAACGCCCGCCGTGCTTGGCTGGACCAGGTACGTCGCTCCGCTAAGGCCTGATAGCTACATATAGCAGCACTAAAGCCGGTGGGTTGTAGTGACCCACCGGCTTTAGTTATCCACAAACATAGTTAAAGACTATTTTAGATAAGCAGCTAGTACGACAATCGGGTTATGGAATATATTGCCTACGGCCCACCCGACCTGGAAGCTAATGTAACTGCATTAAATGCAGCAGAGACACAGGTTTTACGTTGCAACACACTAGACAGTGTCTGTTTCACTAGCGTACTGGGTAAACAGGTACCTAATTATCTGCTTAGTACCTGCTCGCAGCGTGCTTTACTGCTCTCCCCCAAGCTACCTAAGTACACCTATATTTTTGGCGCTAGCGCCTGGTGGGTGCATACCGGAGAAAATCCACCGCAGCGTTTACAGGTCTGTGCCAACCTAGTGCGCTCAAGTTGGCGCAGCGTAGATATGGTGCGCCGCCAGCTACCCGCTAGCCAGTATGTGCAAATTGCTGGGGTGCCCTGCATTTGTTTAGAACATGCGGCATTGGAAATGGCCCTGCACGCTGGACGCGCACAGGGCCACGAAGTTATCCTCACCGCCTGCCGCTATGGGGCTAGTCGCAGCGGGTTGTTAACTGCTTTTAACTATCTACGCGGCCATAGCCGCAACAGTTGGTTAGAGCAGTTAATTAACGAACTACTCCCCGCCGTCATTTCCGATAGAGCGCTTAGAACTGGTGGCGCGGCGGGCGGAATAGACGCCGTCAATCTTACGTACGATCGTAAGCACATGGTCTAGGTGTACAGCTTCAGCCAACTCCACCACAAACCAGAACTTAACCACGCGATCATGCTGCTTAGAGCCCATAACCGCTTCTAACAAGTTGATGTGTGCATCTGCCATGGCTCGTGAAACATCAGCTAGCAAACCGATACGGTCTAAAGCCTCAACCTCTACCTGCACGTTGTAAGTAGCGTGAACATTTTGCGCCCACGAAACCCCAATCATGCGCTCTGGTTCAGACTCAAAGTTAGACACGTTTACGCAGTTAGCCGTGTGTACGCTAATGCCGTTACCGCGAGTAATAAAACCAACAATTGGGTCTCCAGGCATAGGCGTACAGCAGCGAGCCAGCTTTACGTAAACATCGCCTTCCTGCATACCATCCACAACCACACCAGTGTCACCAGAGCGGATAACCTTAGCTTCATTGGGGGCAGCGCGCGAAGGCAGCACAGCTTCTGCCAGAGACTCTTCTGTACCAGCTTCTCCACCCAAAGTGGACACCAGGTTTTCCACCACGTGTTGGGCGGAAATGTGGGAGTCGCCAACGGCTGCGTAAAGACCGTCAATATCACCCTTATTTAGGTTCTGCGCTACCGCCATCAGTGAATCATGGGTCATGATCCGCTGTAGAGGCAGGTTCTGCTTACGCATAGCCTTGGCGATCTGGTCTTTACCACGTTCAATGGCTTCTTCGCGGCGTTCTTTAGAGAACCAAGCCTTAATCTTGGCCCTAGCTCGCGGCGAAGCCACAAAAGTCATCCAGTCACGTGAAGGCCCGGCGTTTTGCGCCTTAGAAGTCAAGATTTCTACAGTGTCGCCGGTTTCCAAGATGGTGTTAAGTGGCACCAGGCGACCATTAACCTTTGCGCCAACGGTGCGGTAACCAACCTCAGTGTGTACTGAGAAAGCGAAGTCGACCGGGGTGGCTTTAGCCGGCAGGGCCTGCACATCACCATTAGGGGTGAATACATAAACCTGGTTGCCGGAAATTTCGAAACGTAAAGAATCCAGGAAGTCCGCCGGATCCTGAGTGTCACGTTGCCAGTCAATGAGCTGACGCAGCCAATCCATTTCAGAGCTGGCAGAGGTGAAGTTAACTTCAAACTCGTTGCCCTTAGAGCCCTTAGTAGCGTTGGGGTTCTGCTTGTAACGCCAGTGCGCGGCCACACCATACTCAGCCATGCGGTGCATTTCGTGGGTACGGATCTGTATCTCAACCGGTTTACCACTGGGGCCAATCACGGTGGTGTGCAGTGAGCGGTAGAAGTTGAACTTGGGCGAGGCAATGTAATCCTTGAAACGCCCAGGCATAGGTGTCCAGCGTCCGTGCACAATACCCAGCACCCCGTAGCAGTCAGCTTCAGTATCTACAATTACGCGCACTGCTACTAGGTCATAGATGTCGTCAAACTCTTTGCCGCGCACAATCATCTTTTGGTAGATGGAGTAAAAGTGCTTGGGGCGGCCGGTGACTACACCCTTAATGTTGTTTTCCTTCAGGTCAGCGTTGATCATGTCAATGACCTGAGCTAAGTATTCTTCACGGGCCGGGGCACGCTCGGCCACCATGTGCTCAATCTCGTCATAGACCTCGGGATAGAGCACCTTAAAGGAGCGGTCTTCAAGTTCCCACTTGATGGTGTTCATACCCAGGCGGTGTGCCAGAGGGGCATAAATCTCTAGAGTTTCACGGGCCTTACCGGCTGCATTTTGGGCGGGAACGTACTTCCAGGTACGGGCGTTGTGTAGACGGTCGGCTAGCTTAATGAACAGAACACGGATGTCCTTGCTCATAGCTACGATCATCTTGCGTACAGTTTCAGACTTGGCTGCCTCACCGTATTGCAGCTTGTCTAGTTTGGTGACCCCATCTACTAGTAGGGCAATCTCGTCACCGAACTGGGCGCGGAGATCATCTAGGGTTAGGTCTGTGTCCTCAACTGTGTCATGCAGTAAAGCTGCAGCTAGGGTTTTGGGAAGCATTCCCAGCTCAGCCAGAATTGTGGCCACCGCAATTGGGTGGGTGATGTAAGGCTCCCCGCTTTTACGTGTCTGTCCCTCATGGCAGCGCCTAGCTACCTCATAGGCACGTAAAATGAGGGTGAAATCCATCTTTGGATTATTAGTTTTAAAAGCCGTGATAACTGGCTCAATAGCTGGTGGCACCGAATGAGCACGCGTCCCAAAGCGGGCCAGCGCACTACGCACACGCGAGCCAGGAACTACACTTTCCCCAACACTGTTGTTCGACGTCTCTCCCATAAACACAGTCTAGTGTGTAATAGCCCATATGGCACGCTTACCACGCAACCAAATTACCTGAATATTTACTAAGCTGTTACTTAGTTATAAGGACTAGTCTAAGGCTACATATTTAAGGAGTTGACTTATGACGCAGCCAAATCTGCCTGGAGGTAACCAGGGTTATCAACAATTTCAAGGCGGCAACCAATTTCAGCAACCCGGCCAGTTCCAAGGAGCCACTCAGTCTCAGGGGGCAGCTCAGTTTGCGGGTAACGCGCCGCAGCCAGCCACGACGGCGCCGGTAGGGGCTTTCAAGTATGAGCTGGGCCAGCCCTTTGCTATCCCGCTGAGCGAAGATTACATTGAGGTTCCTCGCGCCATGTCGCGGGTTTGGATTTCTCTGGGTTTGGGCGTATTTTTCCTAATCCCCGTCATTAGCTCAGCGGCTAAATTAGTGGGCGGCAAAGCCACCACCACCGACACGGTAGTGCTGGTGATTTGTTTAATCCTTAGCCTCTTTTTGCTATTTGCAGCTTTTGTGTTGGCGAACACTAAGCTCACTATTAACGCCACCGGCTTCCACATCTCTACCGGCACTGCGCGTCAGCATGTGCCCTGGCCTCACTCACGCACGGCTTTCTATGCTTCCGTCTCTGGACGCGAGATTAACCCGGTTAAAGAAGCCACTATGCCACGCACTTGCAACTGTTTGCTGGTAGATGGCAGCGGCGCTCACCTACTTCCTGGTTTGGTGTCTTCAGGCGCCGGAACCAATGCGGCTGAGTCCAAGCTAGTAGCCGAAATTAACCGGATCTGGGCTTGGGGCCTAGCTAAGGGATATACGCAGGTGGCTCCCGAGTACTTCCCGCTGAGCGGCGTGCACGCACTGAAAGAAAAGCAGCGTCAGACACAAATCGCGCGCTATCAGCTGCAGGATTTCTAATCTCTCAGTAATGTACGCATAAATGCGCTAAAGAGTGCGCATAGATAAAGTGCCGGCAAGCTTTTAGCTTGCCGGCACTTTTGCTTTGTAAGCGTCAATTAATCTTCGATAACCACAATCGGCTCAAAGATCGATTGGTCAATCACGTTGCGGCCACCTAAACCCTCTAGTTCTAGTAGCACGCAGATTGCCTCCACACTGGCACCGGCCTGCTCAAGGAGCTGGATCGAGGCCTTAGCGGTGCCGCCGGTGGCCATAACATCGTCGATCACTAGCACTCGGTCGCCCTCGTGCACACTGTCAGGACGCAGCTCCATTCGGGCAGTGCCGTATTCAAGGGCGTAGTCAACACCAATAACCGGTCCAGGTAGCTTACCGCCCTTACGCACCGTCAACATGCCGATACCAAGTGCGGTAGCCAGCGGGGCGGCCAGGATAAATCCACGCGATTCAAGTCCAGCCACAGCATCAATGCGGCCCCGGTAGTGCTCGGCGAGCCCATCGATAAGCTGCTTGAAAGCCTTACCGTTAGCTAGTAAGGGGGTGATATCGCGAAATAGTACTCCCGGTTCAGGGAAGTCTGGGATCTCACGCAGGTTTTCTAGTACCAGATCGGTTAGCTCTGCGGGGATGGGGGTCACGCTCATCTAGCTACGCTTCCTATTCTTCTTGGGCTGTGCCTTAACACCTAGGTGGTGACCGGGAGTTAGCGGAGCAGCGTAGACAGTGTCATCTGCTGCATCGTCATCTTCAGCTTCACCATTTGCTTCACGCTTAGCTTTACGCTCACGCAGCACCTTGGCGTCGTGTTCTTTAATTTCCTTTTCACGCCCACGCAAGTCCACCAGCATAGGGGTAGCCAGGAAAACAGAAGATAGTGTACCGGCAATCATGCCGATAAACAGAGTTAGCGAAATATCGCGCAGAGTACCCGCACCTAGGATGAAAGCACCCACGAACAAAATCGAGGCTACCGGCAACACACCCACCACGGATGTGTTGATACTACGCACGAAAGTCTGGTTAATAGACAGGTTAGCCAGCTCAGCGTAGGTGGCGCGGTGCTGACGGGTAAAGTCGCGGGTGTTGTCGCGGACCTTGTCGAATACCACCACCGTGTCGTAAAGGGAGTAACCCAAAATGGTTAGCACACCAATTACTGTGGCCGGGGTAACCTCAAAGCCACTTAGCGCATAGATACCCACGGTAATGACGACGTCGTGCAGCAACGCAATCAGCGCTGAGGCTGCCATCTTCCAAGTGCGGAAGTAAGCCCAAATCAGGGCGCCTACCAGGGCGAAGAAAATTAGCAGACCACGCACGGCCTTAGCGGTAACATCCTTACCCCAGGTGGGGCCGATAGTGGTGGCGTTTACGTCGGCGGCCTTAGCGTTGTAAGCCTTAGCCAGGCCGGCGGAAAGCTTGTTCAACTTGGCCTTATCCAGGGCGGGAGTCTGCACACGCACCGAGGAGGAACCGGTGGTGGTTACGCGCGCGCCGTTGGTTAACCCCTGCTGGCGTAGCACCGCATTAGCAGGGCCTTCCTTAGGGTTTGACAGCGCAGTGATGGTAACTTCACTACCCCCGGAAAATTCAATACCGGGCTTTAGACCTACTGTGCCCACCAGCAACAGGCTCAGCGCCACTGCGCATAGGGCCACGGTGTACCAAATTTTGCGTTTACCTACGAAGGGGAAGGATCGCTTACCCCAATACAGGTCATTACCGATAGCTGCTAGCGATGCCATCAGTTGTCTCCTTCCTTAGCCTCGCTTGCATCTTGTTCACGCTTAGCCTCACGCTTTGCGCGGGCCAAAGACTTACCCAGGTTGTCGGCAATCTTTTCGCGGCCAGAGCCGTAAACATTGCGTGAACGTGCCCCCAGGTGTTCAGGGTCTAGACCAGACAGGCGGTGGCCTTGACCGAAGAAGGGGATAGACAGGCAGGCCACCATGAGCGGGTGGGTGAAGAAAATAATTACTGCCAAGTCCACTACCGTAGTCACGCCCAATGTGAAGGCGAAGCCCTGCACGCCACCTACTGCCAGCACGTAGAGCACTACAGCGGCAACTAGGTTAACGGCGTCAGAAACGATAATGGTCTTACGTGCGTGCACCCAGCCTTCATCGACGGCGGCGCGCAGGCTCAAACCGTGGCGCACCTCATCACGTACACGTTCAAAGTAAATAATGAACGAGTCCATGGTAATACCGATAGACACAATCAAACCGGCCACCCCAGCCAGGGACAGACGGTAACCAATCCCCCAGCTGAGCAAAGCAATAACCACGTAGGTCAGGGCGGCGGCAGCCAGCAGGGAGGCTACGGCCACACTGGCCAGGCCTCGGTACTGCCAAGCCAGGTAAATGATGATCAGCACGAAACCGATCAGACCGGCAATCAGACCCTTTTGCAGCTGCTCGCTACCCAAAGTAGCGGAAATCTGCTGCTCAGACTGCACCGTGAAGTTCAGCGGCAAGGAACCAAAGGATAGCTGGTTTGCCAGCGAGTTAGCGGCAGCCTGGGTAAAACCGTGGGTGCCGTTGGCGTTGGTACCACCAGAGATCTGCGCCTTACCACCGGTAATAGCCGACTCGATACCGGGTGCAGAAACAGTCAAACCGTCAAGCACAATGGCGAACTGGTTCTTTTGCGGGGCGGTCTTGTCGTTGCGGTACTGCAGTAGGCGGGTAGAGATCTTGGAAAAGTCTGCCGTGCCCTGCTTGTTAAATTCCAGGGACACAATCCACTGGTTAGTGTTTGAACCTTGGCTGGTTTGCTCCAGTGCCGAGGTGGCGCTGGTCAGGTCAGTTCCCTTCAGCTCAGCCGGCCCCAGAATGTAGACCGCGCCGGAGCCGTCACGAGCACAGGAAATAACAGCCTTCTTGGGGTCTTGCGCCCCACCTTTAAGGTTCTTGGGGTTCTTGCAGTCCAGCATCAGGGCGTCATAGATCATTTTTTCGCTGATCTGTGCGTCTGATGAGGCGTCATTACTGGTGGCGGTCAGCGGCGTAGTGTCAATCTTGCCGTTCTGGTTTACATCCGCGTAGCGGGTAGCTAGCTGGGTGGCGGTGACCGGGGTGGGGGTTGCCTTGGGGGTGGCCGCTGCAGTAGCCGACGGCGCAGGGGTAACAGCCGGCGACGCCGTCGCAGTGCTAGTAGCCTTAGCGGTCGCCTTAGCCGTGGGCTTGGCGGTGGCAGCAGCCTTTATCGCCTGGTTTTGGGCCTGAGCAATGGTGTGTGCATTGGCGTTGTAGACCCGAATAACCGGACGGAAGTAAAGCACGGCGGAAGAACGCACTAGATCCAGGGTTTCCTGGGAGGGCTTACCCGGCAGCGCCACCACAATGTTGCTTCCACCTTGACGTGAAATTTCAGCTTCGGCCACACCTGAAGCATCAACACGCTGGCGAATAATGTTAATGGCCTGGTTAAGGTCATTGTCTGTAACCTGGCGGCCATCGGTGGTGGTTGGCGTGAGGATTAGCTGCGTACCGCCTTCCAGGTCGAGCGCTAGCCCGGGCGTTAGCTTGGTTTTACCAGTGAAGGAACCAATGATTAGCGCGCCGAAACCAATGGCGATTACTAGCAGGAACGTTAATAAGCTACGTCCTGCGTGCTTGGTTTTATATTTGGACACGGGGTGTCTCTTCCTAGAATCGGTTGTGACTGGTCAGTTCCCCTTAACCCTAGCCGCAGCGCCGTTGAATTAAGGGGACCAATTGCCACAGCTGAGACTACCAAAATCCCTGTTTATTAGCGATTTTGCATAGCCCCAGCTGGTGGTAACTAGTTAAATCTAATCTTGTGGCGGCGATTACTTTTTTTCGTCACCGCTGGAGTCTGCGTTGTCGCTGTGGGCCTCTTTTGTGGTGTTTTCAGCGTCAATCTCTAGCTCGTCGCTAGATTCAACGTCTTCCTCTTCATCCTCATCCTGGTCAGCGAAAGGCGGGTTAACTGCGCCATAAATGGCTTTGCTATCCCACATGGACTCCACGCCCTGGGGAGTACGCAAGGTGACCACGTCGCCGTCGATCTCAACGAACTTGGCGTAGTAACCAGAGGTAGTACGTACCCAGGTGTCAGGCACGCAAGCTTCTTCCAGGCGGGCGCGCGCGGCTTCTTCTGCCTTAGCGTTTTGGCGGCGGCCAAAATAAGACAGTGCCACCATAGCGACCACCATAAAGATCAGCATCGTGAGCATAGTTTTTCCTCCTAAATTTTGCCTAAAGTCTATGGGAAAGCCCATATAAAACTAAGTGAGTCCTAAATAGCGGGCAGCGCTTAGAGTTCAGGCATATGTTCGGGCAGTTCTAACCCTAGGTGGGTGTAGGCGGCGGCAGTAGCGGCGCGGCCACGCGGGGTGCGCACCATTAACCCTTCGCGCACCAGATAAGGTTCAGCCACTGTTTCTACCGTTTCGGCCTCTTCACCTACGCTTACTGCCAAAGTGGTCAGACCTACCGGTCCCCCACCAAAGCGGGTGCATAGGGCAGTTAGCACTGAGCGGTCTAGGCGGTCTAGCCCCATAGCATCCACCTCAAACACTTTCAAAGCCGCCTGGGTGGAAGCTAGGTCAGCCAGTCCCGGCGTGCCGTGTACCTGGGCCCAGTCCTGGACGCGGCGCAGCAGACGGTTGGCGATACGTGGCGTGCCACGTGAACGACTGGCCAGCTCATGGGCTGCTTCAGCGTCTATTTCAAGGCCTAACAGTCCGGCGCTGCGGGTAACAATCTGGGCTAGTTCGCGGGCGCTGTAGTAGTCCAGGTGCCCAGTGAAACCAAAGCGGTCACGTAGCGGCGCTGGCAGTAAACCAGCCCTAGTGGTGGCCCCAACCACGGTAAAAGGCGGCAGTGACAGCGGGATCGAGGTGGCCCCAGGGCCTTTACCTACCACCACATCTACCCGGTAGTCCTCCATGGCCAGGTAAAGCATTTCTTCAGCGGTACGTGCCAGGCGATGAATTTCATCGATAAACAGCACGTCGCCTTCTTCAAGTGCGGAAAGGATAGCCGCCAGGTCACCGGCGTGTTGCACGGCCGGGCCACTGGTTAGCCGCAGTGAGCCACCCAATTCATTGGCAATAATCATGGCCAAAGTGGTTTTCCCCAGCCCGGGCGGGCCAGATAGCAGCACGTGATCAGGGCTAGAGCCACGTGAAGTGGCTGCACGCAGCACCACCGACAGCTGCCCGCGCACCACATCTTGGCCCACAAAATCTTCTAGATGGCGTGGACGTAGCGCACCTTCCGCAGCGCGCTCAATCTCATCAGCTTCCGGGCCTACAAAACGATCAGACACGCTTTGCTGCTCCTAAGTTTCGCAAGGCTGCCCGTAGCAGCGCCGATACATCAGTGGCATTTTGTGCGGTAGTAACCTGCAGCACCGCGCTGATGGCCGCAGCTTCATTCCAGCCCAGCCCCACCAAAGCCGCAACTACCTGCGGGTTAGCCTCATCAGTAGTAGCTGGCAGGTCAAATTCCAGCTCCCCTTCGCCACGCAGAGGCCCAAGCTTATCGCCCACATCTAGGATTACCCGCTGCGCACCTTTAGGTCCTAAACCGGGTACGCGAGTTAAAGCTGTCGTGTCTTTAGCGGCAATAGCTTGGCGCAAAGCGTCAGGGGTGTGCACCGCCAGCATGGCTAGCGCCAGCTTGGCTCCCACACCTTTAGCGCCCATGAGGGTGGCGAAGGTGTCGCGTTCGTCAGTGGTGGCAAAGCCATAAAGAGTCAACGAATCTTCTTTAACCACCAGGTAGGTGTGCACCTTAGCCTGGGCCCCCACCTGTAGGGTGCTTAAAGTGTTGGGGGTAGCGTTAAACAACAGGCCCACTCCCCCGGTTTCAATCACGGCGGAGCTTAGAGTCACTGCGGTTACTTCACCGCGCAGGGAAGAAATCACATTAGTCCTTGTTATCAGCCACGTCTGCGGCGGGGGTCTACAGCACCAGTTCTGCGGGCATTGGCTTGGGCTTGAGCCCAGCGGCGTTGGGCTGGGGTGCGCGCTGAAGCTCGCACCTGGCCGCCGGCACTAACCATTTCAGTGATGCCGTCTTGCCCGGTGCCTCCTCCACGCCAACCGTGACAAATAGCCAGCGCTAACGCATCGGCTGCGTCAGCTGGTTTAGGTAACGCATCCAATCCCAGCACGCGGGCCACCATGGTTTGCACCTGGGCTTTATCAGCCCGGCCATTACCGCTGATAGCTGCCTTAACTTCACTAGGGGTGTGCAAAGCTACCTCTAGATCGTGGCGGGCGCCAGCCAACATGGCCACCCCCATAACCTGCGCCACAGCGATAACTGAACGCATATTTTCTTGCGCAAATACGCGTTCAATGGCGATTACATGCGGGGCGTGACGAGCAATCCAGTCGTCAATCGCGTCCGCAATGGTTTTAAGGCGCAGCTCTGGGGATTGGTTAGGAGGAGTACGGGCAACCCCCACTTCAACTAGTCGCACTCGTCGGCGTGAATCCACATCCACGCAACCTAGGCCACAACGGGTCATACCTGGGTCGATACCCAAGACGCGTTGGTTAGCTACAAATGCTCCAAGTGAAGCAGGGGCCAAGGCGTTTACTCAGTCCTCGTCAGTGTCCAGCTCGGCGGCCACCTCGGCGCTGATGTCCATAGAGGTGAATACGTTCTGTACGTCGTCGGAGTCTTCCAGAGCGTCGATTAGGCGCATAACCTTGCGGGCGGTGTCAGCGTCAACCTCGATCTTGGTGCCAGCCACAAACTGAACTTCGGCGCTGTCGTAGTCCATACCGGCCTCAGTTAGGGCGGTACGGACAGCTACCACGTCGTTAGGCTCGCAGTAGATGGAGAAGCTTTCGCCGTCGTTAACGACTTCCTCAGCCCCGGCGTCAAGCACAGCCATCAAAATGCTGTCTTCGTCGACGTCGTCGGCGGCGGAAACCTCAACCACACCCTTACGGGAGAAGTTGTAGGCCACCGAACCGGGGTCGGCCAGGGAGCCGTTGTTGCGGGTGAAAGCCACGCGCACGTCGGAGGCGGCGCGGTTACGGTTATCGGTAAGGCACTCGACCAGGAAAGCTACGCCGTTGGGTCCGTAGCCTTCGTACATGATGGTCTGCCAGTCTGCACCGCCAGCTTCTTCACCGCTACCGCGCTTGACGGCGCGGGTGATGTTGTCTGCGGGTACAGAGTTCTTCTTAGCCTTCTGAATGGCGTCGAACAGGGTGGGGTTACCTGCGGGGTCTCCACCACCAGTGCGCGCTGCAACCTCAATGTTCTTGATTAGGCGGGCAAATAGCTTGCCTCGCTTAGCATCGATGGCGGCCTTCTTGTGCTTGGTGGTTGCCCACTTAGAGTGACCCGACATAAAAACTCCCGTTAGTTGAAATAACAGTCCGCATAGATTCTACCGCTCCCCTGGCCGGTTTTAGCCCAGCAAGCGTGTGTTTATTGCGGCTTTTAGGTGAATTTAAGCAGCGTGCCATCCCAGCCGGTAACTAGCTTAGCGGCATGATTTACCAGTTCTGGCGGGTAAATTGCCAGGCCCTCTTGGCTAAGTTGACGTAAATTATGTGGGCTATACCAATTTAATCCATCGAGCAGTGAGCGTTCGTTGGTGGTCCAGCGTTCTTGGTTGAGCTGGGGTTTGTGCTCAAGGAGTAGATAGTAGAAGGTTTCATTGGCTAGGCAGGTTAGCGCCCTGAATTCGAATAGGGCCTGCCTGTAGCCCAGCAAGCTAAGACGATCAGGGTCCACTATGATGCCGGTTTCTTCAGCTAGTTCACGCGCGGCAGCCTGGGCTGGGCTTTCACCTGCTTCTATACCTCCGCCGGGGGTAAATAGCCAGTGGTGCGCGGCGTCAGAAAAATCGTGTCCGGCTACCAGCAGTATTTGCCCTTGGGCTACCACCACTACTCTGGCTGCCTGGCGCGAGGGCATGCCCTGCTGGTTTAGTTCCCAGCCTGCCCCTAGCAGTTGGCGCCAGTTAGCGGGCAGCTGCGGTTTGGTTTTAGAGGCGACGACGTCGCTGCTTTGTCCCTCTACTTGGGGCTGGTCTGCGCTAGCGTCACCTAACCAATCTTGGCCGTTAGGCATTGTCTAAACCTAGGAAAACTTGGCGTTTAGCAGAGATTTCCTGCAGTAGTTTAAGTTGGCGTTCACGGTCTTCACTGTCACCTTCACCAGCTAAGAAACGCCCGCGGATCTCAGCTAACTCCATTGAGTCACGCTGAAAATCGAGCATGGCTTTACGCGCCTGTGGGCCATTTGAGCGCGCCCAAGCAGTGCCCTGACGGCGTCCAGTATTGGTGGTTAGCATGGCTACTTCCGCTGAGGTGTACCAGCCACCGGCGGCGTAATCCATCAGGTTGGTGGCGTAATCGCGCTGTTCACGTCGCTTTAGGTAGGACACCAGCAAGCCCATCAGCACGAATATTGGGGCTGAGACCAGCATATAGAACCACCAGTTGGGGCCTGAAAGTAGGTTCCAGCTAAAGTGCAGCACTACCGCACATAGGTAACCCAGCAGGGTCATACCTAGCCAGGACCAGCGCCCACGCATGTGGATGCCAAAGCCTAAAGCCATACCGGTGCAGGCAGTGAAAATTACGTGGGCGAAAGGTGAGGCCACCCCGCGTAGCAGGAAGATTTGTGCCAGCTGATCACTGTAGCGAGCAAAATACAAAATGTTTTCTGCGAACGCGAAGCCACCTGCAATTACTGTGGCGTAGACGACGCCGTCGACCGGGCCGTTAACGATCTTGCGCCACAGCAGGTAGATAAGCACCAAACCTAGGGCCTTGGTGAACTCCTCAATTAGCGGGGCGCTAACCAAGGTGGTGAAGGTGCCGCCGGCGGTTTTGGATTTAGTAATTTCTGCTACCGCAATGGTGGAAGAGTTGTTGACCATCAAGGAAGCCAGCGTGGCCACGCCCGCCCCCCACAGGAAGGCGGCCACCAGCACCCCCATAGGCTCAGGGTCCTGGTAGTCAATCCAACGCACCACCAGCAACACCAGGCATAGAGGTACTAAAGCCAACAAGAAGGGGACCAATAAATTGGTGCCTCCTGAATTAGCGTTGATGATCATCATCAACACCCCAAAACCCACCAGGCCACCCATAGCGAGAGCGGTAAATAAGAAAGTACGCCAAGAATGGGCGCTTTGCTTAGTCCAAGCAGGCGTGTGCAAGTAAGCGCGGGCGCGAGAGGCGGCCAGCGTGGGAATCTTTTCTTTCACGTAAGTTTAAATCTCTACCGGGGCTGGTAGCGGGGCGCGTCCAGCCAAATGAGCAATTCTTACCAAGGCACGCTGGCGTACTTTTCTAGCGTCCTTAACCTGGTTGTTGTGGACATGTACGGCCACCTCAAGTTTTTGTTGGGCGGCGTCAAGGCGACGCAGTAAAGCAGCAGCGTCAGCTTCTTGCATCAAGCGGTTGCGAGTTTCATCGGTTAAAACTTCGCCCATAACGCTAGTTAACTGATTTTCGTAAGCCACTCGTTTAGCGGCGTTGCCGCTGTGGTTACGTGGATCTAAGCCGTCACCCACAATTGGCTCTTCACAGCGCGAAGCGTCGTGGGCAGCCTGGCACAGTTTTTCGCTGTCTGCCTGATCCAGCACCTGCGCATTAGCTAATTCAATGGCGGCGTGGGCCCGTTTAGACAGTTGTCCACTGACAATCAGGCGTGCAGCCAGCACTTGGCGGTGCAGGCGGTCTACTCGTACCGCATAGGCGAACAGGAACCAGCCAGCTACCAGCACTATTACTACAACAAGCAATACTGCCAGTAAGGCATCAATAGCTGCGGGAGGCAAAAGTGGGGCAGCGCTTATCACAGGCTTTCTCCTTCACGCAGGTTACGCAGTACCCCGAGCATGGTGCGCTCGCCCGGTTCAGCTTCAATACGGCTGTTAATGGTGGTTACAGCGACGTCGTAAACCGCCAGGATCTGGTCGGTTACGTTGGACCAGTCGTAGCGCTCCACGGCCACATTGGCGGCGGTAATCTTGGCCTGAGTGGTTTGAGGGTCATCAACTACCCCCATAATGGCTTGGGCTAAAGCGTCACTGTCACCGTTTTTGAACATAGTGCCCAGGCGCCCATTTTCAAGCACAGCTGCGAAAGCCGCCAGATCAGAGGAGATTACGGCGGTGCCCGCCGCCATGGCCTCCACCAGCACAATGCCGAAAGATTCGCCACCGGTTTGGGGTGCCACATAGCAGGTGGCCGAAGCCAGCAAAGAAGCCTTATCGGCGTCGCTAACTCCCCCTAAGAAAGTTACTGCAGCCGCACTAGTGGCATCCAGGTGAGCCAGAGCCTGGGGATTTTCGCCGCGCCCGGCCACCAAAAAACGTGCCTGCGGGAAACGGGCCAGCACCTGCGGCACAGCTTTTAGTAGCACTCCCAGGCCTTTACGCGGCTCATCAATACGACCTAAGAAAGCAATGGTGGGTGCCTGGGCGCTGCCGGTGAAACGTTCCTGCTTAGGGGCAGTGCGAAATGGCTTGGTGTATACGCCGTTAGGGATAATCACAGCGTCACCGCCATGGAAGTGTTGCAGGGTTTTTTTGGCCTCATTAGACACGGCAATTCGGGCCGTGAGCTTTTCAATCAGGCCCGAAACTATGGGGGCAGTAGCTTCACGCACCATGGAGTGGTCCATGGCTGCGTGGAAAGTACCTACCAGCGGGCCACGTGCCGCCTGTAGCGCCAACATACCGATTGAAGGAGTAATGGGCTCATGAATATGCAGCAGGTCAAAGTTGCCTTGCTCAATCCAGCGGCGAGTACGCACTGCCGGGGCCGCCCCGAAGTTAAGCCGAGCTACAGATCCGTTATAGGGAATCGGGATAGCGTTACCGGCACTGGTAATCCAGGCAGGTAGCTCCATTTCTGGGCCAGCCGGGGCCAGTACCCCTACTTCATGGCCGCGTCGCATCAACTCTTGCGCTAAATCTGTGACGTGAACCTGCACCCCACCTGGCACATCTAAGGCGTAGGGGCAGACGATACCAATGCGCATAGCTTCCTTTAACTTTCTTCACGCTGGCGAGCATGGGAACGTGCCAGGCGTTCTAGATCCAAGTCTTGAGTATAGATAGCCTGTAGCATATGCCAGTCCTGCGGATAGCGTGCTAATAGTTGTGCCATCTGAGACGCCCAAGCTTGGGTTTTGTCGAAAATATCTCCTCGATCATTGCTGACCTGATCAGCAACTTTACGCACATGGATGACAATGCCCCAACTGCTGCCAGCTAGGCGACGGCGTTGACCCTCCAGGCGTTCATAGCTAATTGCCCCCATCCACAGCGGTGAGTGGGTGCGTGCCGCTAGTACGGCCGGACCGGCAGCTACCCGGGCTGGTTGGCCACCAAAATCCACCTCGATACCTGCCGCGCTTAAATCACGGTCAGCCAGTAGGGGGATGAAATAGCGTCCCTGCTGGGCTTTTTGAACTAGCTGTTCAAAGACTTTTTGCCCCGGTGCCTGAGCAATAATTTCCATGCCCAGCCCCTGGCGGAACTCAATGAACTTTTCAAACAGCTGGGGCGGCTCTACCTTTTCTGCCACGGTAAGCACAGTGGCTAGCTCTTGGCTGGCCCAAGCCCCAGCTAGATCCCAGTTACCGCTGTGCGATAGGGCAAACACCACATTGGCCCTGGCTACATCTGCTTTTAAAGCCTCAAAATCGCCTTCCACACGCACCCTATGACGCAGCTGTTCTGGCTGCACACCGGCCAGAGCAAAAGCTTCATAGAAGTAACGCATATAGGAACGCATACCTTCTCGGCTTAGACCACGCACATCATCGCTGCCAGTAAGGGTGTGTAGATTTGCTTCTAGCTGGCCCACCCCGCGTTTAGACGGGCGTAGGCGCTGGTGCAGCCAAGCCACGTCAGCGCCGCGATTTGCTAGTGCGTAACCAAGTCTGGCAGGAATTTTGGGAGCTAATGACCAAGCGGCCAAATATAGTTTCGCCCCGGTCATTTAGCCTGCTTTGCAAAGTGAGAGTGCACTGCCAAAATTCGCTGCACTACCGTAATAAAGGCAGCCAGAGCCACTACCCCTAGGGCCACAGTTATGCACCAGGTACTCAAACCGAAACCTACCGCTAACGCCCCTAGGCCACCAATAATTAGTCGGTCAGTGCGCTCAGCTAGACCCTTATGGGCGTCAGCCCCTACCGATTCGGCACGGGCACGCACATAGGAAACGCAAGCGCCCAGTCCTACACAGGCCACCGCGAAAGACACTGTCAAGGTCCGCTGGGTGCCGGCAGGCATGTGCAGGGCCGCCCACACTGCCAAGGAACCAAACACAGCGGCGTCGGTCAAGCGATCCAGGCAGGAATCAAGAAAGGCTCCAAAAGGAGAAGATGTACCCGTGGCGCGTGCCAAGATTCCATCAAAAGAATCCCCGAACAGCACGATCAGCAGCAGCCCTACACCCAACAGGAAGTGTCCCTGCGGCAGAGTACAAACTGCCACCACTACCGAAAGCACCGTGCCGGTAACTGTCAGCATGTTGGGGGTAATACCAACTTTAGCCATCGCCAGGGCCGGCTTGGTAAATAGAGTTTTTGTGATGCTACGCCCATGTTCGCCGAGCATAGTTACTCCTCAGTTGCGCTTAGTTTTATTTGGCGTCCGCAGCGGTATTGGCTGCATCCCAGGCCTGTGCTAAAGCCTGGCGGGCGTCATCTAGTAACTGTGGAACTGCCTTGGTTTGCGCCACGATAGGCAGGAAGTTAGCATCCCCACGCCAACGCGGCACCACATGCTGGTGCAGGTGCGCGGCAATACCGGCGCCAGCTACCTCCCCCTGGTTCATACCCAGGTTAATGCCGTCAGGCCCAGAAACATGGCGCAAAGTACGCATGGCCTGCGCAGTCATTTCACCTAACTCAATGCGTTCTGCATCGGTTAGCTCGGTGTAGTCAGCCACGTGACGGTAAGGCAGCACCAGCAGGTGACCAGGGTTATAGGGGTACAGGTTCATCAGGGTGAAGCACTGGCTACCCCGGCGCACCACCAAGCTGGCCGCGTCGTCGTCGCTAGCTGCGGCGCGACAAAACGGGCATTTAGGGGCGGAAGGATCCTCAGGCTTATCCTGACCGCCAATGTAAACCATGCGGTGAGGTACCCACAGGCGCTGGAAGGCGTCGGGCACCCCGGGGTGATCAAAAGTATCCTCAATCACCCCGGCAATAGCCTGGCCAGCGCTATCAAACTGCTCAGCGGCGCCGGTCACTTAAGCTACCTCAAGCTTTTCGCCAGCAGGGTCGTTAACGCGGCGCTTGATTACGTCAACAATGTGGGCCACGGCCTCATCTACGGGCACCTGGTTGTGCTGGCTACCATCGCGGTAACGGAAGGAAATCGCGCCGGCCTCCACATCCTCGCCACCAGCAATCAGGGTAAAGGGCACCTTTTCCTTTGAGGCGTTACGGATCTTCTTGCCGAAACGGTCATCGGACAGGTCAATCTCTACGCGCACACCCTGGCTGCGTAGCTTGTCTGCCACTTGCTTAACGTAGTCGTCAAAGACCTCAGCCACAGGCACTAGCTTGACCTGCACTGGAGCTAGCCAGGTGGGGAACGCACCAGCGTAGTGCTCTACCAGCACCCCAATGAAACGCTCTACCGAGCCCAGCTTGGCAGAGTGGATCATCACCGGGCGGCGGTGAGAGCCGTCAGCGGCGGTGTATTCCAGGCCGAAACGCTCAGGCTGGTTGAAGTCATACTGCACCGTGGACATCTGCCAGGTGCGCCCAATAGCGTCCTTGCACTGCACCGAAACCTTGGGGCCGTAGAAGGCTGCGCCACCCGGGTCAGGCACTAGGTCCAAGCCGGTAGCTGCGCAGGCGTCTTCTAGGGCCTTGGTGGCCGCTGCCCAGTCCTCATCAGAGCCAATGAACTTGTCTTTCTTCTTGCCATCCTCGTCGCGGGTGGATAGCTCCAGGTAGAAGTCAGTTAAACCGAAATCTTTAAGAATGGAGATGAAGAAGTTCAGCTGCATCCGGATTTCGTCTTCAGCCTGCTCAGGAGTGCAGTAGGTGTGCGAGTCGTCCTGGGTGAAGCCGCGCATACGGGTTAGGCCGTGCACCACGCCGGACTTTTCGTAGCGGTAGTCGTGGCCCATTTCGAACAGGCGCAGCGGCAGTTCACGGTAGGAACGCCCACGCGAACGGAAGATCAGGTTGTGCATCGGGCAGTTCATGGCCTTGAGGTAGTACTCTTGGCCGGCCTTAATGATGTTGCCTTCAGCGTCACGTTCCTCATCAGCCAGCATGGGCGGGAACATGGTGTCAGCGTAGTAAGGCAGGTGCCCGGAGGTGTGGAACAGGCCGCCCTTAGAAATTTCGGGGGTGTGCACAAAGTCGAAACCGACCTGCTTGTGACGCTCAATCACGTAGGACTCGATTTCGTGACGCAAAATCCCGCCCTTGGGGTGGAAAATCACCAGGCCGGGGCCAATTTCCTCAGGGAAAGAGTACAGGTCTAGTTCCTGGCCAAGCTTGCGGTGGTCACGGCGGGCCGCTTCAGCTAGGCGGGTCTGGTATTCCTTGAGGGCTTCCTTGCTGGGCCAGGCAGTGCCGTAGATGCGCTGCAGGGAGTCACCGGACTGGTCACCCTTCCAGTAAGCCGAGGAGGACTTGGTTAGCGCAAAACCTAGGCCGATCAGCTTGGTGTTGGGCAGGTGCGGGCCACGGCATAGGTCACTCCAGGCTACTTCCCCGTTACGGCGCACATTGTCGTACATGGTTAGCCCGCCGGCGCCTACCTCAACTGAGGCGGCTTCTGCGCCCTTACCCTTGGTCTGGATTAGCTCCAGCTTGTAGGGCTGGTCTGCTAGTTCCTTGGCAGCGTCGGCTTCGCTGATGTCTCGGCGCACAAAACGCTGACCTTCTTTAACAATGCGCTTCATACGCTTTTCGATTTCACGCATCAGCTCCGGGGTGACAGAGTCGATATTGCCAAAGTCGTAGTAGAAACCGTCGGTAATGAAGGGACCAATACCCAGGTTTACCTGCGGGAATAGCTCCTGCACGGCCTGGGCCATAACGTGGGTGGCGCTGTGGCGCAGAATGTTTAGGCCATCTTCACTGTCGATAGCAATGGGTTCTACTGCGGTGCCAGCAGGTAGCTCACGCTCCAGGTCCCAGGGCTGGCCATCGACTTTAACCGCTACTACCTCTTTACGGTCTGCATAGATGTTAGCCCCGGTAGTGCCCGCCTCTACCTTGGTGGGTACGCCGTCGATGTTTAGCTCGATTTGCGGCTGCTGGCTGGGCTGCTGGCTCACAGTATTCTCCTTTAGTTTGTGTTCAGGACGCTGGACAGGTGCGGCCTTTTCAAAGGCTAAGTTTAGCGCTTGATAGCCTCTGAGGCTTTAGAGGCCACCACAGTGGCTTTACGCACTAGGTGCTTGGCCTTCTTGGCGGCCACTAGTGCCTCGAAGACTGGGCGCTGTACGGGCACGTCCCAGGCGCCGTCGACTTCAGTTGGGTGCTGAGCGAAACGCTTTTTGTACATGCCCACGCTGTACAGCTCGGGTACGCGGGTGGAGCCGGCCCCCATAAAGTCATAGCCCTTGTAGCCCTTGGCTGCCAGGTCGCAGGCGGCGTACCAGTCGGTGGCCTCGGCGGCGCGGGTAGCACGGTCAGCGGTAGTGGAGGCGCCATAGTAGGCAACCGCACTAATGCCATTAACAACGACTAGTACCCAGGCCACGGGGCGTCCGTCTAGGCGCGCCACGTACATGCGGGCTTGCTCACCCAGGGTGGTGAGCATAGTCCAGTACACGTCTGCACTGTGGGGGGTGAAGCCGTCACGCTCACTGGTTTCTTCTAGGACGCGGTAGACCTCATCGAAGGTGGCGCGGTCCATGCCAGTTTCGTCCTTAATGACGACGCCGGCTTCCTTGGCTACGCGTTCGGCTCGCTTAACCCCACGGCGGCCGTCCTTGGGCATGGCGGCAGCAATTTTTTCAGGGGTTTTGCCGGTTAGGTCGATGATGTAGGTGCGGTCATAGGTGAGCGTGTTGAGTAGCTCGTGGCAGTCGGGGGCGCTGAAACGGGCGTGCATACGCACAAAGGCGATGCTTTTATCACGACGGCGTACCTCGGGGATCAGCAGGCTACGCAGGTGGGCTTCACGCTCGGGTGACTGCTCTTTGAACCAGATGGGACCATGTTTGGCCCATAGGAAGGGGCGGCCACCAATCTCATTGGTGTACAACACCACGTAGGCTACTGGCTGCTGGCCGTCTTCGTAGACGTAGCGTCCCCAAACCTGGTGGCCAAGGGCTTTTTCATAGCGGGCCCAGGCAGGTGACTGCTCGATGGGGTAGTCGCGGCCAGCTAGTAGCTTTTCAGCTTCCTTGGCGGTAAGACGACGTAGAGTTTCGGTACGGGTCATATTAGCCCTCCTGTTGATGACGGAACTTCGGTACGCTGAGCGGACCTTAGAACGAGGTGTCAGTAGCCTTCGGGTAGTAGCGCGCGAACTTTCGGTAGTGGTTGGCGCGCTGAGCTTCTACTAATAGTTTACGTTTGATTGAGCGCTCAAGGGGGTTACGTAGCGGGTCAGCTACGCCTTTAGCAGCCAGTTTGCGTACCCGGTTGCGCAGGGACTCATCACGCAGGTAGCGCAGTAGCAGCTTGGTTGGCACCAGGCTGTAGAGCACTTCGCGGCGGGCTTGGCGCTGCTTAATCTGTTCACCCTCAACCAGGTCGGCCAGCATGACGCCCATGGGGTTGACTCCCCCGGCGGTCATGTAGAAGGAGTTACGGCCAATACGGGCGTTAACTTCAAAGAAGACTTCACGCCCGTCAGGAGCGATTTTGACGTCAAAGTTAGCGAAGCCACGGTAGCCGGCGGCCTTTAGGATTTTTTCGGCCTGCGCCCATAGTCCTTCGAAGGGTTCTACGATCATGGCCACCGGGTTCCCGATCATGGTGGGGGCGTGATCTTCAAGCAGCACGCGGGCTGAGCCGATCATGGTCAGCTTGCCGTGGGAGTCCATATAGGCGGTAATTGAACGCATGGCGGTGTTGTCACCAGCGATTAGTTCTTGCACCAGGAATGTGGAGGTAAAGCCGGCTCCGCGCAGTTTTTCCCATAGCGAGTCCAGTTCAGCTTGGGTATTGATGAACCAGATCTTGCGTTTGCCTGGGAAGGAAATGTTGTCGTAGTCAGCTCCGACGGCGGCCTTGGCCACTACCGGGAAGGGAATGTCGATGTCGGGGGCCTGCCACTGCGGGTCGTCACTGCCAGCAAAGTCCACCAAGATTTCGCGCGGGGTGGTTACCCCTACCTGCTTGCACAGGGCTGAGAAGGAAGCTTTGTCGCAGACTGCGTCATAAGCTTGCTGGCTGGGGAAAGGCACTACCCAGTCTGTTAGCTCATCGCGGCGCTGCACCAGCATTTCGGCATGCATATCGGTGTTAGCCATTACTACACCGCGCTTGCCTTGACTAGCCGGATCTAGGGCTTTTAGGGCGGCGATTGGGTCTGCGCCGGGCTCTAGATGCTCTACATCGATAAAGTTTGAAAGCGTAATGGCTTCAATGGGGGCACTGCCTAGTACGGTTACTCGCTGATGCAAAGCCATGTTTAGCTGTCGAGCTAAGGCATAAGCTCCAATATCTCCACCAATGACAACCGGTAATAGCTCGCTCACGCTTAGTCCTTTCCCTGTTTTTACTCAGGTTAGCTTAGCTGCCTGAGCACTACCTGGATATGAAAAAACCCCGCTAATGACGGGGTTTACATATGGTGGGCGATACTGGGATCGAACCAGTGACCTCTTCCGTGTCAGGGAAGCGCGC
>ERZ773018.156-NODE-156-length-46635-cov-10.936733_pt1 | contig 46635 bp, 47 predicted proteins | sample MGYA00580840_ERZ773018 | MGnify/ENA primary metagenome ERZ773018 (study PRJEB29015, sample SAMEA2738125) | human oral metagenome | biome: human oral; feature: human-associated habitat; material: saliva | place: China | collected 2256 ... | reverse complement strand
GCCCCGAAAGGGAATCGAACCCTTGACCTTCTCCTTACCATGGAGACGCTCTGCCTACTGAGCTATCGGGGCAACGACCGAAATCTTATAAGGAACTTTTTTGCTTTCGCAAGTCCGTTCCCTGTGATCTCAATCACTACAGCGTTCTTTCGAACTTGGTTTGACACCGAAGTGCCTTACCGTGGCAGGTGAGGGATTCGAACCCCCGAAGCATACTGCGACTGATTTACAGTCAGTTCCCTTTGGCCGCTCGGGAAACCTGCCAATTGCATTCCGCCGGGCAAGCATGCTTGCCGTTTGGGTGCCGTGAAAGATTAGCAAGATTGCACCCCCAAATGCCAACTTATCTTAGTGGGAGCCTGGTCACACTGGCTATAATGGCTGTAATCATGCGGCTAAACCCGCTTTCACATAGACTTATATGCCCAGCTCAAACCTAAGAAAGGCACACCATGGCAGCAGATTCCTCGTTCGACGTCGTCTCCAAATATGACCGTCAGGAGGTTGACAACGCCGTCAACCAGGCCAGCAAAGAGATCAGCCAGCGCTATGACTTTCGTGGGGTTGACGCCTCTATCGAGCTAGCCGGCGAGACCATCACCGTCACCGCCAACTCTGCCGAGCGCGTGCTGGCTGCCCTAGACGTACTTGAATCCAAGCTGTTCAGGCGCGGGGTTTCACTAAAGGTCCTAGACCTGGGCGAGAAGGAACCCAAGGCCTCAGGCAAGCTCTACAAGCTGGTTTGCCCGCTACGTGAGGGCCTAAGCCAGGAAAATGCCAAGAAGATCACCAAGGCCATCCGCGAGTCCTTCCCCAAGGGCGTCAAGGCCCTGATCCAGGGCGATGAGGTGCGCGTGTCCTCCAAGTCCCGCGATGACCTGCAGGCGGTAATCGCCATGCTTAAGGAACTGGACATCGACGCCGCCCTACAGTTCACCAACTACCGCTAAGTCCCAGCACTAAGGCCCTGGCACTCTCTTAAGGAGAAGCCAGGGCCTACTTTTGGGCTGTTTACGCGGCCCGGGCCCCTCCCCCAGGCGCAAACGTCAGTAACCGGCCATGTGCTCTAGGCGCGCAATGCGCTTATCCATGGGCGGGTGGGTGCTCATAGCCTGCCCCAGGTTCCCAAAGGGGTTAGCGATCATCATGGCCGACAGGTTCTCCACCTGCGGCTCACGCGGCATGGGATAGTTGGGCACACCGCCCGCAAGTTTCTTAAGCGCGCTAGCCAAAGCCAGCGGGTCACCGGTGAGTGAGGCGCCGTCCTCGTCGGCGTCGTACTCACGTGTACGCGAAACCGCCAAGCGCACTAAACCAGCCGCCAGCGGCGCCAAAATAGCCATTACCAAGCCCATTGCGGCTGCCCCATTGTCACGCTCATTACGGTTGCGCGAGCTAGTGCCAAAGTACATGAACATGGTGCCCACCGAGGAAATAATCCCCGCCATACCGGCGGCAATTGAACCAGTGAGAATGTCACGGTTGTACACGTGGCTGAGCTCATGACCCAGCACTCCACGCAGCTCACGGCGGTCAAGCAGGTTCAAAATACCCTCAGTGCAGCACACCGCCGCGTGCTGGGGGTTGCGCCCGGTAGCAAAAGCGTTAGGACTCATGGTGGGGGCAATGTAGATGCGCGGCATGGGCTGGCCTGCAATTGAGGACAGCTCCTGCACAATCTCATACAGCTCCGGGGCCTGCTGGGGCGTCACCTCATAGGCATCCATAGAGCGGATGGCCAGCTTGTCGCTGTTCCAGTAGCTGTAGGCAGTCTGGCCCACGGCGATCAGCGCGAACAGCGGCATGAAGATGAAATATCCCGATGCTCGCGCCAATACGTAACCGAAGGCGATCAAAATCGCCCACATCAGGCACAGCAGCCAAAAAGTTTTAATGCCGTTGTGATAGTGACGCTTCATGAAGGTAAGTCTAGGGGTTTAAGGGCCCCTAAAGTTACGCTAACAGGTGTGGTCAGGGGCCGGTTCGCGGCGGGCGTGAAGGGGACGCGGCTCACCCTCGCCGTTAGCCTCAGCAGCTTTTAGATCCGCACGCAGGTTCTTGGGCAGCGAGAAAGCAATGTTTTCTGTGGCCGTGCGTAGTTCCTCGACGTCGGTGAAGCCGTATTCCGCTAGCTTTTGTACCACTTCACGCACCAAAATTTCGGGCACGGACGCCCCTGAGGTTAGCCCCACGCTCTGGGCCTGTTCTAGCCAGCTGGGGTCAATTTCACTGGCGTAATCCACCCGGTAGGCGGCCTTAGCGCCGGCTTCTAGGGCCACTTCTTTTAGGCGTACCGAGTTGGAGGAGTTACCTGAACCCACCACAATCACCACGTCAGCGCGCGGAGCCATCTGCTTGACGGCGGCCTGGCGGTTTTGGGTGGCGTAGCAAATGTCGTCGCTGGGCGGGTCAATCATGGCCGGGAAGCGTTCACGCAGGCGACGTACGGTTTCCATGGTTTCATCCACGCTTAGGGTGGTTTGCGAAATCCACACTACCTTTTCAGGGTTACGCACCTTTACCTGGTCTACTTCTTCAGGACCGTTAACTACCTGAATGTGCTCGGGAGCCTCACCTTGGGTGCCTTCGACTTCTTCGTGTCCGCTGTGGCCCACCAAGATGATGTCGTAGTCGCCTTTGGCGAAACGCACCGCCTGCTTATGCACTTTAGTTACCAGCGGGCAGGTGGCGTCAATGGTGGCCAGGTGGCGGGCGGCAGCCTGCTCATGCACTGCCGGGGACACGCCGTGAGCTGAGAACACTACGCGAGCGCCCGGGGGCACCTCATCAGTTTCGTTGACAAAAATGGCTCCGCGACGGCTGAGCGCCTCCACCACGTACTTGTTGTGCACAATCTCTTTGCGCACGTAAATGGGGGCTCCGTAATGGGCTAGGGCTTTCTCGACGGCGTCCACGGCGCGGTCAACGCCGGCACAGTATCCGCGTGGGGCTGCCAGCAGAAGTTTTTTGGGCGAGGCTGTGGTCATAGGTACAGGGTACCTGGCCTGTATTCGTGGCACAGTGGTAGCCGTGACAAGTAGTAACCCGCCCCACGCCGTCGGCGTAAATTCGGGCGCCCCCAACGCAACTAGCCCGGCCATAGCTAACCAGGCCGTAACTAGCCAGGCCTCCCCCAATGGCGGCGGACGCCAACTGGCCGCCCTGGCCCGCGACACCACTGCAGAAAACCCTTGGCCGCTGCGATTGCTGGCGCAAAAAGTGGAGTCCTACATGTCCAAAATGACGCCGGTGTGGGTCAGCGGCCAGGTGGTGCAGTTCAACCCACGCAGGGGTGCCTCTATGGCGTTTATGACCTTGCGCGACAGTGAAACTGAGGCCTCCATGACGGTAGCCACCTACGCCAAGGTGCTGGCCGCCATGGATTCGCCGTTGGAGGAAGGCAGCCAGGTGGTGCTGCACGCTAAACCCACCTACTGGCTCAAGCGCGGCTCTTTCCAGCTGGTGGCTGACGAGATCAGGCCGGTTGGTTTAGGTCAGTTACTAGCCCAAATTGAGCGCCTGCGCCGCGCCTTGGCTGCTGAGGGCCTATTTGATCCCTCTCGTAAGCGCCCCCTACCCTTCTTGCCGCGTGTGGTGGGGCTGGTTTGTGGGCGGCAAGCTAAAGCTAAGGACGACGTCATTAACAACGCCCGCCTGCGTTGGCCCGCCACCCGCTTTGAAATCCGTGAGGTGGCTGTGCAGGGGGCCTACGCCGTCGCCGAAGTGTCCAGGGCTATTGCTGAGCTGGACCAAATCGAACAAGTAGATGTGATTGTTGTGGCCCGAGGCGGCGGGGCGGTCGAGGACCTGCTGCCTTTTAGCGATGAGGCCCTGGTGCGCGCCGCTGCCGCCTGCCACACCCCGCTAGTCAGCGCTATTGGTCACGAAACCGACTGCCCGCTGCTGGATCTAGTGGCTGATTTTCGCGCTTCCACCCCCACCGACGCCGCCCGGCGGATCGTGCCTGATCTGCTTGAAGAACTAGCCAGTCTGGAGGCCACCGTGACTGCGGCGCGCACCGCCTGGCAGGGGCGCCTAGAGCGTGAGGAGCAGGGCCTAGAGCAGCTGCGTTCACGCCCAGTGCTGCGCCAGCCCGACGCCGTCGTTAATTTGCGTCAAGCAGAAGACCGCGAACTGACCCAGCGTATGCGCCGGGCAGTAGACCACCAACTGGCCCTTAGCCAAGCCCAGCTACACACGGATCTAGCTAAACTGCGCGCACTTAGCCCCCAAGCAGTACTTGACCGTGGATACGCGGTTTTACGCCAATCTAATGGGGCTGTGGTCACTGAAGTAGACCAGCTCAAACGCGGCACCCTGCTGGAAGCCATTGTGGCCCACGGCTCGCTAATCGCACAGGTGATGGGGACTAACCCCAAGCGGCTCGACTAACCCAAGCTCGACTAACCCAAAATAAGACCAGACCCACCCAAAAGCACAACTTCATGACACAATCAGACTATGACCACACCCACATCCACCCAACCGACCGAAGTTGACCATCTCACTTATGAGCAGGCCCGCGCTGAGTTAGCTCAGGTAGTACGCCAACTTGAGGCCGGCGACGCCCCTCTGGAGCAATCCTTGGCCATGTGGGAACGTGGTGAGGCCCTGGCCACGCACTGCCAAAACTGGTTAGACCAGGCCCGGGCCCGCCTAGAAGCAGCCACTCAAAGCGATCAGAGCTGATTTACAAGCACTGCAGCCACAAATTGAAGGAACCCTAATGAGCGAACCGCGCGTATTAGTTATTGGTGAGGCTCTTGTCGACGTCGTCGTCGGCTTGGACGCCACCACTAAGGAAATTCCGGGTGGGTCCCCGGCGAACGTAGCCCTGGGGCTAGCACGCCTAGACCGTCAAGCCGAGTTGGTGTGCTGGATCGGCAAGGACGAACGCGGCAAACTAATCCGCAAGCACCTTGAATCTAACGGTGTTGCCCTAGTTGAGGGCTCTGACGGGGCTGAAGCCACCTCCACCGCTGTTGCCGTTATTGGTGAGGATGGCGCCGCCACCTACCGTTTTGACTTAGATTGGAACCCGCCCACACCGGCTCCTTCCGAAAATGCGCCACTGGCGGTGCACACCGGTTCTATCGGCGCGATTATGGATCCGGGGCGTCTAACCGTGCAGGCCGTTCTGGCAGCTTACCGCCAGACCTCCACCATCACTTACGACCCCAACGTACGCCCCCAGCTGATGGGCACGCCCGGTGACGCCCGCCCGCTGGTAGAGCGCCTAATCGCCGCCTCAGACGTAGTTAAATGCTCCGACGAGGACTTGGAGTGGCTAACTGGCGGCGCTGATCAGGAAGAAACCCTGCGTTCCTGGCTGGAGCTGGGCCCGGCCATTGCGGTGGTTACCCGTGGCTCTGAGGGGGCCCTGGCGGTAACTTCTTCTGGCCTGCGCCTAGAGGTACCCTCCCAGCCGGCTGTAGTAGCAGACACGGTAGGTGCCGGCGACTCCTTCATGGGCGGCATAATCGACGGTCTGTGGACCGAAGGCCTGCTGGGCGCTGAAAACCGTGAGGCACTGAACAACATCACTGAAGAAGCTCTGCGCCGCGTGATTGCTCACGCCATTGCGATTGCCGCCATCACCGTTTCGCGCCCGGGTGCTAACCCGCCCAACCGCGCCGAGCTGGAGGCTGCCGCCGCCGCAGTAGAGGCAGAAGAGGTTGTAACTCACGAAGATGCAGCCGCAGCAGCCGCACCCAAAGCTGACGCGGCCGAAGCAGCCGCACATGAATGCTGCGGAAACTGCTGAAACTTAACGCAGCCGGGGCCCACTATTTAGAGCCCTAGTTGGAGCGGGGGTGGCCCACCAGCCACCCCCGTCTTATGTCCAAACCAGCCTGCTAAATACCCAAATCCCCATAACCGCCTACAAAAAAGACCCCCAGCCCCACAAATGTAAGGCCAAAATTGTTTGCTCAAATCGTAATGACGCTACTGGCTCTGGTTGACTGCGCGGCAGTGGCCTACATTCTGTTTGTTGGTAAGCGCAGTTTTTACGACCGCATGATTTACACGCTGATCGTATTCTTGTTTCCTTTTGCCGGCGCAGCTTTTGCTGTCTATAAGCACTATTACTGGCTTAAAGAGCACTAAAACTGGCTCTGCCAGGCCCAGGCCGCCCCGCTAGCCGGCCTAGCAGGCCTGGGCGGCTTTAATGGCGCCACCTACCGGCCATGTAAGGCGAGCTACTTGCCCATGCGGCGCTCGCGGTGGGCATAGTCGCGTAGCGCGCGCAGGAAATCGATGTGCCTAAAGGCCGGCCAGTTAACCTCGCAGAAGTAGTATTCCGAGTGCACTGACTGCCACAGCAGGAAGCCCGAAAGGCGCTGCTCACCCGAGGTGCGGATGAGTAGATCAGGGTCAGGCTGGCCTTTGGTGTAAAGGTGCTCAGCAATGTCGCGCACAGACAGGCTGCGGGCCACTTCTTCTAGGGTTCGTCCCTGGGCGGCGGCCTCAGCTAGGGCGTCACGCACAGCTTGGGCAATTTCTTCACGCCCGCCGTAGCCCACGGCCACATTAACTTCCATGCCTTCAATGGCACTGGTGGACTCTACTGCCGCCAGTAGCCGCTGGGCCACCGGTTGGGGTAGTAATTCCACACTGCCCACAATGCGCAGTCGCCAACGCCTGGCACTGGCCAGGTTTTCGACGGCGCTAGCAATAATGTCTAGCAGCGGCGCCAGTTCCTGCGGGTCACGCGAGAGGTTATCGGTACTCAGCAGCCAGAGGGTGACAATTTCAACCCCGGCATTTTCGGCCCAGCCCAAAAACTCAGCAATTTTATCTGCCCCGCGCCGGTGTCCGTGAGCGGCGCCCACCCCTAGGGATTTAGCCCAGCGGCGGTTGCCGTCAAGGATCACACCTACGTGTGCGGGAACTTTAGAGCGATCAAGCTGCGCCAACAACCGGCGTTCGTAAACGTCATAGAGCAGGTTGTCGCCAGCCATTTTCAGCTCCTTGCATACAGGTACAGGCCGATCTACTTTTACGGCCATGCTATATACGGTAGCGCCTAATCAGGCCTTGTGGTGTTCGCTTTATCAAATAGCTACCTACGCAAGCGTAACTTACGGTAGCGTAGCTTTTGTTCCTAACAAGCTACTGGGAGGTTCATATGGCAGCCGCCAAAGCACTCTCGCTTTCTAGTGACTCACTTGCCTCAGCCGGTGAAGCCCTTAAATTAATCAAACCTAAGCTGCGCGGTTGGATTCACGCCATTACCGCGCCACTGGCTTTGGCTGCCTGCATCGTGCTGACAGTTTTAGCCCCTACCACCACCTTAAAAATCGGCAGCGCCGTGTATTTGGCCTGTTCACTGCTGCTTTTCGCCAACTCTGGGGTGTACCACATCTCTAACGGGCATTTCCCTGCCAAGGTTTCCCAGCTTTTACGCCGCATTGACCACGCCAATATTTATCTGCTGATTGCCGGCACCTACACTCCCCTGGCTTTGGCCCTAATGACCCCGGATCATCAGCGCCTAGTGCTGGGCATTATCTGGACGGGGGCCGTGATCGGCATGGTGGCTAATGTGTGTTGGATTACCGCTCCGCGTTGGCTGTTCACGATTTTGTATGTGGTGCTGGGCTGGGTGGCCGTGTGGTTTATTCCTGAGCTTTACCGCGCCGGTGGAGCCGCAATTGTCGTTTTGATTGCTGCTGGCGGCGTAATTTATACGCTTGGCGCAGTGGTTTATGCGCTTAAAAAACCCGATCCTTTGCCGCGCTGGTTTGGGTTTCACGAGATTTTCCATGCCTGCACTGTGGCCGCCTGGGTGTGTCAGTGTATCGCCTGCTACATGGCCGTATTGGGCTAAACTGGGCTTTTAAGGTGGCAAGTTAGGAGAAAACATGAGTGAAGACAACCGTACTTGGCTGACCCAGGAAGCTTTTGACCGTCTAAGTGAGGAGCTTGAGCGCCGTCGTACCACTGAGCGCAAAGAGATCGCTCGCCGCATTGAGCTAGCCCGCCAGGAGGGTGACCTGCGCGAAAATGCTGGCTACCACGCCGCCCGTGAGGAAGCTGCCCTTAACGAGACCCGCATTAAGGTGCTTGAGGGGATGCTGGAAAACGCTGAGGTGGGTCAGGCTAGCTCTGATGGCACTGTCACTAAGGGCGCCCTGATTACCGCCATTATTGCCGGTAAAGAGCAGGTTTTCGTGCTGGGTAACCAGGAGATTGCGGCTGATGTTCCCGACGGCGCCCGCGTTTTCTCCCCCGAGGCTCCGCTAGGTAAGGCGCTGATGGGGCACAAGGCTGGCGAAACTGTCAGCTACAAGGCCCCTAACGGCCGCGTTTTGCAGGCCGAGATCAAGTCTGTACAGCAGCTATGAGTTACGCCGCTGAGACGCGGGCGGCTGGGCCTGAGCAAAATTGGTTACCGCTCTGCGACAGTACTTATCTCGACGACGCCGCTGCTGGCGCCTTGCCGGCCACTATCGCCGGTCACAGCCAGGCGCTGTTGGAGCGTCTAGAGCTTCACCCGGTTTTAGCTAGCCGCGCAGATGACCCGCTACCTGCTGGGGCCGAGGTTATTTACCTGGCTGCCGGCTGCTTTTGGGGCGTGGAGCGTATTTTCTGGAACCAGCCCGGGGTGTTAGCCACCGCCGTGGGCTATATGGGTGGGGGTAACCACAACCCCACCTACCGTGAGGTATGCACTGGTCAGACTGGTCACGCGGAGACTGTAGCCGTGGTTTATGACCCGGCTGTAGCGGGCGTAGGTGGGCAGAATCTGTTGCGAGTTTTCTTTGAAAACCACGACTCCACCCAGGCTAACCGCCACGGTAATGATGTGGGCACCCAGTATCGCAGCGCGATTTGGGTTACCACGCCCCAGCAGGCGCAGGCCGCTGCGGCACTACGCCAGGCTTTCCAAAGCGAGCTAGACAAGCTTGGTGACGGGCGTGTTTGCCAAACCACTATTGGCGACGCCGCCGCGCTGGAAGCTGGCCAGGGTGGTCCGTTTTATCTGGCCGAGGAGTACCACCAGGCTTATTTGCACAAGAACCCTGGCGGCTACTGCAACCACGGACCTAATGGCATTACCTGCCCTATGGGCATCGCTAACCTGCCGGCCCAAACTGATGTTTTGCCGCCCGAGCTAACCTAAACGCCTGGCCCAAACCAAAAGCCGCCAAAGCCTAAAAGCAATCAAAGCTGCAAAGCAGTAAAGCTGCCAGGCTTAACAGCCAAAACTTGAATCTGGCCCAAACCAACTAGACCAGGGGGGGGCGCCCGCCGCATGGCGGGCGCCCCCCCTAAGCTGCCAGCTTGCCCAGAGCAGGCGCCCCATAGCGCGAGGGCGCAGCAGACTATCAACCGTTAAAACGGTATTGGCCAAAGGCGTATTTGGGGAGAAATCACGATGGCCACAATCTCTGACACAACACTAGCCTTTTTATATAAGCGATGCTTTATTTGGGTAGGAGGTAACAACTATGAATAGTGTGGGGGGAGAAATCCTAGTAACGCTTTTTGGTATTTTCGCTATTTATACATGGTGGGGAGAGACACACACTGATTCGTGGGATGCATACTTGGGACAAATCAATTCACAGTGGGGGATGAGTAGAAGCATGGCGGCAATGACATGTCCCTGCATGGGCATTGCGTTTACCTTAGGTGGAATCGCTATGCTCTCCAAGAGGTTTGGAGCCCCCGGATTCGTTTGGTTTCCTTTATCGTCCATTGCACTGTTATTTCTTTTTATTGGCTTCGTATATATTCTGCCGTTTCCGTTACCTCGCTTCGCTGATTCGCGTTACCAGTTCATGAAACGTAATGGTCTGCTTGACGACAATGGTGATCCGCTGCCTGATGAAGAGGTGGAACGTATTCTCGCCCAACGCGAAGAAAACGAATAACTTTTGTTGCCAGGCTCCCAGGATTGGAATCTGTTACCTAGTCACAACATTGTGATTTCTTAACCTAAGCCACAGGTCAGGGTAATATCTGCCTTAGTATCTGACCCCGACGACAGCTGTAAGCCAATGATTGACCCCCAGCGCCCCAGCTCCCACCACAACGCCACCCAGGCCACCTCTCTGCGCGAAAGCAAGCTAAACACGCTTGGTAACACCCACGCTAGCTTGTATACGCCCTGGGGCTCAGCCTGGCGCGTGTCGCTGGTGACTTTCGCGGTGCTGGGTATCTTTGCCATGGTTGGGGGCATTCTTTTCTACGCCCACCAAGCCTCCCAGCAAAGCCAGCCGGGCGCCGTCGTCGTTACCACCACCCAAACCCAGAGCCCCGAAAGCACCCCCAGCCCCACTCAGACCATCACGCCACTACCTAGCACTGCGCCGCTGCCCACCAGCAAGCCGCTAGGGACCGCCACACCCACGCCGCTATCCTCACCCCGCCCCGAGCCCTCCACTGGCTTGAACCTGCCCAACTTGACCACAATCTCCCCCACTGAGGCACCCCCCACCCCTGCCGCAGACAACTCAAGTGCAAACAACTCCAGTTCAGATGTGGTTTTAACGGCCTGGCAATGCTCTAGCTCGCGCAAGCTGGTATTTCGCGCCAGCAATGGCTGGGACCGCAACAAGGCCATCGAAGTTGCCCGCAGCGAAAGCTGCGCCCGCTGGGAATAGCCGCCGCCCCAGCCGCGAGCGCAGACCCAAGCACAGAGCGTGAACGCAGGCGCAGGACGCGAACATGAGCGCAGGCCCAAGCGCCGCCCGGGGCGCCAAAAAACACGAGTGCCTGGCTGCATAGAATCGCAACCAGGCACTCGCTACGCCGTCGGACTAAACCGCAGGCGGGAAAAAGCTAGCAGAAGCTATCAAGCCACCTCAACCTCAACGCCACTGACGTCAGCGGTAGCCAGCTCAACCTTAGGCTCCTTGGTAACCAGCTTGTGGATACCCCAAATCGCCAAGAACACCGGCAAACCAATGTAGCTAGAAGCAATCTGAAACAGCTGGCCCCTAAACAGAGCTTCATAGTTCTGACCCACCAGCACAATCAGGCACATAGCAAAAGCCAGCATCGGGCCAAACGGGAACAGCGGAGCCTTGTATGGCAGCTTCGACAAGTCATTACCCTGCAACACATAGGCCCGCCGGAAACGCAGGTGGCACCAGGAAATACCCAGCCACACAATGAAGCCTGAAAGACCAGAGACGTTAAGCAGCCAAGTGTAGGCAGCGCCCTCACCCACAATAGCGGTCACGAAACCAACCGCACCCACAGCAGCCGTAACCGCCATAGCGTAGAGCGGCACACCGCGCCGGTTAACCCGGGAGAACAGCTTGGGGGCGTGACCATCAAGGGCCATCGAGTGCAGCATACGGGTAGAGGCATACAGGCCAGAGTTACCGGCAGACAAAATCGCAGTCAAAATAACCGCATTCATCACCGCAGCTGCACCGGCCACGCCAGCCCGCTCAAACACCAAGGTGAAAGGCGAGTAAGCCACATCAGTCTCACCGTTACGCAGCAAGTTGGGGTCGGTGTAAGGAATCAGGAAACCAATAACCGAAATAGCACCCACGTAGAACAGCATGATCCGCCAGAACACACTCTTAATAGCCCGGGGCACATCCCTGCGGGGGTTACGCGACTCGCCCGCAGCCACACCAACCAGCTCAGTACCCTGGAAAGAGAAACCAGCGATCATAAACACTGACACAATCGAGAGCCAGCCGCCGTGGAAGGGGGCCTCACCCTTAGTCCAGTTACTAAAGCCAGGCGAGTTACCACCCATAATTCCCAGGATCATGGCCACGCCGGCCACCAAAAACACCAGCACGGTAATCACCTTGATGGTGGCAAACCAGAATTCACCCTCACCATAGGCGCGTGCAGAGAGCGCGTTAAGACCGGTTAGCAGCGCCAAGAACACAGCCGCCCACACCCAGTGAGGCACATCGGGCAGCCAGTAGCTCATCACAATACCGGCCGCTACCAGCTCGGCGGCCACCGTAATGGCCCAGTTAAACCAGTAGTTCCAGCCCATGGCAAAACCAAAGGAAGGGCTAACAAAACGCGTGGCGTAAGTCTGGAAAGAACCAGAAACGGGCATGTGCGCAGTCATTTCGCCCAACGACTGCATCAACAACAGCACCATTAAACCAATTACCGAATAGGCCACCAAGGCACCGCCTGGGCCTGCGGTAGAAACGGTTGCACCGGAGGCCACAAACAGACCAGTTCCAATTGCGCCACCGATAGCGATCATCTGCATGTGGCGGGCGGACAGGCCACGCTTAAGGTCAGTTCCTGGGTTGTCGTGTTCAGACACCTTAGCGTCACCACCTAGTGATGCGCTCGCGGCAGTTTCAGGCTCCTCCCCTGGCGTAGATAGCTCGGGAGTAGTTAAAGCGGACATGTTCACCTCCGTTAAAGTTACTTAAATTGCCAAAGCGGCAATGGAGGTAAACATAGCAGACCGAATGCAACTTTATAAACGGCGTCTCATATTTTAATGGTGTGATTACGACGACGGGGCGCCCCCGTTTGTCTAGAAGCGCCCCGCTTTGGCTTTATTGTTGGGACTTAATAAGACTTAAGCCCCAACACACTTAACCGATGTGGAAATAAGTTTCCACCAAATCTTCCACTAGCACCCGCGCTGTGGCGATATCTTCACGCAAGTTCTCATCCCCTAGGCCTTCTAGGTAAGCCACCCAGGCGTCGATGAGCTTAGGCGGAAAGACCCCTTCAGCCTCGTAAAGGGTGCGCTGAGCCTGTAGGCGCTGGGCGGATTCGTAGCAGGAGGCGGGCAGTTGCTCTAGGTTTTCGAGCTTAGAAGCGTCCCCTGAGACATATCGCTCATTGGCATATTCAAGCATTCCCGGCTCAGTTAGACCCACTCGCGCGGCCACCACAATTGCCGCTAGCAGCAGGTGGATGGCGGCTGAGCCGTCAGGTGAGCGCATTTCCACGGTTTGCAGGTCATTGGGAACCTGACCAACTGCGGGCTCATTGGGGTTGGCGTCGCGGAACATACGGTCATCAAGGTTGTTCCAGCCCAGCGGCACACGCACCAGCACTGAGCGGTTGCGGTCACCCCAGCAGATGGCGGTGGGGGCTTCCTGGTGGGGCACTAGGCGTAGGAAGGAAGTGGGCACGGTGTTCCCAAAGGCGGTGATGGAGGCGGCCAGGGTGAGGTAGCCACCGATCACCTTGCGGGCTAACTCGGTTAGGCCGGCGCCTTGGCTAAATAGGTTGTTACCTTGCGGGTCTACTAGGCGGGTGTGGAAGTGCATGCCTGAGCCGGCTTGGCCGACGGCGATCTTGGGCGAGTAGGACACCTCAATGCCGTGGCGGTGTGCTACTTCGCGCACTACCCACTTGGCTAGGGTCATTTGGTCGGCGGCGTCGCAGGCATCTACCGGCAGGAATTCGATTTCCTGCTGGATCATTTGGCGCCCGTCGGCAACAAAGTTACCCACCTCGGCGTGGGCGTATTTAACCGCGCAGCCCATTTGGGTCAGGTATTTGAGGGCTTCGGTGCGCACGTCGGCGAACTTAGAGAAGGGGGCGGCTTCGTGGTAACCGCGCTGTTCTTCTACCGGGAATAGGGTCTCGACGTCGGAGAACAGGTAGTACTCCAGCTCACCTAGGGCCTGTAGGCGGTTGCCGGTAGCTGCTTCGAGGGCGGTTTGGGCGCGGCGCAGCACGTGCTGAGGTGAGCTGACCAGGGGGTTGCCGGCGACGTCGTAGAAGTAGCACAAAAAGTCGATAGTGGGCTCAGCAGCGAAGGGGTTCATAAAGGCGCTACGCAGCTGAGGCACCACATATAGGTCTGATGAGGTGGCGTCAACAAAGTTAAATAGGGAGGAGCCATCCACGCGCTCACCCATGGTTAGGATCCTATCTAGGTGAGCCACGGACTGGATGGCGAAGTTTAGGACCTTTAGGCGCCCGTCGCCGCCAATGTAGCGTAGTTCTAGGGCGTGAATATCGTTGTCAACGATGTAGCTGATGATGTCCGCTTTGGTGAAGTTGGCGGGCAGCTTCCCCAAGGCGCGTACCAGCGGGTTGGGGTTGAGAGTGATTTGGTCGTTTGAAAGCATTACAACTCCTCTTCGAGCGCTTAGGCGTTTAGTCCTATTTTTGCAGAAAGTTGGCTACACCGGTAGCTGTTTTTTTTCAGGGAGACTTATCCCCATAGCTACCGTCAAGTCACAGGCCATAGCCTAGCCCAAAGGCTTAGTTTTCAGACATCTCTAACGATTAGCGTTTAGACTGGTTGAAAACTCATACCTGGAGGCGATTATGTGGCGCAAGGCTATACACATTCTGGCGGTAACAGCTTTAGTGGTTACCGGCCTAGGTCTGCCCACAGCCGCTTGGCCCACCGCAAGCGCAGCAGACGAACCCTACATAGCCGAAATGTTTGTAGTCCTAAACAACAACAAGATGCAGGACTACATCATGGTGGTTGACCCCAGCAACAACCTGACTAAAGCTCAGTGTGAGAGCTTCAAGGGCACCACCAAAGACAAGACGCTTATCACCCAGTTTGAACAAAAAGATAAGGGTGCCACCTGCTCTATTTTGCAGACTTTCACCAGCTATAAGGCGTCTTCGCAGTTCTCACGGCAAAACGGCAAGACCACTGTCACCGTTGACCCGCAGGCCACCATCAATGTTTCGGCTAAGCCTCTGGGGATCTCCTCAGCTACTTTTAGGGCTCTGATTGTGGGCGTTGAGGGCAAAGTGATTAGCGCCCCGGGCAACGTCAAGCTTCAATACGAGGTTTTTAACAAACGTAATTTGCACATGGCTTACTGGCGCAACCCCTCTACTGCGGTGACCATGGAATTTACTTTGACCTCAGATGATGGCACCCAGAAGCAGGATCCTTTCTCTCTGCTGCCTGACAATAAAACTGCTAACCCGTCGCAGAGCCCTTCAAGCAGCCCTTCTGCTAGCGATTCGCCCACTTCTAACGCGAATCCTTTAGAGACTGCTGCCCCTACGCAAAGCGCGGCGGCGGCCAGCTCTGAGGGCGAGGAAGGCTCTAACACCACTGCCCTGTATGCCGCTTTGGGGGTAGGCATTGTGGTGCTGTTGGCTCTGTTGGCGCTGATCGTAATGGTTTTGCGTAAACCTCGTAAGGGCGCTAATGCTTCTAGGTCTTATCCCAATAACACCAGTGGGTATGTGCCCACGATGACGAGCGGACAGATTAATACTTCTGGCCCGCTTCAGGGTGTTCAGGGTGCTAGTGCCGCTTCGGCTGCTTATGCCAGCTCGACGGCGTCGGCGACTTATCCGCAGTCTGCGGCTTCCGCAGCCCCGGCCCCCACGCAGTCTGCGCCCAGCTCTGGCTATCCCCACAGTGCGGCCTCTTCTAACTATCCGCAGTCAGCGGCGTCGGGCTATGCTCCCTCGGCGGCGTCGGCCCCTTACGCCCCCAGCGCACCACAAGGCTACGGACAGCCTCAGGGCTACAGCCAGAGCGCCCCGCAGTACTCTGCACCAAGCGCCGCTCAGGCCTCGAACCCGGGTTACGCGCAGTCGGCAGCCTCAGGGTATGCACAGTCAGCAGCGTCGGGCTATGCCCCTTCGGCGTCGTCGGCTCCTTACGCCCCCAGCGCACCCCAAGGCTACGGACAGAGCGCCGCACCCCAGGGTTACGGCCAGCAGAGCTACGGGCAACCGGCCGCTCCCCAGGGGCAGGGGCAACCGGCCGCTCAAGGCTACAGCCAACCCCAGGGTTACGGCCAAAGCGCCCCACAAACCTACGGACAGAACTCCGGGCAGTCGGTGTTCCCAAGTTATGCCCAGGAAACAACCCTGGCCCCAACTCACCGCTACCCACAAGACACCATTGCGGCCCCAACCCCGAGCCCCGCACAAGACACGGTTCAGGCGCCCACCGCGCAAGAAACCGTGCAGGCGCCCACCTCACAGCCCTCACAGGAGACAGTTCAGGCTCCAACGCAGGACTATGACCCTGCCGCTACCCAGATTTATGACGCGGATAGCGAGCAAAATCAGCAGCCCCGCACTGGCTGGAATAACCAGCCTTATGGCGGCTAATTAGGAGATAGGTATGAATACTGCCGTATGTAAACGTTTTTTTACTCGTTTTGTAGCTGCTGCGCTACTGGCCACGGGGACTGGCACCCTGGCGCCGTCGGCACTAGCTGCACCTAACGAAGCGAAAGCGCAAGAGTCGGTGGTATTTGCCAAAGCTGGGCAGATTATGTACACGGTTAGCATCGCTGACTACACCCAGACGCTAACCAGCCAAAGCTGCGCTGACACGCTAAAAAGCGCTATGCCGAAAACTGAGGCAGAAATTAATCCGGTTTTTAAACAAAACGAGGGCTACAACTACTGCTCAGGCACGGCCACATACAGCGCGCAGGCGGGGCATGAGTTTTATTCACTCAACGGCAATAAGCTAACCGGTCACAACCGCGTTGAGGCCCTACTTGTTGCCCTCAAACCGCTTAAGGTTAGCTCCATTAACAGCAATGTCAGTGTGCATGATGCCACGGTTACTTCGGCTAGCGACGGCGTCAAAGTGAACCAGTCTGGTGGCGAGGGCAAGGGCTACTTCATGCAGTGGCGTAATTCCACCCATCAAAACAGCTTTACCGCGACCGTAAATGACCCAAGTTCTACTACTAGCAGTTCAGGCGGTTCAAGCTGGCTGGCTGGTGGTTCTCAGAGTGGCTCTGACGGCTCTGGTTCGCAAAGTGGGGCTCCCGACGGCGCCCAGCCCAGCGGCGGCGCCACTAGCGCAGCCCCCACGCCAGGGGCCAGTGGCTCAGCCAGCGGTTCTGCTAGTGCTAGCAGCTCTGCCAAGGCTACTGACTACCGCGCGACTATAGCTGGCGCAGATAAATCGCAGGCGGCCGCCGCCAAACAGAGTAATAGTGGGATAGTTACCGCCCTGTGGGTGGTTGGCGCCCTGGTGATAGCCAGCGCCGCTGGCCTGGGCTTTTTACTGCTAAAACGCCGCAAGCAGGAAGCTGCAGGCGGTGACGCTAGCGAGGCCTAAAACTGACGCAGTGCCGGCCAGCCCAAGCAGCTAGGGCGGCGTCGTACCCTAATAAGCCGCATTAGAATGGCACTGCCCGGCACTGCCCACTAAGTTTCAAGGAGGAAAAATGCAGCGCATCGCTGCACGCTTTAAGCATGCTGGCGTGTTTGTGACATTAACCGCGCCATTCTTGACTCTTAGTGTGGCCTCGCCGGCTATGGCGGCTACCCCTTTAGCCGCCGATTCTGCTAGCGACGACAATATTTGGCTCACTATCGCCATTGTTGCGGTTGGCGTGGCCCTGATGTCTTGTATTGCGTTGGCGTTGACTATGGCAAAGGCGCGTCGCAATCGTGCCAAGCCAGCCCAGCCTGTGGGGGCGCCTGTTTTCCAGCAGATGCCCTCTGCGCCGTCGGCCCCCGTACTTGGTGCGCCAGGTTTCCCGCAGCAGATGGTTTCTGCGCCGTCGGCCCCCGCGCTCAGTTACCGCCCGTATATTGCCCCGACGCCGTCGCTGGCACCTACGGCCCCGGGGGGACTGCCGCTTACTACGCAGCCGGTTAACGAGGTTTATCCGCAGCGATATGGGATGCCCAGTCAACCTGATTCGGGAGATTTGGCTACGCTTTCGCACCCGAATCAGAATGTCCAGCTAGCCCATGAACTAGCCACCCCGGAAGGCAACCAGACTCGCCTAGTTTCTACCGACGGCGTCGCCCACGCTTATCCCGCAGAAGAACCGGCCTGGCAAATGCCATCTTCAGGCCCCAGCAATTAAGGAGGGAAAGTAATGAAACGTGCATTGGCAATTTTATTGTCCTTTATTACCTTGGCAGCTGGAGTCCTATTTACCCCTGCCGCCACGGCTGACGGAAATTTTAAGACTGAACTCTGGTTCACACTTAACTCCGACGGCAGCATTAAAGAATTAGTTAATGTCTCCAGCAACGATAACACCATTAACACCGATAACTGCAAAGGCACTGAAACAGATATCGTAAGGTTTGCTCGTATAGGCAAAGAAAATAGATGCATCTTCATTAAATATTACAAAAAAGGTGAACCTGCCCCTAACTGGTCAGTATCCTCAGAAGGTAACAGTATCAATTTTAGGTTTTTTAACGAATTCCATTATTCGCTAGACAAAATCACAAATACCTTAAACATTGATCGCTCTGATTTAAATGTCAGTTTTACCATAGTGCAGCTTCCTGCAGATACAACCATTACCTCTCAAACCTTGTCACCAAGAATAGATAAGGGAGATAGCAGGTACAGCTACTACACCTGGTTTAACGCTGAGGCTACTAGCGAGGATATAGAACTGACAGGCAGTTTTTCATACTCACCTTACGACCCTACTGGCAGGCCCACTACCTCCACTCCTAGCCCCGCCCGCAAACCTAGTCACACATCTGCGCCTTTCAGCACGGCTAGCCCTAAACCCAGCCATGACAATACCAGCAGACCAGCCACCGTCAGCCCAACTACTGACAACTCCGCCACTAAGCCTGCAACAGGCACCAACAAGTCTGTAGCTACATCAATATCCAACTCTCGCAATTTTAATGGCTTACTTAATGAGTTTTTAATAATTGCTACCATAGCCTCTATTGCTATAATCGCAGGGACCTTCTTATTAGCTCGGATAAGTAAGAACTCCACTTCTGCGTATACGCCACTTTCTGCTGCTACACTCTATGATGATCAAAGTAGTTCTAGCGCGCAGCCACAGACCTATAAGAGCCATTCAAACCAACCACGAAGCTTTACAGATAATCAGGCTTCTACTCAACCGAGCCATTCAGGGGGCGCAAACTCAAGTCAGCAGCCACCCTGGCCAGGACTGCCAGACTGACTTGGATTCCACCCACAAGCTTTAGCAATTACTTGTTCAAGGAGAGGGCAATGAAACGTCTACTCGCCATAGCACTAGCTTTTCTCACGCTAGTGGCCGGGGCACTGTTAGCCCCGGCAGCCACCGCCACCGAAAAAGTTGATGTTAAACTACTATTTGCGCTCAACGCTGACGGCAGCTTTGATGAGTTAGCCGCAGTTTACGGAAGTGAGAATACTGTCAATTCTTCAAATTGCAAAGACACTAAAGATTATATCTCAAAATTTACCCAAAAGGACGGTAAAAATCAGTGTCTTTTCGCTAATCATCACGAAAAAGATAGCTACGGCAGCAATTGGCTAGTTTACCAAAGTGGAGACACCCTTAAGTTTAGCTTCTTAAATCTTACCGCTTTTATTCGCAGCGATATTTCAGAAGCTTTCGGTATCTACTATAGCGACCTAAACGTTATTTCTAGCGGGGCGGCAGTACCCCTGAACGCAACCGTTACCGATCAGAGCCTGTCGCCAACTGTAGATAAGAGTGACAAATTTGTTTACTACACTTGGGAAGGCTCTGATGCCACTAACTCAAGCGCAAGCTTAAAAGGTACTTTGCCGCTTTCTGGCGCCACCAGCAACCCAACCAGCAATCCTACTAGCAGCCCGACTAGCAGTTCCACCAATACACCCGCCCCAGTTTCCACTGTTACTCCTTCAGATACCCCCAGCGCTACCGCATTAGCTACGAGCAACAAGTCTAAAGATTCTAGTGCCACCTTATATGTGGTACTAGGGATTGTGGGCGTAGCTGCCGTAATCGGAATTGTGGTCACTGTTGTGCTGGTGAAGAAGCGTAATAGCTCTAACCCTGCCCCCGGGTTCTACCCGCCAGCTTCTCCAACTATGCCTTATAACGGTCCTTACCCCGGACCACAGGCTCAGCAAGGCTACCGGGGACCGCAGCAGCCACAGGGTTACCCAGCCACACAACCCCAAAATTACCCTGGTCAAGCTCCTACCCAGCAAGGCAACTTCAACCCTCAGTCTTATCCTGGCCCGCAACCTCAACCTACTCAGGGACAACCGGGGGCACAGTCTCAAGCTGGACCGGCCCAGCCAGGCACGCAGCCACAGCCCAGGCAAAACCAGCCCGAGGCAGGGCAGCCACCTTATGGCGCTAACCCAAACTACCCGCAAAACCGTAACTGACCCTTGCCAGGGCTAAAGTGTTGGCCAGCCATTTTAATGGCTGGCCAACACCCCTAGTATTTACAACACATTCAAGGAGGAAGCCGTGAAACACGCACTAGCAATAGCGCTAGCTTTTATCACATTGGCTGGCGCAGCTCTTGTCACTCCCAACGCCACGGCTTCCGGGAACATTGAAACCACATTATTGTTCATACTCAACCACGATGGCAGTAGTGAAGAAATAACTGCCGTCTACAGTAAAGATAACACCATAAACTCTTCCAACTGCAAAAACACCAAAACATACACTGCGGAATTTAATCAGTCAGATGGTAAAAACGAATGCGTTTTCCGTAAACACTATGATAGAGATGATAATGGCCCCGCCTGGTCTACACACCGTGTAGACGACAAGCTTGAGTTCACATTTATGAGCCTGTCAGCTTCTATGCGAATCAAAGTCGCATATGCTCTGGGATTAAAGAAAACTAATGACCTGAACGTGGTTTATACGGTAGCTGCGCTACCCTTAAATGCCACTGTCACCAGAGAAACACTATCCCCAAAGGTAGCCAAGGGTAGCAAAAACATCTACTACACCTGGAACGGTAACACAGCTGTTGATTCAACTGCAGAGTTGAAAGGAACCATACCGTTTTCTAGCACTACCGTCAGCCCATCTATTGCCCCTGCCCCAGAAGACAGCGGGATAAGCAACGATAATCCATCTGGCAATAACACTACTGTGCTAGCTGTCAGTCACAAGTCCAGCGACTCCAATACTGCGCTTTACGTGGTACTAGGCGTGGTTTCAGTAGTGGCCCTGACGAGTGTAGTAACCACCGTTTTACTAGTGCAGAAACGTAAAGAACCAACTCCTACCGTCTACTTTGCAGCCTCCACCAGGGTTTATAACGGACAACCCCATTCCGGCCCGCAGCCACAGCAAGCTAGCCACCCAATCCCGCAAACACCAGCCCCACAACCTCACCCAAGTTCACAGTCTTCCATGCAGCACAACCAGGGTGGCCAATAACCAGGCCGACTGCAATCATTCAAAGAGAAAACTAAGGCTACACAGGCAACCAGCCCCAAGCGGGCTACCTAACTCCCCGGAACCGGCATACCTAGGGAACCTGACTACTAGCCTGATACGGTTAAGACAGCTCCCCCTAAGCGACACACTCAAGGAGAAGCAGTGAAACGTGCACTTGTAACCGCACTAGCTTTTATCACATTAATGGCTGGAGCCATATGCGCGCCTAGTGCTGTCGCCGCAGGTAGCATCACCGCCAAGCTTATCTATATTCTTGAAAAAGACGGCACTGCCTACGAAGCAATATCTCTTAGTAGCACTGACGGCACTATCAATGACTCCAATTGCGACGATATTGATGATTACACTGCTGATTTCAGCCAATCAGGTAGTAAAAGCGAATGTATGTTCTATCAGTACTATGATGAGAACGAATACCTTGCAGCCCTGTTAAGAACCCCCAACGGTTCAAAAAATAATATCAATTTTATGTTTATACCAAACTCAGTTGCCATGCGCGTTAAAATCGCGGCTGGTCTTGAGATAAATGTCAACGATCTTAACGTTACTAAGACCGTGCTCGCCATCCCGCTAAGAGCAAAAGTCACCACTAAAACACTTTCTCCGGTGGAAAGCAAAGATAATAAATATGCTTACTACACTTGGAATGGGAGCACCACTGACACCGGTGCAGCTACCGTAACAGGGACTATGGAACTGGCCGCCTCAGCAGATGGCGCCCCTACGATCAACTCTGGCGTAAGCCCACAAAGCACCCCGTCTGCTACCGACGAGACCACCACTGGCCTAACTAAACGCACTGGTAAGGCTTCGTCGGCTCCCCCAGTTTCAGCTGTTCCTACTGCACTGAGTGTCAAGAAAACCTCTAGGCAAGCCGACAACAGTCTCTTGCTTGCCATGATTGTGGGCGGCCTAGTTGCCACGATTGGGATCATGGCGACTGTTCTGCTTTCCAAGAGACACAAAAAGCCAGCTAAACCTCAATTTTCTTCCCCTGGTAGACCTAATACTCCACACCCCTATCCCAGCTCACCCCATAACGGACAAGCTCCTACAAGTCGAGAGCGGCCGCCATACAGCAGTGGCCCGAATTATCCACGTAGCTAAGTATCGGTATCTAGGCAACAAAATAGTCACTACCAGGGAAGGAAATAACATGCGTCGTAAATTGACAGCTTTAATGGCGCTTTTAATGCTGGCAGGCGCCGGTATGATCGCACCTACCGCTACCGCACAGGAATACGAGGGATCATATGTAACCCAGCTTTCTAGCGACGGCACAATCACGGAATTCATTGCCGTTATGGGAGTAACTGAAGAAAGCTGCAAATCCACGAAATACAAGCCTGTTTATGACGCTAAACGTAACGCTTGTTTGCTTGGACTGTCTTTTAAAGGCGAGCGGATCACCAAAGCTTTTACACTTAAGCTGACCTCAAATGGCGGCACCAGCTATTCCTTTGAGTTCAGCACTCTTTCTGTCAGCGACTACGAGGCACTTGCCAGCGATATGTATCGAGGCGATACCATCAAGATCACCAAGATCACTTTATCTCTACCTGTAGGTAGTGTTATCACCAACGGTAAAGGTAATGCCACAAAATTAGACAACACCGATACTGATGCCTATCGCTGGACCGAATACAGTCCGTTAATGTCAGTAACGGGCACCACCACCCTCGATGCTTCTGTGGCAGGCTACTTAGCGGCTGGCACTCCCTCACCCACGCCTACTCCCAGCACAACGACAGAATCTTCAACCCCTACCACTGCCACTTCAGCTATGCCCACTCAGAGCACTAGCGCCACAGCCCCGGCTAATGATTCAGGTTCCAACACTGGCTTGTATGTAGGTATCACCATTGCGGCAGTAGTAATTGCAGCGATCGCAATTGCCGCCGTCGTAGTTATTAACAAGAAAAAGCAGGCTAGCGCCCCCAACTACGGCTCCTACCCTAACTCAGGCGCTGCGGGCATGGGCGCCCCAATGGTTCCCAGCATGCCAGGCACCGCTGCTCCTGGAGCATTTAACCCTCCCGCATACCCGGACGCCAACCAAGCTACTGGTAGCCAGTACCAGAATGGAACTGGGACACCTCAGCAACCGTATCAGCCCGGCCAAGGCCAGCCGCCTTACGGATCAGGCTCAAACTATCCACAGGCCTAAAAGCTAGGCGCCTTATGCGCTATGCTCTAAATAATCAATCATCCGAGGAGGGGACATTATGCGTCGCAAACTGACAGCATTAATGGCACTCTTAACGCTGACTGTCGCGGGCGCAATTGCACCCACCGCAGCTGCCCAAGAGCTAGAAGCAGAATATATAGCCGGTCTGCAATCAGACGGCACATTCCTAGAGGCAGTCTCTGTTTCAGGCGTCAGCGCCGAGGAGTGCAAGTCCTCAACATATCAGCCACTTTATGATGAAAAAGAGGGTACTTGCACGGTTGGCTACGAATATAAGCCAGAAAGACTTTATAGGGCGCTATCAATTAAGTTAACTCCCCTAGGAGATAACAAGTACTCCTTTAACTTCACTGCCCTGTCTTTTTACTCGCTTAAATCAGAAGCTAAGAACCTGCTTTCTGACCACACGCTAAACTTTACAAGCATGACCTTTGCCATGCCTAAAGGCACTACCTTCTCATCTGGAGTAGAAAAGGCAACAAACGACAGCAACGATAAATACGATATCTATAGGTGGGATGACGCTAGCACCTATATTTATGTCAAGGGGACCACTACCTTAGATGCTTCTGCAGCACAATACATCACGGGAAATAGTGATCCTTCTGAAAGCGAATCGCCCACGCCTACACCCACACCCACCACTGAGTCAGCCACCCCTAGTCCGACCAGCGAATCGTCTACTCCTAGTGCCACCGCCACCGCGTTGGCTAGCAACAAATCGTCAGATTCCAACACTGCTTTGTACATTGGAATCGGCGTTGCTGTAGTGATACTCGCAGCCGGCGCAATCACTGCAATTGTGCTTGTAAACAAGAAGAAGCAGCCTACTGGCCCCACTTATCGCGGCCCTTACCCAGGGGCTTACCCCGGCGGCCCGGGTGGTCCTGGCGCAGGCTTTGGTTCAACCGGCCCGGGCGCTCCCGGCGCAGGCTTTGGCCCAACTGGCCCTGGAGCTGGCCCAACTGGACCCGGCGCAGGCCCCGCCATGGGCGCAGGTGCTATGGGTGGACCACGCCCCGCAGGCGCTTCAGGTACAGGTTTTGGCGCGCCTCAGGGCAGTTATCCAGGCGGCTACCAACCCCAGCCCTCCTCAGGCCAACCGCAGCCCTACCAGCCGCCGTCGGCCCCGTCAGCGCCAAGCAACCAGGCCCCTTACAACCCTGGCAACCAGCCGCCGTCGGTACCTTACGGACCTGGTAACGCTACCGGCACAAACCACTAAGGAAACCCCTAAGGGGAGTTATCCCCAGAAAAACTCAAGATATTCTTAGCCCTATGACACTAGGATAGAGCTGGGCCCGATCTATATAGAGATCTATAAGACCGGGTCCAGCTTTACTAGCCGCACCTGCGGCATACAGAAGAGGACACACAGATGCGCGCAAGATTGTCAGCATTAACAGGAGTATTGGCACTCATACTTGCCTGCTTACTTGCCCCTGCAGCAACTGCGGCAGACCGTTATGATGGCATTGCCGTCACCATAATGGACAGGTTGGGAAGCATCCACCAGGGCATGCTGATCTCCGATGAAACTGGAACACTAACCAAATCTGATTGCCAGGCTAGCGGCGACTACCAGGCGAACTTTTCGCCCAAATCCTCAGGCTCTGGCTCTACCTGTTTAATTTACAAGAGCTACAGTACTAGCGCACCTCCTGTCGGGGTCTATATCACCAATAAGACTTCTAGCTCTTATGACTTTACATTTAAGGGCTATTCAAACATTCTTAACTCCACCGTACAAAGCAAAAGCGGCTTGAATATCAAGCTAGCAGGAACCATGCTCGGGGTCCCCAAGGGATCGAACGTTACGGCTGATGGAGCTGAAACAGGAAACACCTCTGGCGCTGATCTCTACGCTTGGCAAAAAGGCGGTTCTATTCCTGAAGCTTCAGGTACCGTCAACATCAGCGGTTCTAATGGTGGCGGCGGCTCCAACGGTGGCGGTGGCTCCAGTAGCAACGGCGATCTTGGTATCGGCGATCTGAACGGCGGCTCTAGTGGCTCTGGCGGTTCTAGCAATTCCACCACTTCCCCCACCCCCAGCGACTCGCCTACCAGCGACCAGAAAGGTGCTACCCCCGCACCTAGCGCCACCTCAACTGCGCAGACCTCCAGCAGTTCTAGCTCCAGCTCTGACGACGACAACACCACGCTTTACATCGTTGCTGCTGTTGTGGCCGTGATTGCGGTTATCGGCGTCATTGCCACTGTGTTGGTGGTCAAGAAGAACGGCAAGAAGAACGATCAGGCTAACTTCGGCCCCTACCCGGGCGCTCCCGGCACCGGCTTTGGTCCTAACGGCCCTGGCGGATTTGGCGGTCCTGCTGGCCCTGGTTATGGCCCCAATAACTTTGGCGGCCCCTCTGGTCCCGGTGCCCCTGCCGGCGGCATGGCTCCTGGTGCTCCTAACTACGGCGGCCCCAACGGCCCTGTAGGCGGACCCAATGGCCCGGTAAATGGTCCCAGCTATGGCGCCCCTAACGGCCCTGCTGGCGGCTCTAACTATGGCGGCCCCAACGGCCCTGCTGGCGGCCCTAACTATGGTGGCCCTAACGCTCCGGCCGGCAGCTCTGCTCCGGTAGCTCCTAGCGCCCCCGCAGCCCCTAGCTACCCGCAAGGCGGTTACCAGGGCGGCCCCGGTGCTGCTCAGGGTGGGCCTGCCCAAAACGGCGCTACCCAGGGCGGCTATCAGTCCCCGAGCCCGTCAGCTCCGTCAGCGGGATACGCGGCAGCTCCCTCAGCTCAGTCCGCTGCGGCCGGCAGCCCCTTTGCTGGCCAGCCCGCAAGCCCGGCTCAGCCCGCAACCCCCGCCCAGTCGGCTCCTTCCAGCTCAGCTGCCGACGACGTCGTCCTGCCCCCGCAGGTAACCCCTGCCCAGCCGCAGGATTACGACGCCGCGCCGGCAGCAGGTGGCGACGCTGAGGACTACTACCCCACCATCCGTCTGGGACAAGATGAGGGCCTGGCTCCTACTCGCCAGTACCCGCGCTTCAACCAGAACAACTAAAACCAGGATTCACAGTGAATATGAATGCGCGCGCAGCTGCAGCTAAAAGCCGCAAGCCGCTACGTAAACGCACGCTGCTAGCACTGTCTGTAGCTGCGGCCGCATGTCTGTGCGTTCCAAGCGCAGATGCAGCTGCCGCGCACAGTTTCACTGACGCTCCGAGTGCCGCAGTTAGCTCAACCCAGTTAGTTTCTAGCCAGCTAGTTGCTAACGGGTTGAGCGCGGCTGGGGTCTCTACTGGGGAGACTGAGCTCTCTACTGGGGTAGGTGAACGCGTCGATAATTCAACCGGGCGCTCCAACATTGAGGCCCGTCGCGGTGGCGGCAGGGGCCGGGGCAGCAGAAGCCGCTCTTCTCGCAGGCGTTCAGGCTATCGCTCAGGTAATCGCACGCGTTACCGCTACTACCACCACAACCACTACGGCTACAGAAGCTCAAACTCAACCCAGACAAGTCGTGTAGCCATGATCATCTTTGTATTAATCGCAGTGGTGCTCATTTTTGTACTTATCATGCGTGCTCGCCAAAACGCCTATGAGGCAGAGCAATACACTCCTTACGGCAACGGACCGAGCGACTATAACCCTAATGGCTATTCGCCTGATGGCGGCTATAACGCGGGTGGGTATTCTGCGGGAGATTACTCTCCCGGAGGCTATTCGGCGGGAGACTACTCTGGCGGAAATTACTCTGGCGGAAATTACTCTGCCGGTAACTACGGCCAAACCGGTTACGACCAAACTGGTTATGGACAAACCGGTTACGGCCAAACCGGTTACGATCAGGGCGGATACGGTGCTGGTAGCTATGGGCAGAGCAGCTATGGTGGCGGTAACTACGGCACCAGTAACTACGACACCGGCAGTTACGATGGTCAAAACGGTTACGCCTCTAGTGGCTACGACCAGAGTGGTTACAGTCAAGGTAACTACGGCCAAGATGGCTATAACGCGGGTAGTTACAATGAAAACGGCTATTCACAAAATGGTTACGGCCAAAACAATAACTACAACCAGAATAATGGTTGGCAAAACTATGATCCCAAGGATTATGGTTGGAACACTAAGTAAAGTGTTCTAGCAGGGCTGGCGGAGTATTTGAGACTTAATACCCGCCAGCCCTGCGCCGTTAATAGAATATACTGCACTCACAGTTGTTTGTAGTAACTCAATGAGGATGAGCAATGATGCGTCGGATACTCAATGCGCTAATGGCACTTAGCTTATTAGGCACGTGTGCAGTTTTTATGCCAGCCGTATCTGCAGCAGATACGGAGCTAACCGTCGCCTACGTTTACAAGCTGTTCCCTGACGGTTACACCCTAGAAGGTGTGCAGGTGATCGGCTCTGGTGTAACCAAAGAAAACTGCACTAAAACTAACACTGCGAGTCTTTTCCAAGTTGAGTATGGCCAGGAGCAAGACCAGACTTTCTGCACCATCACCCGGGAAATTTTACCCAGTGACTCGCAAGCAATTAAGTTAACTCCGCTGGGTGACGATAAGTACTCTTTATCTTTTAAGAGCCTAGATGTGCAGTATCTGGAAACGGCTAAAAAATATTTCCCAGACTACACGCTTACCACTAAATACGTGACGCTAAGCCTGCCGCAAGGTTCTAGTCTAGATACCAAAACCTATGACTATACGCGCCCAATCCTTAACAACACCTTCATCGAATATGACTGGGCTATCTCTACCCCTAATGTGGAGGCTTCGGGAACCGTAAAACTAGACGCTACCGCCGCCACCTACTTCCGCGTATATGGGGGTGACTCCCCAACACCTACCCCTAGCGCAAGCAGCTATGCTACAACTGAGTCTACTACACCAACACTCACTACTAGCGCAGTGCAGTCTACTTCTTCCACTAAAGACAACACTGTCATGTATGTGTTGATAGCCGTTGTTGCGATTGGGGTAATTGCTGCAGTGTTGTGCGCGGTTCTTATTGCGCGTAAAAACAAGGCAACCAAAGCGGTTATGCCGTCGCCTGGTTACCCGAATTACCCGCCGCGCGTGTAGCCACTGACAGTTAGGTTGAGCCTGGCTATCTGGTCAGGCGCGACCTCTAACTAAATCACTACTACCTCAGGAATAGCCGTGAGCACATTTTTGCCCATATCTGCAGCTAAATTAAATAAGCCGCTTCGCAAACACACTTTGCTAGCTTTGGCCACTGCTGCAGCCGTGTGCCTGTGTGTGCCTAGCGCCGGTGCCAGCGTTGTACGCACTGCTGTCAGCTCAATTTCAAGCGGCTCAGTAAGCAGTAGCCAGTCAAGTTCTAGCTTAACCACAGCAATTGGCCGTAGCGTGGCTCCGGCACGCCGTGGGGGCAGCAGTGGAGGTTCAAGCGGGCGCAGTTCCTCTAGTTCTTCTTCGCGTCGTAGTTCGAGTTCTGGGCGTTCGAGCTCTCGCTCTAGCGGCTCGCGCTCTGGAAGTTCAAGTTCTGGACGCTCTAGCTCCAGAAGTTCTTCAGGTCGCAGCTCAAAAAGTTCCAGTTCAGGGTCTTCGCGTCGTAGTTCCAGTTCTGGGCGTTCGAACTCTCGCTCCGCAAACTCCAGCTCCAGCTCCAGCTCCAAGCGTTCCAATTCGCGCAGTTACTCTGGAAATTCCAGCTCGCGTGGATATTCGGGGTCTAACTCTGGCAGCTCTAGTTCGCAGGGGTACTCCGGCAGCTCCGGTTCACAGGGGTACTCTGGTAACTCCGGTTCTCAGAGCTACTCGGGGTCTAATTCCGGCGGCTCCAGCTCACGCGGCTATTCCGATCCTTACTCAAGCAACTCAGGATCTCAGGGGTACTCAAACTACTACTCCGACAATTCCAACTCGCAGGGTTATTCAAACTCGCGCTCAGGCAATTCCAACTCGCAAGGTTATTCAAACTCGCGCTCAGGTAGCTCTAATTACTACAACCGCTACGGCAACAATTACTATAACAACTATTACTATGACGACTACGACGACTACTACAATTACGACCGCTATGACGACAGCGAGGGACTAGGAATCGAATTTTCAAAGCGCACGACTTTAATCATATTAGCTGTATTAGTAGGTTTAGTAGTAGTGGGTGGCGTGCTTAAAGCAATGAGCGAAGCCTAACCATAATTTTTCGAGCGAAAATATCTACAGATAATTTAAATATGCAATTTCGCAAACATGCTTTGTTACCTTTGGCCACTGCCGCAGCCGTATGCCTGTGCGTTCCCAGCGCCGGCGCCAGCGTTGCGCGCACAGCCGTTAGCTCACGTACCTTAGTAAGTGGCAGCCAATCAACTTCTGTTGTGAGCATAGCTATTGGTCATAACAGGGTCCCCACGCGTGGCCATGGCGGCGGTCACGGCGGTGGGCACAGTGGCGGGCACAGCTCAGGGCACTCCAGATCAGGTTCTTCGCATCGCAGCTCTAAGCAGCGGCACTTTCACTCAGGTTACGTAGGGTCTAGCTACAGCGACTATGACGACGATGACTCTAAAGCAACAGATAATCTTGAGGCTCTTGGGGTTTTTATCGTAGGTGGATTAGGGCTGTATTGCTTAGTTAAGGAAGATGAAACCGAAATCATCTAAAAATCTGAGGTAATATCATTGCGGTAAGGGGGATAATTCCCCGATGCCCACCTCTAGAGCAACGGTTATTCTGATTAGGAGCTAGTTTTAACTACATCAGCACTACTTCAGGAATAGCCATGAGCGTGTTTCCGCCCCTTTCTGCCACTAAATTAAATACGCACCTTCGCAAACATGCTTTACTGGCTTTGGCCACTATCGCAGCCGTATGCCTGTGCGCGCCTAGTGCTAGCGCCAGCGTTGCTCGCAGCTCTATTACCCCAATCTCAAGTATTTCAGTGAGCGGCAGCCAGTCAACTTCTGGCGCAGCCACAACGGGGCACAATGCGGCCCCGGCACGCCGTCGAGATAGCAGCGGAGGTTCAAGCGGACGCAGTTCCTCTGGCTCTTCCTCGCGTCGTTCAAGTTCCAGCGATTCTGGCTCTTCCTCGCGTCGTTCAAGTTCTGGGGGCTCTAATTCCAGCGGTTCTGGTTCTTCTTCACGACGTAACTCTTGGTGGGGGCGTTCTAGCTCTCGTTCAGGCAGTTCTAATTACTACAACCGCTATTACAACAATTACGACAGCGATCACTCTTACGACGACTCTAACAATGACACCTATGGAGATCCGTCTTACGATAATTCCGACTACAGCCAGGAACAACAAGGTATAGATTCTAGGCTTATACCCCTTGTCGTAATTATAGCCTTCGTTGCAACAGGCATGTTTTTAATTATGATAGCTGGAAATTCGAAAGCCTCAGCCGGTAAACCTCAGCCTAGATTTAATACATCACCCATGAACTGGCTATCCGGCACGGACAACGTTAGCAACTACTACGACATTAGCGACGACGATACCAGCTACAACAGCAGCGACGACGATAGTTACGACTGCGACAGCGGTGACTACGACTGCGATAGCGGCGACTACGACTATAGCGATGACAATAGTTACGATAGTGGCAGCGACAGCAGTTGCGACAATGATAATAGCTTCTTTGACTGGTGACATCACCGCAGGTAACTAACACTCGGCTATAGCAGCTATACTGCTGCTATAGCCGACTTTTCTATATTTACCGAGGATACTCATGCGCCGCTTATTTAGTGCACTCATGACCATAGCGCTACTAGGGGTAACAGCCGCCATAATGCCTCCCACAACCGCCTCTGAACACACACGAACCCCAAATTTTAGCTATGTGTTACTAGACAACGGCAGCACTATCGAGACCATAGGGGTCAGTGGAGAGCATGTCACTGAAGATAATTGCGTTCAGAAACATCGCAACTATAAAGCCTTATATTCATCGACTAAAGGATACGGTAGCGACACTGGAGGCATTTGCATAATCCAAGGGCATTTTAAGGCAAACCAATCTGCGGTATTCAAGCTAACCCCTAAGGGTAATAACCTATACTCGGTCCGTCTGGAAAACCCAACTTCGCACTCTCTAGAATTCCTGAAAAAATATTATCCGGATTTTAACCCCTCCGCAGAATGGATGAGGGTAGAGCTACCAGTCAAATCCACCGTTACTTTTGGCTTAACTACCGATAACGGGGCTCCAGGAACTGGATACAACAGAGAAAAAGAAGTCGACAAAGACAGAGTCACCTACCTCATGAAAGCCACTATGCCAGACGGTGTGGTGCAAGGGACTGTAGAGCTAAATAGCGAGGCTGCCAGCTACTTCCCTGGCGCAACCACCTCAAGTCCTGTATCAAGTCCCGCTAAGGCTGACACCATCCAGGATCTAGTAACCGCAGGCATTATTGTCATCATCGCAATTATTTTGGCTGCGGCAACGCTAGTGTTCATCTTGCTCAAACGCAAGACTGCCTCAGCCACTGCTGGCACCACCTCCACAGACTCGCCAGCTAGCCGCTAGAGTGATCCTTCGTACTTTGTAAGCTTACATCCTTGACGTACTCGCGTTATGCTTAAGACAATTAACGCGGTATTGGACGTAATTGGAGATAACTGTGACGCAGGTAGCTAGCTCAACCCAGGCGCTGATGTGCCCTGGCTTTGCGCTACCTACTCTTCGTTTCGCCGTCCTACCTCTGCTACCCCTCATGGGACGAATGCCGAACGCTCGCTGAGCCACATCTGCGTGCCTTGGCGAGCGTTATCGCATCTGTAATTTTGCGCCTCTGCGCGCCCAGATTTAGAAGGCATTCCCATGAACCGCAACCGTCAGCTTCCGCCTGCCCCCGTATCCGGCGCTTGGAAAATCACCGACCCACGTGCTTGTCGTAGCTTCGCTAATGTGGGCGATTTGCGCCTCGAAAATGACTCTATTTTGCCGGCAATTACGCTCGCTTATGAGACTTGGGGTGAGCTTAACGAAGACCGCTCCAATGCCATTTTGATTGAGCATGCCCTCACCGGTGACGCTCATGTTATTGGTGAGGATGAGCCTGGTCAGCCTACTGCCGGTTGGTGGTCGCAGGTGGTCGGCCCGGATTTAGCTATCGACACTAACCGCTACTTTGTAGTTGCCATTAACGTGCTAGGTGGCTGTCAAGGCTCTACCGGCCCGGCTTCTATTGCTCAGGACGGCGCCCCTTACGGCTCACGTTTCCCGGTGATCTCCACCCGCGACCAGGTGCGCGCAGAGGCTCGCCTGGCGGATCTGTTGGGGATTGAACGCTGGAACACGGTTGTGGGGGCCTCGCTCGGAGGTCACCGCGCTATCGAGTGGGCCACCATGTATCCGGGGCGCGTGGAGCGCCTGGTTATGGTTGCTTCAGGCGCGCAAACTACCGCTGAGCAGGCGGCTTGGGCCCACACTCAGATTCGTGCGGTGCAGCTTGATCCGCACTGGAATGGCGGGGATTATTACGACGACGCCGTCGGCCCAGTAGCGGGGCTGGCACTGGCCCGCCAGATCGCCCACACCACCTACCGTTGTCCCAATGAGCTCGATGAGCGCTTTGGGCGCCTGCCGCAAAACGCTGAGGACCCACTAACCGGCGGACGCCTAGCTGTGGAGTCTTACCTGGATTATCACGGCGAAAAGCTGGTGCGTCGTTTTGATGCAGGCTCTTATGTGACCCTGTGTCGCACCATGATCAGCCACAATGTGGGGCGTGAACGCGGCGGGCTGCGTTCGGCGCTGCGCAAGATCACCGCTAAAACGCTGTGTATTGCGGTAGACAGTGACCGTCTTTTCTTCCCCGCCCAGGTCAAGCGCATGGCTGATCTGATCCCCAACGCCAGCTACGCCCTAATTCACTCTGCTCACGGCCATGACGGCTTCTTGATCGAGTTTGATCAGGTCAACGAGCTGCTTGCAGATTTTTTAGATTCCGGGGCTCGTCAGAATCTAAGTTACTGGGCTAGCTAGCTCCCGCTGGCCACGAAAGCCAACGGGAGCTTGCGCCGTCGAGCCCACAACAGAAGGGGCGGCGTAGAGCCTAACCGAGAGGCGGTGTCGGCACTGCGCCGTCGGCACTTAATTACGCGGGCGGGTGAGCTTATCCTGGCCATAATCGAGCAGCTCACGGGCCACGGAGGGCACATAAACACTCAGGCCCCCGTCACTGACCGGGAAAGTAGCCCAACCTTCCTCATCCACCTGGACAGTGTCTTGCTCGCCAATCATGCACGTCCAGTAGGAGCCGGCGTGTGCCCGGCCTACATGCATGCGCTTGGTGCCGGCCCGGCGATCGGAGAACAGCACGGCCACACCAGAAGCAGGACGGTAGTCGTCACCTTCACGGGTAAAGCCCACCACGTCGGCGTCGTCGAAGTAGTCGTGCTGGGGACCGTACGCCAAGAAGTGGCGGATATTCATCAAAACCGGCAGCTCAGTAACCGCAGCCAGGTCCCCCGTTTCGGGAGTGCCAAACAGGTCACCCCAGAACACGCAAGGCATCCCCTGTTCACGCAGCAAAATCAGCGCATAAGCGGAGGGTTTAAACCAAGCCTGCACCGGCGACTCTAGCGACTGGCCCGGCTGAGTGTCATGGTTTTCCACGAAGGTAACCGCACGCTCAGGATCCGCCGCCACCAAAGTGTCATTAAACAATGCACCCAAATCCACTTCACCATTCGAGCATGATGCATAAAATAGTTTAAAGTGCAAAGGCACGTCAAAAAGACTCATGTAGGGCACAGTAGCCAGGTATGAACGCAGCACGTTCACATCCCGCGACCAGTACTCCCCTACCGCCGGCAGCGCCTTGCCGGTCCGCTGGCGCAGCTTGGGTAGCCATAGCGCGAAGAAGTCAGCGCCCACGTGCTTAAGCGCATCTAGGCGCAGGCCGTCAATGCCGGTGGTTTGCACATACCAGCGCCCCCAGGTGTCGAGCTCTTCATGCACCTTAGGGTCAGATACGTGCACGTCGCAGCCCATTAGGTAGTCGTAGTTACCCAGCTCGTCATCAACGTTCTGGCTCCAGGACTTGCCTTCAAAGAGCCACAGGCCGGTTTGCTGGCGTGCATCATCCCAGTCCACAGCCTTAAAACAGGTGTGATCCCAGATGAAGTCAGAGTATTTGCCATTGCGCCCAGGGAAGGTGAAACGGGTCCATACCTGGATATCTTCAGGTCCACCAATGATCCGACGCCGGTCATAGGGGTCCACCTGCATGGCTTTTACGTTCTCTAGCTCATCTGCGCCCATGCGGTGGTTAAGTACGATGTCTGCCACCACTGAGATGCCGGCGCTGTGCAGGGCGTCGACGGCGGCAAGGTACTCATCCTTAGTGCCATACTTGGTGGGGATGGAGCCTTTTTGGTCAAATTCGCCCAGGTCATAGAGGTCATAGACCCCATAGCCGACGTCTTCTATGCCGGTGTGTCCTTTATAGGCGGGCGGCAGCCAGGCTGCAGTAACCCCGGAGTCTGCCAGTAGCTGGGCATTGTCAGCTAGCAGGCGCCAGTGACTGGCATCAGCGTTTAAGTCCCAGGCAAAAGCCTGTAACAAGACTGGATTAGCTGCGTCAGGATTTAGTTGATGCATAGGGTGATTTTACCTTTCGCTCTAGTTCAACAGGCTACACTTGCGGCTGTTTTTAGCTAGGCACGTCGGGTTCGGGTAAGGGCAATTGCACTGGTTACTGCCCAGCGCGTGTATCGTTGCTCAGCAACAATGCGTTCTTGGTTGTTAAGCATGCGTAGCTGGTTGTTGAGCATTGCTTGATTCTGATTTTCAATGCGTTGACGATGCATATCGCCTTCATAAACATTGACCACTTCTTGCAGGGTAGAGGCACGATAGTTATCAACTAACTGCCACATGTGGGCCACAGCATTTGCTAGCAAATATGCTGCTGGGAATTTACCTTGATAGTTATCCCGATATTCCCCTACTAGGGAGTTAATCTCATCTACTACTGCTTTTTCAAGCCCGTGAACCTGCTCATTATGGACTTCGCGAGCGTCAGTGGCCGCCTCTTCCCTGGCGTTGTGGCGCTTAACTTTTGCATTATGCACCACGAGCATAATGGCAGCGATCAGCGCGGCTACAACCAGGTTGCCAAATAGCCACAGTAGCGTAAGCAGCATATTCATCGTGGGGTTTTTGGACCCGAGGGAAATTAACAAACCCAGCAGCGTCCAGGCCAGCAATAATGGTACCAGGTTTGAAACAATTGTCAGCGAAACAAAGTGTTCTTTTTCGCAAGCTTTCAAACGCGCGTAGTCTTTGCCGCCCTTAATGGAGCCAGCCTGCTTAGCTACCAGGATTCTCCTGGCTGCATGACGAGAAAGCTTGTGTATGCCGAAGTAGAGGCCAATAGTCCAGGGCCCGATCATGACAATCATGTACACAGCTGCCACAAGACTTCCTTTGGCAACCTCAGCGAAAACTACCACAAGGAATACCACAAATACCCACGAAGCACAGCGGGCCGTATTGGCGAAAAATTGGGGTAGCTTCCAGACCTGCCAATAGTCGGCGTAACGATACTGCTCGCGGATAGCTTTGAGGCTCTCGTGTAGCTCGTCGCTACGACGCAAGATATAGGACAAGCGTCCTAACCAGTTTTTAAGCTCCTCGCGCTGAGTTAGCTGTTCAGACTCCCCCATGTCTAAGATTCCTTTCCTATAATCAACACTTTCACAGTGACTGACGCCATAATCTACCACTGGCAGGGCGGCGTAACCAGCCCCTGCCAGCGGTTAGACCTGGCATTCAAGCTCCAGGCGTGGGCCTGAAACAAGACTTAAACGGCGGCGTCGGAACCTAAACGCCGTGCGCAACACGAACCTTAGCTTTTCTAGCCTTTTTAGTGGTTCATGATCATGTTTGTTACCAGCACAGTGTTTGCATACTGTTGCTGCGCAAGGATCTGATTTTGGCGATCAAGGATCGCACGCTGTTGATCGGCCAGCTGCTGCTGACGTGCGTCAGCTTCATAAACGTTGATTGCTTCTTGGAGCGTGGAGGCACGGTGGTTGGTAACTAGCTGCCACATGTAATCAACCACTCCGGGCCTTAAGTAAGCGGCAGGGAAATTACCCAGGTAGGTGTCTGTAAACTCTCCAACTAGAGTGTTAATCTCATCCACCAGCTCTTTTTCGCTGTCATAAACGCGCTGGTTGTGGAGGTTTCTAGCTTCAGCGCCAGCAGTTTGAGCCATGTTATGAGCCTCAACCTTGCGGTTGTGCAACAGCAACGTTACCACACTAGCTACCGCCCCAACCAGCAGGTTTATAAAAAGCCCGATAGCCAGCATCAGCGTTTCGTTAGCCACGGTGGGCTCATTAGTCGAGGCTCCCGCCATCATCAGCCAGAGCAGCAAGAACGGCACCAGGTGCCCCACCGCCATCGGCAGAACCAAGCGTTCTTTACCGCGAATACGCATCCGCTCTTGTCGCTCTAGAGCTTCAGAGCCTAATTTTTTAACCAATACTCGCTCTGTCACAAAATACGCGAGCTTATACACCCCATAATAAAGCAAGATTAAAATTAGAACAGCAACAATTACAAGCGGCTTAGCGGCACTAAACTGCCCGCCATCAGCTATAAATACCGCCGAGATCGAAACCACAGCAAAAAGCAGTAATAATGCAAATCCAGAGTATTTAATGGTGTTAGCCAAAAATTGGGCTAGTTTCCAAGGCTGCCAATAGTCAGGCTGCTTATACTGCTTCCTGACGTATCCCAATTTTTGGTGCAGCTGATCGCTGCTGCGCAGAATATAGGATAACCGCCCCAGCCAGTCCCTTAATTCTTCGCGTTGAGTTGTTTCTACTTGCCCCACGGGCACGCTCCTTAGTCATAGCCACACTTTCGCGGCGCTCGACACTCTTTCACAGTGCTCAGCGCCTACAGCGTTTTGGCTGTCTAATATGCTTCGCTAACTGGCTTTGCCAGAGGCCAGTTTGCGGTAAACCAACTCCAGTCTACTAACACAATCGTTAATGTCGTAGTGCGCGCCAATGTTTAAATATTTTTGTGCCTCAGCTTGCCGGCGCTCATTATCGCTAAGCCAGTAGTCGATGGCGCGCGCCAGGGCTTTAGGATCGCAGGCCTTGAAGCGGCTGTGGGAGTCCAGAGCGAATTGGCTTGTGGCCGTAAGTGGCGAGTGCGCGATTACCGGCACCACCCCGTGACGTAGCACTTCCAGACAGGAGAGGCCTTCCACCTCGATGAATGCTGCGTGAATGTAGAGGTCGGCCTGCTCAGCTTGAGCGTCCAACCCGGCGGCGTCGAAAAAGTCGAAGCTGGGGGCGTGTTTTAGCACCCCGTCGCGCACTAGGCGACTAGCTGCGCGTCGCAAGGATTTTTCTGTGGGCCCACGACCGGCGAAAACCAACTGGATTTGGGAGGCGTAGCGGCTGTGGCGCATGGCTTTGAGGATGGTGGCCTGGTCTTTTTCGCGCGAGAAACGCCCCACCACCAGCAGATGGTAAATCTGCTCACCCTCTGGCTGCGCTTCCCCGGGAGTTTGCTTAGCCTCGGCTTGCTGCCCGCTGGGCTCACTGCGCTCAGTTTTTGCGCCCGGCACTGGTTCTGCGCCTCCAGCTGGTTTCGACGGCGCCAGGCCCACCCCGTTAGAAATGGTCACTAGCTTGTCCCCCAGCCCCCAGCGCTGCAGGCGCTGGTGCACAGAATCTGAAGGGCACTGCACCACCTGCGCCAAGGCGTAGATACGCCGTCGCCAAGATGCCAGCAAAAGTGCATTGAGTGGCCAGAGGCCGTCTAAGTGAATGGTGGCAGTGATGTTTTCGGGGTGGATGTGGTAGGTGGCCAGTACTGGTTTGCCTGCGCGTTTAGCGACGTGGGCAGTGCGGGCCTGCAAGCCGAAGGGTTCTTCCAGGTGGACGACGTCGGCCCAGGCCACAGCTTGTTTAATCACCTTAGGCTTGGCTTTAGCGAAGGCGTAACCCTGGGCTGAGATGATAGCGTCGGCCAGCGGAAAACGCCTGGCGGGCAGGGTGAATTCCGGGGCGGTGAAATCGCAGGCCTGGGACTGCTCAGCGCTGCCGGAGCTAAGTACCCGCACGTCATGACCGCGTTCGCGTAGCAGGGTGATGGTGCGCCGCGCCGAGGCGGACAGGCCATTGCCACGGGTGTAGAGATTATTGATAACAAACAGAAGCTTCAGCGGTTCGGCTCGTTCCATGGGCTAAGTGTGCCACGTCGCCCTTAAAACTAGCTGGTGGCTGTACAACCGTGCTGAACTAGTCCAACACAACTACGTTTTTGCCCGGTTTGGCGCGACTAGCCGGTTTGGCGCGGCTTCCCTCACCTTACACAACTTGCCGGGTTTGGAGCTGCTCGCCCCACCTGGCACAGCTTGCTGGGTTTGGCGCGGCTCACCCCGCCTGGCATGGTTTGTCCCACCCAGCACCGGCCCGCCTTACCCACTTCCCTACCTACGGCCAAGAATTGACTTCAAGCCCAGGTCAAAGCGGTGATAATGTGCGATTAACGTATTTTTACCGAAAGGAGCAGAGAAAATGAAGCTGTCTGCACGCAACCAGTTCCCCGGCAAGGTTGTTGAGGTCACCGAGGGTGCCGTTAACGGTATCGTCAAGATTGAAATCGCCCCCGGCCTGGTAATTTCCTCTTCCATCACCAACGCCGCCATTGAGGAGCTAGGCCTGAAGGTTGGCTCCGAGGCCGTAGCAGTCATCAAGGCTTCCAACGTGATTGTTGGCGTCGAGGACTGACCCGCGCCGGCTACTTTGCCGCTTTGTGCCTAGTTCCAGGTCTGCACTCGTTAACGACGACGCCGCAGCGCCTGGCCTAGGCGCTTAGTTTTTTGCGCTGCTTTGCCACCAGCTTTTTTGGGCACCAAGTTTTCGACGCCAAGTTTGTGGCGCCTTGCCATCAATGACGACGGACCGTCCACCTGCCAAACGAAGCGCCGACTACAGCAACCGCACTAAGCACAGCCGCAGCGGTTAGACACTGCGAGGTAGAAGTTTTTCCAGCTGTGGGTTGTTTTTCCGGCGAGGTAACCAGTTCCTGGCTGTTAGCAGGTGACATGGCTTCTGAGGCTGTTTCAGCAGGCAAGTCTTTATCGCCCGAAGCTGCTGGCAAATCAGAACTACTTGCGCTCTTTAGGAGCGAATCAACATAACTAAAGTAATTTTGCGCCCAGGAAACAAATCTTGAAATTGTAAAACCAGCAAGGAATGTTATTCCTAAAGCTGCCGCGCAGGAGATAGTCAACTCACGGAAAGAAATCTCATAATCAATAATGGAGGCTCTTGCCTGATAACATTTATGATTGCTTTTACAAGCCCACAAAAGACCATAGGATTCAATAAAACCTGGCAACAATATTCCGATTACTATCAACAGACCTCCAACAAATTTCCGCCCCCATTCCACAGTATACTCGTCACCAATAAGAGCCATATTAACTATCAACCCAAACCAGGCCAAGACAAACAAAAAGTATGTTTCAGCACTAGAAAACAAGCCAGTCACGTCTCCACCGACATAAAAAGCCGGAGCTCCAGAGGGAAGAGAATCATACACCACAATACAGGACAGAATAAAAACTGACTCTATCCACAAATTGGCAAGCACCAAAATACGGAAAGGCAAGCGATGTGCCCTCATCCCAAAGCCAAGACCACAGACAATAGCGAGCACCCAAAATGGCGTTAGTTGGTCAACTAAATAATGATTAATCAACCACTTTTCGCCGATCTTAACGTAACCAAAAACTACTACTGAAATAAGTAGTGCACATAGTCCAGAAAAAAGTAGCCAATATTCTACTGAATTATTAAATTTAAAAGATTCAAAAATTCTTCGAAAGATAATATTCTTAATATATGAAACCATGACACCATATTACCAATATCTGCGATATATGCCACCTTATAGTCTGCTTACACCAGATCACCGATCAGCTATGCAAATCGCTAAATCCTTAACTTGCAAAGACTTTAGCTTCACTTACCGCCTACCTCTAGAAGCGCCTAGAGCCACCAAAACTGGCTTGAGCCTCACCCAGCGAACCGCTAGCTGGGTGAGCACGTCACTGGCCTGCATCGCTTCAGCATAGTTAGTGGTAACCGCGCGGGTTTTCAGGCAGCCAAGGGCCTGACCCAGCCGAGCGACGTCGTCGTCAGCTAAAGCCACCTGAGAGGTGACAATCCGCCCAAACCGCTTGGCCATGACCGAAAAACTGCGATCCCAATTGATGCCGCCATTGTCGTAAAGCTCGTGGGAAATGCAGCCCGCAATACGGACAACCTCGCCTTGCAAAGACCGCGCACGCCCAGAGCTCGGCACAAGCAAATCCCACAGCTGCCGGAACTGGTCTTCAACCTTAAGTGAGCAGTCAATTTCGATTCGCTGCCCCAGCTGCAGGGCTTGGCGTGGCACGGCCTGCTCAACTTCGAAAATTTCGCACAGCTGGGCCAGCGCCTCCACGTTTGCCTCAAAAACTGCCGGGTCTGCGTTGTGTCCATGGGTGACTAGCCGGCAGCGCTGGTCATCCATGCCTCGCAGCGAGTCCTGTTCCTTCCCGCCAGGGCGCGCCCCATGTGCCAGCAGCACTCGGATCACTTCTAGCAGCTTGCGCGCGTCAAATAGACGCCGTCCAGCTAACGCATATTCGGTGAGCGTGTAGTTGCCGTACAGCCCAGAGTTCGCCTGGGCGTGCACATCTGCACCCAATTTGATCAGCTGCTCTACGTCGGCGCTGGCCAGGTGCGCCACAGCTCCAAACAGTGCGGTGCGATCTGCATAGTCGCGAGCGTTAATGTCGCCGCCGCGCGAAATCAGCAACGGCACCTGCTCGGTGTGACCAGCGCGCACGCGCCAGTGGATGGGGGTGCACTGGTAGCGGTCTAGGCTGTTGATATCCTCGCCGCGCTGCAGAAAAAACTCTGTTATTTCCTGGCTGGCAGGAAAATGCATTAGTTGCGGCTTGTATGCGTCCGCGCGCAGATAGGCCCCCACCTGGCAGTTTTTGACGGCCCGCGCCACCGCCTCAACATCGCCCGAGGCGATGATCTGCTCAATGTCTTCCGGCAGGGTTTTCCGCATCCACGCGCCCACATTCGCTCCTTCTTTGGCTGCTTGGCTCAGTTTAGCGCGGCCCTGATTTTCTTCCCGACGACGCCGCGAACGCTGCTAGGGTTGAAGGTCTACAGCGGCCTAAGCGCCGAGACACTCTATCTAGCAAAGGAATGAATCATGCTGGTAGTTACCACCCCAACCGTTGAGGGTATGCCGGTTAAGCAATACATCGGGATGGTTTCTGGCGAGACCATTGCGGGCGTGAACATGTTTAAGGATTTTGCCGCTGGCCTGTCTAACATGTTTGGTGGCCGGGCAAGCAGCTACGAAAACGAAATCGCCAACGCCTCCCGCACTGCAGTTAACGAGATGTGTACCCGGGCGCAGTCGATGGGTGCCAACGCCGTCGTCGGCGTGCACGTAGATTACTTCACCGCAGGGGCAGACAACGCCATGCTGGCCGCAATCGCAACCGGTACCGCCGTCGTCCTATAAAAACTGTACGTAACTGCCGCCAAGCAGCCCCCGCCAATCACGGCGGGCACAACTTTGCAGGCAAAACAGACGTGAGTAAAGCAGTTCTATGGGCAAAAGCAGATCTGTGGACAAAAGTAGGCTACTTGGCTGGCCGAACTGATAGCATACAAATATGTGGGCTGCATTACCTATCATCCTGGCACTAGTTGGGCTAGCCGCTCTCATCTATTTTGGGATGGGAAGCTACAAGGCCATCATGTGGTGGCTGCTGCTTTCGCCTGACTACTTGCTGTTCTTGGGCCTCACCTGGGTTTACACCCTTGATTACGTGTCTTGGCAGGGCATGGCCAAGCTTGGGCAGTACGCCTGGACGATTGACGCGATGCTGCTGGTAGGGGTTGTCTACTTCATCCTCAATTCGGTTTTGTATGGCAAGTCCACCCGCCTGTATAAGGTTGTCAGCGCCCTGGTGATCTTGGCATGCAGCCTGTACATCATGCTGGTGCCAGTTATGGACTTCATTGAGGGAATCGGCCCCAGACCAGCCAATAACCTTTCAATCAGCCAGATGGTTTACATCGGTATCGCCGTAGTTATTGCCGCAGTCACTTGGTTCATGCGCCAGTCCACCATGGCTAAGCTTGACCTCACTTTGCAGGACAAAGCGGCTTCCTAGGCTTTGCAGGGTGGTCTCTTGTCACAATATAAGAACTTTTATTAAAGCTTATTGTCAGTCCAGCTGCGCTGATAGGATAAAAACGTGGTTGCTCTGATATTTGCATGTCTCGCAGTAATTGCGATCATACTTTTTCTGCGTTTTGTCTTGTGGTATCACATGACACTTCTGTTCTTGATACTGTTTTCTCCTGACTACCTAGTTATTGTTGGTGGAGCTGGCGCCTACACCATCAACAATACTGAGTCGTTGACCTCTTCTTTAGGTGGAAGAATTGCCTGGGGAATTATGGCTATGATGCTTGTTTGGGCCATCTACTTCACCTTCAATTCAGCCTTATACAAAGCCTCTGAAGTCGCATATAGGGTCATTAGCTTCTTGCTTATTGTCGGTTGTAGCTTGTACATCATGTTTAAGCTGGTTTTGCGCCTTATGGAAAAGGTCGGCCCACAGCTGGCCAACGATTCTGCAACCAACCACATAATCTATATATGCATCGCCGTTGTTATCGCCTTGGTTGCCTGGCTAAGGCGTCAGGCAATCATGGATGAGCTAGACGAGGAAGGCAAGCTGAAACTCGGGAGCCGTAGGCGCTCTAAAGCCGAGTAGGTTTAGTCCCCTAAAACAGGCAGACCAGGACGCCGTCTCCACGAGCTGGGGGCGGCGCCGTCGTGTCTAGACGTAGTCGACGTCGTCGCCCCCGTTTGCCCGAAAAGTACCTAGGGGCTCTCACCCCAAAGCCAACGCAGGCCTTGCCGCAGCCTCCTAGCCGCAGTAGCCTGGCACAGTGCTTGTGCAGTGCGTTACCGCAGGCAGGTGTGCCGGTCGATTGAGCGAGTCGCCCACAGCCCCATAACCAGCGCAAACAGCGGGATTAGCACGTAGGCGCCCAGGCCAAAGACCGTGGGGGCAGCGCCAGTGTCGAGTGTGGCTTGGTAGGAGGACCACATAATTTCGCTGCTCAGGCGCCCAGAGAAGGTTATAGACAGCGGCAGGAAGAACGTACCCACCCCGCTAAGTACCTGATTGACCAGGTAAACCCCCACAAAGCCGATGAGCGGCGCCGCGAAACCCATGTGGTTAAAGCGTCCCTGGGCCCCAATAGTCATAGCCGCACAGCATTGCACCACCCAGCAGAAGCAGGAAAACAGCTGGGCCGCAACCAAAGCCAGCAGCACCGACGTAGAGAAAGGCGCTAGCGCGCTGCGAATCGGGGCGGTGTATTGCGACAGGCTAATCCCCTGTGTCCAGGCAGATGTGGCGGCCACGGCCACCAACCCACCCACCATGAAAGGCAAAGCGGCCAGGCAGGCCAGGGCCATGCGGGTAATTTTTGCCCAGAAAATCTGTGCGCCACTGGCAGGCAGGCTCATGGTGAAGTAGCCGCGCTGGCCGTAGAGGGTTTTCCAGTAGTCAACCAGCCCCATAATCGCCATCACCACGGGCATCGCGACACAAAGCGCATAGGCCAGTATCTCAGTGCTGGCGCTCAGGCCAGGAATATCCAGGGCCCGCACGCCGATCGATGCGGCCACCACCGCTACCAGGGCGGCCAGGATGCGCACGTCGCTGCGGACTTGGGCGCGGATTTCGTATGTCAGCAGTTGCTTGTACATCAGCGGTACTCCTTTCGGAAAATGGCATCGAGGCTGTCTGCGTGGGCGGCGCGCAGGTCATCGGCGTCGCCCTGGAGCAGAATGCGGCCTTCCTTCACGAACAGGGCGTAGTCAACGAAATGTTCAATGTCTGAGATCAGGTGGGTGGAGACGATCAGCAGCGACTGGGGGTCAAACTCGCGCAGGATACCTTCCAGGATCACGTCGCGCGTGGCCGGATCGACGCCGCTGATGGGTTCATCGAGCAAAAACACTCGGGCACGGCGCGACATAACCAGGCTGATCTGCAGCTTCTCCCCCATTCCCTTGCTCATTTCGCTAAGCGGGCGGTTGGTGGGCAGCTCGAAGAAATCCACCATAGAGGCGGCTTTTTCGGCGTCAAAGTCCGCAAAGAAACGGCTGTAGACGCTGATGGCCTGCTTGGCGTCCCAGGTGGGGTTGAGGAAGTCCGCGTCGGGCAGGTAGGAGACGATCTTTTTGGTTGCTACCCCGGGGGCGTGGCCGTCAATGGCGACGACGCCGCTGTAGTCGGCTAGGACGCCGGCTAGGATTTTTAGCAGCGTGGTTTTGCCGCAGCCGTTTGGGCCCATTAAACCCACGATGTGTCCGGCGGGCAGATCCAGGCTGAAATCACGCAGGGCTGTGGTGGTGCGGTAGCGCTTGGTCAGGTTTTCCACATGGACTAAAGCGTTTGCGGGCATGTGGCCGGGGCTTGCTGCTGCGGTACTGGGGCTTGCGGGGGCGGCACCTGCGATTGCGGCTTGGGCACCCACCGCCGACGCCGGGCTGGGCTCCGCTTGAGGCGAGCTGGCCCCTGGCGCGGTGGAGGGAGGTTTTGCGGTCATTTTTGTCTCTCCTGGACTTAAGTGTCCGCGTCCCAACGCTCATCTATGAGGCTGTGGGCCTGTTCCCGTTCCACACCAAGTGCGCGGCAGGCGCTGATGTAGGCATCTGCTGCGGCTTGGGCGTTGGCTTTACGTAGGGCGTGCAGGGCGACGTCGTCAGTGGCGACGAAGCGGCCGGCGGTCCGTTTAGGGACGGTGAGACCTTCCTCGTCGAGGGCGGCGAGGGCACGCTGAACGGTGTTGGGGTTGGTGGAGGCCTCGATGGCGAGGTCGCGGACTGAAGGAATCTTTTGGCCGGGTTTCCAAGTGCCGTCAGTGATGCGGGCGCGGAATATCTCAGCCAATTGGATCCAGATGGGGCGGGTGTCATCGATGCGCATCGATGCATCCCTCCTGTCTTACTGTATTAATACACTAATACAGTAAGGCTGCCGCCCAACTGTGTCAACCCCTTAATACAGTTGCCCGGTTTGGCGTGCTGGCAGCAACTTCAAGCCCGCACCTAGCGCCCAGACATGAGTGCATGGCACATAACTGCACACCCCACCACGAAGAAGCCGAAATAGAACGGGAAAATAGACCAGGATAACCAAACCTTTGGGTCAAGAAAAACCCATTCTTTGATTACTTCACCAGATTTTTTCCAGAAAGATTTCTCTTCGCAAACAAGTTCAGTATCTTCCGCGAGGTTTAAATCTGCACAGCAAGGGTTAAGGGAGAGAAATGGGATTTCTTTTTTCCCCTCAATAACAGCATTATAGAGCCTCCGGTAGGCTTGTTCTTGCCGCAGATAGTTGGCATCGATATAGCCAAAAAGGAGGACCGCAGCAATACCCAGAAGTGAGACACTTACGGATTTCTGAGTCAAAGCATAGCCATAGGCGGCAACCACAACCGGCAACAGTAAGCTCTTAGTTTGAACTGACGATTGTGCCATGCGAGCGACAATTGCTTGAATGAACTCAAGGTGCTTTAAGTACGCGGAGTCGTTAGCATTTTTGTGCCCCGACATTTTATTCTTAGACATAACTAAAGCTCCTCGTAAGCAAAGAATAGTGCGAATAACTGAAATATTGATTTCATCCGTCACTAGTTCTTTCACCGATATACTCCAAGCCCCAAGCAAGGGTCTACCCACCGTTAACTATTCCACCTCAGCATCAGGGCCGAGGGGCGGAAGAGGGCCGTCAATCTCTACAGGAATCCGTTCAAGTTTTCCGTCAGGCAAGACAGCTAATCGCCCAAGCCAGCGCCAGGCACCAGCACTAGCGCCAATTACCTTGGTTTGGTCAGCACTTAAAACAATACGCTCACCTTCAGGCAAAGAAGTAATAAAGAAGCTCGCTTGTTCTCCAGAGGTCACATCCCAGATACGAATCTCATTCCTCTGAGTTTTAATGAGAATACGTTTGCCATCAGGCGACCACGCAACTGCAGTAACATAATCGCATTCAAGGGTAAGCAGTTTCTCCCCAGTAACAGCATCCCAAACCCGAACATCATCAGAGCCGGTAGCAATACGGCTGCCATCAGGCGACCACGCAACCGACTCAACCTGACTGCCATGTTCTAGGCTAAGCAGTTTCTCCCCAGTAACAGCATCCCAAACCCGAACACCATCAGAACCGGTAGCAATACGGCTGCCATCAGGCGACCACGCAACCGACCGAACCCAATGGCTGTGTTCTAGGCTAAGCAGTTCCTCTCCAGTAACAGCATCCCAAACCCGAACATCATCAGAGCCGGTAGCAATACGGCTGC
>ERZ773018.152-NODE-152-length-47329-cov-9.754220_pt1 | contig 47329 bp, 45 predicted proteins | sample MGYA00580840_ERZ773018 | MGnify/ENA primary metagenome ERZ773018 (study PRJEB29015, sample SAMEA2738125) | human oral metagenome | biome: human oral; feature: human-associated habitat; material: saliva | place: China | collected 2256 ... | reverse complement strand
GGAACACTCCGGACATAGATGCTTTGACAATTTCATCGTCAACTTATTAGGGGCTATTGCTGCCTATTGTCTGTTTCCAAAGAAGCCGTGCATCAATGTACAAAGAACCTTTGATACACAGCTTGCTTTGTTCTGAATTCGTCGAACTCACGTTAGTTTACATAATCTTTCCCGTAAAATGTCCGTACTTTTTCGTCAAAATGTCCGTACTTTTAGGGCAAAATGTCCGTACTTTTTCGTCAAAATGTCCGTACTTTTTTAGTAAAATGTCCGTACTTTTTTAGTAAAATGTCCGAGCCATTTTTCAAAGGTCTCAATGTAAATAGTCCGGCGAAAAAGAATCTTTGGTTTTTCGTGTGTCGCTCTAAGTTACATGTTCTTGACGCTGCATCATAGGTAAACAAATCGCACAGCGCGGTTTTTTAAGGCAAACGAAAATATAAAAGGCGCAATTTCGTGCCTTGTAGTAGGCTTTGCTTGGCTTATCCTTAAATTAATTGTACTTTTGCTTGCAAAAGCAATTATTATGATAGAACTGTCTACAGAACAAGAATTTGTGCAAGTAATGGAAACTTGTCGCTCGCTGTTTGTTCATAAGCTTCACGATTATGGCGCTGCCTGGCGTCTGCTCCGCATCCCCTCGCTGACAGACCAACTGCTGATCAAAGCACGCCGCATCCGTTCGCTCGAAGAGAAGGGAAGTTCGCTCGTAGATGAAGGCATAGTGCCCGAATTTATAGGTTTGGTCAATTATTCTATTATCGGACTCATTCAAATCGAATTGGGGCATACGATAGATGAAGATTTAACGGTCGAACAAGCACTCGCATTGTATGACAGTAAGACCGCCGTGAGTTTGGCGCTGATGCTACGCAAAAATCACGATTACGATGAAGCTTGGCGAGCTATGCGTGTCTCATCTTATACAGACCTTATCCTTATGAAGTTGTTTCGCGTCAAGCAGATCGAAGATCTGAAGGGCGAAACGCTCGTCTCCGAAGGCATCGGTGCCAACTATATGGATATTATGAACTATGCGGTTTTTGGCTTAATCAAACTCACGATTGAGAAAGAAGGCTGAGCCGAATGAAAAAGCTGATTTCAATCGTCGCCTTCTGGCTGGTCCGCATCAGCATCTTTTTGTTGGCGGGTACATTCCTGTTTTCCGGCTTCGTCAAAGCTGTCGATCCGAGAGGAATGTGCATCAAATTCAATGCTTATTTGGGTCATTTCGACCTGCACTTTGAGGACAATTCGCTCTTGTTGCAGTTCGCAGCCATAGCCCTCGCTACAACCGAGACGATGCTGGGCATGAACCTGCTCTTAGGCATAAGGCGTAGATTGACAACTTTGGCCATCGCCGCATTTATGGCGATTATGACGGCCATAACCATATATATATATGTAACCAATTCGGTGGAAGATTGCGGTTGCTTTGGCGAAGCGATCACTTTGACGAACGCAGAGACACTACTGAAGAATGTTGTGCTACTCGCCGCAGCTTTGTTTCTCTGTATATTCCCCGGCCGTCACATCAGACTAATTTCTGAACGCAACGAATGGGTTACGTCCATTTGGACGTTTGTCTATATTGTCAGTCTTGGCCTTTATACGCTCCATTATTTGCCGGTTGTTGATTTTACCGCTTACCCTATCGGAGCAGACATCCGTGCGGCTTATAACGGAAAGATACCCGATCGACACGCCATGGAAAGGGCCAACTTCTATCTGCAAGATCAATCCGGTAATGATTTGACGGCTATGGTGCTTGGGGATACCAGTTATACGTTTTTGCTGACTTTACCCGATGAAGTTACAGCCGACGACGGCAGCAATGACCGTATCAATGATTTATATGACTTCTGCGTGGATAAAGGTTACTCCTTTTATGGTGTGACCACTGAACGTCCGCAGACGGTTTCTGATTGGAAGGATCGCACGGGGGCTGCCTATCCTTTGCTCTATGGATTGCCTGATCAACTAAAGGCGATGGTGCGCTCTAATCCCGGCTTGTTGCTGCTCAAAAATGGGCGCATTGAGGCCAAATGGAGCAATAATGAGTTGCCAATAGCTGACGATGAGGGCTCAATTTTACAGCTTATTCAGGAACATTCCAAACACAACGGGCCACTTCTCCTGCTTCTTTGGTTCATTGTTCCTCTGATTATTAGTATCTTTGCAGATCGTATATGGATAGGATCAAAGTATTACAGACATTATAACATCATAAAACGATTAAAAAACAAGGCTATGAGAAAGAAAATTGTGGCAGGCAACTGGAAAATGAACCTTAACCTGCAAGAAGGCGTGGCATTGGCCAAGGAATTAAACGACGCGTTGAAGGCAGAAAAGCCCAACTGCGACGTAATCATTTGCACGCCGTTCATTCATCTGGCCTCTATTGCAAACTTTTTGGACCAAAACGTCGTAGCGTTAGGGGCTGAGAACTGTGCAGACAAAGAAAAAGGAGCTTATACGGGTGAAGTTTCAGCAGAAATGGTGAAAAGTACTGGCGCAAGTTATGTGATTCTCGGTCATAGCGAGCGCCGCGCTTACTATCACGAGACGGCCGAAATTTTAAAAGAGAAAGTAAATCTGGCGCTTGCAAATGGTTTGAAAGTTATTTTTTGCGTGGGCGAAATTCTTGAAGAGCGCGAAGCTAATCGTCAAAACGAGGTGGTTAAAGCGCAGCTCGAAGGCTCTCTCTACGATTTGACGCCGGAGCAATTTGCAAATGTTGTGTTGGCTTACGAACCGGTCTGGGCTATTGGCACGGGCAAGACGGCTACAGCTGAGCAGGCAGAGGAAATGCACGCATTTATCCGCGCTACGATCGCAGAGAAGTTTGGCCAAGCAGCGGCTGACGAGACGAGCATCCTTTACGGCGGTAGCTGCAAAGCGTCAAACGCAAAAGAACTCTTTGCAAAACCGAACGTTGATGGCGGCCTTATTGGTGGCGCAGCACTCAAAGCTGATAGCTTCACAGGCATTATTGATGCTTGGAAATAAGTATAGCGTAAGCTTTCAGACCTCTCTCTATCTTGGTGGAGAGAGGCCTTCTTAAAAAACAGCAACGAATGACACGTATTGGAGGACTTTTTATCGTTTTTATCTTGACCTCTGTTTGCTCAAAAGCGCAGACCTTTACAGATCATGCGCGCAAGCAAAGCAATGGTGGGGGGCGCTTGACGGTAGTACAAGACGCAGATCTTGATAACATCGTCAACAATAAAAAAGGAAAGGCTGCTCAAACGACTCAAACTGCACAGAAAGCTGAAGCTAAGCCGGCTACAAATACTGCAAAACCCGCCTCAAAGCCTGCATCAACCACTCGTAGCAGTAGTCCGCGTCAAGGTAATCGCTATGTAGCGCGTCAACGCGTGTCGGCACAAGGCTATCGCATACAAATCTATACGGGAGGCAACTCGCGCAATGATAAGATTGAGGCGCAACAGATGCGCGTGAAGTGCCAACAACACTTTCCGGAGTTAGCTGCCTACGTGCACTTCATATCTCCTCATTGGGTTTGCCGCGTAGGTGATTTCAATACGCGTGAAGAAGCTGCACGCTACGTGACCCGCTTGCGAAAGGCCCGCGTCTCTTATGAGGTGCGTGTGGTTAGTTCGCCAATTTTAGCTATAAGATGAACGAATTGTATATTATAAAATGACGACAGAAGAGAGAATAGAGCGCCTCAAAACATTATATAAAGAAACCCTCACCGTTTTAGGCGAAGACGCCGAACGAGAGGGTTTGCTCAAGACGCCGGAGCGTGTGGCAAAGGCAATGCTTGACTTAACGCGCGGTTATACGATGGACGCAGCCAAAGTTTTAACCTCCGCGAAGTTTAAAGAAGATTATCGCCATATGGTAATAGTCAAAGACATTAATTTCTACTCGCTTTGTGAGCACCACCTGTTGCCTTTTTATGGAAAAGCCCATATTGCTTATATTCCGAATGGTTACATTACGGGGCTATCCAAGTTGGCGCGCGTTGTAGATATATTCTCGCACAGACTGCAAGTGCAGGAAAGAATGACGCTTCAGATCAAAGAGTGTATAGAGCGGGCCTTGAATCCATTAGGCGTAATGGTCGTTTTGGAAGCCAAGCATATGTGTATGCAAATGCGCGGTATCGAAAAGGAAAATTCCATTACTACGACCTCTGATTTCAGTGGCGCCTTTACGCAAGCCAAAACGCGTGAGGAATTTTTAGCATTAATTGCTCGTAAAGAATAGTTGTATGCGTAGGTTGCCGTGGATTCTTATCTGTTTTCTCATCTTGTTGTCTGGTTGCAATAAGATAGAATTACCTGGCAAGAAGAACAAAGGCGGTAATCCTAAGGACACAACTAAGATAAAGCCGCCTGTAGTTGATCCGGACACAGACTTTGATACGCTCACGGTAGCTCAAGTGCAAAATTGTCCGGACGATGCTCTGCTTTACATAAGAGGCTATATCGTTGGCTTTGTTGCGGGAACTACTTTATCTAAGGCGGTCTTTGGACTTCCTGCGGCAGAAGATAAAAATACCAATGTTCTCTTGTCCGATACGCCGGAGGAGACTGACGTGACGCGTTGCCTACCAATCAAATTGAAGCCCGATGTACGAGGTGGGTTGAGTTTGAAAGACCACCCCGAGCATTACAAAAGGCGTTTTGTCATTAAGGGCTTGACGGGGCAGTACTTTAAATGTAAAGGCTTGCTCGACGTTTACGAATTTTATGCAACATCTTTCGTTGATAAGCCTTCCGGAGGTGATGATCCGGGGACGAATCCCGGCGGAGAAAAGCCCGGCGGCGGTGGCGCGGTAACGCCAAACGTCGATACAAACCCCGCGATTGTTCACGAAGGGCGTAGCATAAAGCAGAAAGAACGTTGATGGCGCAGGAAGAAATCCTTGCATCTACAGCCTTTTCTTTGATATTTTTCTTCCGACAGCGGTTGGTTTTATATTAATATAGTATCTTTGCATCGTCAATTCACGCGGTAGTAGCTCAGTTGGTAGAGCATTAGCTTCCCAAGCTAAGGGTCGCGGGTTCGAGTCCCGTTTACCGCTCTTGTTTTGGTAATCAAACCGGAAGCTTATGGAGCTCTTTATTACCGCGATATTTTTTATTGGAATTTCGCTCATCGCTACCGAAATTTTTAATAAGGTCAATAGAGCTGCCGTTGCTATGTTTATGGGCGTCACTTGTTGGCTGTTATATATAGTAGCGGGGCGTCATTTCGTTCTTACCCAGCATCTTTCAGCCTTTTTGGCTGCCGGCTATCAAGCGATGGCCACCATACAAGAAGTGCGCACCTTTATTGCCGAGCACGTCTTCCTTTCCTATGCGATGAATGCCGCAGGCGTGGTTTTGTATCTCTTAGGTACGATGACGATAATCGAAGTCTTGGACAATAACGGCTGCTTTGACTTTATCCATGAAGCCCTGCGCACGCGTCGCCCAAAGAAGTTTCTTTGGCTCATCTCCATCATCACCTTCCTCTTATCGGCCAATTTGGATAATCTGACAACGACCTGTCTGATGCTGGCCCTTTTGCATACGATGGTAGCTGATGTAGAACTCCGCAAACGCTTTGGCGCAATCGTGGTTTTAGCCGCTAATTGTGGAGGGGCTTTTACTGTGATAGGCGATGTAACGAGCCTATCGCTTTGGGGCGTAGGTTTAGTGACGCCTACCCATTATTCTTCTATGCTTATCCTGCCGTGTATGGCAGCTTTATTCACAACGACTTACTTAGTGCACCGCAAATTACCCCACAGCATGAAGCTCGTGCACACCATACTCCCATATCGCGGAGACGATACCGTGTTGAACCGTTGGCAACGCCTGCTTATGCTCGTTGTCGGCATTGGAGGCTTGTGGTTTATACCCACTTTTCATCGTCTTACGCAGCTTCCCTCTTTCGTTGGGGCGCTGTGCGTGCTTGGCGTGTTGTGGATTGTCGACGAGTTCTGCAATAGAAGTTTGCTGACAAGCGATAAAATGGTGAGCCGGCGTCGCCCGATGGCCCTGCAATATCAAAATTTGCAGAACATGCTCTACTTTATCGGAATCTCTTTGGCGGTTGGCGCACTCAACGAAACCGGACTTTTGCAGCAAGTAGCTGTTTGGACAACGACGCACTTACACAATATATATATAATAGGCGGCCTTGCCGGACTTTTGTCCGCATGCTTTAATAACATGACCGTAATGCTGAGCGATATTGCCCTCTTCCGTCACGTCGAACATTTACCGGCGTTCAGCCCGAATGGCGATTTCTGGCCCCTATTAAGCTACGCCACAGCGCTTGGCGGATCTTTGTGGCTCATTGGTAGCACAGCCGGCTTAGCCCTGTGGAGAATGGAAGGCATAAGTTTTGGCGGTTATTTGAAACACTTTATGCCAAAAGTGCTTGTGGGCGGTCTCGTGGGCGCTTTAGTCTTTTGGCTGACCACTTTATTATAAACTAAATTAGACAAGAACAATATGGGGAAAATACGATGTATAGGGGTTTTGACTTCAGGCGGCGATGCACCCGGAATGAATGCTGCTATCCGCGCCGTGACGCGCAGTGGCATTGTAAATGGTTTTAAGATCAAAGGCATTTATCGTGGTTATGACGGACTGATCAACGGCGATATTGCGCCGTTTACCACAGAAAATGTCAGCAACATCATACAACGTGGCGGCACGATCTTGCGCACGGCTCGCTGCCAGGCTTTTACGACACCTGAAGGTCGCGGAAAGGCCTATGAAACCTTGCAACGCGAAAATATCGATGCACTCGTCGTTATCGGGGGTAATGGTTCGCTGAGCGGCGCGTTGGAATTGGCTGAAGAATACGACTTTCCCTGTATCGGATTGCCCGGAACGATCGACAATGACCTTTATGGCACGGACAGCACCATTGGCTACGACACCACGTTGAACACGATCAAAGAGTGTGTCGACAAGATTCGCGACACAGCAACCAGTCATGAGCGCATCTTCTTTGTGGAAGTAATGGGTCGAGATGCCGGATTTTTAGCACAAAACAGTGCGATTGCGGCCGGTGCTGAGGCTGCGATTATTCCGGAAGACTCTACCGATAGCGACCAGTTGATCGAATTTATGCAACGCGGCATTCGCAAGAGCAAAAAGAGCTGTATCGTAATTGTCAGCGAAAGCCCCAAGTGCGGCGCGATGTATTATGCAGACCGCGTGAAAAAGGAATATCCCGAATACGATGTGCGCGTCTCCATCTTGGGCCACTTGCAGCGCGGCGGAACGCCGTCGGCCCACGACCGCATCTTGGCTAGCGTGACTGGTGTCGGAGCTATTCAAGCTATCGTTCAAGGACAGCGCAACATCATGGTGGGCGTACGCAACAACGAAGTCGTTTACGTCCCCTTCATCGATGCCGTTTCTAAGAAGAAACCGATTGATAGAAACCTAATCGAGGTGCTCAACGAACTTTCCATTTAGTTGGTTGCTGTGGGCGGTGGCTTCGCTCGTTATAGGTGCAGTGCCACTATCGCTGCGCTCAGTAGCCCTTTATTCCGTAGGGCTTGTGGTGGTCTAACGCTCTGTTTTTGCAGCTATAGACCGCAGCAAGCACTGCCGAAGATAGACTTGCGTAGTCTGCCGACGCTTATTATCAAACTTTAGATATGCCACATGCTCCTCAAGCTGCTCCGGGCCTCCTCGTTCGTTCGGCCTTGCCTGATGATCTCCCTGCAATGTCGGCCATTTATGCCGCTGCGCGCCGCTTGATGCGTAGCCGGGGAAACGTGCATCAATGGGTCAACGGTTATCCCTCGGACGAACTCCTCTTAACTGACATTCGTGCGCAACGTAGCTTTGTTTGTACGACCGAAGATGGGCAAATTGTCGGCGCTTTTTGCCTGCTTTGCGGCATCGAGCCCACGTATCAACGCTTGTATGATGGAGTGTGGCCCAACGACTTGCCTTATGTGACGATTCATCGGCTTGCTTCTGATGGGCGAGTAAGGGGCATTTTTCGCGCCTGTCTTAGTTTCGCCCGCAGCAAGTCGGCCGTCGTTCGTGCTGATACGCATAAGGATAACCTGAAGATGCAACAATTATTGGTGCAGAATGGTTTTCAGCGCTGCGGCATCATCTATCTGGAGGATCAATCGCAGCGCATCGCTTACCAACTCGGATAATCAGCGCCGCCGTACGCTACAGATCCATTTTTTATCACGATAACAAAGGTTTGCGCTCGTGAGCGCAAAGGCTTACGCTCACGATGAAAAAGGTTTCCGCTCACGAGCGTACACGAACGAAATGGGTTGTTGTCGATCGCCTTCTTTGTTGTGAGATTTATTAAATGTTGATTTGCAGCATTCTTTTCTAAAGCGCCCTTCCTGTGGCTCGCTTCGCAGCCTTACTTTTTAGACCTAATGATTCAAAAGAACAAGAGAGACGACTCGTCATTGCGACAAGCCGTCTCTCTTGTATCTATACGCAGCAAAGGAAATCAACCCCTTTGCCTAACGATTCTTATTCCGTAGGGCAACCACACAATACTTGGTCCAGATAAGAACGCAGTATGCTGATGGCTTTTTCGTTCTCGCCGCCTTGCGGTATGATGATGTCGGCATATTCCTTGGTTGGCTCGATAAATTCGCGGTGCATCGGCTTAAGCGTGTGCAAGTAACGCTCCATCACGATCGAAGCTGTGCGCCCACGCTCTACGACATCGCGATTAATCACTCGGATCAAGCGCTCATCAGGATCAGCATCTACGTAAATCCGCAGGTCCATCATATCTCTCAGTTCCTTACGATATAAGGCCATAATACCCTCTATGATGATCACCTTCGAAGGTTTTACCAAAATCGTTTCTTCACAGCGGTCGCAAGTTAGCACCGAATAGACCGGTTGGCGTATGGCGCGCTCCGCACGCAGTTCGCGCACGTGCTCTTCTAAGAGTTCCCAATCAAAAGCATCGGGGTGGTCATAATTCATCTTGCGCAAGTCTTCGATAGAGTAGCCCTTGGGGGCCCGCTTATAATATGAATCTTGCGGCAATACGGATACCTGCTCCGCGGGGAGCTGTGCGATGATTTTTCTTACGACGGTCGATTTTCCGGATCCGGTTCCGCCGGCTATACCTATGATCATGAGGTGTTTGTTTTTTGTTTGTTTGCTGATTATACTTGCTCCATCGTGGCCGATTGAGCCCATACTTCGCGCCCATCGGGTAAGCGGACGCGCCACCATTGCGTTGTCTTGTCCGTGATGGTCACGGTTGTGCCCTCGTTCAGTTGTCCTGCTTGCTTAGAAGCACCATCCGGACTGATAAATACGGTCGTGGGGCGCATCACTACAGCTTTCTGCTCATCGAAGTAGGCGCGCGTGGCCCGCCAAGCAAAGACATTGCAGCAGATGGTAAGCAGGAGGCCTACAAGAAGCGTAGTGAAACCAACCTTTCGCCCGATGACGCGGCCCGAGAAGCGGAAGAGCAAACCACCCAGTAAGGCCAAGATGAACATAAACAGACTGATACGTGCCCAAGCGTCGGCCGTGAAGAATCGCATCAGAGCCTTCGCCCAAGAGATGAGGAACATCTCTGACTGCATATTGTCGTGCGCCGGCAGATGGGCGCGAGCTACGGCTAAATTGTGGCGAATGTCGGCATTGGTAGGCGACAGGCGTAGTGCACGTTCGTAATAAAGAATGGCCTGCGGCAGATTCTTTGTGCGGTAATAGGCATTGCCTAAATTGTAATAAGATGCTGCTGACGGGTTGGTCTTGGCTGTGCGCTCGAAAGCGGCAACTGCACCAATGTAATCCTGCTTGGCGTAGAGGGTTTCGCCTTCTGCTTGGGTTGAGGGGGCAGCCGACAATGATAAACTGTGCAGTGCGCCCATCAAGGTCAATAGGAGTAGAAGTAGCGGTAGTGGTGGCAACTTGCCTTTACGACCTCCTGGTTGGAAGGCTGCTTCTACGCGATCAATGATCTGCGCCACTTGCCGGTATAATTCGTTCTTTTGCATATCGTTTGCAGCCGGAGCGAAGCGTGCATACTCACAAGCGGACCATACATCTGCTACGGCTTGAATCGTTTCCGGTGCAATCTGGCGGGCTGCCAATGCTGCTTTTACGACATCGAGCGATAAATCGACCGTAGAGATGTTGAATTTTGCCGCCAAGTAAGTTTGCAGCGTATTATTCAGCGCTTCGTAGAACGGCTTCTCTTGTTGTTGCGCTAAAAGTTGGTAGGCCTGCTTCAGTTGCCGCTTGGCCGCTTTGCCGGCCTTAGATTGGCGGAGGCCCACTTCGTCGGCATCGCGCGCCACTTTGCGCCGAATGAGAATATATGCGCCACCGGCGGCGAGTAAGAGTAAGAAATAGGCGCCGAAATACGTCCACGAACCCCACCAGAAAGGATGTGCGGCATCAAAAGTCGGCTCGGCCGGGAGCAAAGGATGAATGTCGCTATTGCGCAGAGCCAACTCCCGCTGCACATCTGCGGACGAATGGCGGCCTTTACCTATCATTAGATGCTTCATGGCCGTTTGTAAGGTTTCATATTTGCCGCTTGATGGGTTGAAATATACGAATTGTACGGCCGGTAAAGTGTACTTTCCAACATTGTGTGGGACAAAAGTATAATCAAAAACGATTTGGCCGGAAGTGCCGTCAACACCTACCTTTACTTCTTGCGTTGTTTTCGGGGTGAAAGTGTCGAAGTCTTTCGGGAAAACAACACTTGGCGGCGTGATAAGTTTGAGGTTACCATTGCCTTTTATGACTACGCGATACGTAGCTATATCATTGGTGCTCAAATCTTTTGTGAGTAATTGGCTGGATATGGAGAAGCGCCCTACGGCGCCGGAGAATGCCGCCGGCTGCGGCTGTGGGAGCGGATCAACCGTGACGGTTGTGGGCGCTGAGGCGCGTTGTACCTGTACGCCGACTTCACCTCCGCCATTGAAGAAGGCCTCAATGGGGTCAGAAAAATCGACCGAGCGGCGAACAACCGTGCAGGTGAAATTGATACCGGGGATGGTGAGCTTGCCTTCTTGTTGCGGGAAGACAAGGTATTGCAGAATGATGCCCGTGCGATACGACTTTCCGTTGATGCGCTCCAGACTTGTTTGTACGGTAGAGTGGGGTATTTCCTGTGAAACCCAGCCCTTGAAATCGGGCTTACTGCTCATCATTACGTTTTGCAGGCTTATGCCGACAGCGCTATGCACGCAATAGGTGAGCAAAATGGCTTCTTGTCGAAAAACGCGGCGACGGCTGGGCGTCACAGTAATAAAAAGGTCTCGACTATTTATAGGTCCGTCAGCCGTAACTTGTGCGGAGGAAGCGCTGCGATTGCTTGCGTCGTTGGCGGTTTGCGACTTACCGGGCGTACCCGTTACGTTAATGGTCACGGAGCGGGAGTGAAGCGTTTTTCCGCCTACTTGTACTGATGCTGATCCTATCGTTAAAGTGCCTTTGCGGCGGGGTTGTAGGATAAAAGTATAAGTAGTTGATTCGTTATTGGTCGTGCGGCCATTGATCATCTTGTAGTTGGAACTCTGCGCTACGTTCGGGCCGGACAGAATGATAAAATCGGACAACGCCGGCGCTTGAAAACCGGATGCGGATGTGGTCGCTACTTTATATTTTAAGTGGAAATAGCCGTTGATATCGGCTGTTGAGGGGGCTTCTACGCTTAGTTGTTGGGCCTGCGCCGTAGGCTGTAGTCCAAAGAGTAGAAGCAGGAGGAAGAATGTAGTATATATATAATGTATACTTCCGTTGGTCTTATCTTGTTTCATAGGATCACCAATTCTTATCCAATTTGCGTGGTTGCGCTTGCGACTTGTTTACCTTCTGCCGCGCTTGCTGCTCGGCTTGACGCGCGAGGTTTAGGAGTTGTTGTACCTCCTGCTCGGACTGCGAAGCGTTGTTTTTTTGCTGTTGGGGCGATTGTTGCTGTTGCTTATTTTGTTGTTGACGAGGCTGCTGGCGGGGTTGTTGCTGCGGACGCTGCTGTTGCTGGTTTTTGTCGCGTTTCAGTTGGTGCTGGCAAAGCGCCAAATTATAGCGCGTCCGATCGCTTTGCGGATTGTTGCGCAAGGAGGCTTTGTAATGCTCAATAGCTTCTTGCAAATACTGCTGCTTTTGCTCACCGTTTGCATCCAAAGCCGCCGCTTGATTGATCACGCCCATATTATGATAAGCCATCGCTTTCAGTTGCTTGTTCTTCTCTGCTTGAGCAACGGCTTGAAATTGTTTGATCGCAGCTTTGCCGTCTCTCTTGGCTAGATAAGTGTCGCCTAAATTAAAATGAGCACGCGTATTATTGGGATTTTGCTTGATGGCTTGCAGATATAGTTGTTCCGCCTTATCATATTGTTTTGCCTCAAAGGCCCTGTTTCCGCGGTGCATTAGTTTCCAGTCGGCCGTTTGTGCGGCAGCCGATAAACTAATGGAGAGAAAGAGTAGTATCAAATGCTTCATTGCTTTCGATTAAAAAGGTGCCAGCGTTGCACCCAAGGGTTTTTCGTTTCGCAGACAAAACTTTCGATGAACAACAAAAGTAAAAGGATCAGCGCAACGGCTTGAAATTGCTCGTTGTAGCTTGTGTAGTCGGTATGCTCTGAAGCTTGTTGCAGTTGCCCCAAAGCGGCTTGCAACTGCTCTTGGGCGGCGTTCGAATTGTCTACGTGCAAGTAAAGTCCATCGCCGGCTTTGGCTACTTCGCGACACATTTGCTCGTTTAATTTCGTTACTACAACTTGCCCATTGTTGTCTTTTAAGTATTCATTGCCCAAAGGTATTTGTGCGCCACCGGGGTTTCCGATGCCCAAGATGTACACTTTTCGGCCCTCTTTGGCTGCTGCGGCCGCCGCTTCCTCAGCTCCGCCTTGGTGGTCTTCCCCGTCGGTGATGATAATAATGGCCTTGCCTACGCGTTTCTTGTCGGTAAAACTTTTATCGGCTAAGTTAATGGCCGCCGCAAGGTTCGTTCCCTGCAGCGTAACCATTCTCGGCGTAATCGAATTCAGAAATAGTTTGGCCGCGCCGTAATCTCCCGTGATGGGCAATTGAGGATAAGCCTCGCCGGCAAAGACGCCTAACGCTATCTTGTCGTTTTGCATACGGTCAATAAGCGTAGAGACGAGCAGCTTCGCACGCTCCAGACGATTGGGGCTGACATCCTGCGCCAGCATAGAATTGGAAACGTCCAGCATCACAGCTACTTCTATTCCTTTTTTGTTTTCGCTCGTTGTAGTTAAGCCATTTTGCGGCCGGGCTAAGAGTACGATCAACGTAATCAAAGCCGACAAAAGCAAAACAAACTTTACCAAAGGTTTGCGGCGGGAATAAGCCGGCACCAATGCAATTAGTAGCTGTAGGTCTCCAAACTTGCGCAAACGCCGCTTCTTTCGTAAGGCTGTGAGTAAGTAAATCCCGATTAGAAAAGGGATTAGCAGCAACAAATATAAGTATTCCGGATCAGCAAATCTGAACATAAATTTCGCGTCGTGGGTTAAAGCTAAGGAATACGTCTAAACCAAGTCAGACGCAACAATATTTCCAGTGCAAACGTGAAGAGCGCGACTAAAGCAAACAGTTGATAAGCTTCGTAGTGTCGATTATAATTGCTCACCTTCAGCTTTGTCTTCTCTAAACGATCTATGTTTTGATAGATATCTCTTAATTTCGCTTTGCTTCGGGCTTGATAGAATTTCCCGCCCGTTGAGTTTGCGATTGCCTCCAAGGTTTTCGGGTCTGTGTTCTGCTTAATCGCCGCTTCGTAGGTCTCACCGTTGGGCAGCGTCGCCACGGGTTGATTGACCGCAGCGTCCGTCCCGACAGAAATCGTATAGATGCGGATGCCCAAGCGCTTTGCCATTTCAGCCGCAGTAAGCGGAGATATTTCACCGGCGTTGTTTTCGCCGTCCGTCAGAAGAATGATTACCTTACTCTTCGACTTACTTTGCTCCAAATGAGACACGGCACTCGATAAGCCCATACCGATAGCCGTTCCCGGGCTTATGACTCCTTCCTTCTGCAAGTCGCAATTTACTTGCTTAAACATATTGAGTAGCGCAGAATGGTCCGTTGTTAAGGGACATTGCGTGTATGCCTCGCCGCCGAAGACAGTCAAGCCGATGTTGTCGTCCGGACGATTATTGATGAACTCGTAAGCCACCTGTTTGGCAGTTTCAATACGACTGGGCGGGAGGTCCGGCGTGAGCATACTGGTTGAGACGTCGATAGCCATCATTATATTGATACCTTCTGTCTCTTTATTGCTCAACGCATTGTGCGTCTGCGGGCGAGCCAACGCAAAGATCACACAGGTAAAAGTCAAGATCCTTAGTAAGAAAGGCAAATGAATGAGCGCCGTGCGCGGCGTTCGTGGCAACTGCCTATAAGGATACGTCGTCGACAAGGTCAAAGTAGATTCGCGCTTCCCTTTTAGCAGAAAATGCCACAAGATAAGCGGAATCAACAGCAAGAATAATAAGAAATAATAGGGCTGGGCAAATGTCATACGCGTCAAAAGAAAGTTTCTACAATTTCAACAATCAAATAGACAGCCAAGCTCAAGCTCAATAGCGACAAGACAAGGCCCGTTCCCCAATAAATCCGGCGTATGTTTCTTTGCTGCGTTTCGCCCGGTGTTACGATTTTTACGACAGGCTTCGGCAATTGCGTCGCTGCTGGCTTTGTCGTGTTCACAAAGTCTACAGCTTGCAGCAAACTGCGATCTGTTTCATTGAGCGAAGATTCATATTTTGCAAACTTTACCAAGTCTGCTGTTTCAAAGATCTCGCGTAGTTCGCGCAAGGCCGTCTCATCTCCCGTGTGCAGCAAGGCGTTTATGATTTCCCCCGAGGTCATTTCGCGGGCGTTAATCCCGAAGCGGCCGGAGATATACGCTCGTAGCGCATCCGTCAGCTGCATATAATAATCCTTGTTGGCCACTTGAGCGCTTGCCCTTGCCGTTTTGAGTTGCTCGATGCGTGCCATCGCTTCTTGATGTGGCGGAACGGCCGGCGGAATCACCACTCGCTTCGTAATCGGACGCTTATCTGAAAGCCGCACGATGCAGATGAAAATGCCGCCGACCAACAGAAGCAGCAAGAAAGCCAACAAAAGTAAGCGCCACGTCCATACAAAACTTCCTTCGACTACGCCATCCGGCCCCTCAAAGCGCTCCACGTGGGCTGTATCAACCGAAACGGTACTCACTTTAAGGCCAACAATATCGCGCGCCGAAATCGTATCGCCGCCCACAAGCACATAGGGGCGCAGCGAATAAAGCGCTGAGTCAAAACTCGTCACCATATAGCGATGTATCAGCGTAATGCGGTCGTCGCCGTCTTGCTTTAGCGTGTCCGTCTTCCCATTGTCGACCACTTCCACGCCGGGCGCGATCTGATCCTCCTGCGCATAAACAGGAAAAATAATGTGTGTGCGCTTGTCGGTCGTCGCTTTTACCTGCAATTGCACTTGCTGACCGATCAAGATGTCGGCTGTATCCAGCTTTGCCTCGACCACGACTTGCGAGAAGCCGTGCAGCGTCGACAAGCACAGACACAATAATATATATATACGTATAGGGTTCAGCATATTCTTTTTTCTATCCGACTATGCGCGTTGGCGGAGTATGTTCCGCAAGGCTACCACGTAGTCTTCTACCGTCGAGATCGCCGTGAAATCGACTTTCGATTTGCGAAACAGCTCTTTCAAGCGCTGATCTTCATCCGCCCACCAACGGCGTTGCAATTCGCGTATGCGCTTACTTGATGTATCGAGATACAGTTCGTGTCCGGTTTCCGCGTCGCCCACGCGCATCAAGCCCACATCCGGCAGTTCCGCCATCCGGTGGTCATACACTCTGACGGCAACCACATCGTGTTTGCGCGAAGCGATGCGCAGCGATTGCGAGAAGTCCTTTCGGTCGATGAAGTCAGAGAGTACGAAAGCAATGCAGCGCTTCGAGATGGCTCTGACCAGATATTCCAAGCCTACGCCAAGATCCGTGCGCCGCGATTGCGGCGTAAACGTAAGCAGTTCGCGGATAATATATAATATGTGGCGGCGCCCCTTCTGCGGAGGAATGAATTTTTCCACGCGATCCGAAAAAAAGAGCACCCCGATTTTATCATTGTTCTGTATGGCTGAAAAGGCGAGCGTCGCAGCTATTTCCGCAATCAAGTCGCGTTGTGTGCAGCGTTGCGAGCCAAAGGATAGACTGCCCGAGACGTCGACAAGCAGCATCACCGTCAGTTCGCGCTCTTCCTCATACACTTTTACGTAAGGGCGATTCGTACGAGCGGTCACGTTCCAGTCGATGTCGCGCACGTCATCTCCCGGCTGATATTCTCTCACCTCGGAAAAGGACATACCGCGCCCCTTAAACGCCGAGTGATACTCGCCGGCGAAGATATTATTCGTCAGTCGGCGGGTTTTTATCTCTATGCGCCTTACTTGCTTCAGCAGGTCTTGCGTCTCCATCTTTCAGACCTTTATTCTAACGATAGCTTTAGGGCACTTCGACCTTATTGATCACTTCGGTGATAATGGCATCCGTCGTCACGTTGTCGGCCTCAGCTTCGTACGTCAGACCGATGCGATGGCGGAGTACGTCGTACGCCACGTCGCGCACGTCTTCCGGTATCACGTAGCCGCGGCGCTTTAAGAAAGCACGCGTGCGGCTGGCCAAAGCCAAATTGATGCCCGCACGCGGGCTGCCGCCGAAACTAATATAACGCTTCATTTCCGGCATCTTGTAAGCTTCGGGGCGACGCGTTGCGAAAACAATGTCGGCGATGTATTGCTCGATGCGCTCATCAACGTAAACTTTCTTGACGATCTCGCGTGCGTGGAGAATTTTATCCAGACTGACAACGGGTTTAACCTCTTCCGAGTAATGCTCGTTCAAATGGCTGCGAATAATCTTCTTTTCATCCTCCAGCGTAGGATAGTCAATGACTACTTTCAGCATAAAGCGGTCAACTTGGGCCTCGGGTAGCGTATACGTACCCTCCTGTTCGATCGGGTTCTGCGTAGCCAGCACCAAGAAGGGGTGGGGGAGCGCAAAGGTCTCCTCGCCAATCGTCACTTGATGCTCTTGCATCGCTTCGAGCAGTGCACTCTGCACTTTCGCCGGCGCACGATTGATCTCGTCGGCCAAGACAAAGTTGGCAAAAATCGGTCCTTTCTTTGTCGAAAAGCGCTCGTCGCGCTGACTATAAATCAATGTACCGATAATGTCGGAGGGTAAAAGGTCGGGCGTAAACTGCACGCGACTAAAGCGGGCTTCAATGAGCGAAGCCAGCGTTTTAATGGCGAGCGTCTTGGCCAAACCCGGAACGCCTTCGAGCAGAATGTGCCCGTCGCTCAAAAGGCCTGTGAGCAGGGAGTCAATCAAATGGCGTTGCCCTACAATGTTACGCTCCATGCCGGTCGTCAGATCGGTCAGGAAGCCTGATTGCGCTTCGATGAGTGCGTTAAGTTCGCGTATGTCGATTGCTGTTGCCATACTTTTCTTGTTTTTTCTGTTTGAGCAGCACTGTTTTTGCACTGCCTGTCGGCTTGCTTTTTATTCACCTGTCTTTTTTTGAAGTCATGACGTTGGAACTTGGCAAGCACACAGGGGCAAAGTTAGCAATAAATCCTATACTTTCAAACAAGAAAGTGCCCACATCGGGTCGATGCTAACAAGATTTGTGCCTCATCAGGCTTGGGATTAAAAATTGAAAAATGCGCTTTTGTGATCAACTCGCAGCTTTCAGCGGGCTTTTCCGTCGTCTTTTTATGCGAAGCGCTTGTTCTCTTGCGCAGCGCGCGCTGTTTGCAGGGTCGAAGGGCGCATCGCGGATCGAGCAAATCACTTGCCTGCTAAGGTTTCCCGCTTTTTCGCTTGCGTAGCCTCCGAGCGCGTTTATCGAAAGTTCGACAGCAGCTGACGAAGTCTGATACCACGGCCCCGCCCCCGCATCATCGAAGGCTAAAGGATGCAGGCGCGGAGTTTGCGCTCACGATGAAAAAGTCTTGCGCTCACGATCGTAAAGGTTTACGCTCACGATGAAAAAGGTTTGTGCTCACGATGAAAAACCTGCGCGGTAGGATTATGTTGTTCTAAAAGTTTGGTTTTTAGATTGTTGTTCCTTTGTTATTGCCGTGCAGATTAAGTCCCTCGTGAGCTGTGGCGAGACGCAAACGGCCGGTTGCGCATCGCTGCCGTTATGGCATTGGTCGGTAGCCGCCCTTTACGGAAGTGGCGTAAGGTACATTTACAACTACCGATACCGTTTCCACGACTAAAAAAATGAGCGATGAACATTTTTTCGCTGCTCCTTGCGTGTTCGCAATGCGCAAAAGCGTTATCTTCGCTTCGTAAATAGTCGAAAGTATGACAATTCACACATCATCTGATTACGATTTCAGCGTTCGGCGGGCCGTCGTTGAGGCTTGGAAAAAGTTTGCCTTGCATTGGCGCACCTATCTTCGCTACCTCTGGCCGTTTCTCTTGATGGCCGGCATCGGGAGCGGCTTGTTCGTCGTGGCACTGAGTACTTATCTCGCTCAACACGCCATTCCATTTTTCGCTGTAGTGAAATCAGGGCTTGGCGCACAAGTGGGCTTGGCGCTGCTTTTCCCCTCGTGGAGAACGCTGATTGCCTTAGTCGTAGGCCTCCTGCTCTGGCTGCTCGGACAGAGTGGTTTGGGCGGTGGTTTTGCCTTGCAATACAAGCGCAATATCAGCAGTCGTTGCGGACTGTGCCTCTTTAAGCATAAAGTTTTGCGTCGCGTATGGCTGCAAAGAAGTGCTCGTTGCTTGCTGCTCCTCCTTATATATAATGTCCTCAACGCGATGGTGCTTGGGGGCGCAGTTTGGTTGACGCGCGAGCATACATCGCTTTGGTGGATTCCGGCCGTGATGATCTGCATCGGTCTGCTGATTGCTTATAGTATGACTTTCGTACATTACGTTATCTATAAACGGACCGCCCTGCAAAGTCTGTGCGCCACGTTTAGCCACCGCCGCTTAGGGGCAATGGTCATCCTTTTCTTGCTCACGGCGATCCCCTTTGGCACAATAATGCTCGTTGGGCAAATGCCGACCCTCATCTTGCTCATGAGCAAGATGACCAACGCTTGGGGCGTTATGCTGGGCGATACGAACGGGTTGCCGGGCTATTTTGATGTGCTACTCTTCGGCTGTATGGCCTTAGGCAGCATCATTGGGTATTTCCTGTACAGCATACAAATCGGCGGCATCGTCTACATAGCCCAAGAAAAGAAGAATACGATTTCAGCGCGTCGGATCTTCGCTCCGACACCTCCCCGAATAGAGAGGTAAAAGCGCTTAGCGCAAAAGAAAATGGGCTTAAATCGAAACTTTTACCCCAAACACCGGCTTTTGTTTCAAGAAAAAGCCTTACTTTTGCTTCAAAATAAGATGAAGATGATGCCTTTCCGGTTTTCGGCGGCTGAAACCTTATGCTTTTAAGAACCAATTAAATGATAGATCAAGACAGAATCATTAAAGTCGATATTGAAAAGGAGATGAAAGCCTCCTATATCGACTATTCTATGTCCGTAATAGTATCTCGTGCTTTGCCGGATGTGCGCGACGGCTTCAAACCCGTGCAGCGACGCATCCTATATGCAATGATGAATATCGGAAATACGCACGATAAAGCTTATATGAAGTCGGCCCGCACCGTGGGTGAAGTGCTCGGTAAATATCACCCACACGGCGATAGCTCAATCTATGGCGCGTTGACGCGTATGGCGCAGGATTGGAACTTGCGCTATCCCTTAGTGGACGGACAAGGAAACTTTGGTTCGATCGATGGCGACTCGCCGGCTGCTATGCGTTATACGGAATCGCGCATGAGCCTTATGGGCGAAACCATGATGCTCGATCTGGATAAGGAAACGGTAGATATGCAAAACAACTTCGACGATAAGTTGAAGGAGCCTACCGTTTTGCCGACGCGTATCCCCAACTTTTTGGTCAATGGTGCGACGGGTATCGCCGTAGGTATGGCTACGAATGTGCCTACCCATAACTTGAGCGAGGTAATCGACGGTTGCGTGGCTTATATCGATAATCCGGAGATTGATGTCGAAGGCTTGATGGAGCATATCAAAGCGCCCGACTTCCCGACGGGAGCTTTCATTATGGGGCTGCAGGGCGTAAGAAGCGCTTACGAAACCGGACACGGCCGCATTATCTTACGCGCTAAGACGGAAATAGAAAACGGACCGCAACATGATACGATTGTTGTAAACGAAATCCCTTACGGCGTAAATAAAGCTGAGTTGATCAAGGATATTGCTCGCTTGGTGAACGAAAAACGTATAGAGGGCATCAGCGATGTGAACGATGAAAGCGACCGCGAAGGCATGCGCATCGTTATCGAGGTGAAGCGCGATGCAAACGCTAACGTGTTGCTGAACAAACTCTTTAAGATGACTGCGCTGCAAAGCAGCTTTGCGGTCAACTGTGTGGGCTTGGTGCACGGCCGCCCCAAAGTGCTTTCGCTGAAAGATTGTATTCGTACGTTCGTAGATCATCGCCACGAGGTGGTAATTCGTCGTACGAAGTATGATTTGCGTAAGGCGCAAGAGCGTGCCCATATCTTGGAGGGCTTAATCATAGCCAGCGATAATATAGATGAGGTCGTGCGACTCATTCGCGCCAGCAAGACGCCGGCAGAAGCCATCGAAGCACTTAAAAAACGCTTTGAACTCGACGATATTCAAGCTAAAGCGATCGTCGACATGCGCTTGTCGCAGCTGACAAACATACAGCAGGATAAGCTACATCAAGAGTATGAGGAGCTGGAACGCAAGATAGATTACTACAACCGCATTCTTACCGACGACGAACTTTGCCGTCAGGTGATGAAAGATGAGTTGAACGAAGTCAAAGAAAAGTATGGCGACGTGCGCCGTACGGAGATTAAGCTTTCTGCTGAAGAGTTTAATCCTGAAGACTTTTACGCCGACGACGAGGTTATTATTACCATCAGCCATTTGGGCTACATTAAGCGCACACCATTGGCCGAATTTCGCGCACAAGGCCGCGGCGGCGTAGGAAGTCGCGGCGGAACGACACGCGATGCAGACTTCATCGAATACATTTACCCGGCTACGATGCACAATACGATGCTTTTCTTCACCGCAAAAGGCCGCTGTTATTGGCTAAAGGTGTATGAGTTGCCGGAAGGTGCGAAGAACGCGAAAGGACGTGCGATCCAAAATATGCTAAATATAGAGGCGGACGACTCAGTTAACGCTTTCCTCTACATAAAGAAGCTCAATGATCCCGAGTTTAACAAGTCTCATTACGTTGTGTTCTGTACTGCGGAGGGCATCATCAAGAAAACTTGCCTCGAAGAGTACTCTCGGCCGCGCACAAACGGCGTTAAGGCGATTACAATACGAGAAGAAGATCGCGTAGTCAGCGTTGTGCTCACCAATGGCCAAGACGAGCTGGTCATAGCTAACCGCAACGGCCGCGCAATTCGCTTTAATGAAGACGCGGTGCGCACTATGGGGCGCGTTTCTACAGGTGTACGCGGCATTCGCCTTGATGAAGACGGCGAGGATCAAGCTGTCGGAATGGTATGTATAAATGATCCCGAAAAAGAAACCATCATGGTGGTCAGCGATCAAGGTTTCGGAAAGCGTAGCGCTATCGAAGATTATCGCAAAACCAACCGTGGCGGCAAGGGTGTCAAGACTTTGCAACTCACGGACAAGACCGGAAAAGTCGCAGCCATAAAGAGCGTGACGGACGACAATGATTTGATGATCATCAATCGCAGCGGCATCACGCTACGTCTGAAAGTTGCCGATGTACGTGTGATGGGACGCGCCACGCAAGGCGTTAAACTCATCAATCTGACAAAGCGCAACGACAGCATAAGCAGTGTTTGCGTCGTAACGACAGAAGATGAGGACGCAGAAGCCCTTGATGCGACAACCGAAGCTGTAGATGAGCCGACCACGTCCGATGCTCCGGAAACAACGATTGAAACAAACGAACAAATAGACAATTAACGGAATAGATAACCTTTTATTTGGCCACACGGCATCGCATCTGCCGTCGTCGAAAGACCTATACGGCGTTCGTAGCAAAGAGGCCCGGTGATTATGAAAAAAGTTTTTTCGACCATTGCATTGACAATGCTTGCAGGAGTTGGCCTTGCGCAAAACTCTGCATTGCAGAAGGCGCAAAGCGCACTGCAGAATCGTGACTTCAACAGTACGATTTCGATTCTTAATGAAGCGCTTCAGAATCCTAAGACGACGAAGTTTGCTGAAATGTACAACCTTTTAGCCGACGCCCATACACGTTTGATGGAACCGGAGTTGCAAAAGGCGGCACAAAGCCAACCTTTTGACACGACAGGCTACTGCGTAAATTTGGACAAGGCTATCATTAACTACACGAAGAGCTATGAGGCCGACAACAAGGCTGATGAAAAAGGCAAGGTGAAGCCGAAATTCAACGCCATTAACGGCCCGCGCGTCGCTGCGATGTTGGATTATTACAACTACGCTGCGCTTTTTGTGAACCAAAACGGCAATCGCAACGAGGCTATCACTTATTTCAAGAAGTTTATTGAGCTTCCGAAGAATCCCGTCTTTACCCCCCAGCAGACCGACTCTATCTACAAGGCTAAGAAGACGGAGTACGCCCAAGCAGCATACAATTTGACGATCCTTTGCTACGGCCAAAACGACTGGGATGACGTGCTGAAATATGCCGATCTCGCCTTGCAAGACGCAACAGGCACACGCGACCTCTATATAATGAAGATGCAGGCCTACTTGGGCAAGCAAGATTCTGCTGCCTATTTGAAGACCTTGCAGGAAGCCGTGATTCGCACTGAGACCCCCAACTTTATTCAAAACTTGCTCTACTATTACATTCAGAAAGACGATAGAGCCGGTGCTTTATCTATGGCCGACAACCTTGTAAAAGACCACCCACAAAGCAAAGCAGCTTATTATCTACGTGGTAGTGTTTATCTAAATATGAAGCCCTTCAGCTATGCAAAGGCAGAAGAAGACTTTTCTAAGGCTTTAGCTATTGATCCCAACTTCGTAGAAGCGAATGTCGGTATGGCTTACAGCTACATGAATGACGTCGTAACGCAAGTACAAAATCGCGTCATTAAGATTCCGCCCACTTATTCCAAACTTTACAAGCAAGTAATGGAGACAAAAGTGCAGCCTTACTACCGCAAGGCACTTCCTTACTTTGAAAAAGTACGCGCATTGTTGCCGGATGAGCCCAAGCGTTGGGCTTCTCCTCTCCAGCAGATCTATAACAATTTGGACATGACAGAGAAATCAAAAGAAATGGATCAATATTTGCGTTAAGCACATAGCCGATTCATTTCTCCACGGATTCCTTCGGGGCAAGAAGAGCAGATCAAACCTCTGATATTGTTTTAGCTTTTCCCGGTGGAGTCCGTGGATTTCCTTTGCAGAAACCTTTCGGCATTGCCGACAGACTGCTGCAGCTTTACGCATATTAAATGGCGAAAACCGACAACGCCAATACCGCCCACAACGGACTTCTAAACGAATCACATCTCGCTCTTATCGCATATTTTATATATGAAATACTTATTGTGTTGCCTGCTATCTTTCTGTTCTGTTGCTTTTGCAGCTAATCCGCTCAAGCCGGTTCATGCTTTACTCAAAGCCGGCCGCCCGCTCGACGCTCTCAATGCCGCCAAGCGCTTGATGGCCGATTCTGCGCTTCGCGATAATCCAAAATTGTATGTACTCGGAATGGACGCAGCCGTAGCAGCCAACAGCGTGGAGAATGAAAAAATCTATTTGCATAAAGCTTACGACACCCTCAGCTTCTTTCAGACCGCCTACGATTTCTTTAATTGTGCGCGGCGTTATGATGCCCTTACCCAAAAGTCGAACAACAAGAAACTGAGTCGCCTGCTTCACGAATTTTACCCCAATTTGCTGGCCGGAGGACTTTTCATGTACGAGCACAAGCAGTATGCAGAAGCCATTAAATTGCTCCAAATGGCCGACGATGTCTTGGATCTTCCCTTGTGGCTCCAACTTTCGCCGAACTTACCCCGACAGCAGCGAGAACTTATTCGCAGCATTTTGGTTAGGAGTGCCTTTCAAGAAAAAAAATACGACTTGGTTTTGCATTTTACGGCCGATAGTATTCAGAATGCCGCCTATCGTCAGATGGCAATAGAGTATCGCGCTCGCACGAATGCCGCCTTGGGGGAGATCAAGGCCTATGTGAAAGATTTGCAAGTCGGAATCAGCGATGCCGGCCATCATCCCTACTTTTTCACGCACCTGTTTGATTACTACCTCCAGCAAAATCAAGCCGAAGCGGCGTTGCGTTTGTCCGACAGCCTCTTGTCGGTTTATCCCTTACAGTCGCAAAATCGCCCCGCGCCGCCCGCCGTCGTCGATTCAGCCTTCTACTTGACGCTCCTCTCGGCTAAGGCTTTGGCGCAGATCAATCTACATGCCTACAAGGACGCCATAGAAACGTGTAAGGCCTATCAGGCTATCGACTCAAGCAATGTAGATATAGATTTCTATTTCGGAACAGCTTATAGCAATGCCGCAGCCGCCGTAGATCTACCTACGAGTATCAACAGCGCAGCTTATAAATCGGCGCAGGCAGAGAGGCGTAAACTCTATGCCAAGGCTGTACCTTATCTGGAGCGCTATCGGAAAGCTCGTCCCAACGAGGCAAAATCTTGGGGGCCATTGCTTTACAACGCCTACCTCTCATTAAACCAAGGCAAGAAGTTTGCCGAAATGGAGAAGTTGCTCAAAGCCAAACTTTTCAGTCGGTAGGTTTTTCCGTTTCTCTTTGTAGCCGTTTGGCCATATCGCCGCTATCATAGCCGATCTCCTTTCTTTTTATCTGCAAGCAGGCGCAGGCAGTGGCCAAACGAAGCATAGAGCCAACTTTTTCTTAGAACTATACACGTATGACGACTAACAGAAGTCGTCCTACGTGCTTTTTATCCCTCCAACATAGCCTTTATTCGCCCTACTATTGATTTTCCCGCGCCCAAATCTTCAACCCGCCGTTTGCGCTCGTGAGGTGAAACCTTTGTTATCGTGAGGTGAAGCTCTTTTCATCACGAGCGTAAGCCTTTGTTATCGTGAGCGCACACTCCACCGGCCGACTTTGGGCGTGCGGAAGTTTGTTGTCGATATGTACAAAAAGCCCTCTTAGTCAGTAGAAAGTGAGTGTAGGAGAGGGCGCTACCAACCGTTATCGCTCCACATCTTTACCTCATCTTGCGTCGGCGCGAAATGCTCCATTTCTCGTAAACCCCGCCTTAGGTAGAGTTCATACAGCCTCCGTCCGCATCGCGTTGTCCGCAAGAAATAGCTGCATACAAAGATTGAAAGCCCTGATTCTCGTAGGTTTCCACCGAAAAGTAGTATCTTTGCCATAGAATTTAGCATAATCGAAATAAAGCATGTATAGAACGAAGACGTGCGGAGAGTTGCGCTTAGCCAATGTTGGCGAGCAAGTGGTGCTGGCCGGTTGGGTGCAGCGGCTTCGCAAGATGGGCGGAATGACGTTTGTAGATTTGCGCGACCGCTATGGCATCACGCAATTAGTATTCAATACCGAGACAGATGCCGCCCTGTGTGAGCGCGCGAACCAGTTGGGGCGCGAATATGTATTGCAGGTGACAGGAAGCGTGAACGAGCGCTTCAGCAAAAACGACAAGATCCCCACAGGCGATATTGAAGTGATCGTAAGCGAACTGGTGGTGCTCAATGAGAGCCTTACGCCGCCATTTACCATAGAAGATGAGACCGATGGCGGAGATGATCTGCGCATGAAATATCGCTTTCTTGACCTGCGCCGCAACTGCGTGCGTCGGAATATGGAACTGCGCCATAAGATGACGCTCGAAGTGCGCCGCTTCTTAGATGAAAAAGGCTTCTTGGAGATAGAGACGCCGGCCCTGATCGGCTCTACGCCTGAAGGCGCACGCGATTTTGTGGTGCCGTCACGTATGAATCCAGGCTGCTTTTATGCGCTTCCGCAGAGTCCGCAAACGCTGAAGCAGTTGTTGATGGTTGCCGGAATGGATCGCTACTTTCAGATCGTAAAATGCTTTAGAGACGAAGATTTACGCGCTGATCGCCAGCCCGAATTTACGCAAATCGACTGCGAAATGAGTTTCGTAGAACAAGATGACGTGATCAACACATTTGAAGAGATGACCAAGTATCTCTTTAAGTCCGTGCGCGGCGTCGATTTGGGCGAAGAACCCTTCTTGCGTCTGAGTTGGGCGGAGGCAATGCGCCGCTTTGGTTCTGACAAACCCGATATGCGCTTCGGCATGGAGTTTGTCGAACTTATGGATCAGTTGAAAGGCACCGGCACGTTTGGCGTCTTTAACGAAGCAACCTATATTGGTGGTATTTGCGTGCCGGGTTGTGCCGTTTATACACGGAAGCAGCTCGACGAATTGACCGACTTCGTGCGCAGTCCGCAAATCGGCGCGAAAGGCCTTGTGTATGCCCGCGTTCAGGAAGACGGTAGCGTGAAGAGTTCGGTAGACAAATTTTACGATGCAGCCGTTCTCAATGGTTTAAAAGATAAGATGCAGGCACGTCCGGGCGATTTGATTTTGATCATTTCCGGCCCGGATATGCAGAAGGCTCGCAAACAGTTGTGCGAACTGCGCCTTTTGATGGGCGGACGCTTGGGCTTGCGCGATAAGAATAAGTTTGCCTTGCTTTGGGTTGTAGACTTCCCGATGTTTGAATGGAGCGAGGAAGAAGGCCGCTTGATGGCGATGCACCATCCCTTTACGGCGCCAAAGCCGGAAGACGTCGGCTTGCTCGATAGCGCGCCCGAGCGCGTCTGCGCCAATGCCTACGATATGGTATGCAATGGTGTGGAAGTTGGCGGTGGAAGTATCCGTATCCACGATGCAGCGTTGCAGGCTAAAATCTTTAAAGCACTTGGCTTTACTCCCGAGAGCGCCCAAGAGCAGTTTGGCTTCTTGATGAATGCCTTTAAGTATGGCGCTCCTCCTCACGGCGGCCTCGCTTATGGTTTGGATCGCTGGGTGAGCATCTTTGCCGGACTCGATAGTATTCGCGACTGCATTGCTTTCCCGAAGAATAATAATGGGCGCGACGTGATGCTTGATGCGCCGTCGACGGTAGATCAAAAGCAATTGGACGAACTGCACATCGCGCTGCAGCCAATTGAGAAGAACGATTAAGCCCTTTAGGCTTAGCCAAAAGCGCCTCCCCTTAAGCGGAAGGCGCTTTTGCTTTATACATAATGAGTGTAGGGCGAACGGACGTCAGCATAAAGTGTCTCGTGATTTGTTGGGGTAGTATAAAGTAGGAAAAGAGAAACGAACAGTTTCAAAATACTCTGAAAGAAATAAGAAAAAATGATTTTGAAACGGAATAAATCATACCGCAATGTTGGCACTTCGTGCCCCATTTACTAACTTTGCGGGCAAAACGTTTTCATTCAGAGAAATCTATGTCAGAAATCAAAACTATTCGCACGGCACTTATTTCCGTTTATCATAAAGATGGCTTGGAAGAAATCCTTGCCGCCCTGCACCGCGAAGGAGTAAAATTGCTCTCAACTGGTGGAACTCAAAAGTTTATCGAATCGCTGGGCTATCCCTGTCAACGCGTAGAGGACGTGACTGCGTATCCGTCGATACTCGGCGGGCGTGTCAAAACATTGCACCCTAAAATATTTGGTGGAATCTTGGGGCGTCGCGGTTTGGCTGAGGACGAGGCGGAGATATTGAAGTATGCCATTTCACCCATCGACTTGGTGATCGTAGATCTCTATCCCTTCGAGGCGACCGTAGCGAGTGGAGCTTCAGCTGCCGAGATCATCGAAAAGATAGATATAGGCGGCATCAGCTTGATTAGAGCCGGAGCAAAGAATTTCAAAGACGTAGTGATTATCCCGTCAAAGTCAGAATATGCCACTTTGGCCGGCATACTTCGCGAGGGTGCTCAGACTACCATCGAGCAACGCCGCTACTTTGCGGAACGCGCTTTTGAGGTTAGCAGCCAATACGATACGGCGATTCACGCTTGGTTTGAGACTTCGGAAAAATGATGTAGCGCACAGCAGCTCTAAGGTTGAGCGCTGTGGATAGGGCGAAAGAAAATAAAGAGATAATGAGTTTTTTCAGTAAGTTATTCTCCTTTACGCAGGAGTTGGCCATCGACTTAGGAACGGCCAATACAATTATTATCAATGGCGATCAAATCATCGTAGATCAGCCTTCTGTAGTAGCGTTGGATGAACATTCGGATCGTATGATTGCAGTGGGCGAACAAGCCAAGCTGATGTACGAGAAGACAAATAATAAGATACGCGTTATCCGCCCCTTGCGTGATGGCGTGATTGCAGACTTTAATGCTTGCGAGCAGATGATGCGCGGCCTCATACGTATGGTACATAAAGGCAAGCGCCTCTTTTCGCCGGCTTTGCGCATGGTGATCGGCGTCCCGTCAGGTTCTACGGAAGTGGAGCTTCGTGCCGTACGCGATTCCGCGGAGCACGCCGGTGGACGTGACGTTTTCTTGATTTATGAACCAATGGCAGCCGCCATCGGTATAGGTCTGGACGTTAATGCGCCTGAAGGCAATATGATTGTAGACATAGGTGGCGGTACGACAGAGATTGCTGTGATCTCGCTTGGCGGTATTGTTTCTAACAATAGCATCAAGATGGCCGGTGATGACTTTACGGCCGACATTCAGGAATACATGAGTCGTCAGCACAATGTACGTGTCAGCGAGCGAATGGCTGAGCGTATTAAAATCAATGTTGGTGCTGCTCAAACAGACCTTGGCGAAAGTGCGCCGGAAGATTTCATCGTACACGGACCTAACCGTATCACGGCTATGCCGATGGAGGTACCTGTCTGCTACCAAGAAATAGCGCATTGCTTGGAGAAGAGCATTGCCAAAATAGAGCAGGCCGTCATCAATGCTTTAGAAAATACGCCGCCAGAGCTTTATGCGGATATTGTGCACAACGGAATTTATCTGACTGGTGGCGGCGCACTGCTGCGCGGCCTTGATAAGCGCTTGACAGATAAGATTAATATTCCGTTCCACGTAGCGGAAGAACCCTTGTTGTGCGTGGCGCGCGGAACGGGCGTTGCATTAAAACACGTCGACGACTATACATTCTTGATGCGTTGAGCGTAACGTAATATAAAATATTGATGGGGAAGAGGGCGCGCGGCTGTGTGGTAGCTCTCTTTTCCTTTCTCTTCCCTTTTAGCGCCTTACGGGGCAGCAAAAACGATGCGCACGTTTCTCGACTTTCTTCGTAAATACAATTATTTTTTCGTATTTCTGCTTTTAGAAGCTGTTAGCTTGACGATTTTGTTTCGCTTCAATAGCTTCCAAGGTAGCGTTTGGTTTACGGCTGCCAATGATGCTGTGGCCGGAATTAATCGCTGGTATGCCGATGGCCTATCGTATATGAATTTGGGCGAAGTTAATCGCGAGCTAACGGCGCAAAACGTGGCGTTGGCTCAACAGAATGCAACCCTCCGAGAGCTCTTGGCCGATACACAAAAGGACTCGACGATTACCAATCAGCTGATGATGGAGCGCCTTAAGGGATATGTGCTTATCCCTGCAACTGTCGTTTCAAATGAGACTTCGCGCGCCAATAATTATATTGTCATTGACCGTGGTACGGAAGATGGCGTGCGACCGGAAATGGGCGTTGTTAGTGGGCGAGGCGTCGTGGGTATAGTTTATCTCGCTGCCGCTCATCACGCCTTAGTAATTCCCGTGACGAATCGCAAGTCGAGCATTAGTTGCCGTGTGCGTGGGCAGAACTATTTTGGTTTTTTACAGTGGTCAGGTGGGAATCTGTTTCACGCAGACGTTAACGACATTCCGCGTTATGCTCGTGTGCATCCCGGAGCGATAGTTGAGACGAGTGGATACAGCGCAGTCTTCCCCCCGGGGCTTTTCGTAGGCCGCGTTCGTAAGCTTGAAAATTCAGCAGATGGCCAGAGTTATAAATTGCGCATAACGTTAGGGACGAACTTTCGCAACTTACGTAACGTAGAGGTGATAGCTACGCCCTATAAATCTGAAATTGATACGCTGCGCAATCGTGTGGCTCAACAAGAAGCGCAAGATGCGATGAATGGTGGCTTAACTAATTAATAGAAGTTATGGTACAGACTTTTCTTTCTCGTTTCGGGTGGTTCATATCCTTACTTCTTTTGCAGGTCTTGGTGTTTAATCACATTCACATCCTTGGCTTCGCAACCCCTATGCCTTACATTTACTTCCTCTTGATCTTGCCTGGCGAAACAGCGCGCTGGTTGTATGTCGTTTTAGGCTTTATGATGGGGATGCTTGTCGATCTTTTTGCAACCACGCCCGGCGTTGCAGCGTCTTCAATGGCGGCTATGGGCTTGATCGTCCCGTTGCTCTTGCGCCTTTTCGGTCCAACGGATCGCGATGAGAACGTTCCGTTTCTTCCGGGTGTAAAAATGATGGAGTGGGGCCCATTCTTGCGTTATGCCTTTGCGGCCTCTTTGCTCAACTGTACGCTTTTCTTCAGCATAGAAGCCTTTAGTTTCTTCAATTGGCAATATCTCTTAATGAGCATAGGCGGAAGCACAATCCTTACCCTGCTGATTGTAGCGGCAATGGAGCGTATTAGAAACGAAAAATAAAGACTCACCGTTTGTTTTGAAAGTCTACAAAAATTATAGTAACCGGAAATTTGTGATTGGCGGCGTAGCCGTCGGCATCATTCTTATTTATCTGATTCGCCTGCTCACCTTGCAATTGTTTAGCGACGACTATAAGAAGAATGCCGACTCCAATGCTTTTCGCAAAGATGTTCTGTTTCCATCGCGTGGTTTGATATTCGCCCGCAATGGCGAATTGCTTGTTTACAATGAGCCATCCTATAATATTATGGTGACGATGAATGAGCAGCACGGTATAGATACCCTCGACTTTTGTCGTACCATAGGAATCACGCCAGAGTTTTACAAACAACGCTGCGAAGAAATAAAAGATCCGCAAAAGAATCCCGGCTATTCCCGTTATACGCCCCAGGTCTTTATGACGCAAATTCCGGCCCGCGAGTTCTCCCTCTTTCGCGAAAAGCTTTTCCGTTTCAACGGCTTTTCCATAGAGAAGCGCAGCATACGTCGTTATGCAGATTCTTTTGCCGCCCACATCTTGGGCGATGTCGGCGAAGTGAACCAGAAAGAAATAGACGCCGACCCTTATTATGCAAGTGGCGATTACATCGGCAAGTTAGGTGTTGAGCGCTCTTACGAAAAAATCCTGCGAGGCGAGAAAGGCTTGCGCATTATGTTGCGTGATGTTCACGGGCGAACCAAAGGCCATTACCTAAATGGTAAATACGATAAGAAACCCGTGGCCGGTAAGAATCTTACGCTGAGTATTGACATAAAAACGCAGCAATTGGCCGAGCGTTTATTAGAAGGTAAATTAGGCGCCATTGTAGCTATAGAGCCTTCTACCGGCCAAATCATCTGTATGGCCTCTTCGCCCACTTATAACCCCCAGATTATGGTTGGGCGTGATCGTGGCCGAAACCATATGATACTGGATAAAGACCCGATGAAGCCGATGCTGAATCGCGCCATTATGGGTATGTATCCTCCCGGTTCGACCTTTAAGATCACGCAAGCCCTCATTGGTTTGCAAGAAGGTAGCATCACCCCACAAGTAGCCTTTCCCTGCCACCATGGTTTCAATTATAAAGGTCTCCACGTCGGTTGTCACGGACACGCATCCCCCATCAACCTCGTACCGGCCATTGGCACTTCCTGCAACTCCTATTTCTGTTGGAATCTCTACCGACTTTTATCTATGAAGCGTAAATATGGCTCCGTGCAGCGCGCACTTACCTGTTGGAAAGATCATTTGGTGAAGATGGGATATGGTTATAAATTGGGCGTCGACTTACCCGGCGAGAAGCGAGGTATGATTCCCAACGCACAATATTATGATAAGGCCTATCATGGCGCTTGGAATGGCCTGACCGTTATTTCCATTGCGATAGGACAGGGCGAAGTTACGGCCACGCCTTTGCAGATTTGCAATTTGGCCGCCACTGTTGCCAACCGCGGTTATTTCTATACGCCCCACGTCGTCAAGAGTGTGCAAGACGGGCGCTTGGATCCGAAGTACTACCGTCGCAATTTTACCGGTGTTGATCGCCATTGGTACGACTACAGCGTAGCCGGTATGCGGCGTGCCGTATTAGCCGGTACTTGTCGAGGTGCAAACATTCCCGGCATTGAGGTTTGCGGAAAAACCGGTACTGCCCAGAACCGCGGACAAGACCACTCTGCTTTTATGGGCTTTGCACCTATGAACAATCCGAAAATAGCGGTGGCCGTCTATGTCGAGAATGGCGGTTTTGGCGACGCTTATGGCGTACCCTTGGGCGCACTGATTATGGAGCAGTTTATAAATGGACGTTTGTCAGCCTCATCGGCAGCGAAGGCCAATGTCTTCCAGCATCGTCGAATCAATTATGGAGGTTATGAACGATAGGCGTATAGGCAACCCGGCCTTGCGGGCAGATAAGGTAGTAATACTCTTATACCTTCTCCTTTTGATTGGTGGTTGGTTTAGTATATGTGGAGCGAGCCACGAAATTGGTGATACTGACTTCTTCAGCTGGAGTACGCGCTCCGGAAAGCAATTGGTTTGGATAGCCTGCTCTATAGGCTTGGGAACATTCCTCTTGATGTTAGACGATAAGTATTTCGACTCCCTTTCCGGCCTTTTATACATCGCATTTATGGTCCTGCTATTGGTAACGCCCTTTATAGCCAAAGATATAAAAGGTTCGCGATCGTGGATAAGTTTAGGTTCTGTCAGTTTGCAGCCCGCAGAGTTTGCGAAGTGTGCTACGGCCTTAGCTTTAGCCAAACTCATGAATCAATATGGTTTTACCATTGAGAACGTGCGCAATTTTGCAAAAGCCATACTCCTAATTTTGCTGCCCATGGTCTTGATCGTCATGCAGCAAGAGACGGGATCAGCCTTAGTCTATTTCGCTTTCTTCTTCGTGCTATATCGCGAGGGAATGCCCGGAAGCATACTATTTACAGCCGTGGCAGCCGTCGTCGTCTTCGTAGTCGGTATACGCTTTTCTGAGATCACATTACCACAAACGACGGCGATGGTTGGTCAATCCGTTGTTCTTTTCCTTATCTGGCTAAGCACCGTAGGCTTAGTAGCTACCTATTGTCGCCGTCCATCGATGACGTGGCGTCTTTTGGGTGGCGGATTGTTGATACAGCTGATTGCTTACGGCGTGTCAGCCTTCATCTATCCCTTTGATATTTCTTGGGTGCAACTCATTGGCATTATCTTTATGGCCGGCTATATCGCTTGGATTGGTTTAGGAAGCAGAGTTCACAGCTTTGCGCTCATAGCGGCCTTCACTTTAGGCGCAACGGCCTTTCTCTATTCTTCCGATTATATGCTCAACAATGTCTTGGAGCCGCATCAGCAAACGCGTGTGAAAGTCTTGTTAGGCTTAGAAGAAGACCTTAATGGTGCCGGCTACAACGTACACCAAAGTAAGATCGCCATAGGTTCCGGCGGTTTTGAAGGCAAGGGCTTTATGAACGGCACGCAGACCAAACTAAAATATGTGCCGGAGCAAGATACCGACTTCATCTTCTGTACGGTAGGCGAAGAGCAAGGCTTTATTGGCTCAGCCGGCGTCTTATTTTTGTTTCTTATCTTGATTTTACGATTAGTTTATTTGTGCGAACGTCAGCAGACGACCTTCGGGCGCGTCTACGGCTATAGCGTTGTGAGCATACTACTCTTTCATGTATTTATCAATGTCGGGATGGTTATCGGCCTCACCCCCGTTATCGGCATCCCCTTGCCGTTTTTTAGTTATGGAGGTTCGAGTCTTTGGGGTTTTACGATCCTTCTTTTTATCTTCTTACGTATAGATGCGGGCGATCGTGTCCGTCTTAGGTGAAGAAATAACCGTATATAATAATGAGTAATTATAACAAGCCGAAGAAAAAATATACATTACTACTGATCTGTTTCGGATTGCTTTGCATCGGAGCTATCATTTGGCTCAAACTGCTCGGCGATAAGCGCACGTCTTCAGATCGCGATATACCCGTAGCGTCGCAAGATTCCTCCAATGTCGTTGCTGTGCCGGATACATCAATAGAGGTGGGCACGCTCCCCTCTTCGCCTGATACTTTCGATGTGGCTACGCCCGACAGTATCGGAAAAGACCGCCGCCCGCCCTTTGAAGCCGGTGATGAAGACGGCTATTTGGCCGGTATGGACGATGGTGCTGCCCATACGCCTCGCGCTTCTTATGATGAGTCCAATAGTTTTAAGACGATCGACGAACGTGCGGCCTACGTGCGTGGTTATCGTGAAGGCTATGCGAAAGGATTTGAAGACGGAAGTAAAGGCCGCCAGTTTAATATTTCTTCTAACAATTGACGTCGGCGTACTTGCAGTTCATAGCTTAGCAGTTCTGCGTGCTAACGTCCTCAAATTCTTCCCCAAAATATGGAAGATACGAAACACATACAAATCAAAGACTACAACTATACGCTACCCGATGATCGTATCGCCAAATATCCGGTTTCTCCGCGCGATCATTCCAAACTCTTGCTCTATCGTGACGGTCGGGTAAGTGAGGATTCGTTCTACAATCTTCCATCTTATCTCAAGCCGGGTGCATTGATGGTCTTCAATAATACGAAAGTAATCTTTGCACGCCTTCATTTTCAAAAGTCAACGGGCGCACTTATTGAGATCTTCTGTTTAGAACCGCATACGCCGGCCGATTATCAGCAATCGTTTGCCGCAACGCGCCGCGTCACGTGGACGTGTTTGGTCGGCAATATGAAGAAATGGAAAGAGGGACGCTTGGAGCGCACGGTTAAAGTAGGGGATAGGGAACTATGCCTTACGGCGGAGCACAAAGGAACTGCAGGAACGGGTTTCGAAATAGCTTTCGACTGGGGCGATGATGCGGTTAGCTTCTCTGAAGTGTTGGATGCCATCGGCGAATTGCCCATTCCGCCATACTTAAATCGCCAAACTGAGCAGAGCGATCTCAACAATTACCAGACGGTCTATTCGAAAATTGAAGGTTCCGTGGCTGCGCCGACGGCCGGACTCCATTTTACCGACGACGTACTTCGGCGTTTGGACGAGGTCGGCATTGTGCGAGAGGAAGTTACGCTTCATGTCGGAGCGGGAACGTTCAAACCCGTGAAGAGCGAGGAGATAGAAGGCCACACGATGCACGCAGAATGGATTGCCGTGAGTCGGCAAAATATTGAGCACCTCTTGGCCCACGACTGCTCGTGTATAGCTGTCGGTACGACCAGTGTGCGCACGCTCGAGAGTCTTTATTATATAGGCGTCTTGATCCATCGTAATCCACAAGTAGCGCCCGAAGACTTGCACGTACCTCAATGGTTGCCTTACGAATATGAGACTTCAACGGAAGAGAAGCTGACATCGGAGGCTGCTTTACACGAAATTTTGGCTTATTTAGACCGAAATAATATGAGCGTACTGCATACGGCCACGCAGATCATCATAGCGCCGGGATATACGTATAAGATTGTGAAGACGATGGTCACAAATTTTCATCAGCCGCAAAGCACGCTCTTGCTGCTGGTTTCGGCTTTCGTCGGCGGCAATTGGCGCGCCATTTATGATTACGCACTTGCGCACGATTTTCGCTTTTTGAGTTATGGCGATAGTTCGCTGCTCAATTATTAAATCCGCACTTTCGCAAAGGGGGTAGTTCGCTCAACCACGCGCAGGGCTTGTTCCTACCGTCTACGCTCGTGAGCGTACACCTTTGCGCTCGTGATGATAAAAACGTACGCTCGTGAGAAAAAGAGCTTTTTCTCACGAGCGTAAACGTTTTCAGTGGGTTTTCATTGCCTGTATGGGCGTAGCAGCGCGCTTCAGACGCGAAACTTACTAACAGGCTTTTCTATACAAAGCGGCGCGGAAGTGGGTTAAAACTCTTCCGCGCCGCTTCGTTATCGTTCGTTTTCGCTAAAGGATAAATAGAATATCAAGAAGTGTCAAAAGATTGCCCAACACAAGGATAGCCGTGCCGCGTTTTTGAAAGCCTCGGCGATAGTCGTTGAGACCTATAAAAAAGGCTACGATAGGCAGAATCCATAGTAGGTTGACTAAGAGATAGATGAGAAGTCCTATGAAAGCTCCCCAGCTGCTCGGCGCTTTGAACAGTCCGCCAAAGAGAAAGAACACGCTCAGGAAAACCGGAATGATATTCAGAAAAGCTAAGGCCAAAAGCCATTTAGGATAATCTTTCATCGGCTCAATGTCTTATATGTTGCTGTTGAAAATCTGTGCGCCGCATCGCCATTACAGAGGTTAGATGCTTATTGCTCATCGTGTTCGCCTGCGCGCAAGTCAGCCGCCTTTTTTTCATCTTTCTCAGCTGCTTCCAGCGCATTATTCTTGCGGAATAGTGCTGCTCGGCGGTCGTAGAGATTTGGGTTGGCGGGCTGCAAGGCGATGGCGTCGTCGCAATGTGTAATTGCCTTGGCTAAGTCTTCGCGCTGTTCGGCCAGTCGACTTAACAAAGCGTGGGCTTCTATGTTGAACGGATTCAGTTCACTTACTTTTTGGCACGCCGACTCAGCTTCAGTGCATCGCCCTGCTGCTGCAAGTGTCTCGGCTTGGAGTAGTGCATAATCCTCATGATCCGGCGTCTCCTTTAATAATCGTTCTGCATCGGCCAAAGCTTCATCATAGCGCCCCAAAGCTGAAAGCACTTGCACACGCAGTTGGATAGCTTGCGCATAATCGGCACGCTCGCTGATCGCATCGTCGAGAAAGTTGAGCGCTTCCTCGTGCTTGTCTAATGCGTATGCGGCCTTAGCCGACAAATAAAGGAGTCGCGGCTCTTTCGCCTCACTTTCCGCGAGCGCGGTGCAGATTTGCTGCATCGATTCGTAGTCTTCCGTCTCTCCATACGTGTTGGCCAGCAACAAGCCTATTTCTAAGTTGCCTGCTTCTTCAGCGTGAAGTTCTTGCAAGAGGGGCAGCGCAGCGGCATAGTTTTGCTGCATCAACTGCACTTCAGCCAAAAAGCCCACGACGCGAAGTTCGCGCTTAATCTCCAGCGCCTCCGTGAAGCATTTTTCAGCAAAGTCGGCCATCCCCATTTGCTTTGCACGTAAACCATCGTCACAAAGAATGTTGAAACGGCGCTCAGCGTCCTTGGCGGCCTTTTCTTCTGTCGGTTCTTCGGACGCACCGAATAGTTTTTTGAAGAAACTCATAAGTGTAATCTTATTTTCGTCCGCGTGTGAAGATGATCATAATCACAGCGGGGATAATTAGCGACAAACCAATAAGGATGCTTGTCGTCAAAGGCTCGTTGAAGAAAATCAAGCCTAAGGTAACAGCCGTCAGCGGCTCGAGTGCGCCTAAAACAGAGGTCATTGTAGAACCAATATTCTTAACGGCAACAATCAAGCATAGATTGGTTACAACCGTACTTACGAGGCCCATAATCGAAAGCGAAACCAGCTGTGTCTGGGTCGTGATCATCTCGAATTTGTTCTCTAAGAGCGCGTAGCCCATAAAGATCATAGCGCCGAGCAGCATAATATAGAACGTCATCTTCAAAGCGTCCATATCTCTAACTCGCGAGCGGTTGACGCGAATCAAATAGAGCGCATAGCAAAGGGCGGAAATCAACTCGATAATAACGCCGCGCCAATCGACTGTTCCGTCTGATTGCCACGAAAGTACGCCCACGCCGACAACAGCCAGCGTCACGGCGATGATGGTCGAGAGCTTGCGCGCCTCATTGTAAAACATCATCATCAAGATCGTGGTGAAAGCCGGATACATAAAGTGAAGCGTCGTGGCTACACCAGTAGACATATACTGATAACCGCCAAAGAGGAAGAGTGCAGAGCCATCGGAAAGGAACGCAAGGTAGAGTAGCGTGACGAGTTCGCCGCGTGTGATGCGAAAACTCTTTCTCTTAATGACCATTACGAGGCCTATTATGACGGCAGCACTCATAAATCGATAGAAGAGAATCGAGAGGTTGGGCATGAAATCTTCAGGTTTTGCCGCTGCATTTGACTCGCTCATCGGAAGAACGAGCGTCGGCAAAAGTCCATAACAAATTGCGGCGATTAAAGCGCAAATTGTACCTTGCAAGGCCGCACTCGGTCCGCCGCCTAAAGTTTTGTGCTCATGTCCGGAAATCCGACGAAAGAAGTGGAAGATGGGGTTACTCATAAGTTTAACTCTACAAATATTTGCGCTGCAGCCGATGTCATCTCTTGAAAGTACTTAGGCGGCACACAGCACTCAAGTTGGGTTTATTAAAAGCGTCAACGGCTTTTACCGCCATTGCCTTTTGATGTGTGTTTCATTCGTCCTCCCGCCGTCATCGGTTGAAGGGACGTGCAAATGTAAGCATTTATTCTTTCTTACCTCTTTTCTAAGCGACAGAAAGCGGGATAAAATGAGATAGTGCCACGATTATTTGCTCTGTCTGAATATCCTTGATCGCGTGAATGACCCGCTCAAGAATTAGTACGTTCCTTTTCCTAAAAAGGTTCGTACCTTTTGGGCAAAACGTCCGTACTTTTTACGAAAAAGGAGCGCACCTTTTGCTGAAAAGGTACGCTCCTTTCTTGGGAATACTGTAGTTGCTGTATTTATATTTTGCTTATGAGGCGTGCGAAAGTAAAAAGTCATTATGAAATGACATTCGCATAAATCCTACGTTGACTATTTATTATATAAAAGTCCCCAATGGTAGAAATACCATTGGGGACTATATCATTCATATATACTTTTACTTTCTTCCTCAAAACAAATCTATATTGATTTACAGCGAATTGCAATCGCATGGTACAAATATGATTACTGAAATCGATTGCAAACAATCGGTTATATTGTCTTTATTGCTCTGCTTTTTCAAGTTTTATTCGAGCTGTGAGTTCTTCTTGATATGTGGTCATAAACTTGTTTAAGTCCATAAAAACATACCCAACCAAACGATAGAACAGATTCTTGTATTCTATCTTTTCTGTTGCAGTGAATAGAGTTTTACCACCTTCCATCGGTTTGAATGTTGCCTGCCATTCTCCTGTGAACATTTTACTATCCATCTCAAAACTGTAGAAAGAATGCGGTCTCTTCTCAAGTGTCTTGAATCGGATAGTTACGCCATTGGCAGTCTCTTCCCATTCTTCAATATCCCCTTGGGTACGGATGATATCCAAATCATCCAAAGAACTTCTGTAATGCCATTCTTGATTGTTGGTCACGATAGCAAAAACGACATCAACAGGGGCATTCAAAATGCACTGTTTTGTCTCTGTTCTAGTTCTCGGCAGAAGTGTTCCTATGAGCACGACAACCAATACAAGCAACAAAAGACCGCTCAATATTATGTACAACACATTCTTCACGTTCTATTTGGTTATTATCCACTTACCTGACTTTGTAGAACCTTCGTGCTTGATGACTCCCAATTTGGTCATATTCTTAATATGATATTTAATGCCATCAAGAGTAATGCCGATAGATTGAGCCAACTCCTTTTGAGTGATCTCAGGCTTTGCCTGAATAGCTGCTAAAATCCTTTCTTGGGTAGTTTCTTGGGTAGTTTCTTGGGTAGTCTCTTGGATGTTTCTTGGATGTTTCTTGGATGTTTCTCCCCCAAAGCCTTCTTCAAAATACTTTTGAGAGACGTTCTCAACTACTCGAAAAGCTGTAATCAATGAAAAATCAAAAGAGGCTTGTCCGTTACCGTTTTCTTCCAACTCCTTCTGAACTCTATAGACTCCACGGCTGAATCGGTTTACATAGCCCAAGACTTTCATTGCTTCGGCAATAAAGGGATTCCGATAATCGCTCACATTTGGGAAGTTATCGGGACTGACCTTGCCATACAATCCACCAGGGTTTTGAATCTCAATACGGTCGTCGTACTCATAAAACTGAATAGGAGCGTTACCCTCGTAATCCCTGTGCATAATGGCATTCATCAACAACTCTCGAGTAGCCCAGTATGGGTACTTGGAAACCGTTTCTTCCCGAAGGACACTTACGGGAATGGGACGCTTTTGTGAGATACTTGTCTCGACAAAAGCATCATTGTAGGGTTCTCCCATTTACTTTCTTACTAGGATCTATAACTCCATCAGTATTTGCGGTTCCAATATGTTGCCCATTTCTGTCAAACACCTCATAATGGTTCTTATGCAAATTATCTAAATACCAATAATAACCTGTATCAATTTCCCTATAAACATTTTGCCCTTGAAAAATTCTTCCGTCTTTTTGAAAGCGAGTGCCATCTTTTAGAGAGAACGAATATATAATCCCTCTCTGATGTAAAACATTTACGTAATGTCCCGCATTGACAAGGTTGTCAATACCAATTTGTTCATTACTATTCTTTAAAATAGAGAGTGTTTCTTCGTGAAATAGTTTACTATCTCTAAATGAGACTATTACCCTATCTCGCTCACAGGCCTCTGCAACTGAATGGTTACAGATATCGTTTCCTTCATACGTGTAACTATAATTTTCCGAGTGCTTGCGAGTACCTTCCCAATAAGGTTCAGCAAATAAAGGCGAGAAGAATTGTCGTTTGATTTTTCTTAAGCCTGGGTATTGTCTTGACAAATTTCCAACAAGGATATCATGTATAGTATCTGTTCTTGTAACTTTTGATGAATAAAATTGTTGGTTCTTGTAAATAGTAGCTTTGAAAAGCTCTTGTATTTCATCAAGAACCCCTATTAGAGTTGGTAGTATTTCTTCTACAAATATTTCTCTAGAGTCGTATTGGCCTGATAACGAAAGTTCATTCAGAAGTATGTCCATAGTTATTCTTTGTTACAAGCCAAGTAAAGCATCCAAGTCATCGTCAAACTGGTCGAAAAAACCTTTTCTAGGATTTAAGATTCTACCGTTTTCAGAGAAATCAATTTCAGTATGTATTGATATATTGGCATCGTCTAGCTCTAGAAAATGCACTTTTACATTTTCTCTTCCTATTTTATTTTGAGCTACCGCCTTAAGTATTCCATTAAACAAATGATCACTATGTGTTTCTACTACAACTTGAACACCACTTTGGGCAACTAACGCAATTAATTCTGCAAGCTTTGATTGTCCTCTTGGATGAAGGTGTGCTTCAGGATTTTCTATCAAAAGAAGAGCACCAGGCTTTGCAGAAAGTAATGCTACGACGATAGATAAGGAGTAAGATATACCGTAACCTACATTTTTTGATTGTAAGTTTTCCAAGGGTCGGCTATCTTCTCTTTCGCTCCGATAACCATATGCAATACTTATCTTATCTTCTTTCTGAATAGGGCGTATTGTGATACGCGGACTTATTTCTCGTTCCCAAGCAATCGTTTGATCTAAAAGTTTCCTACTGGTGGTTGATGGATGTAATAAGAGGTCTGATGTAATATCAAAGTCTCTGTTTTCTCCATAAAAGGAAAGAAAGTGTCCTACTAATTCTCCTTGACCATATTCCAAAGAAATTTGCCTCTCTGTTTCGACTGCGTATGTATCAATTGGGTATTGATTTAAGTTAGCCCATCGAGAGGAACTTAGATATTGGAAATCATTTGTAAATAAGGGAAGCCCTCGCCTGTTATCTGACAATATTATTGATTCATCAGCAGGTATAAAGGTGTCCTCATACTTGCTTTTAGTATTAAATGAGAATGTAAAAGTTTCATCCGTTTCTATTGTGAAAGAAATTATTTCACTTTCGCTGGCTCTATACAATGCATCTTTTACTTTTCCTATATCACATAGAGGTGCATTGAGATCTAATCCTTTCTCTAGTCTGTTTTTTTTAAAGCTTTGACGTAGTAGCAATAGAGCCTGAAGAATAGTTGATTTCCCAGAACTATTGATTCCTGTAAGCAGGGTTAAAGGAGCAAACGGAAGATCCGTATTGTGATGAGCCTTAAAGTCGGATATCTTCAATCTTGTTATCATCGCTAATTTTAATTTTTATACCTTCAATACTTTTATTTAAAATCTGCTGAAACCATGAAAAGCGAATATTAACGCTATCTTTTGTCCCTGTTCCTCCTGATAGAGAGTTACTATATCTATCATTTGCCATCAAAGTCATAAGGTTCTCTTTAAAGAGAACCTTATGATTTAACAACTCTCTTTCATTTTGATCTGACAGTTTTGCGAATAGGACTGTAATTACTTCAAAATAAGCCTTATTTATAGGACGTCGTCTTTCATTTAAATCAGTTCTCTTTCTAAAAGCATCTTCCTCGAATATTTCATAAGATAGATTCAGAGCCTTCTTAAACTTGTTCTCTATATCTTTTGCATCTTCTTTTTCAAGCAAATCCATGCTACGATTAATAAAGTCATCAAGACCGGGTTGATATTTGGAATAATCAATTAAGTAAAATGCAACAAACCGGCTTACAAAATCTCGGTCTTGCATCCTACTTGTTGATATTTTCCCTCCCGTCGCCCGAATAAACTCTGGTAGTTTTGCCATACTTTTTATGGTATCAGCAGCATATCCTTGATATACGGCATTACGTATTTCTTGTGGAGTGAGCTCTAAGCCTCCAGTATTGAGGCGTTTAAACAAAATAAAACGAATGCTTCTAGGGGCTTTTTTTATCAGATTCACTGTAATTGGACGAGTAATGATACCACGCTGTAGCTCTCTGTCTAAATCATCAAATCCCAACCCCTCTAAATACTGTTTGCCATCTTTTTCTGCTAAAAACTCTAAGCCTTTTAATCTAAGCGTTTTTTTTACACAAAAGTTTTCTATGGAGCAACATCGTTGAAGTCCATCAATAATATCCCACTCCTTGTTCGCTGTATCAAAATAAAAGGCAGGTAGTGGCAATCCTAATAAAATAGATTCAATCAACCTGCTTTGTTTTTCTTCAGTCCACAAATTACCTTCTCTTTGAAAGTCGGTGTTCATATTAATTTCTCCATGCTCCATTCTATCAATCAAATATCCAATTGTATATGGAGGAGTTTCAATCTCAATATCATTAGGATTAAATGGATAGGTAATCCTCTTATCCTGCTCTGATGAGGTATCCTCTATTTCTATTTCTTCATTTTGTATAGTATCGGTTACTTCTGTACTCATGATTTCTCGTTATTTATACTTAAAAAATAGATCTATCGTTTTGCTTTCCAATTAAAATCTTCACGTCCACTCCCAGTATCTCTGCAATCTGGAAGAGGGTTTCGAGGCTTGGTTGACGGCGGTTGCAGACATAGGCATTGACAATGCTGAAGCTTTTGCCGAGTTTTTCGGCAAGCCATGTTTGCTTAATTCCCTTCTCCTCAAGCACTTCTTTTATTCGATTCATGGGTTTATCCATCGCGTTCAATGTTCTTTTGGTAGCGCAAAGATATGAAATGAAATAGTATAGAAAAAGGGAATGAGAAAATAAATTCTCATTCCCTTAAATCTTTTCAACTAGTACAAGAAAGAAGCTTTATTTCCGTTGTTTTATGGACTCTACCTGTTTCTGAAGTTTATTTGCTTGCGATGTGTTCAGGCGGGCTCGTTCTGTTTTTTCCGCTTGCTCTTTAACTAATCGTTCGTAAGTTTCCACTTGTTCTCGGATAAGTGCAATTTGCTCTTCGTCTCTCTCATAGGTGAAGAGCGTTTCCAAACCCATCAGCTTTTCCTGATTGGCTTCTCCATACATTTTGATGTGGCGATACTTCAAGTCATTATCTGATAGTTGACTGTTTTGTCGCATCTGCCAGTGTCGCATCTGCCAGAAGTTTCCAAGCAGTGAAAACAAAATAGCAAGCCCCATACAGCAAAGAGTGATAACCGTTTTACTATTCTTAAAGTCAAGACTAAGAATATGTTCTTTACGGATGACAGTACGACTCTCTTTGCCCATCTCATCAATTTTTGCCTCAATGGCTTGTAAAGTCTCTTTTTTCTCTGCATCCCATCCATCCAGCTTCTCAAAGGCTACTTCCAGTCCTGCCACTACACTCTTGGGAAGTATTTCTTCCAAGACCCTGATTTGTTCGGGAGAAAATACCTCTTGCTTTGAAAGTGTATTCATCTTCCCAAAAAGCTCTTCAATTTTACTCAAATCGATTGTTTGTGGTTCAGATCTTCCTTTTAAGGAGGTAGTCATTTCAGTAAGAATTTGCTTCAATTCCTCAAATAGGCCATATACGGCCGAGGTATCCATTCTATCTGTATTCATATACTTTTTCTTTTGTGATTAAACATTAGTGCAGTACCCTGCGTATTCTGATTTTACTTTTAGTTGCCAACTTTCGGGCTTTCAGAGCCTGAATGTATTCGGCAAGCGTTGCATCGTAATGAGGACTATTAAAAAGCGAGAAAATGCTTAGTTGCCCGGTAAGAGAATCAAGAGCATCCATCACACCTCCTGTTTCTGATGTTTTGAACTCCTGTTTTTCTGCCACTTGCATTGCTTGATAGGCATTATCTTTAATCTGCCTGTCAATCTTTGAGAAGCTACATTCTCTATCTACATGGGAGCCTGAAATCCGATTACCGTTTTTCTCAAAAATGATGCCTTGAATCTTATCTGTATTGCCATTCATCTTGAATTCCAAGCCTATACCTGATTGCTTTAGGGTTGCCTGCAACTGTCCCCACGTCAAACTTTGAGGAATAGCTTTTTTGAGAGCGTCGTAAATCTCATATTTGGTTTTGTCGTTCCCTTTCAGCCGTTCACGCTTGACATTCTCTTTTCCAGAAACAATATATAATCCGTATTTCTTGGTCAGGTCCATGCACACTACAAAAACACTATGATTGCTACGGTTTTCTATTTACTAGGACAAAGAGAAGTGATAAAAGTTTATCCAACCCATAGTTTTTAGCGTAGATGTTGTAAGTTTACCAATAATTACAATTAAGGAATGAAAGAGTTGAAGTCTACTGAGATGTAAACCTTATTCAGAAAATAATAAGTAGCAAATAAACGAAGTTTATATGAACGAATTTGATCAACTTGAGATTGAGTATAAGAATCATAAAGTTTTTGAAGAACTCTCTGATTTTTCGGAGTTTTATCGATCTTTATCCTACAGTATAATGAAATTTTGGAGTCCGGGGACTAAAGCTTTTCTGAATCTAGATACTTACGTATTTAGCTCAATAGGTAGCACTCTTGACTCTATAAAGATGGTGTTGGGCAATGGGTGTATCAATGATGGATACTCTTTGCTCAGGAAATACTATGATGCAACCATAATTAATGTTTACACAAATGTTTATTTAAGTGATCATTTTAGCATCAACAACTTCATTGTTGAACGTATTGATAATTGGAGAAAAGGCACAGAGAAATTGCCCTCCTTTCGAATAATGTCTCAATATATCAAGGACTCAGACGAGCTAAAGCCTATAACGGAATTGCTCTCAAAAGACAGATTTTACAAAGAAATTAGGGAACGCTGTAATGATCATACTCATTACAATTACTACAACAATATTCTTCTGAATGATAAAACGTTATATCTTCCCAATCGTGTTAAAGCATTAGATATTTTCTTGAATGATTTAACAGCAGTTTTTGTTCAACACTTTGCCTATATTTTTTATCTTAACAACCACTATATGGTGGCATCTGACTATACAGATAGTCTGGATTTAGGATTGAAGCCCGACGAAGAGTCGCAGTATTGGGTAACTCCATTTATTCAAGTCGCATTTGATAGGTGGATTAAAACTAACAGATCAGACATCGCTGAAGAGATAAAATCTAGAACGAATATGCATTTAGAATAATGTAACGTGAGTTCGACGAATTATAAGTGTCTATAGATTTGGTGATTAGCGAAATTTGTCGTAATCTTAAGGTGTTGATATATATAGAATTACAAACAAAAATCGCTATGATCACCGAGGATAAAGTTACTGAAATATTTTGTATGGCAGACGACTTCTGCAAGTTTTTTGATGCAATGACGGCAAAATATACGCTAAAACCTACCGGAAAAAGAAAATATCATCGAAGTTCCACGATGTCAAAGGCCGAAGTCATGCTGATAATGATTCTTTTCCACGACTCCGGTTATCGCTGCTTTAAACATTTCTATCTTGAAAAAGTATACGCGAGTTCGGGATAAGAAAATTGCTTAAAAAGTTGGTAATCTCGCTATTATTTTGTAAATTTATAGTTGAAAATCAGTAACTTATAAAACAGATATAGCGATGATTACCAAGGACAAAGTTACAGAAACATTCTGTATTATCGATGAGTTCGACAAGAATTTGGATGGTGAGCTGAAGAGAAACCTGCGTTTACCTAACCAGGATGGTAATGGAAAACGTTACAGAAATCGTAAAGGAAAGCTTTCCGAAAGCGAAATTATGACGATTCTCATATGCTATCATTTCGGTACCTATCGCAATTTTAAGGAGTATTATCAGAATTGTATCCGCGGCTGCTTCTACAAAGAGTTCCCCCAAGCGGTATCCTATAATCGCTTTGTAGAGCTCATGCCTCGTGTATTCTGCAAAATGATGCTCTTTATGAAGCTCTATGCTTTCGGCAAGTGTACGGGGATAACGTTCGTTGATAGCACAATGATACCCGTATGCCACAACGTAAGAAGGTATTTCAATAAGGTCTTTTCGGGGCTCGCCAAGAACGGAAAAGGGACGATGGGCTGGTGTCATGGCTTTAAACTTCATCTGCTTGGCAATGATTCAGGCGAAGTAATTACATTCTGTCTTACCGGAGCCAACGTGGATGACAGGGATAGCAGGGTGTGGAATGTATTTACAAAGGTGCTCTATGGAAAGGTCTTTGCTGACAGAGGATATATTAAGCAAGAACTCTTCGAAAGTCTATTCAGTCAAGGTATCCAACTCGTTCATGGCCTAAAGGCTAAAATGAAGAACAAGCTGATGCCCATGTGGGATAAGATAATGTTAAGAAAACGCTATATCATCGAGTGCATCAATGAACTCTTGAAGAATAAAGCTAACCTCGTACACTCGCGACATCGCTCGATACACAACTTCATTATGAACCTATGTTCTGCCCTAACAGCCTATTGCTTTTTTGACAATAAACCTGAGGCTCTGCCTGTTTATGTTGAAAAATCAAGGCAGTTAGAACTGTTTACATACTGACCTTATCCCGAACTCGAGTAAGTATGTAAGCATCTTCGCCATCTGTTTCCCAATGTTGTTTCTTATAACCGTTTAGTAGAAT
>ERZ773018.149-NODE-149-length-48001-cov-10.214366_pt1 | contig 48001 bp, 39 predicted proteins | sample MGYA00580840_ERZ773018 | MGnify/ENA primary metagenome ERZ773018 (study PRJEB29015, sample SAMEA2738125) | human oral metagenome | biome: human oral; feature: human-associated habitat; material: saliva | place: China | collected 2256 ... | reverse complement strand
GAGCCATCGGTACGTTCACACACCAGTGTGCCCTCTGACCCGTCCGGATTCGCCGACCCTCGGGGGCGTAGCTGTGCTGCGTAGCCGTCGCAAGGAAGCCTGATCGGTAATCGATTAGCGTTACAAACGCTAACGCCGCAACCGGCTAATCACTAGATAGCTGGCTAATGACTAGATAACCGGCTGATCATTAGATAACTGGTTGATCATTAGTTTGGGCCTCAGCGCAAAAGCGCTGAGGCCCAAACTTGGCTATGCCGTTGCTTGCGCATATAGCTTGAACAGATGCGCAACTATCTTTTCCTCGTCCCCGTCAAAGTTAACGCCATAGGCAGCTTCTACTGCGGCATCAAGCGCCCTGTGTGCTGCCAGTAGATCGGCTGGCATTTTATCTGGGTCGTAGAGGTTAGCTAGTGACTTATCAGGATAGTTGTCACGGGTATCGAGGATAGCTTGAGCACAAGCCTCGATAGCCTCTCGTTGCTTGGACGTTGGGTTGGGCCAAACAAAGTTGTTGTAAACAACTCCACCCGAATAGCGATAGTCACTCTTGAGCCTGCCAGCAACGGTACGCATCCAGGCATTGTGGAACTGACTCTGCAGCACACCATAGTGATAAATGTTTGCGTTTGGAATCAACCGAACAAGATTACTGCAAAACGTCTCGGGCCCAATAAAACCCATTGGTATGTATCGTCGCTTCTCAGAAGAAACCTCAGGTATGAGAATTGACGTTCCTTCTGGCATATTTTCCACATGGAATCTGGTTGGTGTATCAGCAATTTTGCGAGTAGGCGCACTCTTTGACGCCAACCGCAATTGTCTAACGTTCTCAACACGTTCACGGCAAAATGGCAAGTCTGCTAGTTCTTCTTCAGATTTATCTCCTAGCCACAAAACGTAGCGCGGACAATTGTTCAAGAACTCATTAGAGCCGAGCCACTTGTGAAAATACGCAGCAGCCTTAGGTTCAACAGCCAAGAATGCTTTCTTCTCATCATCTTTGAACAGATAGTTACCGCCGTCAATCGGTTTATTGCCAATGCCGATCGATGGTACGTCACACAACGGCTTACTTCGGTTCCACACGAATACATCAGGCGCAGCTGCAAGGTAAGCATTGATATTGGCGGGGTTTGAAACTTCCTCAGGGGCATCAGGATTAGCGTGGTGGAACAGTGTCTTTTTACCGCTCAACTTAGAAAATCCCACAATCACTACGTACACGTGAGCTTGTTCTGTAGCCTCGTTACGCCAACGGAAAGTGTCATGCGCGAAATCGATTCGCACTCCAAGGTCATAAATAGGTTTCCACACGTTTGCCACCTGCTCGCCTTGACAGATGGAGTTAGTTGAGACAAACGCTGCTCGAATAGGATAGTTACCCATATACTCTGCGGCTTTAATGTACCAGCCAGCTACATAGTCAATGTTGCCGCTGTTTTTAGAGCCATGAAATACGTCTTGAATCTCAGCTTTCTGCTGCTTGGACTGCATCCGTGCACCGTAGAATGGCGGGTTACCTAGGATGAATGAACACTGGTTAGCTGGCACTACCTCGTTCCAGTCCATACGCAAGGCATTGCCATGCACAATATGGGCAGCCTCATGAAGTGGGAAATCATCATCCCCCATAGACAGCAACATCGAGGTCTCGCCATTGGCCTTAAGACGGCTAATCCAAAGTGCAGTCTCAGCTACAGTGACCGCGAAGTCATTAATCTCGATGCCGTAAAACTGGCTCAGGCGAACACGTTGCCCCATGGCCTCGCTTTCAAAGCTGAAGCCAGTCTGGCCAGCCTGTAATTCGCCAAGAAGTACATCTTCTAGTTTACGTAGGCAAATGTAGGTCTCCGTCAGGAAATTACCTGAGCCGCAGGCAGGGTCAAAGAATTTCAGGGTGCACATTTGCTGGTGAAGACGTGCATAGCGGTTCTTTTTCTGTCTGGGCGTCAAATCCTCACTATCGCGGATATCGATGAACTTAGCCTTGAGGTCATCGAGGAAAAGCGGGTCTATAACCTTATGGATATTCTCAGGTGAGGTGTAATGCATACCACCCGAACGGCGCGTCTCAGGGTTCAAAGTGCTCTCAAAGATACCGCCAAAGATGGTCGGTGAAATCTGTGACCAGTCCACCGGGGCTGAAACATCTTCAAGCAGGAAGCGCTTCATCTCGGCGTCGAAGTTAGGAACCTCGCTCTGTTCTCTAAACAGTCCACCGTTAACGTAAGGAAAAGGCTTGAGTGTCGTGTCATAGGGGTCACGCTGTGAATACGGAGTATCAAGTGCTTTGAATAGTCGTTTAAGACTTATGCGGATATTCTCAGGTGAAACATCCTTTAGATAATGCAAGAACGCATCTTTGGGGAACAAATCCGCATCTTCACAGAAAAGGCAAAACACCAAGCGTACACAAAGCACATTGAGGGCATGCATCGACTCAGCTGAATCTGGCTCTATGTAGCCCTGCCTCATACGGTCATAAAGTTTGCCGATAAGCTCACCTGCATGAATGGAGACTTCTTTCTCCTTTTCAAGGCGGCTATTCGCAGGATCTGTGATGAAAGACAGATACTCGGGGTGGTCTACAAGTTCGGCCAGCATAAACTCGAAAGGATGGTCGATAAGCTGGCTTTTAGCCCAAGCATCACGGTCATATACGCGGAACGTCTCAAAGTTGCAGGTAACCACAAAGCGTGGCTGTTCTAGGCGTGGAAGTTCCTCAACATAATCGAGAGCTTGCATAAGCGGCGTTTTCATCTTGCCTTGGCGAGACTCAGGCTTATCAAGGTCAACATTGAGAGCCTTTTGCTCAACTATGGTCGAGGCATCACGCAACCAGGCATCAATGTAACCACCGCTTGTCAGGTGGTGTTCATAAAGAATACTTTCAGGGTCATTCCAATGCTTATACCCCAGGGCGTAAAGCAAGTCTTTCCAGAAAGAAACAGCCTCGCCTTTCTCGTATCCTCGCCCAGTCCAGCGCTCAACGAAGTCACGTATCTTCCTGTTGTCTGCCATAGTCAAAGGACCTCCCCGTTGGTGTACTCCTAAGTATCCCCCAGGGTCACGAATACATAAAAACCGATCGGGTTAAAACGCCGCTGGAAACAAAAAAGCTCCCATGTTTTACATGAGAGCAATTTATTGATGCAGTTTTAAACACTGCATTGGTGGACCCGGCGGGACTCGAACCCACGACCCTCTGGGTGTAAACCAGATACTCTAACCAACTGAGCTACAGGTCCTTGCGGGTATAAAGTTACCCTACCCGCTAGGGAGATTACAAATTATTTGCGACGTGAAGAAATTCGCACTCCGCTCCAGGCGTCACTTACTTGCCGTGCGCTGGTAGCGTGCATACCCGCATTGCCTGCCGCCTCTTCCACCACGATCGGTGAAACTGCGCCAGCACTGCGAGCCTTGGGGGTGAACACCCAAATTAGCCCTTCCCCATCCAAGTTAGCGGCGACGTCGACCAAAAGATCGGTGAGCTCATCTACGCCCCCGTCTTCCTCGCGCCACCAAGCGATAGCGCCGTCGACAACATCTGCATAATCTTCGTCTACTAGCTGGCTGCCCAGCGCTTCCTCAAGCTGAGCCCTTAACGCCATGTCGGCGTCGTCGTCGAAGTAATATTCCTGAATGATTTGCCCGGCCTCAAAGCCCAGGCGGGTAGCGGCTGAAGTTGTGCCGTCGTGGTTAAGCGACATGGAATAAGCACACCCCAAAATCGCTGGCTTTGCAAGCTGTAGGCGCGTTTTACCTGCATCTATTCAAATGTTTCTGACATATAAGCGAGCTCAGCCACACTTAGTATTGCCCGCATCTCCATTAACTTCCCCATCAGGAGCGTTAAAACATCCCCACCCAGCACACATGCAGTACTTCACACCACTATCTGGGACTTAATGCCCGATTTATTCGCTTTATCTAGGTCAAAAGTCGTAAATTAGTTAGGTACAGCGGGCTTAGCCCCACGGACTGACGCTCCGGCGCGCGCAGTCGACCACAACGACGCGAAGGGAATAACCGTGGCCCCAACGAATGAATCCACGCCGCTTATCGATGGCCTGTTAGCCAAGGTCACCGATAATGATCCACAGGAAACAGCTGAATGGAAGCAGTCTCTAGACGCGCTTATCGCCGAAAAGGGTCAAGCCCGAGCACGCTACATCCTGCTGTCTATGCTGGCTGAAGCACGTTTAAAGAACGTGACCGTCCCCGGCCAGCTAACCACCCCTTATGTCAACACCATTGCTGTTGACGAAGAACCCTACTTCCCCGGCGATGAAGCCGCTGAACGCCAGTACCGTCGCTGGATCCGTTGGAACGCCGCCGTTATGGTTACCCGCGCCCAGCGTCCGGGCATCGGCGTGGGTGGACACATCTCCTCCTACGCTTCTGTAGCCACCTTGTATGAAGTAGGTCTTAACCACTTCTTCCGTGGCAAGGACCACCCCGGCGGCGGTGACCACATCTTCTTCCAGGGCCACGCCTCCCCCGGACCTTACGCCCGCGCCTTCATTGAAGGCCGCCTAACCGAGGCTGACCTGGACGGTTTCCGTCAGGAATACTCCCACCCGGAGCAGGGACGCGGCCTGCCCTCCTACCCCCACCCGCGTCGCATGGAGGACTTCTGGGAGTTCCCCACCGTTTCTATGGGTCTAGGCCCCTCCCAGGCCATCTACCAGGCTTGGTTCGACAAGTACCTGCACATGCGTGGCATTAAAGACACCTCCCAGCAGCGCACTTGGGCTTTCCTGGGCGACGGCGAAATGGATGAGCCTGAAAGCCGTGGCATGTTGCAGCTAGCTGCTCAGCAGCAGCTGGACAACCTCGCCTTCGTAATCAACTGCAACCTGCAGCGTCTAGACGGCCCGGTGCGTGGTAACGGCAAGATCATTCAGGAGCTGGAGGCCTTCTTCCGTGGCGCCGGCTGGAACGTCATTAAGGTGATTTGGGGCCGTGGCTGGGACCGCCTGCTGGCAGCCGACAAAGACCACGCCCTGGTGCACCTGATGAACGAAACTCTCGACGGTGACTACCAGACTTTCAAGGCTAACGACGGCGCCTACGTACGTGAGCACTTCTTTGGTCGCGACCCGCGCACTGCCGCCCTCGTCAAGGACTGGACCGACGAGGAAATCTGGGCCCTGCAGCGCGGTGGTAACGACTACCGCAAGATGTACGCCGCATACAAGGCTGCCACTGAGCACACTGGCGCCCCCACCGTTATCTTGGCCCACACCGTTAAGGGCTACGCCCTGGGCGCCCACTTCGCGGCGCGTAACTCCACGCACCAGATGAAGAAGCTCAAGCTTGATGACCTCAAGGCCCTGCGCGACACCCTGCACATCCCGATCAGCGACGCCGAGCTAGAGGCTGACCCCACCCGTCCGCCTTACTACAAGCCCGCCGCAGACGACCCGGCCCTGCTCTACATGCTGGACCGCCGTCGTCGCCTAGGTGGCTTTATCCCTGAGCGTCGCCCTAGTAACAAGGAAATTGAGCTACCCGACCCCAAGATTTACGACATCCTCAAGGGCGGCTCAGGTAAGCAGGAAGTGGCCTCCACCATGGCCTTTGTGCGCCTGCTTAAGGAACTGATCAAGGATAAGCACATCGGTAAGCGCATTGTCCCGATCATTCCTGACGAGGCACGTACCTTCGGCCTGGACTCGATCTTCCCCTCAGCTAAGATCTTCAACACCCTGGGTCAAAACTACCTGCCGGTAGATGCAAACATGATGCTGTCTTACCGTGAAGCTCAGGCCGGTCAGATCATGCACACCGGTATTAACGAGGCTGGTTCTGCTAGCGCCTTCCAGGTGGCCGGCACCTCCTTCGCGGTCAACAACGAGCCGATGATCCCGGTTTACATCTTCTACTCGATGTTCGGTTTCCAGCGCACCGCCGACCAGTTCTGGGCTGCCGGTGACCAGCTCACCCGTGGTTTCATCATTGGCGCCACGGCTGGACGCACCACCCTGACCGGTGAGGGCACCCAGCACATGGATGGTCACTCGCCGCTGATCGCAGCCACCAACACCGCCGTGATCAGCTACGACCCGGCCTACGCCTACGAAATCCGCCACATTGTGCGTGACGCCCTAGAGCGTTGGTACGGCCCCGACAGCGGCCGCAACCGCGACATGATGTACTACCTGACGGTTTACAACGAGCCCATGGTCCAGCCCGCTGAGCCGGAAAACGTGGATGTTGAAGGCATTTTGGGTGGTATCTACAAGGTGGCTGACGCCCCCGCCGGCCAGGGCCCGCAGGTGAGCCTGCTGGCTTCAGGTGTGGGTGTGCCGTGGGTTTTGCAGGCCCGCGAGATGCTACTTGAACACTGGGGCGTGCGCGCCAGCGTTTACTCGGTTACCAGCTGGAACCAGCTGCGCCGCAACGCCCTTGAGGTGGATGAGCACAACTTCCTGCACCCCGAGCAGCCGGCCCAGGTGCCCTTCCTGAGCCAGAAGCTGGCTGGGGCCACCGGTCCGTTCATTGCCACCAGTGACTACGACCACCTGGTACCCGACCAGATCCGCCAGTGGATCCCCGGTGACTACCACGTTTTGGGTGCTGACGGCTTTGGTTTCTCCGACACTCGCGCTGCTGCCCGTCGTTTCTTCAAGATCGACGCCGCCAGTGTGGTCACTAAGGCCCTGGAGGCTTTGGCTAAGCAGGGTCAGGTTGACCGTTCCCTGGTAGCCCAGGCCATTGACCGCTACGACCTGCTCAACGTGCGCGCCGGCAACTCCGGTGCCCAGGGCGGCGACGCCTAAAACGCCACGCGGTAAATAATGTGGGGGGCCTGGCTACCAGCCGGGCCCCCACTGCTTAGCTAACGCCGCTTAGCTAGCTAACGCCGCAGTTTAACTGCAACTTAGCAGCTTAGCTGCGGCTACTCAGATACCAGGGTGTTCGGGTCACCGCCGGAGTAGTACTTCTTGGAGCGGTAGTGCGGGCGCAGCAGGTTCTCTACGCTCAGCAGCTCATCTAGGGTGGCCTCGTCTAGCAAGCCCATCTCTAGCACCACTTCGCGCACGTTGCGTCCAGAGCGAGCACATTCACGCCCAACCAGGTCACCGTTGTGGTGCCCAATGACAGGGTTGAGGTAGGTGACAATCCCAATGGAGCCCAGCACATGGTTACGGCACACATCCACATTGGCGCTAATGCCCACAACGCACTTTTCACGCAGCGCCTGCATGGCGTGGATAAGCAGGCTGGAAGACTCAAAGGTGGCCTGGCAAATTACCGGCTCCATCACGTTTAGCTGTAGCTGGCCAGCCTCTGCGGCCATAGTGACGGCCAGATCATTACCGATCACCTTGAAGCAAACCTGGTTAACTACCTCAGGGATTACCGGGTTTACCTTGGCAGGCATAATCGAAGAGCCAGCCTGGCGCTCAGGCAAAGAAATCTCGCCCAAACCAGCACGCGGGCCGGAAGAGAGCAGACGTAGGTCGTTACAGATCTTTGATAGCTTGACGGCCAGACGCTTAATAGCGGCGTGGATAGACACATAGGCGCCAGTGTCACTGGTGGCTTCCAGCAGGTTGGTGGCCCCTGAAACATCCAGGCCGGTGATTTCGTGCAGGTGGCGTACCACGCAGTCCTGGTAGCCATCAGGGGTGTTTAGGCCGGTACCAATGGCGGTGGCGCCCAGGTTTACCTCTAGCAGCAGGTTGGCGTTGTTACGCAGACGCGGAATTTCTTCACCTAGCAGCACTGCGAAGGCGTGGAATTCCTGGCCTAGGCTCATGGGCACCGCGTCTTGCAGCTGGGTGCGCCCCATCTTGAGGATGTCTTTGAACTCGTCACCTTTGGCGTTAAACGCGCCAATCAGCAGGGATAGCTCGGCTTCTAGCTGGTCAACCTTGTGGAATAGGCCTAGACGGAAACCGGTGGGGTAAGCGTCGTTGGTGGACTGGGATTTGTTGACGTGATCGTTGGGGTTAATGATGTCGTAGCGGCCCTTGGCGTAGCCCATGTGTTCTAGCGCCAGGTTGGCAATAACCTCATTGGTGTTCATATTGATGCTGGTGCCCGCACCACCCTGGAAGACGTCAATGGGGAACTGATCCATGCAGCGGCGGTTTTCTAGCACCTGGTCGCAAGCCCACACAATGGCGTCAGCGATCTGGGGGTCAATAACGCCCAGCTCTTTGTTGGCTAGCGCGCTGGCTTTCTTGACGGTAACCATGCCCCGCACGAAGGTGGGTAGGTCGGCTACTTTTTCCTTAGAGATTTGGAAGTTTTCTTGAGCCCTGAGGGTGTGGATACCCCAGTAAGCTTCAAGGGGCACCTGACGCTGGCCAAGGAGATCTTCCTCGATCCGGGTTGCCTGAGTCATTATCTAAGTTCAGCTCCTTAATAGTTGCTGCGCTAGCACCCTTTTGGGTCGCTAACACTTATGCCTGACGGCATTACAACACTAACGGTTTGCTAGGGCTTTTGCACCCAAACACCACCAGTAACACTGACAATCTGTCAGTATTGTTGAGACATAGATGACATGGGCCCTAACATAAGCTTATGGAACCTTTGAGCCCGGATGCGATCAATACTCTGCGTGAGGCCAAGGAACGTCTAATTGAGCACTCTATAGACCGCATAAGCGCGGATCTTCCCTGGTTCCGTGAGTTGCCGCGCGCTGACCGCGAGCGCATTGAGACTGTGGCTCGTGCGGGTGTTTCTACTTTTATTGATTGGATTGCGGGTCAGGTTGATACCGGCGCACCGATGCGTATTTTCTCTGCCGCCCCCCAGACTTTTACCGGCGTTATTAGTTTGGATCAAACTATTGCCTTGGTACGCATTGTGGTGGATACGGTGCAGGCGGAGGCGCCTACGATTGTGCCGCCCCAGATGCGTGATGCGGTGCGATTGGCGGTGGCCCAATTTGGTTCTGACGTTGGTTTTGCTACTGCTGGGGTTTATGCTCGCGCTGCTGAGGTGCGTGGGGCTTGGGATGCGCGCCTAGAGTCGGTGGCGGTTGATGCTTTGCTTCACGACGACGCCAGTGTGGCTATGACGCGGGTGTCTGCTGCGGGGTGGCGCTGCCATGGACCTGCGGTGGCTATTAGCGCCCAAGCCACTTTGGACGCCGTCGCTGTAGCCCGCCTGCGCCATGAAGCCCATAACGCAGCCTATGACTGCCTGATCTCGGTGCACTCAGAAAATGTACTGATTTTGCTGGGCTCTGAGGGTGACTGGCAGGACAAGCAGGTGCATGAGCGGCTTGGTAAAGCCGCCACTGAGCTGGCTAAGACGCTTGAGGGTGACGCGGTGATTGGCCCGATTGTGACTGATATTAGTGAGGGCTCGTATTCGCTGCGCTGTGCGATGGCGGGTTTGGAGGCCTTGCCGGCTTGGCCGGGGGCGCCGCGTCCGGTGCAGGCTAATGATTTGTTGCCTGAGCGCGTGTTTGCTGGTGATGAGTTGGCTAAGGCGCAACTGTTTGAGCAGATTTATAAGCCTTTGCACGCTTTGGGCTCCACTATTGAGGAAACTATTTACACCTATCTGCTCTCTGGGGCTAGTTTGGAGGGCACGGCGCGGGCTTTGTTTGTGCACACCAACACGGTGCGTTACCGCCTGGGGCGGGTGGCGTCGCAGCTGGGTTGGGATGCCACGGATCCGCGTGAGGCTTTTGTGTTACACACCGCAATTATTTTAGGCCGTTTGGCCCAAAGCGTTAAGGCTGACCAGTAGAATCTATATCGTTACTAGTCCTGCTTCAAAGGAGTCGATATGGCACATGAGCGTAGTGAGATCGTTAAGGCAATTGCCCAGATCATCAATGAGGAGACGGGGGTAGACACCGCGCGAGTAGTTGAGGGCGCCAGCTTTGCGGCGGATTTGGATATTGACTCTTTGGACCTGTTGAGCATTACCACCCGCATTGAGGAGCACTTCAACATCACTATCGCCGACACTCAGGCCACTGCTTTGCGTACTGTGGGCGAGGCGGTTGATTTGGTGGCTTCCCTAGAGTCCTGACCCAAAGTCCTGAAACTAGGTTTTAGCTAATGGAGCGCGTTGCAGTTACCGGCCTGGGCACCATTAACCCGCTTGGGGTTGATGTGGCCCAAACTTGGGCCGGGGCACGCGCGGGGCGCTGCGCGATTAGTGCCCTTGAGGCCCCTTGGGTGGATGAGTATGGCTTGACTGTGCGCGTGGCCGGGCAGTTGCCCACTCCCACTAGTGAGCTGCTATCTGCTCGCGAGGTGCGGCGCTTAGATCCGGCCACCCAGTGCGCTTTGATTGCTGCCCGTCAGGCTTGGGCGCAGGCTTTTGGCTCGACGGCGCAGCTAGATCCCGAGCGTTTGGCGGTTAGCTTCTCCCCCGGTATGGGCTGCGTGACTACGGTTATGGATGCTTGGGATACTTTGCGCACTAAGGGGCCGCGTAGGGTTGCCCCCACTACTGTGCCGGCGCTGATGCCTAATGCCCCTGCGGCCACATTAGCCATGGAGTTTACGGCTCGCGCGGGTGCCCACGCCCCGGTTTCAGCTTGCGCTTCGGGGGCCGAGGCTATCAGTTATGGGGCTGATTTGATTCGTTTAGGCAGGGCCGATGTGGTTGTCTGTGGCGGTTGCGACGACGCCCTACACCCGCTAACGGTGGCGGCTTTTGCAGCCATGCGGGCACTATCTACTAACCCTGACCCAGCTGGGGCTTGCAGGCCTTTTGCTAGCGACCGTGACGGTTTTGTGCTGGGTCAAGGCGCAGGCTCACTGGTGCTTGAGGCTGAGTCTTACGCCAAGGCGCGCGGGGCTAAGATTTTGGCTTATCTTGATGGCAGCGCAGTTACCTGCGATGCCTACGATGTGGCGCGTCCGATGGCTGATGGACACTGTCAAGAGCAGGCTTTACGCCAGGCTATTGCGCAGGCTGGCCTTAGCCCCGCGCAGGTGGGGCACGTTAACGCCCACGCTACTTCCACCCCGGCTGGGGATGGTATTGAGGCCGCCATGCTGGCGCGAGTTGTCCCCCAGGCAGCGGTTAGTGCCACTAAATCTATGACCGGTCATCTGCTGGGTGGGGCTGGTGGCCTTGAAGCCGTGCTGACGGTTTTGGCATTGGCTGAGCAGTGGGCTCCTCCCACGCTTATGCCAGGTGAGTTAGAAGCGCAAACTACCATCGACGTCGTCGGCCCCCAGGGGCGCCAGCTAAAGACCCAGGCGGCCGCCTCTACCTCCTTTGGCTTTGGTGGGCACAACGTGGCGCTCGTATTTACGGCCGCCTAAAGCGGCCCCGCTATTCACTGTCGCCTTTCACCGCCACCTAAAACACTAAAGGAAAACCGCGCCCAATGGACGCGGCGGGAAGGGAATAAGGGTATTTGGGGAGTTTAGGCGAACTTGTGCAGCCAGCGCACCGAAACGTCAGCGCCCGCATAACGGAAGGGCTCCAGCTCGTCGTCCCAAGCCTGCCCCAGGGCCAGGTCTAGTTGACGGCGCATCTGTTCGGGGTCACCAGCCTCCAGGGCGGCGCGAATACGGTTTTCGGGAACCACAATGTTTCCATGCACATCCATCTGCGCATGGAAAATACCCAGGTCAGGAGTGTGCGACCAGCGCGAACCATCGTGACCCAAGGTGGCTTCCTCAGTTATTTCATAACGCAGATTAGCCCAGCCACGCATTGCCGAAGCCAGCAGCGCCCCAGTACCAATGGGACCTACCCAAGAATACTCGGTACGCAGCACACCTGGGGTGGCTTTTTGAACCCCCCATTCCAAGTGCACTTCAGTTTTCAATACGTCTTCTAGCATCCACTGCACGTGCGGACACAAAGCCCTGGGTGCAGAGTGCACGAAAACTACACCGCGGGTGTAACCAACAGCCACGACGAAACACCTCCTGAATGGTTTTTAGCTCGTCTTCCCCTACGTCTAAAAACATCGTGTCGAGCCGAGAGTGTGTGGATCACCTAGCGGCGTTATACGCACGTTATGTATAACGCGAAGTTTATACCAATAGGGCGCCTGCGTCATCGTTAACTAGACAATGATTTAATTAATTGTATGTTTGCTTGGTTGCCTACGCGCCCGAAGTTGCCCACCCTAATTCATCAGGCCTTTCACGCCGATTTACTTGCCGCTTACCGTCTCGAAGGCGACGACGGCGCCTGGCTGGTGGCCGCTAAGTCCGGCCTGGTTCGTGTAGCTAATGACGGGGCCAAAACCCCGCTTTGCACTTGGGACGAGGTAGAGCGAGCCGCTTGGGATGGCCAGGAGCGCAAATTCACCATCAACCGCATTAACGCCTCCCCCACCCAGTGCGTACTAGCCAAGCCCGCCAATAAGGGCGAGCGCAAGCAGCTTGATCAATTGGCGCGCACTTTAAGGCAGCAAGTTGAGCGCGCCATTGTGGTGCGCCGCGACAATGTATCCCTTGGCGATGGGGCGCTAGCCACTATCACTATCCGTCGCCGCAGCGATGATTCACTGTATTGCCTGTCTTTAATTGAAGCCGACGCCGCCCTTAACGAGGAGCAAGTGGCGGCCCTAAAACAGGCAGAAGCCCAAACCAAACTTAGTGTGGGCCTGACCACACTAGAAGATTAGCGCAGAATTTCAAGGAAAAGTTGCCTTTGCGCCGATTAGACATGCGTGAGCAGGCTTGATAAAGTTTCTTCCTGCGCGAGCAATTCCTGCGTAGCTCAACGGCAGAGCATCCGACTGTTAATCGGACGGTTACTGGTTCGAATCCAGTCGCAGGAGCCAGCACCCCGGAGGCAAAGCCTCCGGGGTTTTTGTTTACCTAAGCGTCCCCAGCGGCGCACTGCGCCGGCCCTCAGCAGCCGCTACTATCCGCAGCGACGACGCCACCTGGGCCAGCCTGGCGCCGCCCCAGCCATACCCTGCACCAGCCCGGCGCCGCCGAGTCCGTGCAGTCCGGCGCCGTCGTCGGCCCCAAAACAAAACCCCGCCTGCCACCCTAAACGGGCCGACAAGCGGGGCATAAGCTTAAACGCTTTAGATGGGGCTGGTGGTGTAAACCACGGTCCCCCACGGGCTGGTAACCGTCACGCGGTAAATCACCTTGGCACTAATACGCTTGGGGAATGTAGCCGGCAGACGTGAAGGCCAGAACAGGTCGAAGGTAACCGCACTGGCGCCGTCATTAGGCGAAGTGAAGTTCTGGTTGAGCTGCAAGGTCAAATCCCACTTAGTGCGGCCATTGGCACCCTTAGAGCGCACCCCAAACCAGTGATTACCATCCGAAGTGGAACGAGTACCCTGCACCACCGAATACCAGCCCTGGTCACGCATAACTAGCGAAGGCCAAGCCGGGTTAGCAGCCGTGCCGCGAGTGTAACGCGTACCCCTGGGCACATCCTCCTGACTAATGCGCGGCACATCAGCATACACATCCGAACCGGGAGATGAGGTATCACCAATGTTTTCAATCACCACGTGAATCTGCTGGCCCTTACCAACCTGCTCGTAGTAGCCACTCTTACTGGCCGGAGCAGGCGTTAGCTTGCCGGTACCCTTCTGGGCTGAACCCAGCGTAGAAGCCGCCGTGGCATTAGTCACCACCAGCGTATTTGAGCCAGTTTTAGTGGCGGTGGGGTAAATAATCCACGGCTGGTAGTGCTTATCGGTACCGGTAGTTTTACCCTGGCCAACATCAGAGAAAGTGTTAGACCACAGCACAGCCACCACCTGGCCAGCCTGCTTATCAGCAGAAACTGCCAGAGCCGGGGCCGCTGAGGTAGCAATCAAAGCCGGCGCGCTCCAAAGCGCCGCGCGAGTTACATTACGGCGTGAAACCTGCATATGAACCTTTATGGGTTGATGGGAACTGAAACCTTACGAGCAGGCCGTTTAGGGAATGACCTAGCTATGTAGGGCGCTTTAAGCGCTAACCGGGATAGTTTATACCGTTCCTTAAGCCGTGAGACAATAGGCCCATGGCTTACCGCGATATCCGTATTATTGGAGACCCTGTACTACGCACTGAATGTGACTGGATCACTGACATCAACGACACTGTTAAGCAGCTTGTTGAAGATCTGCTAGAAACCGTTGACGATGAAGGCCGCGCTGGCCTGGCCGCTAACCAGATTGGTGTGGGGCTGCGCGCTTTCTCTTGGAACATCGACGGCGAAATCGGTTACGTCCTCAACCCCAAGCTGGTGGAAGTTTCCAAGGACGAGTACCAGGACGGCGACGAAGGCTGCCTGTCCGTGCCCGGCCTATGGTTCCCCACCGAGCGCGCCTGGTATGCCCGCGTGGAGGGCATCGACCTGGACGGCAAGCCAGTAGTGGTTGAGGGTGAAGAGCTCATGGCCCGCTGCTTGCAGCACGAAACCGACCACCTTGAAGGCAAGCTTTACATTGACCGCCTAGAGCGCAAGTACCGCGTGCAGGCCATGCGTCAGCTGCGCGAAAAGGGCCTATAAAAGGGCCGGTAAACCCCAATAAACCTAACGGTCATGGTGGAAAAGCTGGCGACGCTGCGTTTCCAGCTCCACGATCTGCGTAAACACTTGGCGATATTCAGGATCGTCCAGGGCCATACGGCGCTGGCGTGAGCGCAGATCGGCCAAACGGCGGTTAAAAGACATCTCCCCTGCCGAGCGCAGCACCCCGGCACCATAGTTGATCTGCCCAGCGACGTCGTCGTTTTTAGCAGAAACCGGCAGGGGGGCCACCGCCAACTCAGTGAGCAAAGAATCAATTATTTGCGGGGTGAACTCACGTACCTGCGCGCCCCACTGCTGCAGGGCTTGGCGCTCGCGTTCAGCTTCTGCCAGGTTCGGGTGGGCGGCGCTAATTTCGCGGGCAATTTCGGTGTATTTAGCGTAACCGCCGGCGGCCATGATGGCATCAAATACGGCGCGGTAACTGGGCAGGTCAAATAGTTCCCGGGTCCAGTTATCTACCCCGGCTTGGGCGGCCAGTTGGGGCAGTTGCAGGGCTACCTCTAGGGTTTGGCGCTGTAGGCGCAGCAGTGGGTCTGCTTCTATGGCCCGACGCCGCGCCTCGCTAGCACTGGCAGCTTCCGCCGCCCCGGAGACGCCAGCACGTTCACCGTTGGGTCCTAGCCCGCGCCGCCCAGCGGCGCGCACGGCTCCAGCTACTTCAGCTTCACGCATCCCCAGCCAGCCGGCCAGGGAGCGGGTGTATTCGCTGCGCAGGGCGCGGTCACGGATCCCAGCCACCACCGGGGCGGCAGCGCGCAAACCGTTAACCCGTCCTTCAGCGGTTGATAAATCAACGTTTTTAAGGGCGTTGCGGATAACGAACTCAAACAGTGGCTTGCGCCCAGCCACCAGGGCTTTAACTGCCTCATCGCCGCGCGCTAGGCGCAGCTCGCACGGGTCCATGCCGCCTTGAGAGACAGCTACGAAAGTTTGGGCGGCAAAGTGCTGGTCTTCACCAAAGGCACGCAGGGCGGCTTTTTGCCCGGCGGCGTCACCGTCGAAAGTGAAAACCACTTCCCCACCCCGAGCCCCACCAGAGCGCAGCAGCACCCCGGCGGCTGGGTCAGCCGAGTCACCAATCAGGCGCCGGGCAATGCGCACGTGGCCTTCCCCAAATGCTGTGCCGCAGGTGGCCACAGCGGTTTCCACTCCGGCTAGCTGGGCGGCCATCACGTCTGTGTAGCCCTCAACCACCACTATCTGGTGGGTGGAGGCGATAGCTTTTTTGGCCAGGTCTAGTCCGTAAAGCACCTGGTTTTTCTTGTATAGAACGGTTTCGGGAGTGTTTAGGTATTTGGGGCCTTCATCATCGTCATAGAGTTTGCGGGCCCCAAAGCCCACGGTGACCCCGGTGATATCGCGGATAGGCCAGATCAGGCGGCCTCTAAAGCGGTCATAGACGCCGCGTTTACCGGGTGTGCACAGGCCTGAGTCGGTTAGTTCAGCTTCGGTGTAGCCCAGTGAGCGCAGGTGGCGGGCTAGGTTGTCCCAGCCTTTAGGGGCGTAGCCGATCCCGAAACGCTCAGCCACCTGGCGGTCAAAGGCACGCTGGCCTAAAAATTGGCGGGCGGCGGCCGCTTCTGGGGTGGTTAGTTGACTGCGATAGAAGGCTTCAGCAGCGCGATTAGCAGCTACTAGACGCTGTCTGGTGCCGGGTTCAATGGCATTAGTGGGGGCGCTGCCTTCCTCATAACGCAGGGTTACCCCGGTTTGGGCAGCTAACTGTTCAACTGCCTCAGCAAAGGTTAGGTGGTTGATTTTCTCAACGAAAGTGATTACGTCTCCACCTTCACCGCAACCAAAGCAGTGGAAAAAACCGGCCTGTGGGCGCACATGGAAGGAGGGGGTCTTTTCGTCGTGGAAAGGACACAGGCCTTTTAGTGAGCCCACCCCGGCGCTTTTGAGCGTGACGTGCTGGCCCACGATCTCTTCAATGTTTGCCCGTGAGCGGACCTCATCAATGTCTTCACGTAGGATCTTGCCAGCCACGAGCCCATACTATCGGGTTTTAGCTAACCTGATTTTTAACTTCCCTGGCGGGTTAAATCTGGCTAAACCAGCCGCAGTAGCGTGCATGCCAGGCTCGCGCTGAGTTGTCGGTTAGTGAGGCGAGTTGATCCACAATTACGCGTTTGCGGGCGCTGTCGCTGGTGTCAGCTCGCCAGTCAGCGCGAAACACCGGGTCAAGTAGCTTTTCGCCGCCTTCTTCCATGGCCTGGGCCAGGTCAAAAAGGATGGTGCGCTGACGCAGGTAGGTGGGTTCATGTTCACGTGGCGCCATTACGTAACGCACGGCGGCACCTTTAAGGATCATGATTTCAGCTTGAATTTCGCGTGGCACCACTAGATCAGCAGCGTAGCGGGTAAGCGCCCCGGCCCCGTAGCACTGGCGCGTAGCCAGCACGGTGGCATCTACAAAGCGGCCAATGAGCTGGGAGCTCATAGTTTTAAGGGCAGCTTGGTCAACGCGTGAATGGTCATAGCTAGCTAGCCAGTAGGAGCTGTTGCGCAGGCGGTGCCAGGCCTGGCCTAGCTCATCGGCGCTAAAGTCGGGGTGGTACCAGGAAAGCGTGGAGTCAATTAATCCCTCTAGTTCACTGTCTTTATCTGCCCCTACCGGATCCATAGCCCCTAAGCTGATGGCATCTTCCACGTCATGCACCGAGTAGGCGATGTCGTCTGAAAGATCCATGATTTGGGCTTCAATGCAGCGTTTGAAGCTGGGGGCGCCTTGACGCATCCAGGCCGCAATATCGGCGTCGTCGCTGTAAAAGCAGTATTTGCGGGCGCTTTTACCTTCTTCTCCCCCAGGCCCGGCGCCTTTAGCCCAAGGGTATTTAGCGGTGGCATCCAAGCTGGCGCGGGTCAGGTTTAGGCCCAGGCTGCGTCCATCGGGGGCAATCACTTTGGGCTCTAGGCGGGTAAGTAGCCGCAAAGTTTGGGCGTTGCCTTCAAATCCGCCAATGTCGGCAGCAATTATGTCTAAGGCTTTTTCGCCGTTGTGACCGTAGGCAGGGTGGCCCAGATCGTGGCTAAGGCAGGCGGTGTCCACCACGTCAGGGTCGCAGCCCAGCTCACCGGCTAGGGCGCGGCCTACCTGAGCTACTTCCAGCGAGTGGGTTAGACGGGTACGCACAAAATCATCACTGGTAGGGCCAAGAACCTGGGTTTTGGCGCCCAGGCGGCGCAGGCCTGAAGAGTGCAGCACGCGCGCACGGTCACGTTCAAAGGCGGTACGCTCAGCCGACTTACTGGCCTCAGGCAGGTAACGCTCACAATCATGAGACCTATAAGCACCAGTTATAAATTCCATAAGTTCCTCTTTTTAGCGCGACCAAGCCTGCGCTAGACGCTGTCCAATTTGCTCAAGCCCCTGGGCTACCTGCTCACTACTAGCCTGCCACCAGGGGGTATCTAGTACCTCATCAAGCGTATGTAGGCGGGTTATGCCAGCTTCAGCCAGCTCGCTGCGTCCCAAAGTGCCTTGCCCTAGCAGCGCCACCACCGGCACCCCATGCTCAAGCCCTGCCTGCCCCACAGTTTCTAGGGGGCTGCCCGCGACGACGTCGAAAGCCTGCCCATAGCCGGTAACTAACAGCTGCGCTTGGCTCGCTAGCTGCACCAAACCGGTGGCCTGGGCGTAATAGTTGCCGGCCAAAACCAAATTAGCTCCCAGAGCCGCCAAAATTAGGCTCACGCCTCCAAGCGCGCCACTACCCCAAGCGCTAGGCGTTAAGCGCGGGCCTTGGGTTAGCAGCTGGCGCCTATGGGCTGGGCGAGCCGCCTCTAATTGGCGCAGGCATTGAGCGCTAGCGGCTCCCGCGCGCCGATCAATTTCCTGCACCTGGACAGCGTCTAAATCTGTTAGCGCACTCAGGTTGGCCCCGGCCCCACTTAAACCAGACAGGGCCATGGCGTCACTTAAAGCCACAATCAGCTGGTAGGGCGCAGTTAGCTGCCAAGCCGCCTGCGCCCCACCCAGGGCCTGTAAGAACCCGGCGCCGCCATCGTGAATAGCGCTGCGGCAGGCCCCCACTACCACGGTTGAGCCCGCAGGAAGCTGCTCTAAAGCCACTTTAAAAGCGAGCCCCAAAGCAAAAGTGGAGCCGTCAGCAGCCTGGAGACCTGCCTGGTGAGTATCAGCTGGCAGGGGGCTCAGCCCAGCTAAATCAATGTAATGCTGGCCGTGGGCGGCTACCACCGGCCCATAGGCGCCAGATTCCACCGCCATGTCGGGCTGGCCAGCTAGATCAAGGCGATCGCCAGGGCGCTTGGCACGCCAGCCCCGAGCCAAACAATCAGCCACCCAAACGGCGCTATAAGAGCCTGCAACCAGGGGCACTCCCCCGGGCTCGTAAGCATACGAGCCCGGGGCTAGTACTACGCGCATAGCTCAGTCTTCAAGCGCGCCGCCTAGTCGCGCCAGCAGCAGAGCCTGAGCCAACACAATATTTTCCAGCTCCCCTAGGTGCATGGATTCGTTGGCGCTGTGAGCGCGCGAGTCGGGGTCTTCAATGCCGGTCACCAGCACCTGAGCCTGCGGGAATACTTCGCGCAGGTCAGAGATGAAGGGAATCGAGCCGCCCTGACCGATCTTTACTGCATCACTCTGCCAGGAAGCAGCCAGGGACTCCATAGCGTCCACAGTAGCCTCACTGTCGCCGTCGGCCTTGAAAGGCTGACCCAGCTCACGGTTAGAAACCGTCACCTGCGCCCCAAAAGGAGCGTGCTCAAGCAGGTGAGCTTCTAGCGCCGCGTGGGCTTCACGCGGGTCCTGGCCAGGGGCAATGCGCATAGAGATGCGGGCGCTGGCGCTGGGGGTGAGCGTGTTAGAAGACTGGGCGATTGAGGGGGTGTCAATGCCGATTACGGTGATGGAGGGCTTGGTCCACACCCGGGCGGTTAGATCACCAGTGCCCATCAGCTGCACGCCTTCAAGTAGGCCAGCATCGGCGCGGAAATCTTCCTCCGGGTAGAAGGGGAAGTCCGGGTCTGCCTGTCCCTGGCTGACCAGGCCCTTAACGGCCACGTCGCCGGCCTCATCATGCAGTGAAGCTAGCAGGCGGATCAGGGTGGTGGTGGCGTCAGGAACCGGCCCACCAAACTGGCCCGAGTGTAGACCGTGGTCCAAGGTGGTGACGGTGACGTCGCTTTGCACCACGCCACGCAGCGAGGTGGTCAGCGCGGGCGTGCCCACCTTCCAGTTGGAGGAGTCAGCCACCACGATCACGTCGGCTTCTAGGCGCTCACGGTAGGTGTTTAGGAAGTTAACGAATGAGGGGCTGCCAACTTCTTCTTCACCCTCAATGTAGACGGTGACGTTTACCGGCAATTCACCCAGGGCCTTGAGCGCCCGCAGTGACTCAACGTGGGTGATTACGCCGGCGCCGTCGTCAGCAGTGCCGCGCCCGTAAAGACGATCCCCGCGACGCTGCGCCGTGAAGGGGTCGGCCTGGTCCCAGCCGCCCTGGCCTGCTGCCGGCTGCACGTCGTGGTGGGCGTATAGCAGTACGCGGGGGGCTCCGGCGGGTCCGTCGAAGTGGGCGACGACGGCGTCCTGACCCTTTTCACCACTGTCGGTGGGGGCGGAAAGGATCTCTACCTGCCCACCTAGCTGCTCAAATAGACCTGCCACGTGCTCAGCGCTACGACGCACCTGGGCCAGGTCATGGCCGGCAAAAGCCACAGAAGGGATGGCTACCAGCTCAGTTAATTCATCAATAATCTCCGGCATAGCCTGCGAAATTTGCTTGCGGAGTGCTTCAGTTGTTGCCATAACTTCAGGGTATCGCGTCAAGCGGCTAATCTAGGCATGTGAAGTGGTTTAAGAAGTCCGAGCCGGAGCCTGAAAAAAGCACCCCGGCGGTAGAAGCCAAGCCTGTGCGCGGCCGGGGCCCCAAGGGACGCCCCACCCCTAAACGCAGCCAGTCTGAGGCCCGCAACCTCAAGCCCCTAGTTCCCGCTGACCGCAAAGCTGCGGATAAGGCTTCTCGTGAGCAAAAACGTGCCGAACAGCAGCACGCCTATGAGCGCATGATGGCCGGTGACGAACGCTATTTCCGCACCCGCGACCGGGGCCCGCTAGCGGCCTATATTCGCGACTACATCGACGCGCGTTACTCCATTGGCGAGATTTTTGTGCCGTTATCTTTCGCGATCCTGATTGCCCTGCTGGTGATCGGTCAGGGCGGCACCCGCGCCACTATGACTTCTTTCGTGGTGCTGATGTCTATTTACATCATGTTCGTGTTGGCGATCATTGATGCCCTGGTGGTTTGGTTCATTGTGCGCCACAAGCTGGCCAAGAAGTACCCGGACAAGCACCTGCCTTGGAGCTATGTGTTCTATGTCTTTGGCCGCTGCTTCCAGTTCCGCTCTTGGCGCCAGCCCAAGCCGCGTGTAAAGCGCCGCCAGTTCCCCAAGTAAACTGACTTATAAAACTGTGTGAGGCCCGCTTAAAGCGGGCCTCACGTTTTTAGTTGCAACCAGCACAGCTAGCAGACGGCAGCTGGCGCCCTGGCTAGCGCCACGGCAGGCGCCCCGGCTGGCACGCTGGTAAGCACCTTGTCAGGCGCCCTGGCTGGCACGCTGGTAAGCACCTTGTCAGGCGCCCCGCGCTAAAGCAGCAGCTGCACTAAATGCACTGGCACTTAAGCACTCAAGGCGCGGTTAATGCGTCCAGGCCAAGCCGGGCCACCGTAAATGAAAGCGCTGTAAGCCTGTAGCAGGTTAGCGCCCGCCGCCAGCATGTCGCGACCATCTTGGATGGAGGAAATTCCACCCACCCCAATTATGGTGGGTTCAGGGCCTAGCTTTTCGCGTAGGCGGCGCACCACCGCTAGGGCGCGCGGACGCAGCGGGGCACCAGAGAGGCCGCCCTCGCCCAGGTTGTGGGCGATAGTGGTGTTAGTAGCCACCACGCCGTCGAGTTTAAGCTCAAGTACCAACTCAGCTACGGCGTCGATGTCCTCATCAGCCAAATCGGGGGCGATCTTAACGAACAGCGGCACGTGACGGCCAGCTGCCTTATCAGCCGCCTGGCCCACGGCGGTGAGGATGGGACGCAAGCTATCTACGCTTTGCAGGTTACGCAGCCCCGGAGTGTTAGGGCTGGAGACGTTAACCACCAGGTAGTCGGCCCAACGCGCCACAGCCCGCGCCGAGTAAACATAGTCAGCTACCGCGTCTTGCAGCGGCGTCACCTTAGTTTTACCGATATTGGCGCCTACAATAATGGAGCGGCCACGCTTAGTTGAACGCAGTTTACGCAGTGTAGCTGCCGCCTCATCGGCGCCAGAGTTGTTAAAGCCCATCTTGTTACGCACTGCGCGCACATCAGGGTAGCGCCATAGTCGCGGCGCCTCATTGCCTGGCTGGGCTTTAGCAGTAAACGTACCTACCTCAACAAAACCAAAGCCCAGCATGTCCATGCCGGCAACGGTTTTACCTTCTTTATCCATACCTGCCGCCAGGCCCAGCACCCCGGGCACAGGCCGGGCAAAGGGGCCGCTAATAGTGGGGCGACGACGCCCGGGCAGGTAACCCCAAGTGCCACGCAAAAGGTCAGACACTAGCGGCACGGCTGCAGCTACCTGCAAGCCTTTGATAGTTAGGTCGTGGATTTTTTCCGGATCAGTGTGGGTTAAGACGCTTTTATAGAGCAGGTTATAAAGCACGTGTTCAGGCTACCGCAAAGCTAAGCGAGTCTGTAGATGTGTGGGAAGCTATGACTATGACGCAAACTCTCATCATCGCGCTGAGCGCCCTAGCTATCATCGCGTTAGCTGAACCTTTAAGCGAGAAACTGCGCCTGGCCACGCCCGTCATCTTGTTGGTGATTGGGGGCGCTTTAAGTTTTCTGCCTCAGTTTGCCGGATTTGAAGTGGATCCGGAATTAATTATTGAAGTAATTTTGCCGCCGCTGCTGTTTGCTACCGCAGTTAATACCCCGGTACAGGATTTTCGCCGCAACCTAAGCGCAATCACTTCGCTGGCATTTTTGCTGGTAATTGCCTCCACAGTGGCACTGGGCTTTGTGCTTAACACCATTATCCCGGGCCTGGGGCTACCGATTGGTATGGCTATGGGCGCGGTTATGAGCCCCACGGATGCGGTGGCCACCACTATTGTTAAAAACCAGGGAGTGCAGCGACGTATTGTCACAATTTTGGAGGGTGAAGGACTAATTAACGACGCCTCCGCACTGGTGCTGCTGCGTAGTGCGCTGGGGGCAACGGCTGGCTCGGTTAGTTTGCTGACCGTAACCCAGTCACTGGTGTGGTCGGTTGTGGGCGCACTGGTGGTGGGCATGATTGTGGGGCATTTGACGCTCTGGCTGCGCTCACACATTGGGGACGCCCGGGCAGCCACGATTTTGAGTTTCATTGTGCCTTTTGCGGCTTCTATCCCCGCCGAAGAAGTGCATTCTTCAGGCCTGGTGGCGGCGGTGGTAGCTGGACTGGTTACCTCCTATCACCATGACGATAAACTCAGCCCAGCCCAGCGCATAATTTCCTATAACTCTTGGCAAACCTTTGGTTTGATCTTTGAGTCTTTAGTGTTCTTGCTGATGGGCTTGCAGCTGAACAACATTTTGAGTTCATTTAAAGATTCCGGCTATGCGGTTTCATTGGCTTTTAAAGCCGCAATTATTTCTCTGCTAGTGGTTACTTTAATGCGCCTAATAGTGGTTTTTGCTACTACCTATTACACGCGTTTCCGCGCCCGAAATCTGATTTCTAAGCGCGCCCAGTTTGACTCTTGGGAACTGATTCTTGATGAGGTCGACGACGGGCAACTGCCTGCGGGCTTACCTTACGGCCCACAGTTGCCCGGCTTGGTACGCCGTCGCACTCCCACTTCTCAGCAGCGTTTAGAGCGGATCCGGATGCGTTTGGACCGACGCCGCGCGGATATGCAGTATTACGAAGAAGCTCACCTGGGCTACCGTGAGGGCCTAACTATGGTGTGGGCTGGTATGCGTGGGGCTATTACTTTGGCGGCGGCGCAAACTTTCCCATTGTCGACGCCGAACCGTAATTTATTAATGTTTACCGCCTTTTTAGTGGCGGCTATTTCGCTGATTATTCAAGGCGGCACCCTGGCTGCTTTTATTCGCTGGATTAAACCTGACACCGCTGGAGGCTACGCCCCAGATGAACTTGACGCCGTCTACCAGCTTATTGAGGTGGCTAAGGAAAGCGTGGATGTGCCAGAGGAACTAACGCGGATTATTGGCCCCTGCGACTCCCACACGGTTGCCGCCAAGCTGCGTAAATGGAATGCGCACCACATTGAGGACCCGTTAGTGGCCTTGGAAGTGCGTATTTTGATGTGCAAATACCAGCTTGAAGTGCACCGTGCTGAACGTGAGGCCTTAGTTGCGCAAAACCGCAAGGGCACAATTACTTCTGACGTTTATCGCCTTACTTTGAAGCTAATTGATGGCTCTGAAATGCGCGCTGAAACTCAGCTAGATATGGCCCAAGGCGGCATGAACCGAATCCTTGAGGATGAGGAAAACAGCCTGGCCCAAGACAACCGCTCCGACGACTAATTAGTTAGCGTTTAACTGCCCTACCAAGGTTCGGTAGGTGTTTATCGGCTGAGTTAGTAGAAGTCGTAGGTTTACGACCTAACTCAGCTAAAACATCAGCCTTTGTATGCAGCTATTTTCCAACCTGAACAGGTTGCTTGATAGACGACTTTTCCTGCATCAGTACAGGCTCTATGCGCGGAATTGAAATTACCTCAAAAACTGGCACAAGCAAATCAGGCACTGGTTTATACGATCCAAGATCTGGCCCCGATAACATACTAGCTTGATTCCATTGCTGTGGTGAAACACGTTTGAAGTCAAAAGTGAATTGTGACTGTTGTGCAACATGTTCCATAAATACTTTAGAACTGCGCCCATTTCCTTCTCTAAATGGATGGGCTTGATTTATGTATGCAAATACCTCAGCACTGACTTGCGCAAAATCGCCATGATTAAGACTACTCCAGTCGATTTCTTGGATAAGTTGCTTTGCATCACCCAAATATCTATCTATTTGCCCCGCATGAACGTCAGCGAAAGAGGACACACCTTTGAAAATATTGACACAGCGATATTGACCAGCCCATTCATATACATCCTGAAATAAATAGCTATGGATCGCACATAGGTGCACAGCATCATAGGTGTGAGGTATATAAACTTTACCACTCACGAGCTCATAGTAATTTATATCAGTTTCTGTGTACTCCAATCGCGCCAATATTTCAGCATTACGTTCACCATAAAGATTGCGCAGTGTGCCTTGCCTAGTAGCTGTGTCATAAGTTTCTGGGTAGAAGTAGGATTCCCAAGTCTCATAACGCATATGACTACCCCCTATCTAGGCTGTGCCACGCCTGGCAGCGGCATGAGCCCGGCGGCGATATTCGTCTTTATCAATCGCCCCGCGCACATAGTCAGTCAGATTTTCTACGTCTTCACGTGTATGTTGCACGCCTTCATGCCAGCTAGAAGCTAAAGCTTGCATGACAGCCATGTGCTGAGCCTGATCAAGCTGGGCAAACAGCTCTGGCCAGCGCTTATCAAGATCAAGTGTTTCAGCCATTACGCCCCCTTATACCTTAACTTACCCATCATTTTAGATCCTTAATACAAACTACGAGTGGTTTTTCTGAAACTACAAAGGGGCGTTTAGCATTTCGCTAAACGCCCCTAATTGCTTGGCTCAGGCTTATACGTTAAAGCCCAAAGCTCGTAGCTGTTCACGCCCTTCAGGGGTGATCTTGTCCGGACCCCACGGCGGCAGCCACACCCACTGCACCCGTACGTCGTCGGAAAGGTGATCTAGCACCTGGCGGGCCTGCTCCTCAATCACATCGGTGAGCGGGCAGGCAGCCGAGGTCAGTGTCATGTCCAGGGTGATCTCGTTGCTAGAACCAATCTCCACCCCGTAAAGCAGACCCAAATCCACCACGTTAATGCCCAGCTCCGGGTCAATCACGTCACGCAGGCACTCTTCGACGTCGGCCACGTCAAAGCTGCCCGGCTCAGCGCGCGGGGCAAAAGCGTTATCAGCCGCTAGTCGGGCTGCACTTTGGCCATCAAGCTGAGCCTGGGAGGCGGCCCTAACCTCCTCCTGACTAGCCACACGCGGGGTGTAACTAGCAGCCATAGGGTTGTCGCTCATCTACTAACTCCTTTATTCGTCACAGTGAGCAGCACTGGCACTGCCACTAGCAACCTGGTCGTTAACTACTGCTTTAGCTACCGCGTCTTTTAAAGCCATCCAACCCAGCAGGGCACACTTAACCCGGTTGGGGTATTTAGACACGCCCTCGAAAGCTGCGCCGTCGTCAAGCGCATCCAAAACCGCGTCATCCACTCCCTGACCGCGTGAATGCATCAGGGCGTCAAAGTCTTCCTCTAGTTCACGCACCTGCTCTAGGTCTTTGCCCACCACCAGATCGTTCATTACAGAGATGGAGGCCTGCGAAATTGAGCAGCCGCTACCCTGCCAACCCAGCTCGGCTAGGGTCTGCCCCTCTAGGCGCACCTGTAGCTGCACCTCATCACCGCAGGTGGGGTTGACCTGGAAAGAGTCACCCTGGGGTGCCTCTAGCAGGCCCTGACCGTGACGTTCACGCGAGTGGTCGAGGATAACTTGCTGGTAAAGCTGATCTAGTTCATTCATAAGCTACCTAGCGGTTGAAATACTTACGTACGTTTTGTAGCGCGTCGAGGAATTGAGACACGTCTGCGGGCGTGGAGTATACCCCCAGCGAGACTCGGGCGGAGGCACGCAGCCCGAAGTGGGCGTGGATTGGTTGGGCGCAGTGGTGGCCGGTGCGGACCGCCACCCCACTGGCATCTAGCACCTGGCCGACGTCGTGAGGGTGCACCCCCTCCACTTCAAAGGCCACCACACCCAGGCGCTGAGTGGTGTTGGCGGGGCCCAGTAGGCGCACGCCTTCAACCTGATCCATGCCTTCAAGTAGCTGGCCGGTGAGCTCATGCTCGTTAAGCATGGAACGCGACAGGTCAAGTTCACGCAGATAATCGACGGCGCTGTGCCAGCCGGCGGCCTGCGCAAGCGGCTGGGTGCCCGCCTCAAACCGGGCCGGTGGGGCCATGTAGGTTGAGTTTTCCATATTCACCAGCTCAATCATGGAGCCGCCACTGAGCACCGGGGGCAGACTGTAAAGCAGCTCCTCGGTGGCCACCAACGCCCCAATACCGGTGGGGCCCAGCATCTTGTGGGCTGACAGGCAGATCGCATCCACCCCGGCGCTAGCCAGCTGGGCGAAAGAAAGTGGCAGGTGGGCACTGGACTGGCAGGTGTCTAGCACCACCACGGGCTTGCGCTTCTGGGCGCGCACTGCCGCCAAAATGGGTTCCAGGTCAGTGATTGCGCCGGTTACGTTAGAAACGTGGGTTAGCGCCACCACGCGGGTGCGGCTGTTAATAGCCTGGGCCAGCAACGCCGGGTTAGTGTCGATGCGCCCGTCAGGGGTTAGTTCCAGCCAGCGTAGCTTCGCCCCGGTGCGTTGAGCCAGGATCTGCCAAGGCACCAGGTTGGCGTGGTGTTCGGCGCGGGTTACTAGGATTTCGTCGACGGCGCCCAGGTTTAGATCCAGCGGCCCGTCACCTCCCGCTACCCCCTGGGAGGCGTTACCGATACCCAGCGCCACCAGGTTGATGGCTTCAGTGGCATTTTTGGTAAATACCAGCTGCTGAGCGGGGGCGTCCACAAAACTGGCTACCGCCGCGCGAGCGTCATCCCAGGCGGCGGTGGCGCGGTCAGCCAGTTCATAAGTGGAGCGGCCTGCCGCCCCATTGGAGCGCTCATAGAATTCGGTGATGGTGTCGATGACGCAGTTAGGTTTTTGGCTGGTGGCAGCGCTGTCCAGGTAGGCTAGGCGGCCACCATCACGGGCCTGCGTAGCCAGGGTCGGAAAATCGGCCACAATAGCTGCCAGCTCTGACTGGCTAAGCGCCACGCTGTCGCGTGCGGCGATACCAATTCCAGTTAATTGCGTCATGAGGATTCTTAACTTCTTAGGTCTATGCCCGCCGTAGCTTGAAGCTGCGGCGGGCCGGTTAAATTTGTGTGCGCCTAGCCGGTGGCGGCGTGGTTGGATAGCCCGGTTGGCCTATCCAACCACGCCAGCTAGGGGCTTTTAGCTTGGCTAAGCAGCTAGCAGGTTACTTCAAGAAGCGGTCGTAGCCTTCTTCTTCAAGACGGTCGGCCAGCTCTGGGCCACCCTGCTCAGCCACGCGGCCGTTAACAAACACGTGTACGTAGTCAGGCTTGATGTAGCGCAAAATACGGGTGTAGTGGGTGATCAGCAGGAAGCCGGCGTCGGACTCACTGTGTAGGCGGTTAACACCCTCAGAGACAATGCGTAGCGCGTCAACGTCCAGACCGGAGTCGGTTTCGTCAAGCACAGCAAAGCGCGGACGCAGCAGTTCCATCTGCAAGATTTCAAAGCGCTTCTTCTCACCACCGGAGAAGCCGGCGTTCACGTCACGCTGAGCGAAGGCGGGGTCCATACGTAGGCGCTCCATGGCGGCGTTAACTTCACCGATCCACTGGCGTACCTTGGGGGCCTGGCCATCCATGGCGGTTTTAGCAGTGCGCAGGAAGTTAGCCACGCTTACGCCGGGTACCTCCACCGGGTACTGCATGGCCAGGAACAGGCCGGCGCGGGCGCGCTCGTCCACGCTCATCTCCAGCAGGTTTTCGCCGTCGAGCAGCACTTCACCCTCGGTAACCTCATAGGCGGGGTGACCGGCAATGGAGTAAGCCAGGGTGGACTTACCTGAACCATTGGGGCCCATGATGGCGTGTACCTCGTTAGAGCCAACAGTTAGGTTTACGCCACGCAGAATCTGCTTGGGGCCATCGTTGGTTTCTACCTGTACGTGTAGGTTCTTGATTTCTAGGGTGCTCACGTCTTTTTCCTTAACTTATTTGATTGGCTCAGGCTTCCAGCAGCCCGTTGACTTCAAGTTCTGCTTCGATGGCGCTCATCAAGCGTTCTTCCACCTCGGGCACGGCAATTTCGGCCACAATCTCGTTGAAGAAGCCCAGCACCACCAGGCGGCGGGCCTCAATCTCGGGGATACCGCGAGCGCGCAGGTAGAACAGCTGCTCGTCGTCAAAACGGCCGGTGGCGCTGGCGTGACCAGCACCTTCAATCTGGCCGTTTTCGATTTCCAGGTTGGGCACTGAATCAGCCTTGGCCCCGGTGGTTAGTACCAGGTTGCGGTTGAGTTCGTAGGTGTCGGTGCCACGGGCGCGACGGCCGATGAGGCAGTCACCTACCCACACGGCGTGAGCGTCTTTACCCTGTAGGGCACCCTTGTAGGTGACGCGCGAGTAGCAGTGGGGCTCGGTGTGGGCCACGTAGGGGCGGTGTTCTTGGTGCTGGCCGGCGTCGGTGAAGTACACGCCGTAGGCGTCGATGTGTCCGCCTTCGCCGCTAAAGCCCAGTTCGGGGCTGATGCGTACGTCGCCGCCTAGGGATACCACTACGTGTTTGAGGGTGGCGTTGGCGCCTACCTCGACGCGGTGTTGGCTGGCGTGTAGGGCGTGGTCGTCCCATTCTTGGTTGGTGACCAGGGTTAGCTCAGCGTCGGGGGCTACGCTAACTTCGACGCCCTGGGTGTAGTAGGCCATGCCTTTGTGGGAGAGCACCACGGTGGCTTTGGAGCCAGTTTCAGCGATGATGCGTAGGTGTCCGGCGCTGGGGTGAGCGGCGGCGTCGTCGGCGTCTTTAGCCTGGCCGGTAATTTCCACTACCAGGGCCTGTGTTGCCTGAACGCCGGCGCCAATGGTCACCACGGTGGCTTGGTTGAAACCGTTCCAGGCTACTGCGGAGGCGCGGTCGCCGGGCTGGCCTACCTGGCCTAGACGCTCATCGGTGCGCTCAACGTTTTGCACGCTGATGCCTTCAACCTGGTTGGCAGTTACCTTTACCTGGTCTTTGGCGGCGCTGACGGCCTCTAGGTCAAATAGCGGGGCAAAACGTTTGCGCGGGGTGAAGCGCCATTCTTCTTCCTTGGTGGGGATCGGGAAATCCGCTAGGTCGAAGGAGGTTTTGCGGTCTGCGCGACTGGAGACGTAACGCGGGCCGCCGTGTGAGTGGGCCCCGACGAGCTTTGCTTGGGAATGGTCGGTTGCTAGGTTTTGACTCATTTTCTTCTCCTCGCGGTCAGCCGACCGAGTTTTCCATCTGTAGCTCGATTAGACGGTTGAGTTCCAGGGCGTATTCCATGGGTAGCTCACGGGCAATGGGCTCGACGAAGCCGCGCACGATGGTGGCCATGGCTTCGGTTTCGGTTAGCCCGCGCTGCATCAGGTAGAACAGCTGGTCTGCGCTTACCTTGGAGACGGTGGCTTCGTGGCCCATTTCTACCTCGTCGTTGCGTACGTCAACGTAGGGGTAGGTGTCTGAGCGGCTGATTTCGTCGATTAGTAGCGCGTCACAGAGCACGTTGGACTTGGAGTGATGCGCGTTGGGCATGATTTTTACTAGGCCACGGTAGGCGCTGCGTCCACCGTTACGGGAGATGGATTTAGAGACAATGTGGCTGGAGGTGTAGGGCGCCATGTGTACCATCTTGGCGCCGGTGTCTTGGTGCTGGTCTTCGCCGGCGAAGGCGATGGAGAGGGCTTCACCGCGCGCGTGGGGGCCGAGCAGGAATACTGCCGGGTACTTCATATTGCGCTTGGAGCCGATGTTGCCGTCTACCCATTCCATGGTGGCTCCTTCTTCGCAGGTGGCGCGCTGGGTGACTAGGTTGTAGACGTTGTTAGACCAGTTTTGGATGGTGGTGTAGCGAACGCGGGCGTTCTTCTTGACCACGATTTCCACGATGGCTGAGTGCAGCGAGTCGGTGGAGTAGATGGGGGCGGTGCAGCCTTCTACGTAGTGCACGTATGAGCCCTCGTCGGCGATGATTAGGGTGCGCTCGAACTGGCCCATGTTTTCGGTGTTGATACGGAAGTAGGCCTGTAACGGGATTTCTACATGTACGCCCGGGGGCACGTAGATGAAGGAGCCACCTGACCATACGGCGGTGTTCAGGGCGGCGAACTTGTTGTCGCCGGCGGGAACTACGGTGCCGAAGTATTCCTTGAATAGTTCGGGGTACTTCTTGAGGGCGGTGTCGGTGTCGACGAAGATAACGCCCTGTTCTTCTAGGTCGCCACGGATCTGGTTGTAAACCACTTCAGATTCGTACTGCGCGGCTACACCGGCCACCAGACGCTCGTGTTCGGCTTGGGGGATGCCTAGACGGTCGTAGGTGTTTTTGATGTCTTCGGGTAGGTCGTCCCAGCTGTTGGTGGGACGCTCAGTGGAGCGCACATAGTACTTGACCTGATCCATGTCTAGCTGGGATAGGTCGATACCCCAGGTGGGCATGGGTTTGCGCGCAAAAATTTCATATGCCTTCAGGCGGCGTTCGAGCATCCATTGCGGTTCTTGCTTGATGGCCGAGATGTCTCGTACCACCTGCTCGTCCAGTCCACGCTTGGCACTTTGGCCGGCGGCGTCTGAGTCATGCCACCCGTAGTCGTAGGACGTGGAGATAGACGCAATGATCTCCTCGTCGCTACGTTGTGCCTCATTCGTGGTACTTGTCATCGTTGTCCTTCCTTTTGCCTGCGTAAGTTTGCAGGCTCCTGTGGGTGCCTGATGGCCCTGGCGCGCACGGTAGGCATCGCTAGTGGCACGTGGGTGGTGCACACGTGTTCTCCGCCCGCTAGGGTGGCCAGTCTTTGTACCGGCACTCCTAGTAGCCTGGAGAACGCAGCGGTCTCCGCATCGCATAATTCATTAAATTTGCCGGCTACCTCGCGTACCGGGCAGTGGCCTTGGCACAGTTGGACCGCAAAGGTACCGTCCCCGATTTCACGAACGGTGGCTGCGTATCCGTCAGCGCTAAGTGCGTCCGCTAGGGCGCGTGCGCGTGCTGCCGGGTCTTTGCCTACGCTCTCGACGACGCCGCTGTAGCGCCGCTCTAACTCTCGCCCACGAGCTGCAGCAAAGGAATCTACCGCATCTTCGCCAGCGATTTGGGAGAGGTAGGAAAGGGCCCGACTAGCAAGTTCTGAGTAACCTTCTTGGAGGTTGGTGCGGGCGGCTGCGGTGGCTACATAGTGGCGTGCGGGGCGCCCGCGTCCGCGTCTACCTGCCGCTAGACGCTCATGTACTTCAATCTGACCGGTGTTTTCTAGGGCGGTGATATGACGCCTAATTGCGGCTGGGGTTAGCGAAAGTACGCGCGCGAGCTGGGCGGCTGTAATAGGCCCCTTCTCAACAATGAGATCAAGGACTTTAGCCCTAGTGCCGGCGTCGTCGCCGTAGTTCATTGGTCCTCCTTTACGCATCGCCCGCAACTAACTTAGGGATGCCATATATCCTGGTCGCTTCCAGCATACCTGGCACCCACAACAATAGCGAAGATTAGGCTTGCATAAATACTAAAACCGCTTTGTTGAGAGCGGAAACACGCCAACTTTGCTCAACCTAACTTAGGTTTACCTGCACAATTTCACGCTTTAGCCACTCCCCTAAGCCCATCCAAACCCAAGTTGAACACTTGGCCACATTCGGCTAGCAGCGAGCGTAGCAGACAAGGACCTATGTCCCTAAATAAGTAGGGCTTACGCCACCACCTGCCGGCAGGTGACGTAAGCCCACTAGGCAGCCAATTAGACCGCACAAATCAATTTTTAGATGGCAATAGCTCAATCGCAGGGCGCGGAGCCGCCATGGCATTAATAGGCGCCTGCGGATCGCGATAGCCCAAAGCAAAACCAGTAATCAGCTTGTAATGCTCAGGAATCTCAAACTCAGCCTCCACCGGGGCACGCCAAGTAGACAAAATCCCAATCGCACACGAATCAATCCCACGCGACTTAGCCGACAAGAACAAGGTCTGCAACATCAAACCCGCATCCATAGCCGACCAAGGCAGCATCTTTTCGTGAACAAACACAAAACCCATCACCGGCGCATCAAACGCAGTCACATTACGCCTATTAGCGGCGTCGCGCCCAGCATGATCAGAGCGCTCCACCCCATAAGCCCCATACAGCAGCTTAGCCACCTCAATCTGGGCCGGGCGCAGCTCACTGAGGTAAGGCTTCCACACCGGGAAATCCCCATCAGGCAAATCCCCCCGCAGCGCCGCCTTAGCGCCAGCCATAGCTTTGTGATGCTGAATATCTAGCGTCTTATCGAACCGCTCCACATAATCCTTACGCAGGCGCTGAGCCTGCTCTCCCTGTGCAATAGCCACCCGGAAAGCACGCGTATTAGACCAGCTGGGGGCACTAGCGGCGTCGTCGAGAATAGCGCGCAAATCCTCAGCGCTAACCGGCTTATCCAAATAAGCCCGCACAGAACGGCGCGAGGCTGCCAAAGCAGAAAAATCATTCATAATTTCCACCCTAGCAACCCCGCCCCAGTTACAGCGCCAAACAGCTAGCTAACAGCTTAAAGCTCAGGCTCAACCTCAAAGCCATAAGGAGCCCGCAGCCACGGCGCATCCGCACTACGCAGCCCCTGCCAGCCCTTTGCACGCATCCGCTCCGTAGCCAGCAAGCCAGCCACAGCCGCCGCATTATGAATCTGCCCAGCTAACGCCGCATCCACCGCCTGCGCCAAAGGCACCCAGGTGGGACGCAAATCAGCTTCCTCATCTTCACGCACAAAATCGTTACGCTCCACGCGACGCAAATCCCGCGCCAGCAACACCCGCAGCGACTCAGTCAAACAGCCAGCCGAAGAAAACACATCCACCAAGGTATGCCAAGTGAGCGCCTCCATATCAGTCTCTTCACGCAGCTCACGCTCAGCCGCCACCAAAGCAGACTCACCCGCATGATCCATCAAACCCGCCGGCAACTCCCATAGGTTAGCGCGCACCGGGTGACGATACTGGCGGATCATAAGCACTTCAGGGGCGCCGTCGATCTGAGAAGAATCCTCACCCTCACGCAAAGCCACCACCGCCACAGCCCCATGATGCGCCAAATACTGGCGCCCAATCGGATCCGCACCCGGCTCTAGACGCAACGTGTCCGCATCCAAAGCAAACACCGGCCCAGACCACATACGCTGGTGACTTACCAGCTCCCGACTAAGATCGCGCTCATCACGCAACTGCATCAGCGTTCCTCTCCATTTTTAGCTGCGGCCGCCTCACGCGCCTGCAAGCTAGCCTCACGCGGCAGTGAGTGAGCCTTAGGCGAAGCAAACACCTCACTACGCCGAGCCAAAGCCGCCTTAACCAAGCCCGCAAACAACGGGTGAGCCTTAGTGGGGCGAGACTTAAACTCAGGGTGAGCCTGCGTGGCCACATAGTAGGGGTGAAGCTTAGAATCCAGCTCCACGAACTCCACCAAACTACCATCCGGAGAGGTACCACACACGTGCAAGCCCACAGATTCTAGGCGCTCGCGGTAGTCATTGTTGACCTCGTAGCGGTGACGGTGACGCTCGCTAACCTCACAGGTGCCATAGGCTTGGGCCACCACTGAGCCGGCGGTGAGCTTAGCCGGGTAAGCCCCCAGGCGCATAGTGCCACCCAGGTCGCCTTCACCTTCCACAAATTCACGCTGTGAGTTCATGGTGGTAACCACCGGGTCAGGGGTTTCGCTTTCCATCTCAGTGGAAGCGGCAGCCTTTAGCCCTAGCAGGTTACGGGCAGCTTCAATCACCATGCACTGTAGGCCCAGGCAGATACCCAAGGTGGGCACGCCGTGTTCACGGGCCCACCGCAGTGCCCCCAGCTTGCCTTCAATGCCGCGCACCCCAAAACCGCCGGGTACCACAATGGCGTCCACCCCGGCCAGGGCCAGCTGCGCGCCGTTGGGGGTTTCGCACTGGTCAGAGGCCACCCAGCGGATATCCACATGGGCGTTGTTGGCAAAACCGCCGTGCTTAATAGCTTCAGAGACGGACAGGTAGGCGTCGTGCAGATCCACGTACTTACCAACCAGCGCCACCTCAACGCGGTACTTAGGCGAGTGCACCCGCTCTAGCAGCGCATTCCATTCGCGCCAGTCCACGTCACGGAAGGTTAGCCCCAGGCGCTGCACCAGGAAGGCGTCTAGGCCCTCACGGTGCAAGGTGGGGGGAACTTCGTAAATGGAGGCGGCGTCTTTGCATTCAATTACGGCTTCGCGCTCTACGTCGCACATGAGCGCCACTTTGCCTTTAATGCCTTCAGGCAGGGGTCGGTCAGTGCGTAGCACCAGCGCATCTGGCTGGATACCAATGTTGCGCAGGGCGGCCACCGAGTGCTGGGTGGGCTTGGTTTTGAGCTCGCCGGCGGCGGGCAGGAAGGGAATCAAGGATACGTGCACGAAAGCCACGTTGGCGCGGCCAATGTCGGCGCGTACCTGCCGGGCGGCTTCTAGGAAGGGTTGAGATTCAATGTCACCAACGGTTCCGCCGATTTCGGTGATGATTACGTCGGGGGCGTTGCCGTCGCTGTCAGGCTCAGCCTGGGCGCGCATCACGCGCTTGATTTCGTCGGTGATGTGCGGGATGACCTGCACCGTGTCGCCTAGGTATTCGCCGCGACGTTCTTTAGCAATTACGTTTGAGTAGACCTGCCCGGTGGTGGCGTTGGCTTTGCCCGATAGGTTTACATCCAAGAAGCGCTCATAGTGACCAATGTCTAGGTCGGTTTCGGCGCCGTCTTCAGTTACGAACACCTCGCCGTGCTGGAAGGGGTTCATGGTGCCCGGGTCTACGTTGATGTAGGGGTCTAGTTTTTGCATGGCCACGCTTAGTCCGCGTGAGCGTAGCAGTCGCCCCAGACTGGAGGCGGTTAGCCCTTTACCGAGGGAGGAAACTACGCCTCCGGTTACGAAAATGTGTCGGGTTACGTGGCCGTGGTTTCCGTATGCATCTATCACGGACTTCCAGCCTACTCCCCTACAGCGGTCACTAAAGCGCCAGGACCCGGTCTAGTTGCTCACGTAGCTGTGTTTCCCCAGGGATTTTGGCGACGGCGGCGCGCGAGGCTGCTTCTAGGGTTTCGCGCCGCTTAGGGTCGCTGATTACGGCGACGACGGCGTCTGCTAGCGGACCGGCCTGGGGCTCTACCAGCTGGCCACAGCCGGCCAAAGTGTAGGCGCTGCCGCCAACATCGGTGGCCACAATAGCGCGGCCCGCTTGCATGGCTTCACGCAGAGTTAGGGGCTGACCTTCCCAGTAAGAGGTTTGCACCACCACATCAGCTTGGGACAGTAGGGCGCCAATGTCTTCACGGCGCCCCAGCAGCTTGACGGGTAGGGCGGCGGTAGCAATTTGCTGGTTTAGTTGCGCTTTAAGGGGGCCGTCTCCCGCCACTAGCCAGGTGAAGTCAATGCCGCGTTGTTTGATTAGGGTGGCTGCTTCTAGCAGCAGGTCTAAGCCTTTTTGGGGAGCCAGACGGGCAATGGTAAGCAGGCACGGCGCAGCGTCGCAGTCAGTGTCAGAACTGGTGCCAGGACCAGAGCCAGCTCCAGGGCCAGAGGCGGGGTCTAAGCTGGCAGTAGTTCCAAAGTCGGTTTCTGAGCTGGCCGTTCCGGCGCAGTCCGAGAGACTACGCGCCGGGGCGGGCACAACCGCGATTTCCCCTGCCTCTAGACCTAACTGTTTAGCTTTTTCGAGTAGATCTGGGCTTACGGTGAGCACATAGTCAGCGCCTTTAACCACCACTAGGTGCAGGGCTTTGCCTACCAGGCGGGTGGGGGCTGAGCCTACCGGCAAATTGTGTAAGGTCACCACTACGCGCGGGCGCTTGGCGGCAGGTATGCGCTTAGCGGCCAGCACCGCTAAAGCTCCGGCGCGCAGGCCGTGGGCGTGAATTACCCCTACGGCGGCGGCAAGCTGTTTTAGTTGACGCAGCGCCTTTAAGTCAGCGCCTGAGGGGCGGGCACCAATATCGATTTGGTAAGTGCGCAGGCAAGCACCGCTGACAGCGTCGGGGGCCGGCGAGATGACATTACTAGGGCCTGCCAGTAAAACCTGATGGCCGTCTTTAGCTAACAGCTGGGATACCTGGCGGATGTGTGCACGCACTCCCCCGGCGGCCTGGGCGCTTAACTCTAAAACGCGCGTCATGCTCACTCCTGATCAGTTTTAGCCAGCGCTTTACGTGAGCGCAGCACTTTAATGCTTTGGGGCACCGCATAGGCTCCACCTAGGGCTATAGCGCCAGCTACGACTACAGCCAAAGCTAACAAGCCCGCCGCCCCAAGCACACTAGTGGGATCAAGTAGCTGCGCTAACGCTAATGCCGGTGCGCTCACTAACAGATACAAAACCACTATTTTCAAGCTGGGCACCAAGGCTCTAGCCCCTACCCGGCGCGCCAATACCAGCGCTAAAGCCACCCCAGCCAGGCTCATACCAGCTGAGGAGGCAGCCCCCAGATAGACCAGCACCGCAGAGCCTTTAGCGTTAGCGCTAAACACCCAACTGGCGCCAGCCACCACCAACCAACCCAGGCAAGTGGCCAGGGCGGCGCTACGGGCGGCGTCGAGCACATAAAGCACCCGGGTGAGCTGATAAATCAGGGCGTAACCCACCAAGCCCGGGGCGAAAGCCACCAGCGCGGCCCCCATATAGTCCACGGCGGTGATCAACCCAAATACCTGCTGGGCTAGCGGCGCCCCCAACATCAAAGCACCCGAGCCCACGCAGGCAGCCAAAGTAACCAAAGCTGTGGAGTTAGCGATTAGATCCTTTGTCTCACGTGAAACATGCTTAGCCGCTAAACGGGCCGCCAACTGCGGATATACCACCGTTGCCAGGGGTACTGCGAGAACCGCATAGGGTAAAACGTAGATAGCCTGGGTGTACTGGTAGATGGCGATCGTGCCGGCACTGCCGTAGCGACGCGCAACCGCCACCACTGTTAGCACGCTTATCTGCTGGGCAATCAGGGCTGCAATCCCCGCCCCCGCCAGTGAGCGCAGCTGGGTGAAAGTACCCGCAGGCAGACGCAGGCGTGCACGCAGCCCCAGCCCTAGGCGATGCACCGGCCACAGCAGCGGCAAGCTCAGCGCGGCCACGCCCGCAGTTGTGCCCCACCCCAGGGTCAACACGGCCTCAGCGTAGTGACCTGCATCTATAAGCGCACCATAGATGCCATAGGTAAGCATCACTACCAGACTGGAAAAAATCGGGGCCAGCGCCGGCCAGGTGAAACGGTTGTAAGCCTGCAGCACGCCAGTGAGCACCACGCCCAAGCCATAAAGCGGGATTTGCAGGGCAAACATGCGCAAAAACGCCACCACCAACTGATGACTGCCACCCCAGTAGGCAATTGCTGCCTTATCGGCGCCCAGGCGAGTGTCGTTGGTGACCAGCAGCTGCGCCAACGGCTCAGCAAATAACGCCATCAGCAGCGCCAGGGGCACCAACACCGCCAGAGTTAACCCCAGCAAGCCACTAGCAGTGGCACGCACCTTTTCGCGTTGACCGTGGGCAATAGCGCCAGCTAGCAGGGGTACTACCGTGCCAGCCAGGGCTCCACCCACCACCACCTCGTAAAACACGTTGGGGATCTGGTTGGCGGAGCTGTAGGCCCCCGCCATGGCGCCAGAGCCAACCGTGGCTGCCTGCACTACCCAGCGCAAAAATCCCAGCAGTCGCGAGGCTAGGGTGAAGGTGCCTACCTGGCCTGCTTTAGCTCCCAGGGAGGCGCCGGTCTTAGCGCTTTGAGTAGTCGAAACATCGCCCTGTGGGTGGGCGTCGTGAGATTTTACAGCGGGCGACGCCATAGCTGGTCAAGCCAGTTCAGGGCCGGGTTGGCGGCAATCACCTTAGAAAACGAGACTTTCTCAGAAGCCAAAATCAAACTCACCACGCCCAGGGCGGTCCCCAGACGTAGTTTCCAGGAGTCATTGGCTGCCAGGGCGGTGCCCAGCAGGGCTCCGCCAGCGTTGGCGCCGGTGTCTCCCAGCATGGTGGTTTCTTGTAGATCTTCCACCAGAGCAACGATAGCGGCGGCGTTAAGCCCGCTAGCCAGCAAACGTTGGGCACTAGCCCCCGAGAAACGTTGCGCGCTAGCTGCCGAGGCCGGTGAAACTGGCTTGGCTGACGGCGCACCTGACGCCCCCGAGGCCGGAGCCTTTGCGCCGGCGCAGCTGAGGTAGCTTAGCGGCGCTGCCACCAGCACCGTAGCTTTAAGGGCCCGCCCCGGACGCAGATCCAGCAGGTTAGCTAGGTTAGCGGTGCCCGCAATCAGCACCGTATTTAGCGCCAGGTCCGCTACTTTCCCGCTCACGCTGGTGGCTTTAGACCCCACCAGGGCGCTTGCTGCGAGCGCGCTAGCGCCAATTCCAGCAATTTTGATTACGCCGGTGGTTACCTGCCCGTGGGCTAGGGCGCCTAGGTGGCCTTTGAGGCCTTTAGCTACCTTGCCGCCGTCGTGGGCGCCTTGGTCGACGTCGTCGATATAGCCGGCCAGGCCCCCACCCAAGGAAGCTACTACCCCACCCAGGGCGGCGCGGGGCTGGTCGCTGAGCGCGCTGGCCACGGCGGCGCTAGCCACGCTGGCACCGGCCATGGCCACGCCTCCGCGTAGGCTCACGGTTACGCCGTGGAAATTAGTGCGTTCCCATTGGCTGGCTTTAATGCGTTTGCGGCGCAGCACATAACCAAGGCCGGCGCATACCCCGATGCCGGCGCCCACTACGGGCAGCTGCCGGGGGCTGATACTAAGGCGCATAAGGCTAGCTCCTATTTATTTGCTCCTGTTTTACTTGGCTACTACTTGGCCACGCCGGGCATGAGGGCGTCGGCGTTAGCGGCGAAACCGTAGGCGGCTTTGGTGGCCGCCTTGGCGTTGGCCAGGGCCAGGGCGGAGGTAACTGCGGCGGGGGCTGAGCCCACGCTGTCCACGGTGGTTAGGGTGGTGCCGGCGCTGCGGGCGGCTGAAACTAGGTCTGTGTCGCTGTTAGCAGCGCCCTCCAGTACGGTGGGGGCCACGGAGCTGACTCCACGCAGGGCGGTGAGCCAGTTGGTGTTTTGGGCTGAAGCCTCGGTGGAGTTGACGCTCTTGGGGTCAACTGAACGCGGGCCTACTACCACAATGCGCCCGGCGACGCCGTCCTTGCTTTCCACCTTGATCAGGGGGTTTTCAGAGGCGGTGAGTAGATCCTGCAGGTTTGAGCCCTGGGATTCGGGGCTGGTTAGGGCTACGGCTAGTCCCTGGCCCAGCAGTTCGTTGCCGCTGGCGGCCTTAACAGTGCCGGGCAGGTAGCTGGCGAACTGGGCGGCGTAGGTGGAGCGGAAAGTTTCGCGGCTCTTGCTCACCCAAGCGTCGGTTAGGCTCACGCGGGCGCTGATGGTGGCGCCGGCATTGGTCAGGGCGCTTACGGTAGCGTCGACGTCGTCGCTATTGGCTCCCGGCAGGCTCACCACAGCCACTCGCTGCCCAGACAAAGACCCTGCCAGTAGGGTCTTGGAGCTGGCGCTGATGTAGCTGTCGCGGTCGTTGACGGCTTTCTGGGTGGTTTCCAGGTTGCGTGAGAGGCTGTTGCGGTCTGCACGCAGCTGGGTGACTTGGTCAGATAGTGCGCTGCCGAGCGTACCCTGTAAGGGGCCGGCCCCCAACACCACGCCGACAGCTAGCGCCATGAACACCGCGATCAAAGAAACTAGGTGGTAGCGAAAATCAATCATGGCAGTAGTCCTTAAATATTGGGGGTGGTGGGGCGTAGGCCAACCCATGAACGCACAGTATCAACCATGTCATCAATACCGGCCGCCAGCAGCCCTAATAGGGTCTGACCGGCGGGCGTGGAGTATAGCGCAGCAAAGATGGCTAGTAGTCCAGCTAGTGCCAGCAAAATAATTTGCCAGTTAGAGACGCGGGTGTGGTAGATCTGCGAGACGCCCTTGGCGTCAATTAGTTTGGAGCCTACCTTAAGGCGGGTTAGGAAGGTGGAGCTCATACCTTCACGGCCCTTGTCTAAAAATTCCAGCAAGGTTACGTGGGTGCCCACCGCCACGATCAGCTGGGCGCCGCCAGAATCGGCGATCAGCATGGCGATGTCTTCACTGGTGCCGGTGGCGGCAAAAACAGTGTGCTCTACCCCTAGTTCCTCTACCCGAGATAGTCCCGGGGCACGCCCGTCACGGTATGCGTGCACAATAATCTCGGCGCCGCTCTTTAGGGCCTTGTCGGAAACAGAATCCATGTCCCCAACTACCAGGTCGGGTTTGAAACCGATTTCCATAACCGCGTCAGCGCCGCCGTCTACACCAATGATGATGGGGCGATATTCACGAATGTAGGAGCGTAGCGCTTTTAGGTCTTCTTTGTAGCTGTAGCCACGCACCACTACCAGCACATGTTTACCGGAGAAGCTGGTGCGTAGCTCAGGCATACCCACGTCGTTTAGCAGCAGGTCACGTTCCTGCTTCATATAGTCCATGGTGTTGGCGGCGAAGGCTTCCAACTGGTGCGATAGGCCCTGGCGGGCTTGCTCCATCAGCTGGGCTACGCTTTCTTTGGTTTGCAGCGTGCCCTGGGCAATTAGCTTGCCGGATTTGGAGAAAACCTGGCCGTCTTCCTCAATGCGTATTTGGCTGCCCTCATGCAGGGTCATGATGTCTGGGCCTAGGCCGTCAATTAGCACAATGCCGTTGTCTAGCAGCACGTCTGGGCCTAGGTTGGGGTAACGCCCTGACACCGACGGCGAGGCGTTAAGAACTGCCCGCACCTGGCATTCCACCAGGGCTTCGGCGGCTACCCGGTCTAGGTCGCCGTGGTTGATGACGGCAATTTCACCTGGTTGTAGGCGTTTGGTTAGATTCTTGGTACGCGTATCTACCCGCACTCGACCCTGTGATAGGTCTGCGGTGGAGGCTGCATTTTTACGGAAGGGTAGCTTCACAGTTTCGATTGTGCCATGTTCGCTTGTTCAAGTAACTCCTCGGCGTGGCGTAAAGCCGTTTGTGAGTCACTTTGTCCTGATAGCATTCGCGCCAGTTCACGTACCCGCTCAGGTCCGCTTACGGTCTCGACGGCGGTGGTTGTGGCTTCATTACTGGCTTGTCCCACCTGTTTGACTACAACCAGTTGGGTTTGGGCCCAGGCGGCTACTTGCGCTAGGTGCGTAACCACAATCACCTGATGGTGACGGGCCAGGGCAGCTAAGCGACGGCCGATTTCTACGGCGGCGCGCCCACCAACACCGGCGTCAATTTCGTCAAAGACGAAAGTGTGGCGTTTGGTGGCGGTGTGCTGTGCCAGAACCACTTCCAAGGCCAGCATGATACGGCTTAGTTCACCGCCACTGGCGCCTTTTTCTAGCGGTAGCGCCGCCGCGCCGGGGTGGGCGCGTAGCAGCAGCTCTACTTCTTCCATGCCGGTAGGGCCGGGCTGCTCTAACGGGTTAAGTCGTACTTGCAGCTTGGCCCCACGCATCATTAAACCCTCCAGCTCGGCGCTGACCTGCTGGCTTAGTAGCTTAGCGAGTTTAGTGCGGGCTTGGCTTAGGCGTTTGGCAACAGTTTTTAGTTCTTTGCCGGTGCGCTCAACTTCAGCTGCTAGTTCTGTTTCACGATCTAGCGGTCCATCCAGTTGAGCTAGGCGGGCTGCGCAGTGCTGGCCAAAAGCTAGTAGCTCATCTACATTGGCAAATACTTGGCCCAAGCCACCAATTTCTAGGCAACCGCGCCGTAGCTGTTCGCGCCGCTCATGCACCCAGGCCAGGCGGTCAGGGTCGGCGTCCAGGTCAGCCAGGTAGTCGGTTAGCTCCATGGCTAGGTCACTGGTTAAAGCTGCCACTTCGTTAAGACGGGGCATTAGGGAGGCTAGGCGTGGGTCGTGGTCGGCAGCGTTTTCTAGTGAGCGGCGGGCCACGGAAACTAGCGCAATAACGTTAGCGACGTCGTCGTTAAGCTCATCGCCGCTAATGGCGTTGGCGGCCTGGGCAGCCCCACTACGCAGCAGGTCTAGGTTTTCTAGGCGGGAGGCTTCTTCAGCCAGGGCCTGGTCCTCCCCCGGCTTGGGATCTAGGGCTTCTAACTGTTCGAGGGCGTGGCGCAGGCCAGCAATTTCGCCTTCACGAGCCAGGGCCTGTTCACGCCAGGTTTCTAGGTCTTGGCGCGCCTGGTTCCAGGCCCGGTAGCAGGCGCTGTATTGGCGGCACAGCTGTTCATGCTCGCTACCTCCGACGGCGTCCAGGGCGCGGCGTTGGGCGGCGGCGGTACGCAGGCGCAGCTGGTCAGCTTGCCCATGGATAGACACTAAGCGACTACCCACCTGGCCAAGTACCGAGGCAGGTACGGCCCGGCCCCCTAGGTGTGCACGCGAGCGACCAGTTGCAGGTACCACCCGGGAGGCTAGCAGCAGGTCATCTTCAATTTCACAGCCGGCTTCCTGAGCGATTTGGATGCACTTGGCGTCTTCTTCTAAAGCAAAGGCCCCCTCAACCACGCAACGCTGGGTGCCCGCACGCACAATCGCCGGGTCAGCTTTGCTGCCCAACAGTAGTTTCAGGGAGGTGAGCACCATGGTTTTACCTGCGCCAGTCTCACCGGTTAGGGCGGTTAGTCCCGGACCTAACGGCAGTTCAGCTTGGGCGATAACACCAAGGTTTTCTATGGAAATAGTTTCAATCATTAATGACTCTTAGATTCACGCCAGCCGCGCACGGGCAGCTCGAATTTAGCTACCAGACGCGCCGAGAAGGGCATCTGGCCAATACGGATCAATTTCACTGGGCGCTGCGCCACGCTCACACTCACTGTTGAGCCAGCTGGAGCCGTTATGGAACGGCGCCCGTCGCACCAGATTTCACAAGGATAATCGCCGCACCACTGTACCTGCACTTCCAGGCGTGAATGCGGGCCAATTACTAGGGGCCGGGTGAACAGGGCGTGGGCGGCCACCGGCACCACCAGCATGGCTTGGGTGTCTGGCCACACCACTGGCCCACCACAGCTAAAGGCGTAGGCGGTTGAGCCGGTGGGGGTGGCGGTTATCAGGCCGTCACAGCCAAATGAGGAGACGGCGTGGCCATCAATACCTAAAGAAATTTCGGCCATATGCGCCCGGTCGCGCCGCTCCAAGGCGGCTTCGTTAAGAGCCCAGCCGTGGCTGGTGTCCCCGTTGGGTTGGCGCACAGATACCGCCAGGGTCATGCGTGGCTCTACTGTGTAGTCGCCTTCAGCTAGCGCCTCAATGGCGTCAAGCATTTCAGCGGGCTCAGCTTGAGCCAAAAAACCTACGTGGCCAGTGTTGATCCCCAGCAGAGGAATGTCGTATTCGCGCGCAATTTCAGCGGCAGACAGGATAGTGCCGTCACCTCCTAGCACCACAATGGCCTGGGCTTGGTTAGCTTGACTGCGTTTACGTAGCACCTGTACACCATGTTTAGCCAAAGCCTTAGAGACAGTGTCTAGCTGTGAGCTAGAGGGTTCACGCGGGCTGCGGATAGTTGATGGGGGCAAGGCTCGATTCATTTCGAGCACCAAAACTCTACGCGGTGAGGTTGTGCGCGCAGCGGCCAAAATCTTCCTCCCCTATCTTGGCTTAGCGGCGAAGCTTAGCTTTCGCACCTTTTCCAGCCGGACCTGAAATTATGGCTGCTTCTATCTCAGCTTGTAAGTCAGCAGCGGTCAAGGAGTTTTCAGTGCCAGCGTGCATGTACAGGAAGTACTCTACGTTTCCGGCCGGCCCAGGCAGCGGCGAGGGAGCCACGGCCTCAATGCTTAAACCTAGCTCTAGGGCACAGGTGGCCACCTTGGTGATGGCCTGGGCGTGTAGGCGCACGTCACGCACCACCCCGCCGTGTCCGATGAGTTCTTTACCTACCTCAAACTGGGGCTTAACCATTAGCAGGAAGTCAGCGGCGGCGTCGGCCACTGCCACCAGCGCCGGCAACACCAGGGTCAGGGAGATAAAAGATAGATCCGAAACCACCAGGGTGGGGGCAGGGGTGATGTCCCCGGCTGCCAGGGTGCGCACATTGGTGCGGTCCATGACGTTTACGCGTGGATCGCTTTGTAGTGACCAGGCCAGCTGCCCATAGCCCACGTCAGCGGCGGTAACCTGGGCCGCCCCGCGCCGCAGCAAAACGTCGGTAAAGCCCCCGGTGGAGGCGCCGGCGTCGAGGCATTGACGCCCGGCAACCGTAGCCTCAATCCCGCGCTGGGCCAGGATGTCTAGGGCGCCAGCTAGTTTGTGGGCGCCGCGTGAAACATAGTTAGGCCCCTGGTCTTGGCTTACCAAAATGGCTTGCGCCGGGTTGACCTGCCGAGCAGGTTTGGTAACTACCTGACCGTCAACTTTCACTTTGCCATCGCTGATAAGCGCGGCAGCCTGGTTACGTGAAGGTGCTAGCTGGCGGCGTACCAGCTCGGTATCTAAGCGGGTCAGCCTAGCCATTAACGCGTTTCTGCAACCGTGATGTCTGGCAGGTTGATTAAGGTTTGGCCTTGATCAGCCAGGTCCCAGGCAGCCACGGCGGCGGCCCGGTAGGCGTTTAGGCTCAAAGTTACGCTCTGGCCGCCCAGCTCAACGTTTTTACCGTCAAAGCTTAGGGTTACGACGCCGTTTTCTACCTTGGCGACGGCGTCACCCACCTGCCAGCCTGCAGCAGTGCGTTGGGGCTGGGGTTGGGGCTCAAGCAAACCGCGCAGGTCGGTGTGCAGGAAGGTGGGCCGGTACTGGGGCGGAGCTAGCAGCACGTCGCGTGCGCTGGCCACACCGGTAAGTACGTGCAGCGAGGGCAGCGAGGATTGGCGTGCCCCGGCGTGGTCGGTGTTTAGCCGGTCACCTACCGCGATGGCTTTGCCGCCGCCGGAGCGGGTGATGGCGCGCGTGTAGATACCGGCAAAAGGCTTACCGGCAGCTAGCGGCTGGCGTTCGGTGGCGTGCACTACTGCGGCCACCAGTGAGCCGTTACCTAGCGCAAAGCCGCGCTCGGTAGGCAAGGTGGAGTCCAGGTTGGTGGCCACATGCAGGGCCCCGTTAGTGATGGCGTAGGCGGCCTCGCTCATGGCCGCCCAGTCAACACTGGGGTCATAGCCCTGTACCACTGCGGCCGGGTTGTCTAGGGCGCTGCGGGTAGTGGTGTATCCAGCCTCGGTTAGGGCCTGCTCCACCCCGGCGCCGCCAACTACTAGCACGGTTGCTGGGGCCGGCACATGCTCAGCTAGCAAGGCCACCGCGTCCATGGCGGCGGTGTAGATCTGCTGTTCATCTGCCTCAATGCCAAAGCCGGCAAGTTTAGCTACCACCTGGGCGGGGGTGCGTGAGGCGTTGTTGGTGACAAAGCAGGTGCGTAGCCCCTGGCCTTTGGCCGCCATGACCGAGTCGGTGGCATGCACAACCGGGTCTGCGCCGGAGTAGCACACCCCATCTAGGTCCAGCAGGGCTAGCTCAAATTCTTCAACTAGCGCCTTGGTGGTGCCCAGCAGGGTGGCGCTCATTTGCTGCGTCCTTCGATTACGTCCTCTACCTCGGCGGCAATGGGGTCGACGTCGTCGCCTTCAGCGCTGTCGGCTGCTTCAGTTGCCTCAGGCTCGCTCTCTTCAGCGACTACCTCGGGCTCTTCTTCATCAGTCGCTGCGGCGTCCTCATCCGCCCCGTCCTGGACGGTGTCTACGACGTCGTCGGTCTCACTACCCACAGCAGAGTCCACAGCCTCGCTATCAGCAGCGGCGGCATCTGCATCCTCGGCGCCGTCGGCACCCTCGATGCCCTCAGCAGCAGCGCCAGCCTCGCCGTCCTCACCGCCAGCGGCGCTTTGGCGGACAGCCTCTAGCTCCTCCGCCTCACGGCGACGCTCAGCAGCCTCAGCCTGGCTCTGCTCCTCTAGCTGGCGAGCAATTTCGGCCAGTTCAGGGGCGGATTCTTCCTCAATGTCGTACAGCTCCACTTCGGGCTCTTCGGGCACGTAAATGCGCTCACGAATAGCCTCAGCTTCACGCACCCGGCCTAGGTCTTCTAGGCGGTCAGCGCGCACGGAGTGCAGGCGACGTAGGGTCTCAGTATCCTTGGGAGCCTTACGGATGGCGTCTTCAATGGTGATCAGGGCCAGCTCGTCATTGCCCTGGTCGTGGTAGATGCCGGTGACCACAATGGCCAGCTCAGCGCGCTCGTCGTCTTCCAGGTCTAGCTGTAGAGCATTCTGGGCCGAGCGCAGTGCGGCGTCAGGGCGGCCCAGGGCGCGCTCACAGTCAACTTCCATGGCGCGGTACATGGTGTCCATGCCGCTGAGGCGACGGGCGGCGCGCAGTTCACGCAGCGCCTCTGAGTACAGTCCGGCCACGTAGGCGGCGATACCGGCAGCTTCACGCACAATAGCGATACGGCCGGCGTGTGAGGCAGCATAGCGAGCGTGGGCGTAAGCGACTTCCGGGTCGGTTTCTAGCAGACGCTGGGTCATCACTAGGTGACGGGCAATGTTTTCGGCGTTAAGGCGGCTAAGCGCACGCAACCCCATGCGGGCAGTGCTGTCTAGGTCCTTGGCGCTAACGTCTTCAGGCAGTTCCGGCTCGGGCACACGGTTACGCTGGGGTGGACGCGAGTTGCGGCGCTCGCCGCGCAGGCGGTCACGGTCAAAACGGCCGTTACGGTTGCCACCACGGCCCTGGCCACGACGGAAGTCTGAGCGTTCGCCATCGCGGCGCGGACGCTCATCACGACGGTCTCCCTCGCGGCGGGGACGATCGCCCCAATTGCGCTCTTCACGGTGGCCTTCTTCGCGGCGGGGACGCTCTTCACGGCGCTCGTGACCACGCTCTTGCCAGCCACGCTCGTCGCGGCGCGGACGATCGCCCCAATTGCGCTCATCGCGGCGGCCTTCTTCACGGCGGGGACGATCTTCGCGACGCTCACCATCACGCCAATTGCGGCCACTGTCGCGCGAATCGCGCCAGTTACGCCCGCCTTCACGGCGTTCGCCATCACGCCAGCCACGCTCTTCACGACGCTCACCGTAGCGGGAGTTTGATCGTTCGCCGTAGCGTTCGCCATCATGGCGACGGTCGCGGCCGTGCTCATCATGGTTGCGGTAGTGTCCGCGCTGGCCTTCGCTGCGGTAGTCACGTGCTCCAGAACGGTTGCGCGGTGCGTCATCTCGACGACGTCGATCGGCACTGTGGCGGTCGCCGCCACGCCCCTGATTGCGGTTATCGCCGCCTGAACGAGAATCATCAAAGCGTTGCGCCATCAAAACCATCCTGTTTAGTTGAGAATATACGTAGAAACCTAGTATCAAGTTTAGCCGGGTAGGTGCAGTTCTAGTATGCCTGTCGCCTAACGGCAGGCGTGTCTTTGACTACCTTTAACGGCAAGTGCCCTATAAACACATAAAAAAAAGGGGGGTGTCCCCCACCCCCCAAACACACCACAAACAAACAAAAACGTGGTGGGGGCGTCGACCCCACAAACAGGACCAAACACCCCCACCACCAGAAGGAAACGGTTGGCAGTGCCCTACTCTCCCACAACCTACCAGTTGCAGTACCATCAGCGCAGAAAGGCTTAACTTCCAGGTTCGGAAAGGAT
>ERZ773018.145-NODE-145-length-48327-cov-11.454922_pt1 | contig 48327 bp, 31 predicted proteins | sample MGYA00580840_ERZ773018 | MGnify/ENA primary metagenome ERZ773018 (study PRJEB29015, sample SAMEA2738125) | human oral metagenome | biome: human oral; feature: human-associated habitat; material: saliva | place: China | collected 2256 ... | reverse complement strand
GCAAATACAGGCAAAATCATCCCTTCCCTATAAAAAATTCATGGGGTTTTATAGGGAACGGACGAAATGTCAGTATTTGCGCGGCAGTCGTGTGGCAGGCCTGTGTGGCGCATGCTTGTGTGGCAGGCCTGTGTGGCGCATGCTTGCGCGACCTAAGACTGCCGCGCCCTCGTGTGGCATCTGCGTTTGTGCGGACCACTACTTGCATCGACGGCGCAGATGGTGATGCCAATGCCAGTCTGTTGATACCGACGACGTCGGCCTGGCTGGTTGGCGCTGGCCTTCTGGTTTCTGGCTCGCTGGCTACATAGTTTTCTAAGACCAGTCATGGACAGGTCTGAACCAAGGCAGCGGTGACAGCTGGCGGAATTGACGGGTGCCGTCGTCGGCACGATAGGTGCATCTTGGCCCAGCCTTAGCTTGCCCAGCTCTAGCCGGCCCACCCTTAGCCAGGCATGGCCTTGGCCGGCCATGCTCAAGGCTGCCATTCCCAAGGCTGCCATTCCCAAGGTGGACATGCCCAAGGTCAGCTATGCTCGCGGTCAGTCGTGCAGGCCAGGGGTAGTCGTGCAGGCAAGAGGTAGCCGTGCAGCCCAGGGTTAGCCATGCAGCCTAGGGCCAGTCACTCACCCCACGCGGCCGTGGTTTGCAGATACGCGGATTTCGTCCGTTCCCTATAAAACCCCATGAAAAAATCATAGGGAAGGGACGATTTTACCTGTGTTTGTCTGCATTGCCTGTATCTGCCATAAAATAAACAACACTGAAATACAGAACCAGTTTTAGGAGTCACTTGAGTATCGGTCTAGTCGCCCTTCTTGACGACATTGCCGCCCTAGCCAAAGCCGCCGCCGCCTCGGTTGATGACGTGGCAGGAGCCGCAACCAAAGCATCTAGCAAGGCAATCGGGGTGGTTATCGACGACACCGCCGTGACTCCCCAATACGTGCAGGGCATCAAGCCTGAACGCGAACTGCCGGTTATTAAACGCATCGCGCGCGGCTCACTGATCAACAAGCTGGGCATTATTTTACCGGTGGCTTTATTGCTGACCTGGCTGGCACCCTGGTCGCTGCCTATTTTGCTGCTGGTGGGCGGCACTTACCTGTGTTTTGAGGGCGCAGAAAAAGTGCTTAGTGCCTGGGGGGTCATCAAGGAACATGAGGACTCCCACGGTGCCAGTGACAAGTCCGCAGATCCGGCCGCCGTGGAAAAAGCTATTGTCAGCTCGGCGGTGCGCACAGACCTGATTCTTTCCACTGAGATCATGCTGGTGTCTTTGGCGGGCCTGCACACCAACGACAACCTACGCAAAGTCGCCATCATGGTGGTGGTGGGCTTCATCATGACGTTCTTTGTCTACGGCCTGGTGGCGCTGCTGGTGAAAATGGACGACCTGGGCTTGGCCCTGGTGCGTCGCGGCCAGGAGAAACTGGGTCGTGCCATCGTCAAAACCATGCCGCGCGTTTTCCGCGTGATCGAGGTGGTTGGCACCGTGGCTATGCTCTGGGTGGGTGGACACATCGTGATTGACGCCCTCAACAACCTGGGTGTGGGCGCCCTGCATCACCTGGTGGAACACGCCGCCCACGCAGCCACCCACGCCGCCCAGGGTCTGGGCGACTCGCTAAGCGGCGTGGTCAAGTGGTGCGTGGAGACGGCTTGCTCGGGTGTGTTCGGCTTGGTGCTTGGCGCGCTGGTTACTGGCCTGGTGCTGGGGCTGCAGCGGCTGCTGCGGCAGCGCGCGGGGCAGCACTAGCGATCTTTTCCAGCTCTGCCTCGCCGTGAGCTGCGGATAGGAACCACACTTCAAAGATCGACGGCGGCAGCGCCACCCCTGCCTCCAGGAAAGTGTGGAAGAAGGGTGCGTAACGCCAGGTTTCCTGCTGGCGCGCCTGGTCGTAGTTGTAGACGCCGTTGCTGGCCGCTTGAGGGCCAAACATGATGGACATCAGTGAGCCGGTGCGTTGCACGCGGTGCGCCACTCCGGCCTGGGTTAGTGCCTGACCCACAATCTCACCCACAGCCTGGGCGTTGGCGTTGACGGTGTTGTAAACGTCGACGTCGGCCAGCTCTAGTGTGGCCAGTCCGGCGGCGGTGGCTAGCGGGTTACCTGAGAGTGTGCCCGCCTGGTACACCGGCCCCAGTGGCGCCAGTAGATCCATGATGTCGGCGCGACCGGCCACGGCTGCTAGCGGCATCCCTCCGCCCACGACCTTGCCGAAAGTCACCAGGTCAGGCACCCATTTGGGGGCGTTGACCGCGTTGGCTTCAGTGCCGTTGGGCCCAGTTGTGGCGACGGCATTGGCTTCAGCGTCGTTGGGCTCAGTTGTGGCGACGGCGTCGGTGCTAGCTGCTTTAGTGGCAGCTGATCCGGCGCTTTCTGCTGCCCCTAGCTGCGCCAGGGCCGCAGGGGTGGTTAGCTCAGCACTTAGCGCGGTGGCGGGGGTGGCGCCGTCGTGCTCTTGCCAGCCGGCCACAGCCTCCAAACCCCACCAGCCGGCAGAGCTGACCCTAAAACCTGTGAGTACCTCATCCAAAATCATTACCGCACCGTAGCGGGTGCATAGGGAACGGATGCGCTCATTCCAGCCGGCCAGTGGGGGCACGCTACCCATATTGGCGGGGGCGCCTTCGAAAATAACGCCCGCGATTTCCTGACCGCGTTCGGCGAAGCAGGCTTCTAGCGCCTCAAAGTCGTTGTAGGGTAACACGATGGTGCAGGCGGTAATCGCTGCGGGCACGCCCGCACTGCCGGGTAGGCCGCCCGTGGCCACGCCGGAGCCGGCCGCAGCCAGTAGACCGTCGCTGTGACCGTGGTAGTTGCCGGCAAATTTAATGATCAGCTCGCGCCCGGTGGCACCGCGCGCTAGGCGGATCGCGGTCATGGTGGCTTCGGTGCCGGTGGAAACAAAACGTACCCGCTCCACAAACGGCACGCGTTCGCGCACTTTTTGGGCCAGCAGGGTTTCGCTCTGGGTGGGGGCGCCAAAGGATAGCCCGCGCGCGGCGGCCTCCTGTACGGCGGCCACCACTTGCGGGTGGGCGTGGCCTAGCAGGGCCGGGCCCCAGGAGCCCACCAGGTCCACATAGTCGCACCCGTCGGCGTCGGTAACGTAGGCCCCTTTAGCGGCGCTGATGAAACGCGGGGTGCCGCCCACGCCCCCAAAGGCGCGTACGGGAGAGTCAACACCACCCGGAATAATCCCCTTGGCCTGGGTAAATAAGTATTCATTTAGATTCATAATTAAGTCCTATCGCAGCATCTGAGCGATTTCGCGAGCCCAGTAGGTAAGTACCGTATCGGCGCCGGCACGGAAAATGCCCAGAACGCTTTCAAGGATCACGCGCTCGCGGTCAATCCAGCCGTTGGCTGCGGCCGCCTCAACCATGGCGAATTCCCCGGAGACCTGGTAGGCCGCCACCGGAATGTCGCTGGCTGCGGCCACATCACTAAGCACATCCAGGTAGGGGCCGGCGGGTTTAACCATTACCATGTCAGCCCCTTCTGCGGCGTCGAGCAGTGCCTCATACAAGCCTTCGCGCCGGTTAGCGGGGTCTTGCTGGTAGGTGCGCCGGTCACCCTTGAGGGTGGAGCCCACGGCTTCACGGAAGGGCCCAAAGTAAGCGGAGGCGTATTTAGCCGAGTAAGCCAGGATTGCCACGTCGGCGTGACCGGAGGCGTCTAGGGCCTGACGAATGGCGGCTACCTGCCCATCCATCATGCCTGAGGGGGAGACCATGTGGGCGCCGGCTTCGGCCTGGCTGACGGCCATGGCCTGGTAGAGCGGCAAGGTTGCGTCATTGTCGACGCCGCCGCGCTCGTCTAGCAGCCCGCAGTGGCCGTGGCTGGTGAACTCGTCGAGACAGGTGTCGGCGCAAACCACCACTGCGTCGCCCACCTCTTCACGCACAGCAGCGATGCCCTGGTTCAAAATTCCTTCACTGGCCCAGGCCTGGCTGCCTGCCGCGTCGCGCACTGCGGGCACCCCGAATAGGTCAATTGAGCCCACGCCAGCTTCAGCGCAGGCCACCGCCTCACGCCGCAGTGAATCCAGGGTGTGCTGGTAGACGCCGGGCATGGCGCTAATGGCTTGCGGCTCGCTAATGTCCTCGCGCACGAACACCGGCAGGATCAGTTTGGCCGGGTCGATGCGGTGCTGGCTAACCAGGGCGCGCATGGCCGGGGTGGAGCGTAGGCGGCGCGGGCGCAGCGTGGGAATGGGAGCCGGCGCGACGCCGTGGCTGGCTAGCAAGTCCAGTGCGCTTTGGGGGATGGTGGTCATGAAAAATCCTTTGCTTTAAATAGGTTAATTATGGCTTGGGTGATGTGTTCGGCTCGCGGCGTGGCGGCGGTGGCGTCTACGCGCAGGCCCAGTTCGCGGCAGCGCGCGGTGGTGGATTTGCCGATGCTGACCACTGCGGTTTTCTCAGGTGGAGGTCCCAGCAGTTGCAGTAGGGCCTGGGCGCTAGAGCCTGCAGTGACGACGACGGCGTCCCACGCCCCGGCTTGCCACTGGGTTTTGAGGTGGGCTGGTAGCTGGGGGAGGGGGACGGTGGTGTAGGTGGCAACGGCGTCCACCTGCCAGCCAAGCTGGCTAAGTCCCTGGGCTAGCGTGGGGGCGGCTAGCTGCGACTGAGGCAGGCAGATGGTGGCCGGGGCGGCGGGCATGGTGACAGCGGGTTGCTGTGGCGCGGCAGGCATGGTGGGCGACGTCGGGAAAACTTCCAGTAGCTTGGCGGCGCTACCCCCGCCTACCAGGGTGGGCTTAAGCGCGCAGTGGCTGTTTACCCACTCGGCAGTGGACTGGCCAACTACTGCCAAATGCGTGGTTCCTTGAATGCCTTGAATGGAATCTGCTTGTTGAATGGAATCTGGTTGGCTGGCTCGGTCAAGGCTCTGTTTAGTGGGACTCTCGTGAGTCGCAGCTTCCGAGGCTAGTGCAAATGAGTTCAATGCGAGGGTGGGTGAGTGCGGCGTGGGGGCTGAGGCAGGTGAGTTGAGTGCGGGGGCTGAGGCGGGTGCTAGCGCAAGCGTATTTAGCTGCGGCAGTACAGCCTGCGCAGCTCGCCAGGAAGACAGCACCACCCAGGCGTAATAGCCAGATGCAACCCTTTGGCGCATCTGTTCTAACTGCTCAGATTCAATGGGAATGGTTTGGGTTAGCGCGAAAGTATCCACCTGGGCACCGGCAGTTTTAAGGGCCGCCGCAATGGCGTCGTCGGACTTTAGGCGCGGCAAAGCCACCCGTAAACCGGCGAGTGTTTCACGTGAAACAACCATAACCATCTACCTCTAAATCCGATCGTAAAACCTTAGTTGTCACCTTGCTGCGCGCTTAGTTGTTGCCCTGGCACGTCTTTAGCCACGCTCCTTAACTGCTCGCAAATCTGCCACCTGCCCGGCGCCTTGCGCCAACAAATCCTGGGCGGCACGCTGACCCAACTCCACAGCTTTTTGCAGGTGCGAAGCCTTGGTTAGGTCCACACCCTCAAGCCTCACAGCTTGGTAGCTACGCACGCTAGCGGCGCCGTCGAGAGCAAACACCCCGGCCTCTAAGTGCAGCTCATAATCAAAGCCGGCGTGCACCAGGTAGGCGTAAGTGCCCACGGGGGCTGCGCACCCAGCCTGCAAAGTAGACATCACCGCGCGCTCAGCCACCGCAGCCAGGTGTGAAGCCGGATCGTTCACCTGGGCTATCACCGCCTCCAACTGGGGGTCAAGCTCCTGGGCGGTCTCAATAGCCAGCACACCCTGCGACGGCGCCGGCAACATCTGCTCGGGGTTGAAAGTCTCACTTATGTGCTCAGCCAAACCCAGCCGCTCCAATCCAGCGCAAGCCAGCACCACGGCGTCCAAATCAGCGCCGGTGCCAAGAGCCTGGGGGGATGTGCCAGCGTCGGCGGTAACCTGAACCCCGCGCACGCGCCCCAGTCGCGTGGGCACGTTACCCCGCAAATCCACGGTCTTAATGTCGGGGCGTAAAGCCTTTAGTTGGGCTACACGCCGAGGCGAGCCGGTACCCACACTCGCCCCACTAGGCAGCTGCGCCAGGCTCATGCCGTTTGAGGCCACCAGGGCGTCACGTGGATCGGCGCGGCGTGGGGTGGCAGCAATGCGCAGCCCTGCAACCGGGGCGGTGGGTAGATCCTTAAACGAGTGCACCGCCAAATCCACCTGCCCCTCTAACAGCTGAGTGCGCAGCTGGGCGGCAAACACCCCAATACCGCCAAGTTGGCTTAGCGCTGCGCGTGAAGTGTCGCCCTGGGTGCGCACAGTAACCAGCTCCACACGCCAATCCAGCCCCTGGGAGGCGGCGGCAGTTTCCAACATGCGCGCCACCATGTCCGACTGGGCTAAAGCCAAAGCCGACCCGCGCGTCCCCAGACGCACAACCTTTTCACTCATAAGAAGTTCCTATATATTTGTAGTGCTATGCGGGCTGTGGCGTTATGAGCGCTGTAGGCGCCTGGCGTTCGTGCGCGCGTGAGCTACCACCGCATTAACACCCGTACCACCAACCCAGGCGCCAGTAACCGCCAAACCCTCAATGTTTTCAACCTGGCTCATAAAAGCCGCAATGCGCTCGCGGTAGCTGGGCGGCAGCGGCGGCAAAGTGCCATTCCAGCGCACCAGCTTGTGCTCGCTTACCTGCTCGGGGTGGATAGTTACGCCCGTCAAAACCTGCACGTCAGCTAGGGCTTGCTCCAGGCTCACCTGCGGCTCACTTTGCCCCAAACGCCCATACGACAGGCGCAATAAATGCTGGTGCGGCGCCAAAGCCTGGGCGATCCAGGGCCATTTAACGTTTAAATGCGACAGGGCCTTGGCGCCCACGGGGCTCTCGACGGCGCCGGGCTGGGTTGGGCTTCCCTGGTTGCTGGGCTCGACGGCGCCGGGCTGGGTGTCGGCGCATGGTTCTGAGTCGGCCTGGGTGTCGGGGGTGGACTGGTCCGGCTCGGGCTGGGTGTTGGCGCAGCTTGCGGGCGACGCCGGAGCCACCAGCAGGCCCTGACCCACCGGGGCGGCGTCCAGCTCAGGGCTATCAACCAGCAGTGAGTAGCGCGCAATGGGCGCGCCTACCGGGATAGTGATGTCAGTGTCTAAGGCCGCCAAGTTTGCGCTGGCCAGCAGCCGCAAGGCTGGGCGCGCCGAACAGGCCACCACCAGGCGTTTAGTGCGCAAAGTACGCGGCGCGCCGGCAGGGACCGGCTCGCTTGAAGGGGTTGGGCCTGGCTTGGTGGGAGCCAGTACCACCTGCCAGTAGCCGACGCTGTCGCTGGCGTCGTGGGAAGCCGCGTTGCTGGCGCCACTAGCGCCGCAGGTAGTGGCGCCGCTTGCAGTGTCAGCGTTACCTGCGCCGTCGGGAGCAATGAGCTGCTGGGCCCCAACGCGAGTGAGCACAGTGCCTCCCGCCGTCGTGATGGCCTGACTCAAAGCCGCAGTCAGCTGGAACATGCCACCGCGAACGCACTTATCAACACTGCGCCCACCAGTAGCTTTACGCGAACGCGCCAACAGGAAAGCCACCGCATCAGCCAGGCAGCCATGCTCACGAGTAGCCTGACGCAGCCCCGGCGTAACCGTGTCAGTGGCCAGATCGGCCGGATCACACGTGTAAATGCCGGCAACTATCGGGCGCACCAGACGATCAACCACCGCCTGCCCCATGCGCGCGGCCACAAACCCTGCCAAAGTCTCGCCCTCAGCGCCCTGGCCCACCTCACTGCCTAAGTGGCGGTCTTGGGCGGCACGTTGCGCAGCCTTAGCGCCCAAAACGGTGACGACGTCGTCCGCGCTTGGGTCAGCAGGAATACCCAGGTAGGCGTCACGCAAGAACCGCCACAGACGCCAGCGACTTTCACCATTGGCGCGGTTGGGGGGTAAAAACAGGCGTGCGCCGTCGCCGCTAGGGGCCAGTGCCTCCAGCCCCAAAGCGGCCACCATCTGGGCGGTTTCCACCCCGCGCGGAACAAAAGTCTCAGCACCCAAATCCACCTGGACCGGGCCAATATAGCCGGGGGCAATCAGTCCGCCCAGATAGCCGCGCGCCTCCACCAGCAGCGGCTTGAACCCATCCTGGGTTAGCTGCCAAGCGGCAGACAGGCCGGCGATCCCTCCGCCAATCACCAGGGCATCTACCTCATCGGGCAGGTCACTAAGCGGGTTGGGGTGAGAAGTGACCGGAGTGGCCGGGGCGGAACTGTTTCTAGCATCCAGATTCATAAGCTTTCCTTATGAACAAATTCGACGATTCGCGTTAACACGGCTGGGTCAGTAGTTGGCGGCACCCCGTGGCCCAGGTTAAACACATGCCCCGGTGCCTGGCGCCCCGCGCGCAAACACTCAACAATGGCCTGCTCAATCGCCGGCCACGGCGCTGTGAGCAAAGCCGGGTTCAAATTACCCTGCACCGGGCAGCTTCCCTCAAGCTGGTCAATCGCCCAATCCAACTCAGTGCGGTCATCAACCCCCACAGCCTGCGCCCCTGCCGCCAGCATCTGCGGCAACAGGCGCGCGCTACCAGTAGCAAAGTGAATCAGTGGCGCTGCTTTGCCGGTAGTTGGGCTGATCGCCTCGCGCGCCCGCGCAATAGCTAGAGCCGAGTATGGGGCCACGCGCTCGCGGTAGTCGGTGGGGCTAAGTGAACCAGCCCAGGAGTCAAACAGCTGCGCCGCCGAGGCGCCACAGCTAATTTGCAATGCTATGAAATCGCCCGTGACCTGCGCGCACCAGCGCATTAGCAGGTCCCAAGTGGGCGGGTCGGCGTGCATTAGGGAGCGCGCGGCTAGGTGGTCGCGGCTGGGCTTACCCTCAACCAGATAAGCGGCCAGAGTGAAAGGCGCGCCCCCAAAGCCAATCAATGGGGTCCAGTCCGCCGGCTGTGCCTGGGTCGGGTCTGCTGGTTGCGTCGGGCTCACCGGTTGTGCCTTAGCTAGCGGCTGTGGCACCCCTTGCTGCAGCGCCCCTGATTGCGGCGCCTGCGCGGGCGTGCCTAGCTCGGTCAAAATCAGGGCAATAGCCTCACGCAGGGCGGCCACGCCCTCAGCGCCCTGGTGAGTGGCGCCGTCGTGACTGACCCAAGTGCCCTGGCCAAAACCGCACCCAAGTAGGCGCTCAACGTCGTCGCGCGTGCGGATTGGAGTCGATAAAACCGGCCCCACCTGCGGTTTAATCTCCACATCCACCCCTGCCAGGCGTAGCGGCACCATGATGTCTGAGAAGAAAATAGCCGCATCCACCCCGTGACGGCGCACCGGCTGAAGCGTTGCCTGTGCAACCACCTGCGGATTTAGGCAAGCCTCAAGCATGGGTAGATTCACCTGGGCGCGCAGCTGGCGATACTCAGGCAGAGAGCGCCCGGCCTGGCGCATAAACCACACCGGGGTGCGGGCGGGGCGTTGCCCATTAAGTGCAGCCAAGAGGGCGGGCTGGGGCGAGTTGGGTGGCGGCAAAGCATTCATCGTTTATTAATTCTAGCCATAGATAATTTAAATAATATTCACGTTTTCAAATACCGCATTAGTGGCAGTTATGCTTACCTAACCGCTTTTATGACGCCGCGTCTTTATTTATTTAAAATGACACTTCGACACTTAAAAAACCTTGCTGTTGCAGGGAAAACTGGAGCTCTAGAGTTAACTGTCGCGGTGGCATAAAAATAGTTTTGCGCAAATCGCGAGATAACTGTGTGTGGCGGGGCGATAGGTGCTTGAATAGCACTCGCTGTGACTATTCATCTACTCTCCGCCGATCATCGTTATCAAAGCCTGGATGAGGTTGCCCGACTCAGTCGGGTAGACAACCTGGGCCCCAAACTCATGCGCGCGCTGCCCTACCTGCGAGGCGCCGTGGTGGTGCGTACCTGCAACCGCCTGGCAATCCTGGTTGACGCCCCAAGCAGGCTGGCTGGCTCTGGTCAGTCTGGCTCCGACGCCGCCCGCGCTGGCTCCGCGTGCCCGGGTTCCGCCTGCGCTAGCTCCGACGACGTCCCAAACGGGCACTCTGGTTCCCAGGCTGCCCCTGGCGACTCCGCCAGCGCTGTGGCCGACGACGTGCGCGCGGTGCTGGCTCACTGCGCCGAGCTGCCCCTTGAACAGGTGCATTTGCGCCACCTGGCCGGGCATAAAGCCCACCTAGACCTATTTGCCACCGCCGCCGGGCTGGAATCCATGGTGGTAGGGGAGCGCGAAATTGCTGGCCAGCTGCGCCGTGCCTTCCATGCGGCCTGGGAGGAAGATACCCTCAGCTGCGATTTGGGGCGCGCCTTGGAGCACGCCTCACGCACCAGTCGGTTGGTGGCCACGCAAACCGGCTTGGCTTCTTCGGGCCGCTCAGTGGTGGCGGTGGGGCTAGACCTGGCCGCCCAGGCTTTGCGAGATGCCAAACTGCGCCCGCTTAAAGAGGCCCAGGTTGTGCTGGTGGGAACTGGTGCCTATGCGGGTGCCACAGTCACGGCCCTACGCGAGTTGGGGGCCACTAATGTGCGGGTGTATTCGCGCTCTGAACGTGCTCAGCTTTTTGCGCAGGGACGCGGCATCGGCTGGGTTGATAAGGCAGGGCTGGCGCAGGCTCTTGATGAGGCGGACCTGGTGGTTACCTGTCGCGGCTTGGGTAGCCCGGTGCTTACCCGCGAGATTGTGCAGCGGGTTAAAACCCCGCTGGTGATCTTGGATTTGGCGTTACAGCGTGACGTGGAGGCGGCGGTAGCTGACCTGGCTGGCATCAGCTACATTGACCTGCTTAGTGTGCAGCGCGCAGTGCCTCAGGCGCATGGTGAGCAGGTGCGCGCGGCCCGCGAGATTGTGGCCCGTGAGGTGGGCGAGTTTGAGCGCAGCTTGGGGGCGCGTTCTATGGATCCGGTGGTGCGGCGCCTGCGTGAGCATGTGGATGAGGTGGTAGGTGAGGAGATTTCCCGTTTGCGTCCGGTAGATGGGTGCATCAGTGCCGATGACGCCGCCCGCGCACTGCGTCATTTGGCGGCACGTTTGATTCATAATCCCACCGTTATGGCCCGCAAAGCGGGCGAAAGTGGACAGCAGGACGCATACTTGGAGGCTTTGCAGCTAGTGTTAGGCATGGATGCTAGCCCAAGCGACACTTTGACAGTGTCTAATAAGGAGAGAAATGTCTTCACTTGCGCCCTATGACGCGATCATGCTGCTGTCCTACGGCGGACCTAATGGGCCCGAGGATGTACTGCCGTTTATGCGTAACGCTACGCGCGGGCGCGGTGTACCTGATGAACGCTTGCTGCAGGTGAGTGAGCATTATCAGCTTTTTGGCGGGGTTTCGCCCATTAATGAATGCAACCGACGCCTACTGGCCCACCTGCGGCGCGAACTGGATCGGCGCGGCTGTGACATTGCCTTGGGTTGGGGTAACCGTAACTGGCATCCTTTCGTTAGTGAGGGCCTACGGGAATTGGCCGACGCCGGCGCGCGCCGCATCTTGGCCCTGCCCACCTCTGCTTATGCGTCCTACTCGGGGTGCCGCCAGTACCGTGAGGATATTGCAGCCGCCCTGGTGGAGTTAGAGGACACTTACGCCCCCGGGGTTTTGACCGTGGATAAGGTGCGTCCCTACTACAACACTGACGGCATGTTTAACGCCCAGGTACGTTCCATCCAGGTGGCTTACGCCAAGCTAGCTGAGCAGGGCTTTAAGCCGCAGCAAATCAAGCTTCTGTATGTAACCCACTCGATTCCGCTGGCTATGGAGGCCGGTAGTGCCCCTAGCGCTGAGGAGCTGGAGCGTTTCCCCCGCCTGGCTAACGAGATTAGTTATGTGGCCCAGCACCAGGCTTTGATTGAGGCTTTACAGCCAGCTTTGGAGTGGGCGCTGGGAGTTAAGCAGGTGAACGCGGATCTGGCTTACTGCTCGCGTTCTGGCCCGCCGCACGCCAAGTGGCTTGAAAGCGACATTAATGACGTGCTGGCCCAGCTTGACCGAGATCAGATTCAGGCAGTGGTGGTGGCTCCCATTGGTTTCATCACTGACCATATGGAAGTGGTGTATGACCTGGATACGGAAGCCGCCCAAACTGCCGCCGAACTGGGCTTGGGCTATGAGCGCGCAGACACTGTCAGCGAAGACCCAGAGTTTGTGTCCTCCCTGGTGGACATTATGGAGGAGCGCGCCGCGCACGCCCGTGGCGAAGGCTACGAAATTGTTAACACCACCGGCACTGGCCCGTTCCATACTGTATGTCCGCCGCAGTGCTGTCGTAGCGGGGCCACCCCGGCCCGCCCTGGCCCAGACCGTTTCGCCCCGGCGTCCGCATATAACAGTTTTAGGAGTTGAACATGGGGAAAGCTAAGGAGCTTAGCGCCGAGCAGGAGCTTGAGCGCAGCCAGAAAAAAGCTAAGAAAGCTGCCAAAAAAGCCGCCAAGAAAGAGCGTAAAGCGCAAATCAGTGCCAACGCTAAGGATTGGGATGGCCGCCCGCTAACCAAGAAGCAGGCCCACAAGCTGGTTAAGGAAGGGCAGGTGCTGCCCTTGCCGCAGGGCCACCCCAAGGTTGGCAAGAAATACCTGGCCAAACTGGCTGCAGAAACCGAAAGCCGGAACCAGACGCCCCAAGCTTGCCCAGCTGAGGCGAGCCACGGCGTCGAGACTAAAAACTGCCACCCGGGCCAGGCGCAGGACCCTAAAGACCCTAAGGTAACCACACAGCCAAAGGAGAAAGCTATGGCTAAAACCCACCCGCATGGGCATCCAGACACTGTCAGCCGCCACGATCCGCGCGACGTCGCCACCGTGGACTTTGACGAGGTAAACAACAAGCAGCACTACGCCCTGTACACGGTTTGGAAGCTGGCCGCCCCGCTACCTGCCGACGACGCCGTCCGTGAGGCCCTGGTGTACGAATCGGTGCAGTATGTGGCCGGCTCAGGCGCCTCCACGCGCGGCTGGTATGACCTGGCCGGTTTTAGGGCTGGGGCTGACCTGCTGATTTGGTGGCTTAACGACGACCCCAAGGCGCTACAGGATGCCTACCAGCGTCTGCGCGCCAGTGCGCTGGGGCGTTACCTGGAGCCGGTGTGGAGCTGCATGGGGCTGCACACTCCGGCCGAGTTCAACCGCCGCCACATTCCCGCCTGCTTTGGGGGTGTGGTGCCGCGTGAGTGGATCATGGTGTACCCCTTCGTGCGCTCCTATGACTGGTATCTGCTCGATGCGGCTGAGCGTTCACGCATTATGGCTGATCACGGCCGTAATGGTTTTGCTCAGTATCCAGATGTTAAGGGCTCGACTTTGAGTGCTTTCGGTATGAGCGACTATGAGTGGGTGCTGGCTTTTGAGGCTGACGGCCTTGATCGCCTTGAGGGGGTTATGCACGCCCAGCGTTACACCGAGGCGCGTTTGCACGTGCGTGTGGATACCCCCTTCTACACTGGTCACCGCGTAGAGCCGGTGGTGTGGGCACAGCGTCAGCCCCGCGTGTAAGTTGCGTTTTAGTATCTAGTTTCACCTACGACGACGGCGCAGCTTGGCTGGTTTAGGTTTAGCTGCTTCGTGGGCGCTGCGCAGCGGTGCACGTTTGTGCAGTAGCTAGCGAGGCTAGTTGGTGATTTTGTTTGGTGGTGTGCCCCAAGGCTTGGCCTTGGGGCACACGCCGTTTAAATGCCGCGAATTTTTGTGGCGCGACCATGCAGGAGGGGCGTTTAATGAATGTGTGCGCGGCTACATAGTGATTGCGCATATACCCAACGATCCCTACTGCCTTGGCTGCGCCAGTGTTCTGTAGCCGCAGACAAAGCAGGTGCCTGGAGGTGAACATGATGGAACGGTTATTTACAAGGATGCGCACAGGCGGGCCGTTAGTTTTGAGCCTGTTCCTGTTTTTAGCTGCCCGGGAGTTGTGGAACACCTGGCCACAACTGATGATCATTTGGCTGGTTGGCACCGTGTGTTGGCTGGCCGGAGAGATCTACGCGCGTTGGCAACACAAGCGCTTGGACTGGCCCGAGTGGATCTTGGCCTTTAAGCGCGGCTATCAGGGCAACACCAATTAAACCTTGTTAAACAAGGCTGGGCCCCGGCAAGGGAGCAGCTAAGCTGCCCCCTTGCCGGGGCCGCTGTGCCAGTGTTCGAGTATCTCGGCTGGGTAAATTTTGGTGGCCAGATGTTTGTAAATTTTCCAAACTAAAAATGCTGGCCATATAGGCGCATTGGGGTTAACATAGTGATTGAAGGGGTTGATACTTCAAGGCCCTAACAACAAGCAGCTGAGTCAATGTCGATAACGCTGCAACCGACTAAAACTTTTAAGGGCAGCAATTAACGCTGTGCCTGTATTGGCGCTGCCCTAATGGTGGAAACATTGATTTATTTAGGTTTCCTGCTCGCTAATTAGTTGAGTAGGTGGAGTTTGTGCGCCCTAATTGGCTTTTGGGTGCATTGAATTTGAGAGGAGAACAAAATGGAACAGTATCCGACTAAGGATCTAACGATTGATCCACAGGTAGCCGAGGAAGCGATTAGGCGTTTAGCACCTGGGGCTGTGCGTAAGGTTGGTGTGGACCGCTTGCGCACGGTACGCCAGATCTTACGTGAATATTCTGACTGTAAAGTTGATGATGAAGAGCTGTACTTGTTGTTAGATTTCTTTAATTGGGAAATGACTGGAACTCGTTTACATGTTTATGACTACAGGCGGCCTTGGCAAGACCAGATTGACTGGGATCTTGTAAAGGCAATGATAGAGGAACAGGTTCCTGAAGCTTTAGAAAAGCTTGGTTTCGAGCGGCTATGCACGGTTACCCGCATGATCAAAGAATACAGTGAAGGTAACCTGACTCTCGATGAACTAACTAGGTTAGCGGTCAACTATAGGTTCGGTCTGACTGATATACCTACAACACTTGTAGGGGATATTGCTCCTGGCCCAGCTGAAGGAGAGGTTAGTGAGGAGATAGGTAGGGGTGTTTCTCGTAAGCAGTTAACTTATGAGGAATACGATCATATTTTGTTAGCGAGAATGGCACGAATTTCGTAAATATCTGAACCGTAAAGGTATTGCGGCGGGGAAATGGTGGTGGGGGGACTTTCTAAAGAAAGTCCCCCCACCATGTTTAGATGCAATCCTGCTGATGATCGTTTGTGCTAAGCAGGCTGGTATTAGTTTGCCCAGGGCACCATACCGGCATTTTCTACAGAACTAATTTTCCTAATTTTCGACTTCCCATCCACATGGGCCTTAAGTTTCCAATCACCCTTATCCCAAACAACAGACCAAGTGTCTTTAAATAAATAAGAAGAACTTAATGAAGATTGAAAGGCTATACTTACAATTACATTATTTTCATCAATTACTTGGACACTATAGCCGACCACAGTTAAGCTGGTACTCGCGCCATCTGAATTCTTTTGAGCAGAATCTATGATGTTTTTTTGTCCATCATCCGCATAGGTAGTTGCTTTGACTACATCAACCAGCCGATTACGACCAACTAACAACGAATCAAAGTTAGCTACAGCCAGGATAGCGCCCTCACTACTGTGGGCGTAGCAGGTAGGCACATCACCATCAGCACGCTTACCCGGGCCGGTCAGGTTGTTGTAGTAGTAATAAGTGCTATCAACAAACACTTTAGTGCGCATAGCCGGCATGTTTACCTCCCTTGTGGGTTTAAGCTCGGTGCCCGCCAAACCACAGACTGAACCCCAGGTGTTTACTTTCCCGTTGTTGCCTGAAGCCTGACTGCCTGCAGTTGAAGAAGTACTTCCAGAACTAGCATCGCTGCGCCCCGCCTGGTTAGATCCTGCTTGGTTAGACCCTGTCTGGTTAGGTCCCGCCTGGCTAGAACCGCTAGTGCCGGGAGTTGCAGCCCCAGAAGCAGCCTTAACGGCGTCGTCGTCAGTTAAAGCCCAAACTAAAGCTCCAACCAACACCAAAATAACTACCAGCGCACCAACCAGGGCCAAGCGCAGTTTTCTTTGTTCTTCCATGCCTTATCACCAGTTAAAAAGCGTTTCAAAAATAGCTACAGCAACTTAAAGACAAACGCTGTCAATGAACGGCGCAGCGTTCACCAGCTACCAAGCGCTTTTCCGTGTCGAGGATGTAGGCGCGCAAACACCACCCGTGAGCTGCGTACTCAGGGGTGGTGGCAGTGTTGCGCACCACTTACGGAAAGCAACTTAATGCCAAACATAAGTTATATGCAAGGCCTTATTACATTTACATGCAGGCAAGGTGCTGCCGGGGTCATTGCGCCGGGTTACACCAGGTTGTGCTGGGCTGGACCGGGCTGCGCCAGAGTGAACTGGGTTGCATCGGGTTGAACTGGGGGCCTGGCGCTATAGCCAAGCCCCCAGTGAGGGGAGCTGCGTGAATGGCCCTAGTCAGAGTCCTCGCTGTCCGTGTTGGTCAGCTTCTTGCGCCTGGCGATCCACTCTTCCATGAAGGTGGGGTTAGGCTTGGTGGAAGTGTAAGCCTCGTCGTCCTGTAAACCTGCCTTCTTGTTGATCTCCTGCAGCTGCTCGGTTAGGGCGCGAACATTGTTCATCTGCTTGGGGACAACAAAGTTAAACGGCTGCACCAGCTGCTTGTGTGAGCGGCTCAAAACCTGGTCAAAAGCGTGAACCACCGGGTGGCCGTTGATAACCCCGGCGCGTACCTGCTCATTGTGGTCAACCTGCAAGGTGAAAGGCTGGGTCTGGCCATAGCGGGTGGCCAGCGTTGCCGCAGCGCTCAAGTTAGGTAGCCGGCTCAAAGAACCGCCCGGCCACACCCCCAAACGCTCATCAACCTCCGGAGCGTCACGAACCGAGGCCCTGAACGCAATCACTGAAGAGGCATTGCCACGCAAAGCCTCAAGCAAGCTTGTAGACAGCTGCTGCATATGCTGGTGTAGCAGCGTCAAAGCAATCCCAAACTTGCGTCCCTCCGCCAGCATCTGGCTAAGCAGGGATTCTTGAAAAAGGTGGGCTTCATCAACCACCACATGGAAAGGCAGGTAATCATCCTGGCGGTTAGGTACTGCCAGGGCCAGCTTAGCCAGCCACAACATGCCCAGCATTTGTGCGGCGAAGCGACCAATCTTGAGTGAGGCCAAGTTCACCAACACAATCTTGTTGGAGGCCATAGCCTCGTTTAAATCCAGCGCGTCGGCGCCAGTTTCCAGGGCGGCGCGCAAAGCCTGCGAGTTTAGCATGCGCTCAAACTTAGAGCTCGCCCAGGCGATAAGCTCCGCGTAGTCGGAGGAGCGGTTAGTGACAATCTCAGTCATAACGCTGCGCGTCAGCTCTGGGCTTATGTTTGAGACGGCCCTGGCCAGATTCTCCAGAGCCTTCTTATCTAGCAGCAGCTGGGGGATCAGGGTAATTGGCAACTCAGATTCATAGATGTGGCTTAGAAGCTCGGCTAGCTGGTGGATAATCCGCTCAAAACGCGGGCCCACAATACCCTGCCTGGTTGGGTCAAAAGTGAGATACATTATCTCAATGACTTTGCTACATGCCATATCAAAGTCGCCGCAGTGAAACAGGTTGATAGGTACTGGGTGGCTCAGATCCGCGTAGTCAATAAACAGACAGCGTTCCAAAGCCTCGGCGGGTAGTTCATCCGCGATACGCCGCACCAGCTGCCCGTGCGGGTCTAGCACGATGCCCCCGCGCCCCTGGGTCACCAGTGAATGCACCATGGCAGCAGCCAGAGTGGACTTGCCTGCACCCGAAGCGCCCACAACCTGCACGTGCTGCAAGGCGCCTTCTGAGTTCAGGTAGACGTCAGCGGTGTCCCCGGTAGTGGTGGTGGCTGTGCCCAGGCGCATCCCGCCTGCTTCCTCACGTACCTGCGTGTGGTCAGATAGGGGTACGACGGCGGGGTCCTGCTCCACTGCAGGCAGACCAATGATCCTGGCTTGCATATCTGCTACAGGTAGGCGTGCAAATACCTTAACTAGCCCCTCCGGTTGAGCTGCTCCCGCAAGTGCTTCCTGGCTGCACCACAGTTTTTCAGCTTCGGCGCGGTTGGTGATTTGTTCGTAGCGAATGCCTGCTGCCCAGCTGGATAGCGCGATCCATAGCCGGGAGGGGAATCCTTTAGAGCTGTTTGTGCCCATAAAAACCCTTAGGCGCATGGGGGTGCCCAGGTAAAAATCGACGTCGCCGCCCGCCATTAGCTTTTCGGTGCTGGTGAAGGCCTCTTCAGCCATCTCACATTCAATTTCCTCGGCCTTACCTAGCCGCACACGTAGGTGGCCACCCACTTCACTGAGGGTTTCCATAAGCATTTGCGAGTTTGACTTGCAAGGCAAGGGCCAGGTGGGCTTACGCCGCCCAGGCAGCATAACCTCAGGCTTGGCGGGGCTGAGGATGTCTTCAACGTTTTCTAGGTGACCAGGTAGAGCGCCGAAAACCTCATACACCTGATCTGGGCAGGTGGGCTGGTAGACCTCAATAGGTTCCCACACTTGGGCATCACGACAGGCCCACTCTAGGTCGCGGTCGAAACTGTCGTTAACCCCCACTGCTTCCAATATGACATTGACGCTTCCGTCGCCCTTACCGCTCCAATCGATGCAGATGCTAGCGTCTTGGGGCTGGGTCTTAAGTAGAGCCACTAGGCGATTGGTACTTACTAGTGACGCATCTTCTGAATCTAGCTTGCGCCACAGCTGGCGCAGTCGCCACGCCTTTTTTACCTTATGTTGGTGCGACTTGCTAACAGGCTGATTTCCTGAACTTAGAGATTCTGCTCCCTTATTCATGTTCGCTCCAGACGGTAGAGACACTTGCGGTACTTGTTTACAGCTACATCTATGCCAAGTAGGGTTTGGGGGGCTGAAAATATGGGGGTAAAGAGGTAATATCTACTGGATTTCCCGAACTAAATCAGGATTTTTTCAGGATATCCTACCCATATTCCAGGCACAGCTAATAAGTGCGTGCCTTATAGCAGTCTTGGCGCTCTAAATGATTAGTCAACCAAAGGTGGTAGCCGCTTGTTCCGAGTCTGCAATCGCACCATATGCTCCAAGTTTGAGCCATTAATTTTGTGCGGCTTCTACGAAAGTCATGCGCCTTGTCGAATAGGATACAAAACCGCCTGGACGCATAGAGGTCTGATCACTTTGAGCGTAATGGTAAATTAGTGTGCATAGTTATACCTAATACGGGGGTGTTTTCTGTAAATAATGAGGCCTAAGTAGAGCTCAGATAAAGCAGTTAACTACAGGTGTAAATAAGCTTTGGGTAGTATGGGAAATTATGTGTGTGCAAACTTATGTGACACTAAGTAAGTAGCCGGATATGAGATGAACGCAGGGGTTGTGAACTAAAACGAAATACCAGGTAAATGGTGGTGCGCAAGCAAATGTGGCCCCAAGGCATTAGCCTTGGGGCCACATTGGTTAGCGTTTGCTAATTTCTATGGTGTGCGCCGCTTTGGGAGTCAGCACTGGTTCGGCTAGGGGCGCGTAAATAGTGCAGGACCGTGCGCCGCTTTGGGAGTCGGCGCCGGCTTAGCCAGGGGCACGTAAAGGGAGCAGGCCTACGCGCCGCTTTTGAGGCGCGCCGCGTGCGCTATTCGCCTAGGAAGGTACGGCGCTGCGGATCGGCTAGGTAGCGCCGAGCTAGCTCTAGACGCTGTCTAGCGCTAGGGGCTAGGGGTGAAGGCAGATCATCAACCTCAAACCAACCCATATCCACTGATTCGTCATCATTGATATGGGCTCCAGCCGCCGCCTCAGCGCTGACCGCATGGGCAATGAAACACAGATTCATGTAGCTGGCCTGATCCCCGTTGGGATAGGTGACCAGGTCAGAAGCATCAATCAAAAACACTTCATCAACCTCGATCTCCAGGGCAGCCTCCTCCAGCGCCTCGCGCTTAAGCGCGGCCACCGGCTGCTCACCAGGGTCAGGGATACCACGGATCTCAGCCCACAAACCATTGTCTGCACGCTGGCCCAGCAGCACCCTGCCGGCGTCGTCGAAAATAACCGCACATACGCCCGGCAGCCACAGGGGACGGTGGCCCACGCTGGAACGTAACTCAGTAATGAAATTGGGAACTGGCATTTGTAAACCTCTACCGGGGACGGCTCATAGCCACCTTTGCGGCAGCTATAGCTAGTGAATCATCCAACTCGGCCGGGTGCCAGGTCTGACCTGCGTGTTCAACCGCGCGGGCCAGCAGCCAATCAGCTAGGCGAGGGTTCTTAGGTAGCACACTGCCGTGCAGATAAGTGCCGATCACGTTATGGGCGCGCGCGCCCTCGGTGCCGTCAGTGCCGTTATTACCCCACTCGCCACTTACGCGCCCCAGCGGACGCGCCTGGCTACCCAAAGTGGTCAGACCCGAATGGTTTTCGTAGCCCACCACCTTACCGAAGTCATCAGTTTCAACCGTAAGATTGCCGATCAGGCGCTTAGGCCCACCCACGGTATGTGCATCAAGTACGCCAATACCCGGGATAACCTCCCCGCCCACAGTGCGGAACTCATGCCCAAAGAGCTGATACAACCCGCAGATCACCAGCATGGGCACGCCGTCACTGGCCCAGGCGCGCAGCTGCGGGGCCACCTTTTGCAGGTCGTCCTGGATGCGCTCTTGCGCCGAATCCTGGCCGCCGCCGCCAACCAAAATATCTACCTGCTCAGGCAGTTGATCGCCGGGGTTATGTGAAAGTAGCTCCACCTCATAGCCGTGCCAGCCCAAACGCTTGGTTAGGGTCAGGGTGTTACCACGATCGCCATAAATACTCATGTCGCGCGGGTAGAGCTGCAAAACTTTGATGGCGCTCATAGGACCTCCTCCACGTCGGTGTAACTTGCCAGCAGGGAACGCAGTTCCAACATGGCGGTATAGGTGCTCAAAATGCGGATAGGCCGGTGCTGCTCGCGTGAAAGCTTGACCAGCTGGGCTAGCGCCTGGCTGAGGTTAGCTTCGATTGTGTCGACGGCGACGTCGTCGTAGCTCAGTCGCAGCGCCATGTCCGTGGCCCGCACGCCGGTAACGACACTCACGCCCGCCTGCTTAAGCGGGGTGAAGTCCACATCCCACAGCCAGGACATGTCGCGCCCGTCAGCGTACTGGTCGTTGATGGCGATCATGATCAGTGGGGGCTGCTGGGAGCGTACGGCAGCGGCGCTAAGTAGGCTCATGCGGAAGCCGGCGGGGTTTTTGACCAGGCCCAGCTCAACTTCTTGGCCGTCAATGCTCAGTAGCTCGCCACGCCCGAAAGCGGCGGTGACCTTAGCGGCGCTGGCAGCCAGGGCCTGCTCATCGGTGCGCTCGCCCAGTAGCTCCTTAACTAGGCCCATGGCGGCGGTGGCGTTGAGGATGTTGTGGGCGCCGGGAATGGCAAAGTCCACTTCGTGACGGTGTCCGGACAGGTCGATTACCGCGTGGCGGCCAACCATTTCTTCCAGTGTGGCCACGATTTCTAGCGGCTGGGCGGGCTGCTCTGCCGGCTCAGATTCGGTGGCCGGCTTTGTCGGCTCTGGCTGGGCGGCCGGCTCAGATTCGGTGGCCGGCGTGGTCTCAGTGTCCTTTTTAGGCTGGCCCAGGGTGCAGCCGTCGAGGGAGTCGTGCAGTTCGTCGTCGGAAAGAAAAACGCTACGCAGCTGGGGGCTGACCGCAAAGCCTCGCACATCAGCGCGCAGGTCGGCACGGAAACTGGGGGCGGCCAGACGCGGGTCGTCAGCATTCAGCACTACCGTGCCAGTGGTGGCGCGGGCAACCTTGTGTAGCAGGGAGGCGGTGTAATCAATCTCCCCAAAGCGGTCTAGCTGGTCGCGCATGACGTTTAGCAGCAGGGCAGCGCGCGGCTTGACGGTGCGCACGAAATGGGTGGCGTGGGCTTCGTCCAGCTCCAGTACGGCGACGTCGGCGTCAAGGCGGCCATTTAACGGCATGGCCCCCAGCAGGGCGGCCACTACGCCACGAGTGAAGTTTGAGCCGGTGGGGTTGGTGAATACCTTCAGGCCCTGGCCGCGCAGCAACTCAACCACCATGCGCGTAGTGGTGGTTTTGCCATTAGTACCACTAACCAGCACCACCCCATAGGGCAGGGGAGCCAAGGCGCGAGCCATAAAATGCGGGTCTGCCTTCTCCATAACTAGGCCGGGGAAGGCACTACCACCGCTGCCACGCAGACGGGAGGCCGCCCGGGCACCATGCCCGAGCGCGAGGGTCAAAGTATTGCGAGACGCAAAAGTCATAGCCCAAATATAAAACGTCAGGGGAGCTGCCTGCTGGCAACTCCCCTGCGATAAGCGCGACTTTAGATCACTTGAGGTTCTTGAGTGCGTCGGCAGCCTTGTCGGTTAGGCCCTCAGCGGTCTCGATGGCAGAGTCGAACTTGCCACCGGCGGTGCCCTTAGCCTTGTCGGCTAGGTCGTGGGCGGTCTCAGCAACCTGGTCGGCGTCTACGTTCTTGGCGGCCTCCTTAGCCTTGTCGGCTAGTTCTTCGGCCTGCTTGGCGAAATCTGCGATACCCATGCGTTTCTCCTTACGTATAGGGAACTATCAGCAGCGAGTCTAGCCCTTAGTCCCAAATAGCCACACATCGAAGATAAGTGATTGGCGTCACCCAAGAAAAATAAACTTGAGTGGAATAGACTCAAGTCTGTGGAAGTTGTACTCACCGGAACGTGACGCTGTCGGTTCCATCAGCTCATGCAGCTAAAAGTGAGACTGACCGCGTTGCTATAACTACTTAAATTCAAGGAGAACCGTGGACACCAACTACACAACCAAATCCCAAGAAGCCATATCGGGGGCTGTGCAAGCCGCCGCAGCCGCTGGCAACCCCCAGGTGGAGGCGCTCCACCTACTTGGTGAGCTACTAAGCCAAGAGGGCGGCGTCGCCGTCGGGCTACTAAACGCACTAAGCCCGCAGACCCTAAAAAACGTAGGGACCGCCACCCGCACCGCACTAACCTCCCTGCCCTCCTCAGCAGGCAGCTCCGTAGTGGAGCCCAACCCCTCACGTGGCTTCCTAGCCGCCCTGGAAAGGGCCGACAAACTCGCCAAAGAACTAACTGACGAGTACATCTCTACCGAGCACATACTGATCGCCATCGCTGAAGGCGACGACGCCGCTGCCCGCGCCCTGCGTGACGCCGGCGCCACCGCCCAAGCCCTACGCGAAATCCTACCCACCGTGCGTGGCGGACAGCGCGTAACCAGCGCCAACCCTGAAGGCACCTTTGAAGCCCTGAAGAAATATGGCACTGACCTGACCGAGGCCGCCCGCGCCGGCAAACTAGACCCGGTAATCGGCCGCGATAGCGAAATCCGCCGCGTGGTGCAGGTGCTATCACGACGCACCAAGAACAACCCGGTGCTAATCGGTGAACCTGGCGTAGGTAAAACCGCCGTGGTAGAAGGCCTGGCCCAGCGTATTGTGGCCGGTGACGTGCCCGAATCGCTGCGCAACAAGCGCCTAATCGCCCTGGACCTATCCTCCATGGTGGCCGGGGCCAAATATCGTGGCGAGTTCGAAGAGCGCCTCAAGGCCGTGCTCAACGAGATCAAGAACTCTGACGGCGAGGTAGTCACCTTCATCGATGAGCTACACACCATGGTGGGCGCAGGCGGTGGCTCCGAAGGGGCCATGGACGCCGGCAACATGCTCAAGCCCATGCTGGCGCGCGGTGAACTACGCATGGTGGGTGCCACCACGCTGGACGAATACCGCGAAAACATTGAGAAAGACCCGGCCCTAGAGCGCCGCTTCCAGCAGGTTTATGTAGGTGAGCCCTCCGTGGCTGACACTGTGGCCATCTTGCGTGGTATCGCCCCCAAGTACGAGGCACACCACCACGTGACCATCTCCGACGGTGCCCTGGTGGCTGCCGCCAGCCTGTCTGACCGCTACATCACCGGACGTCAGCTACCAGACAAGGCTATTGACCTGGTTGATGAGGCTGCTTCCCGCCTGCGCATGGAGCTGGACTCTTCCCCGGTGGAAATTGACGAGCTGCGCCGTCGCGTAGACCGCCTGAAGATGGAAGAAGCCTACCTGGCTGAATCCAGCGCCAAGGAAGATGATGCCGACGCCGGCGCGGCAGAGCGCCTGGCTGCCTTGCGTGCCCGCCTGGCTGACCTAAACGAAGAACTCAGCGCCCTAAACGCCCGCTGGGAAGCCCAAAAGGCCGGTCACAACCGCATCGGTGAGCTGCGCGCCCAGCTAGATGAGCTACGCACCCGCGCCGAACTGGCTGAGCGTGAAGGTGACTTTGAGGCCGCCGGACGCATCCGCTACGGCGAAATGCCCAGCTTGCAGCGTCAAATCGCTGAGGCTGAAGCCAGTGAGCAAAACCAGCCTGACGCTGGCGAGCCGATGATCGCTGAGAAGGTTGGCCCTGAGGAGATCGCTGAGGTTATCTCTTCTTGGACCGGCATTCCAGTAGGCAAGCTAATGCAGGGCGAAAGCGAAAAGCTGCTGCACATGGAAGAGCAGGTAGGCTCGCGCCTAATCGGCCAGAAGGACGCAGTTGCGGCTGTGGCCGACGCTGTGCGCCGCTCGCGCGCCGGGGTTTCTGACCCTGACCGCCCCACCGGCTCCTTCATGTTCCTAGGCCCCACCGGTGTAGGTAAGACTGAGCTGGCCAAGGCCCTGGCTGAGTTCCTCTTCGATGACGAGCACGCCATTGTGCGTATCGACATGAGCGAATACTCCGAGAAGCACTCGGTTTCGCGCCTAGTGGGTGCCCCTCCCGGGTACGTAGGTTACGAAGAGGGTGGCCAGCTGACCGAGGCGGTGCGTCGTCGCCCCTACTCTGTGGTGCTGCTAGATGAGGTGGAAAAGGCCCACCCTGAGGTCTTTGACATCTTGCTGCAGGTGCTCGACGACGGTCGCCTAACTGACGGCCAGGGACGCACGGTGGACTTCCGTAACGTCATCTTGATCCTGACCTCCAACCTGGGTAGCCAGTTCCTGGTAGACCCGGCGCTGAGCCAGGAGGAAAAGCGCGAGAACGTTATGGCTACGGTGCGCGCCGCCTTCAAGCCTGAGTTCCTCAACCGCCTTGACGATGTGCTGATCTTTAATGCGCTGAGCAAGGATGAGTTGGGCCAGATTGTGGGCTTGCAGCTAAGCAAGATGAGCAAGCGTCTGTCTGACCGCCGCATCAGCCTGGATGTTACCGACGCCGCCCGCACTTGGCTGGCTGACGAGGGCTACGACCCGGCTTACGGGGCTCGCCCGCTGCGTCGCCTGGTGCAGCGTGAGATTGGTGACCGCTTGGCCCGCCTGATCTTGGCCGGCCAGGTTGCTGACGGCCAGCAGGTTACGGTTGACGTTGCCGACGACGGTCTGACGCTAATTCCCGGTGCGGCTGTGGCCGGTTCGGCTGCTAGCGCCGCCAGTGCGGAGTGACCTGCGCTTTTAACTAATTCGACGGTGCTGGGTGGGTTTAGGCCCACTCGGCGCCGTTTTTAGTTAACTAACCCACATTTAAAGTGATTTACGACTACTTGTAACTTGCTGGCCTGCAGAAACACTTTTGGCCTAAAAGAAAGTGCAAAAAATGAGGTTTAGGTACTGGAATTACTAGTAAAAACCAAGGTAATCTATCGCCGCACCGCCGCTACTGCGAGTGTTCCGTTATAGCTAGCTCATCACCCTGGCTATAGTGCGTGTTGCTCACTGGCGGCGGTGTTCCCATGTACAGGCGGCAATGAAGCTGTGATACATGGACTACCCCAAGCTTTTCGGTTTGTGTGCAAAACAGTCTTTACGATAAACGAACAAATGCGCGCAATAGACGCTAGTTAAATTATCAGCTCAAATCGGATTTGTAACTGTTTGATTGCAACTTATGTTGTTCGGTTCTGCTCAGACTTGACGCTTTTTGTTGTAAAAGGACAGAATTGTGGCAACCACGTCTAGGCAAAGGAGCCCTACACGATGAAGGTAAGACACCTCCACCGACGCTCCCTAGCATTGCTAGGGGTTGTCGCCCTATCCCTTCCAGGGGCAGCTGCTGGCGCAGTGACCCCGGAAACTTCTGGTGTCATTAGTGCTCCGGAGACCATTAGCGCCGGTAACTTGACCGCGACCGTATCCAACGCCTTCCCCCAGGTACTTGGCTACACCTTCGCGGGCAATAAAGTTGGCGGCCGCACCCAGGTCCTCGATTCAGTACTGATTGACAATCAGGCTTACACCGTCAAGTCGGTGCAGGCAGTTAAAGAATCCAACACCAAGGTGGCCTACACGGTTGACTTCAATGACACTGACGTCACCATGAAGGCCGAAATTGAAGTAAAGGAGATTACTTCAAAGGCCCAGGGTACGACTGGTGCCAAGCGTCCCACCTTAACCTTCCGTATCACTGAGCTCACCGGCGGTGCCCACACTGTCGAGATTCCCGGCCATGGCCTGGTGTCGGTTAGCGCTAAGGACGGTGGCGCCTACGCTGCCGGTATCACCTTGGTTTCGCGTGGTGCTAGCGCTAAAAACAAATACGCTGGCGTGGCTGACACTATCGAGACCCTAACCGAGTCCACCCCGGTCAGCACCGCTGACGCCCCCAGCACCTACCTGATGGTTAACACCTCTAAGGTGGCTGTGGGTATGGAAACCAACTCCACCTACGACCGCCCCACCGGCTGGGAAGCTGATGATGGTTCGCGCTGGAAGCGCCGGGTAGTTGACCAGGATGGTTCCAAGACCCTGCTGGCCTCCAATGGCCAGTGGACCTACCGCTCAGCTGCAGCCACTGACGCCGTCGGCGATGAAGAGCGCCCCTACACCACTTTGGTGTTCACCGGTGACGCCAACTCCTCGGGCACGGTGAACTGGCAGGACGCCGCCGTCGCCTATGCGGACATCACCCCCTGGGTGGCCGGCGCAGCTGACAACCACAAGTGGGTAGTAACCCATATTCCCTTTGACTTCGGCTCGGCCGCCACACACCCCTTCTTGCAGGTGGCTGACGACGTAAAGCGCGTCAACCTGGCTACTGACGGCCTAGGTCAGCGCGTGATGCTCAAGGGTTACGCCTCTGAAGGCCACGACTCTGGACACATGGACTACGCGGGCAACATCAACACCCGCGCCGGTGGTGACAAGGACTTTGCCACCCTGTTTAACACCACCGCCAACTCCAACGCGATTTACGGCGTCCACGTCAACACCACTGAGGCCTACCCCGAAGCCAACTCTTTCGGTTCCCTACCCTTCACTGGCGGGCGCGGCTGGAACTGGCTAAACCAGTCCTACTACGTTGATCAGCGCGCTGATCTAGGTAGCGGCGCGGTAATTAAGCGTTTCCAGGATCTGCGTAACCAGTTCCCGCTGGCCACCTACCCCAACTTCCGCTGGATCTACATTGACGTTTACTACGGTTCGGGCTGGCAAGCTGAACGCCTGGGTCGCGAGCTAAACAAGATGGGCTGGGAGATGGGTTCAGAGTGGGCTGACCGCTTTGAGCGTTACTCCACCTGGTCACACTGGTCCAATGATGAAAACTACGGCGGCGCCACCAACAAGGGTTTGAACTCTGACGTGATCCGCTTTGTAGACAACTCCAACAAGGACAACTGGAACCCCAACGTAGTTTTGGGCTACCCCCAGATTGTTGAGTTTGAGGGCTGGACTGGCCACCAAGACCAGAGCGCCTTCTACCGCAACATTTGGGCTAACAACCTGCCGGTTAAGTTCCTGCAGAACTCGCGAATTATGCGTCAGGAAAGCGCTAAGGGTGAAAACGGCAAGACCGTCTACACCTACACCTTCGCTAACGGCACTGTGGCCTCGGGTGCTACGGCAGTGACCAACCAGACTCCGGCCACTCAGGTTGCCGGGGCCATCAAGGCTGACATGTCCGCTAGCCGCCAGTTTGTTTACGACGGCGCCACCGTGCTTAAGGGTGACAGCTACCTGCTGCCCTGGATCGACAATGGCGCTAAGGGCGGCGCACCGCGTCTGTACTACTACAACCCCGCTGGTACCGCCACCACCTGGACCCTAACCAAGTCCTATCAGAACGTGGGCTCTTTGAGCGTCTACCGCCTCACCGACAAGGGCCGCGTAAAGGTAACTGACGTGGCGGTAGAAGGCGGCAAGGTAACCATCCCTGAGTCCGTGTATGCAACCGTGCCCGCCGCTGAGCGTGACCACACCGCCTTTGTGTTGGCTCCTGCCAAGGCCCCCGCAGCCACCGCCACCCCCAAGTGGGGCGCCGGAACTGTGTTTGTAGACCCCGGCTTCAACTCCGGTAGCTTCAAGGACTACCAGACCACCGGTCAGGTAACCGCCCCTCACGACGCTCACGGCGACCCGATCGCCCAGCTGGGTAAGGGCAACTCCTCCATCAGCCAGGAAATGACCCTCAACGCCGGCACCTACCAGGGCAGTGCCTGGGTGCAGGTCAAGGATGGTAAGACCCGTCAGGTCAGCGTGTCTGCTTCAGGTGAAGGCGTCACCAGCGCCGCCAGCCAGCAGCGCAACGATGATCTGGGCGCCACCCGTGACAAGCCGGTTACCATCACCTTTGAGGACTTTGAAAATGTCCCCGAAGGCTGGGGCCCCTTCGTTAAGGGCGACGCCGGTGAAATCACCGACCCGCGTACGGTACTGGCCTCCCTCAACGGCCCCTACACCCAAAAGGGTGGCACCCTACCGGACGGTTCTAAGAAGGCCACTGACGACGCCGTCGCCGGACACTGGTCCCTAAAGAGCCACGAAGAAAACGGGGGACTGGTCTACCGCACCGTGCCCCAGACCGTAAACTTCAAGGCCGGACACCGCTACCGCATTTCGTATGACTACGAAAACGCGCTCAGCGGCTCCTACTACTGGGTTACCGCCTATGACGCCCAGGGTGCCAACGGCCTAAACGCTAACTACCTGTACTCCACGGTGATGCCGGTGGCTACCAGCCCCACTCACTATGTACAGGAACTTAACGTGGGTGGCTGTGGCTCCTACTGGGTGGGTCTGTACAACACCCAGGGCGGGCAGGACGGCAACGACTTTACGCTCGACAACTTCCGCGTAGAGGACCTGGGCACCACCACGGATATGCCCGCGTGTGCCGCTGCCTCAATTGACACCAACGAGACGGCCATTGAAGGCTCCACCTTCCACATGACCAGCTCCCTGGTGAACAACGAACCCAGCGAAATCACCGATGTGACCAGTAAGCTGACCCTGCCTAGCGGCTGGAGCGCCACTGCTGACACCCCGGCCACCACTGCCAAGCTAGCCAAGGGTGCCACCTTCACCACCACCTGGACTGTCACGGTTCCCCAGGGTGCGGGCGGCTCTACCGCTAACGTGGTACACACGGCCACCTACAAGATCGCTGGTAGCGCCCGCAGCGCTAGTGGTGACACTAACGTGGCGGTTTTGGGCTCGGTGAAACCTGACGCTGTCAACTACCTCTCTGACCTGCCTTTCAGCCCCAAGTACAACTCCAACGGTTGGGGGCCGGTTGAGCGTGACAGTGAGGTTGGTGAAAACCAAAAGGGTGACGGCGGCCCAATCGTGATGGGCGGCAAGCAGTACACCAAGGGTCTAGGTACCCACTCTCCTGCCGATGTGGGCTTCGAGCTCAGCGGTAAGTGCAAGGCTTTCAAGGCCACCGTGGGTGTGCAAGATGGCCAGAGCGGGTCGGTTACCTTCCGCGTGGTAGGCAGCACCGACGGCACTAACTGGGTTGATGTGGTACCGCAGACCGGCGTGATCACCGGTAGCAACACTCCTCAGGAGATTTCTGGCGACGTCACCGGCATGAAGCTGATTCGCCTGATCGTGGGTGACGGCGGCAACGGTAACGGCAATGACCACGCTAACTGGGCTGACGCTCGCGTTCTGTGTGGTAACGCCACCGACGGCGATACTCCCGCCCCGGCACCTGGCAACCCGGTTAAGGACTACAGCGGCGACCAACAGCTGGTGTCCGCCCCGGCTGCTTACGCCAGCAACCCGGCCTCCAACATGTTTGATGGCAACGCTTCCACCTTCTATGACAAGGACTGGCAGCACCCGGTAGCTCACCCCAGCGACATTGACCTGGCCCTGTACCAGGGCGATGACCCCACCGCCGCCTCTGCGGTAAGCGTGGCTGGTCTGAAGATCAATAGCCGCGTTGACCAGGCCAACGGTCGTCCCGAACGCTACGAGGTCTATGTGGGGCAGGATGCTGCCAACATCAACCAGAAGGTAGCTGAAGGTACTTTGCAAAACACCGGTCAGGTGCAGCAGATTGTCTTTAACAGCCCGGTTAAGGCCAAGCTGATTCGCCTGCGTGTGCTGTCTAACTACAAGACCAAGGCTGACCAGCCCGATTACCTGCTCTCTATCGCTGAACTAGGGGTTCTGGTTCCCGATGGTGACGCAAGTGGTAATGCGGCCGGCCAAAGCCAGGCTAGCGCTCAGAGCCAGGCTGGCGCTCAGAGCCAGGCTGGCACCCAGCCTCAGGGTACCGGTAAGGCTGCAGCTGAGGGTAAGGCCAGCTCCACCAACAAGGCTGCCACTGGGGCCGCCAAGTCTGAGCCGGAGATTACCGTAAACACCAACGCCGAAGGTCTGGTGGGTCAGAACTATCTGGATGTTAAGACTGTCAACGACACCAACCCAGCCAAGAACCCCTCCACGGTTATTAACCACACTTGGGCTTTGAACTGGATGGCTGCCGATCAGAAGCACACCACTAATGATTCTGCCAGCTACTTCCAGCGTGTTCCGGTCACCTTCAATGTGGCTAAGGATGGCACCAAGGTTAAGTTCACGGTTGCTGTCGGCGACGGCGATGGCCTGGTGCAGGTGGACAACCTGCGCATGGTCAAGATTGTGCGCCCCACCAGCAACGACCTGATCGGTGTGGACTGCCTGGCCAGCCCCACCCCCGAGGTGTGCACCACCAAGCGTGCTAACGACCGCATTGAGGTAACCACGGCGGTAAGCGCTGAGACTGTGACGCCCACTCCGACGCCGCAGCCCACCGCTCCGGTTTCGCCTACTGTGGCTCCCACTCAGGAACCTACCGCCAGCCCTGAGCCGACTGTGGCTCCCACTGGCTCCCCGGCTCCTACGGCCCAGCCCAGCCCGGCACCTACCGGTAGCGCTGCCCCCACGGTGGCTCCCACCGGCTCCCCGGCACCTACCGGCAGTGCGGCTCCCACTGGTAGTGCAGCCCCCACGGCTCAGCCCAGCCGTTCGGCCAGCTCCGCCCCGCTTCCGGGTCGCCCCGGTAAGCCTGGTAAGCCCAGCCACGTCGCTGCCCCGGCTAAGCCGGAAAAGCCCGGCGGTTTGGCCCGTACCGGTGTGGCCAGCGGAATGTTGGCGCTAAGCGCTCTGGCATTGGGCGGTGGCGGCATGTTGCTGCGCCGCAAGCGTCAGGACTAATGGGATCTACAACTGAATATCGACACAATTGAATACACAACTCAATAGGGGCGTCTGATTTCCCTCTCAAAACTAGGCGCCCCACCCCGCCGGGGGCCGCTTAACAAATGTGTTAGCGGTCCCCGGCGGTTTCGTTAGTGGTTCCTGGGGTTGCGCTAGCGGTCCCCGGCGCTTTGCTATAGGAGCTGCGCGTTTGTGAGGACTAAAAAGAGTCGCTACACTTGGCAGGTAATGATAATCAATATCAACTAGAAAGACTGCCATGTTTGCGTGGTTGCAGGCCGCCGGGCCTTCTTCAGTTCCCACCCAGGGCACTACCAACTCTTCCCCCTCTGCCATGCGTGTAGCTGCTGGTCACGGACGTTTTTCTGGCTCTACCCCGCAGCGTCTGAATGATCCCTGGTTGCGGCGTATGGCGGCGCTGACCACTGTGGCGCTATGTGGTTTCATGACGCCGCTGGCAGGTGCTTCTGTCGCCAGCCCGGCAAGCGGTCCTGCTGGCGCTGCCCATGCTGCCCAGGTTTCTGGCGCCGCTCACAGCTCCGTTTCCCGTCCCGCTGCTAGCCTGGCCAGTAATGATAGCCAGTCCAAGCCGGTAAACCTTGAGGGTGGAGACCTAAGCATTTTCGACGCCGTCGCCACTGCCAATGGGGAGGTGGACTTGCAGCTAAAGGATGGCGCCACCGGCACTAGCCACAACCCGGCCCAAACCACCTTGAAGATCCCGGCCTCCACCTGGCAAAACATTTCTGACGACTATCCGGGCAGCCCGGGTGGCTATTTCGTCAGCCAAGGCGCCCAGGTTAACTCGCCACTACAACCGGCCAGCGCTGCCCCCAAGGGACGGCTGGGGTGGGACACCAGTCAGCTAGCCCAGGCAGGATTTACCGCCGCCCACTTTGAAATCAGCTATAGCGGCCCTGAGGGTGGCACTGTGGCCCTATTTGGTTTGGATGAGAACGGTCAACTAGCCTCCTCACTGCTGGTTGATGGCAACTACGAGCTAAACCCGCTCGGCTCAGAAATTGCCCCGCAACAGCTGGCCGCCGCCTACCCCAACTGGGTGTTTTCTACTGCCGGCGTCTACCAGTTGCAGGTGCGGGTGTTGGCTCAGCGCAGTGATGGCACGGTAATTGCCAGTCCGGTGCGTACTTACCGGGTTGAGGTGGGCGACGTCGCCGCTCAAGCCACCCCCACCCCGGCACCTACCCAGCAAAACCCTGATACCCAAAACCCGGGTGCCCAGCCCACAGCGGCCCCCAGCGCAGTGCCCTCGGCCGCTCCCAGCGCGGCTCCGCAGCCGGTAGCTATCCCCTCGGCTAGCGCCGCCCCCAGCACTTCGGCCAGTCCGGTGGCTAGCCCCAAGCCGGTAACCAGCCAGCCGTCCGCCAGCCCCTCGCCGCGCTCAGTCATTGGCGGCGAGGTAAAGGCCAAGCCGAGCGCAGCTAACCCCGCTGGCAAGCAGCTTTTGGCCAGCTCGCGCAGCGCTAAGTCAGCTCAGGCCCCGCGTGCCGCAGCTCAGGGCCGCTCTGCCAGTCAGGCTCGCGCCGCCGTCGGGCAAAACCGATCTGCCGTAACCACCCGGGCCGGCGCGCAAAGCTTTGTATCCCAGGCTCGCCCCGCCCAGAGCTTTGTGGCCCAGGCTCGCTCTGTCAGCCAGGGGGCAGCCGCCCAAACCAGCGCCCAAAAGGCTAAAGCCCAAAGCGCCGCTGCGGTTAAGGAAAACCCGGCTTCTTCGGCGGTTAGCGCCACTGCCACGCTGACTTTCGTGGTGGGCCCTAACGCCAACGGCAACGCCAATGAAGGGCACTTTGACTTAGGTCCGCGTATTGTGGACGGCAAGCTCAAGTTGCAGGTGAAAGATGACCGCTCTCAGCCGGCTAGCTGGGTTGACCCGGCAACTTTGACCTTCTCGCTGGGAGACAAGGCCACTCTTAAAGCCCCCGACGCGCTTAATTTTGTGGCTACCCCGGGCCAGGATGTGTGGATGATTTCCTCCAGCCAAAGCGCGGGTGTGCCCTGGCTGGGCATGAACTCCCAGGCTGAAGAGATTGTCAGCAAAACCAGCGGCGAGGTTACCTTCACCCTGGTGAGTGTGGAGGGGCCGGGTAAGGTCTCGGTATTTACCTCCGGCGGCTTGGGTGGGGGTGTGGGTGAGCACCTGCTGCAAGAAGAGGGCAGCTCCTACACCCTGCCGGCTAACACTCACGCCCACCAGAACTGGGTGTTTACCGCCCCGGGCACCTACAAGCTGACCATTTCCGCCCAGGTCACCCCCAAGCAGGGTGAGCAGATCAGCGGTGAAGATGGTGGCTCTGGTGACGGCGCAGCGGCCAGTTCCGGTGCCGGCTCCAGTGAAGGTGGCAGCGCCAGTGGAGCTGCTGGTTCTGCGGCCTCAGGCTCTGCCAAGGCTGGCCAGGCGGCCGGCGCTAGCGGCGGTAAGTCTTTGGCTAAAACCGGTGCGGTTAGCGGCGCCTTGAATGTTGCTGGTGGTCTGATGTTGCTGGCGGTTGCGGTGCTGGTGGCACGCAGGCGGATGGCATGGGCCTAGTTAAGTCTGTAATTCAGGCTGCACTAGTTTTAACGTTAGTGGCGGGCTGCGCCGGTGTCGGCGTAGATCCCGCCCGCGACGGCCAGTTGCGGGTGGTCACCACCACCGGCATTCTGGCCGATCTAGTGCGTAATGTGGCGGGAAGCCGAGCTACGGTCTCCCAGCTAGTTCCCGACGGCGCCGATCCGCACTCCTATGAGCCCTCACTGCGGGCTATTCGGGATGTGGCCTATGCGGATTTGGCTTTTAGTAACTACCTGTTGCTGGAACAGCATTCGATTATTCGCGCCTTGGATGCCAACCTGCCCGCTAGCGCCCAGTCAGTGTCTATCGCCGAGGAGGCCGCCAAGCAGGGGGCCACGATTTTGCCGCTGGTTGAGGATCGGGCTTTGGATACCCTGTGGCTGGGGATGCGCGTGTCTGGTGACGGTAAACGTTATGGTGCTAACCGGGCCAGTGAGGTTGATTTGCAGGTGGTTTCGGTGCAGGGCCCGGGTCAAGCCAGCTCCTACCTGACCACCACTTTTGGCACCCCGGAGCTGGGGTTTTCCAGCCATGACGGGTTTGACGCGGCCAGCGACTATAAACATGACACTGTCAGCTTGCCGGCTGACGCCCATCAGCATATGAGTTGGGCTTTCACTAAGCCGGGAGTGTATCGGGTGCAGTTTAAGGCTCGCCTGCGCCCGGTTAAGGGTAAAAACGTGGAGTTTAAAACGGCCACGTTTACTTTCGCGGTGGGGGTCGACGCCGCCGCTGTAGCTAAGCGTGAAGGTCGGGTGGTTTTGGGTCCGGGCCACGGTGATGTGAGCGTGGATCTAGAAGCTGGCCGCATCACGCTGGTGGCCGACAAGCAGGCTAGCGGCCAAGCTTGGCCGTCAGCCACTAAAACCGCGAGCGCGAGCACTCCCAGCCCCGCTGCGAGCGCCAACACGAACCCAGGCGCTAGCTCAGCCTCCGCGCCCAGCCCTGGTGGCTCTGCCAGCCCGACCAGTAGCGCCCCTAGCCCGCCCCCCAGCGACGGCGCCAGCGCACCCAGCCAGGCCGACGTCGTCGTAGCTGGGGCAGCCCACGTACCAGGCCACGTAGCCCTAGACCCGCAGCGGGTAGTGGTGGATGTACCCACGCGCACCCTAGCCCAAGTGCCTCAAGGCTACGGCTTTGTGGGCCGTGCGGGCACGCAAGCCTACATCCTGCCCCAGGCGGTGCTGGGCAAACACGTGCATGGGGAAATTGATCCGCACCTGTGGCATGACGTGCACAACGCGGCCGCCTATGTGAAGGTAATCTGCGCCAAACTCAAGCAGGTTGACCCGGCCGGGGCGCGTGTTTATGAGGCTAACGCCGCACGCTACCTAAACCAGCTGGCCCAGCTAGACACCCAGGTTAAAAGCACTCTGGACACTATTAGTGAAGCTAACCGCCAACTGGTAACCACCAATGACGCCTACGCTTACCTGGCTAACGCCTATGGGCTTAAAGTGGCTGGTTTCGTGGCTCCCAACCCGGCTAGTGAGCCCTCCCTGGCTGATCGGCGTAAACTCGCCGCCACCATTAAGGACCTACATATTAAAGCGGTGTTTTTAGAGCCAAATCTGGCCCGCACCCGCTCCACCTTGAAAGTGGTGGCCAGTGAAGCCGGGGTGAAAGTATGCCCGCTTTACGGCGACACCCTGGATAACCAGGCCCCCACCTATCAGGCGATGATGCGTTTTAATGCCAACTCCCTGGCTCGCTGCCTAGGTGGCAGGCCTATCGCAAACCAAGCGGCGTCGTCGGCTAAAACCCTAGGCGGCGCAGCCACCGCCCCAGCCACTTCAGCCACCCCCACCCCAGACCCAGCCCTAGAGCAAAACGTGGCCGCAAACGAGCCCACCTCACAAACCCCAGCGGTAATCGAAGCTGGACACGTAGACCTAGGCCCGCGCCTAATAGGCGGCAAACTAACCGTGTCCCTACGAGATGATTCAGCAGCCTCACCCGTATGGCGCGACCCCAACAAAACCGTGCTGCGTGTACGCGATGGCGCCCTAATCCAAGTACCACAAGGCGAAGACTACAAATTCCTAGCCGACTCCAAGCGCGTCTATGTGCTACCCCAAACCCAAAAAACCCAGCTGGTATGGCTGGGCTGGAACACCCAAGACCCAGCCGTAACCAAGCTGATCCAAGGCGGGGTAAACATGCGCATCGAGCAGGTTAAAGGCCCCGGCCGCAGCTGGCTGATTTTGCAAGAAGGCACCTTCGGTAAACCCAAAGTGCTGGCCGACTCTGCCGCCAGCGCCCAAGACATCTGGGTGGACACCAACACCCACGTGCACGCCAACTGGATTTTCTCCAAACCCGGCATTTACCTGGTCAAAGTCTCCTTCAAAGCTACCGGCGTGAATGGCAAAACCTACCAGGCCACCACCACCTTGCGCTTTGCGGTAGGCGACGCCACCAGCACCACCAACGCGCTAAAAGCACAGCCATCAGGAAAGTGACCATGCTAGAAGTAAACCAACTCAGCGTGCAGCTGGGCGGCCGCAGCGTGCTGCAAGAGGTCAATTTGAAGCTAGAGCAAGGCCAGTTCATGGGGCTGATCGGCCCCAATGGGGCCGGCAAAACCACGCTGCTGCGGGCCATCCTAGGGCTCGTGCCCAGCACCGGCACTATCACCTGGCAAGGCCAGCGCATTGACCGGCGCGGCATTGGGTATGTGCCTCAGCGTCACGCTTTCGCCTGGGATTTTCCCATTAACGTGCGCCAGGTGGTGTTAAGCGGGCTCACCGGCAGGCTCGGCTGGCTGCGTCGGCCCCGCCCAGAGCACCTAGAGGCTGCCGACTGTGCTCTAGAACAGGTAAGCATGAGTGATTTGCGCTCGCGGCCGGTAGAGCAGCTTTCGGGTGGGCAGCGCCAGCGGGTGCTGGTGGCTCGGGCGTTGGCGTTAAAACCGCAGCTGCTGCTGTTGGATGAGCCTTTTACGGGCTTGGATATGCCCACCCAGGAGCTGCTAACGGATCTGTTTAAAGAGCTGAGCCAGGCGGGTGTGGCCGTGCTTATGTCCACCCATGATCTGGTGGCGGCCCAGGCTCAGTGCGAGTATTTGTGTCTGCTTAACCGCACCGATTTGGCTTGCGCCCCGCCTAGCCAGCTTAAAGACAAAGACCTGTGGATGCGTACTTTCCAAGTGCGCGCAGATAACCCGCTGCTGCAAGCCCTAGGGATGAGTTAAGTTGTTAACCCCAATTGATTTTCTAAATGACCTACTAAACCCTCAGCTGGCCTTCTTGCCCAGGGCTTTGCTAATTGCTATCACTAGCGCCCTAGTTTGCGGGGTGGTGGGGGCCCATGTGGTGTTGCGTGGGATGGCTTTTATTGGCGACGCCGTCGCTCACTCTGTGTTTCCCGGTCTGGCGGTGGCCTTCGTTAGCGGCACTAACCTGGTGCTTGGGGGTGCGGTAGCCGGGATTCTGACGGCGGTAACCGTGGCGCTACTAGCCCAAAACCGCCGGCTTAAAGAAGACTCCATCATTGGGGTGCTGTTTGTGGGGGCATTTGCTTTAGGGGTGGTAATTATTTCGCGCGCCCCAGGCTATAGCGGCTCGCTGCAACAGTTCCTATTTGGCTCTATTACCGGCGTGCCGGCACGTGAAGTGCCGGTGGCGCTGATCGGGGCAGCAGTGGTGATTGGGCTGATCGCAGCCCTAAACAAAGAGATTGTGGCGGTAAGCCTGGACCGTGAAACTGCCCGCGCGGCAGGGCTGCCGGTGTTAGCTTTAGATATTGCCCTGTATGTGTGCGTGAGCTTAGCGGTGGTGATTTCCGTGCAGACTATCGGCAATATTTTGGTGTTGGCGCTGCTGGTAATCCCGGCGGCCACAGCCCGCTTACTGACTGACCGCTTACTGACCATGATGATTATGGGCCCTCTGCTAGGGGCGTTAGGGAGCCTGCTGGGAGTGTATTTGAGCTGGTCAGCTGATTTGCCTACAGGCGCCACGATTGTGTTGGTGCTGGGCGTAATGTTTGCCCTGGCCTGGCTGTTAGCCCCCGGTCACGGCTTGCTCTACAAAACCGCTGCAGCCAGACGGCAGGCGTTATCCACCCAGCGGCGGTGACGCGGCTCGCGCGCCCATTCCTGGCTGGTTAGCTCGTGGCTCAGGGAGCGATATTTGGCGTCATTAGCGCGCAGCTTGTCGTCAAGATCGCCCCCGAAACACAGCAGCATCAGCTCATAGTTGAGCAGGAATGAGCGCGAATCCATGTTGGAGGAGCCGATCACTCCCACTTCGTTATCCACGGTCATGTATTTGGCGTGCAAAACCGTGGGGGAGGGGTAGAGAAAGATACGCACCCCGGCATCCAGTAGCGCCGCATAGTAGGAGCGTTGGGCGTGGCGCACCAGGAAGTTATCGCCACTGGCACCCACAAACAGCTGCACATCCACACCACGGTAGGCTGCGCTAGTCATGGCGGCCAGCAGCGACTCGTCGGGCACAAAATATGGGCTGGTGATAGTTACCCGCCGGCGCGCATTGTGAATCAGTGAGGTGAACATGCGCAGGTTTGGTTCAGTGGAGTAGCCCGGCCCTGAAGGGACGATCTGCATGGCGTTTACGACGCCGTCGGCCAAGTCTTTTTCCCACGCCGCCGAGGTGTTAACCAGCTCTGCAGCAAGTGCGCTCAGACCAGTGGTTTCTACCTGGGAGATATCCTCATCGCTTACGGCTTGGGAGCGGGCACCAACGAAAATTTTGCCGGTTTCGGCGTACCAGTCCATGGCGAATACACCCCCAAGCTCAGCCACGATAGCCCCGCCTAGCTGCACGGATAGGTCTTTCCACTCGCGTCCAGGGCCGCGCAGGTTGGTTTCGTAGAAGGGGTCAATGAGGTTGTGGGAGCCAACAAAGCCGACGCCGTCGTCGATTACCGCTAGCTTGCGGTGGTTACGCAGGTCTGGGCGCCCGCGCTGATCAGGCTTAAAACCTAGGGGCATCATCAGATGCCAGTGGTAGCCGGCGGAGTTTAGCCGCTTCAGCAGCTTTTTCCAGGCTTTGTAGCGGCGTGAACCCAGGTGATCTAGCAGCAGCGCCACCCGCACCCCGCGTTTATGGGCGCGCTCTAGGGCCGCAAAAAGCGGCTCAGTGATGGGATCATCATGGACTATGTAAAACTCAATATTTACGCTGTGCTGGGCTGCGTCAATGGCCTGCACCAGGGCCGCAATGAAGCTGCGGGTGTCGTCATAGATACCCTGGACTGTGCCCGGCATACAGGGCATTCCGGTTAGGTGGCGGTTCATGCGCACAATCCCCAACAGGCGCTCATCGGCTTTTATACCTGGAGGTACGTCTGGGAGGTTGGTGCTTAGGGCGGAGACAATGCTGGTTAGCTCGCTTTGGCGGCGGTAGCGTTTTCCCTGAATACGGGCACTTCCCAGCAGCAGGTACATGGGTAGGCCCACCAGGGGCAGGAATAGGATGAGCAGCAGCCAGGCCGATGACGAGGCAGGACGCCGATTTTCAGGCACCACCCCCATAGCCCCGATCTTAATGATGTACTCAATCACCACCCAGATTTCGGCGGCCATCTGCATATAACTCATTTAACAATTGTACTTGAGCCTGCTAAAGCAGCCTGTGGTCCAAGACTGGGTGCCAGCCGCGCTAGCTGCGCAAGTCGTACGGAAGGATAAGCCGTGAGGTGCTGTAGACACTGTCAGCTGACGTAAGTAAACGTGTCAGGCGCGGGCGGCGTCGTCGGCAAAGCGGCAGGGCGGCAGAGAGGCAGCTAACGCAATAGCGGGCAGCAGCTAGTGGGGGTCGCCGAACCAGACCTTCCAAAAACCGTAGAAGTTCAAGTTACCCCAGCTGGAGCAGTCATCCCCATCATCCTTAGCGGCCTCATTGGGCTGGTAGGGAGTGTAGTTATAGAGCGCGGCGGTGGCGGTGTTAGCTGGGGTGATGATGGAAGAACCGCAGCTAGCTTGGGGGTTGTAGGCGATGCGCACGGGCTTGCGAGCCTGCACCCGGTAGCTGGAGGGGTTAAGGCGGTATTTTTGCAGCTGGGCGGCGGCCTGATAGAGCTGGCTGACAAAGCCACGGTAGCGACTGTCGCAAGTCTGGCCATCGGGGCAGCCATAGCCGGCAGCCCATTCATAGCGTGACGCAGTCAATTTCTCGCCTGAAGCGGTCAGTAGCCCCTGCTCTTTTTGCAGCAACACCAACAAAACCCGGGGGTTAATGTTGCAAGCTACCGAAACGCGGTAAATAACCTCGCCAGCAGTTAGATTCTTGGCGGGATTCATGCCTAACGGGCAGGCTGTGGTGGGGTCAAAGCCCTTAGTGTCAAAGCGGGCCTTGCTGATGCAAGTAGTGCCATCGGCGCTATTAACGCAGCCAGCATTGACTTTGGCGATGAAATTATCGATGTCCTCGGCGTTCATATTGGGAGCGCCATAAAGCTTATTGTCAGAGATGATATTTGCGGCGTTAAACCCACTGTAATCAGGGGTTACCTTAACCGGGCCGGCCGGGGTGGGGCCATCATCAATCTGTGCCGGGGCGGTGAATTTAGGTAGGATCAGTGCCCCAGCTAGAGCAGATAGGGTCAGCAACGCAAAAATTGAGACCAGCCGGTAACGCGCAATAAACCGCTCGGCACTGGCACTAGAGATGGCACGCTTGCCCTTGTCTCTAGTTGCGCTGCCGGCGGAGGTTACCGTTTTAGGTTTAGGATTACGTTTGGATTCTGACACTAAAGGTTATTTTTCCACGAAATGGACAATGAATGCATCTTGATCAGGTTTATGCTTTAGGCCGTGACCTGATGGACGCCAACGGTTTGCAAGGCTGGAACCTGGGGTGGGATCGTGCCCGGCGTCGAGCTGGACAGTGCAACCACACAAACCGCTGTATCACTCTCTCACGTTACTTAATGCAACTCTATGACGTGCCTCGCGTGCGTGACACGATTTTGCATGAAGTAGCCCATGCCCTGGTTGGTCCAAGCCACGGTCACGATGAAGTTTGGCGCCGCAAAGCCCTAGAACTGGGCTGCTCAGCGCAGCGGCTGGTAGATAAGCGCGCCCCTAAAGTCCCCGGCGACTGGGTGGGCACATGCCCGGCTGGTCACCGGGTTGAACGTATGCGCCGCCCTAGCCGCGTGCTGGCCTGTGGGGTGTGTGCAAACAGTTTCTCCCTGGCCAACCTGCTGCACTGGACCTATAAGGGTGCGCCTATGGAGCCAAGCCAGATTGGTGGCCCCTACTTGCGCTCTTACAACCAAGCCACGCTTTATCTTTCATAGATGATTCATAGGCTACGCTAACCACCACCATAAAAGCCCCTTTTAAAGTTTTAACCAGCAAGGCTGATGCAGATCAGCAAAGCAACTGGCCCACTAAGCCGCCGGCAGGTAGCCCCGGGGTAAGCCTCGGCAGCGCTCGCTGGCTAAGCCTCGGTGACGTCCACCGGCTAAGCCCCGGCGGGCGGGCCACGGAAAACTTTTAAGGGAGGAAACCATGAAGCTCATGAAAAGGGGCATCGCATTCGCAGCGGCGATGGCGATGGCATCCATGCCGTTAGCAGGCGCCTTCGTGGGAGCCTCAACTGCTATGGCTGTGGAGGTGAATAAGGGCGCCTGACTGGTGTTGAACACTCGATAATCTCTCTCCTTGTGAATAACTGACCCCCGGATTGGCTTTTTTGGGTTTCGCCAATACGGGGGCCAGTTGTATTTACAGACAAATACAGCAGGCAGGCAAAAATGCATACATGCATTTACAGGCAAAATCATCCCTTCCCTATAAAAAATACATGGGGTTTTATAGGGAAGGGATGAAATGTCAGTATTTGTGTGCGCCGGCGTGGGCAAGGGGCCGGCAGCGCCCAAAAAGGCGACGACGGCGCCCAGCCAGCACGCCAGCCCATCTGGATGCTGACCCCAGCCAGAAACCCCAGGCCTAAAGCCCAGCCAGAGGTCTAGGGTGCAAGCCGGCATAACTGGCGGGTAGTGGCATTCAACCAGCACGCCAGCCCGTCTAGATGCTGGCCCTGGTCAGCCAGGCCTAGGCGGCAGTCCTGGCCGAAGGCACAGACTGCAAGCCCTGGCCAAAGGCGTAATCCTTGGTCCGGATAGAGCACCGGCGCGGAAGTAGACAGTCGTCTAGAGCGCCGGGGCGGAGGCCAGCAGCCTGCTGATGCGCTTGGCTGAAACCTTGTGCGCCGTCCCCAACTGCTGGGCAAACAGGCTCACGCGCAGCTCCCACACCATATTTTGGGCCTGGCGCAGCACCGCCGCGCGGGCGGGATTAGCCGGCAGCCCCTTAGCGTGCTCGACGGCGTCGCTCACCTGACCCTCAATCTCGCGTACCTGGTAGGCCAGAGCTGCATCCTGGCTGGGCGAGGCCGCCGCCTTCTCCAAGCGATAAGCCAAAGACTTAAGGTAGCGCCCATAGTGGGCCAGCTGTGCCGGATCGGCGTCGGCGATAAAGCGCGGCGCAATCAAGGCAGCGGCCTGCTCGCGAATTTCCTGCAAAGTGTCGAGCAAAGCCAGCGAAGTATTACGCCCCACCGCCTTATCCAACTGGCCCTTAGCCTCCAAAGCAGCCTCTACCTGGGCGGCGATGATCTCCACCTGGTCTTCCAGGCGGTCGCGCAGCCAAGATGCAAAGAGCTCAAAATCTTTGCGGTCGCGCAGCTGGGCCAGGTCATGGCCGGTTTCGCGGCTCCACTGCTGGGCTAGCAGGCGCCCGGCAGCCAAGCACAAATCAGACACCAGGGTGTCAGTGGATTTGTAGGGCGCAGACACCATGAATAGAGAGCGCTTAGCGTTCCAACGGCTGGTCACCCGCGCAGTTTCGAGCGGGGTGCGCGCCAAGGCCAACGCCAAAACTCCCTCAGCGTGCTGAGCTAGCTGAGAATTAACATCTGCTAATATCTTTAAATCAGCTTTAAATGCTTTAGATGTTGGTTGTGCAACTAAAGTGGGGTAACCGCGAACTAATAGCCCCGCCCGCCCGGCAGATTCTATTTGTTGCGGAATTACGCCTTGGGGAACTTCAGGCCAATCAACTAAATTAGTTTGCTCCTTTAATGGGCTAGTTAATGACTGTGAAGTAATAGTTGCAAAAGTATTTGCGGCAGATTTATTGGCGCGGGTGCCGTTATGGGCGCCGTTATGGGCGCCTGCGCTCCCGTTTGCGCCGGCGGCCCCATGGACCCCGTTATGGCTCTCGTGGGCTCCGTTTGCACGCTTAGATTTCGCCGATTTCTTGGACCGGGCCTCATCCATGGCCGCCGCCAGGGCTCCACGTACCGCCGAGCGCACCGCCGCCTCGCTTTGTTTGGCCAGCTGCTGCTGCAAAACGATCAGGTTGCGCCCGCGCCCTAGCTTGTTGCCGCGCGCGTCCAGCACGCTAAAGCCCATGCGCAGGTGCTCCGGCAGGTTTTCTTGCGCCTGGTCCCAGTCCTCGTCGGTAATTTCTACCTGGCGTAGCTGCTGTGCGGCCTGGGTGAAGGCCTGCTGGAAACTCACCGGGATTGGTTCGACGCCGCTGGGGTTACTGCCGACGCCGGGGGTGCCATTGCCGCCGCCGGGGTTACTGCCGACGCCGCCGGGCTGGCTTGCTGTCGCGACGCCGCCGCTAGCCTCTCCCGCAGCCTGCGGGTAAAGCTGGCAGATCAGCTCCCAAATGCGCGTGCCGGTGTCGGGGGCCGGAACTAGTTGGCGACGCACCCGCTTAGGCAAGGCGCGGATAGTGGCCACACACAGCTGCGGGCGCATCCCGGGCACAAGCCAATCAAATCCCTCTGGGCGCAGGCGAGTGAGCACCTCAATGGGCACCTGTACGCTGACGCCGTCGTCGAGCCTGCCCGGCTCAAAAACGTACGTAAGCGCCAAGGTCAGGTCACCCTGATGCCAAGTGTCGGGGTAGCCATCAAGGTTGTCACCTTCGGGAAGCAGCAGCTCACGAGTGAAATCCAGCAGCTTGGGGGTGTCTTGACGCTGATGCTTCCACCAGTTGTCGAAAGCCGCCGCGCTGGTGATTTTCTCCGGCAGGCGCTCATCGTAGAAGTCAAAAAGAGCCTGGTCATCAGCCAAAATACCGTGAGTGCGTTGACGACGCTCCACCTCGGCAGTGTCTTCAAGCAGCTCACGGTTGCGCTCAACAAAAGCGTGGCGGGCGTGCCAGCCCCCTTCCACCAGCCCGGAGCGAATGAACATTTCCCGCGCAGCCTGCCGGGCGGCGTCGGTACCCACACTGGCTAGCGTGACCGGGCGGTCAGCTACCAAAGTCAGCCCGTAAAGCAGCACCCGCTGATGTACCATGGCCGCGCCCTTCTTGGTGGACCAGTAAGGCTCACCGTAAGTGACCTTGACCAGGTGTTTAGCGGCCTGCTCCACCCATTGAGGCTGGATGCGGGCCACGGTGCGGGCAAATAAGCGACTGGTTTCCACCAGCTCAGCGGCCATCACCCAGTCGTACTGTTTGCGGCGCAGCCCGCTACCAGGCCAAATAGTGAAGTGGGTGGCGCGTGCCCCGGCATATTCGCGCCGGCGCTCATCATAGTTACCCAGGTTGGAAAGCAGCCCCACCAGCAGGGATTGGTGGATCGCGTCGGCGTCAGGCGTGTCTGCGCTTTGCCCCAGGGCCACGACGGCGTCGGCTACGTCCGCATTAGCCATGCCGGCCGCGTGGGAGCCGGGAACTAGACGCTCACTAGCGGCGCGAATGGAGGCACGGGTGGGCAGCTCAATGTTTTGGGCGTTAATGCCTAGCGGCCGCGCCAACTGGGCCAGCTGATTGTAGACGTCACGCCATTCACGTATGCGCAGGTAGTGCAGGTATTCGTGGCGGCACATGCGCCTAAATGCAGAGCCGGACAGGTCACGTGACTGGGTGCGCAGGTAGCGCCAGAAGTTGAGGTAGGTGAGAAAATCGCTGGTGGGATCCGCTAAACGCCGATGCATGGCGTCTGCGGCTTCCTGCGCGTCAAGCGGGCGTTCACGCACGTCTTGGATTGAAAGCGCGGAGACAATCACCATCACTTCGCTGGCGCAGCCGCGTTTATTGGCTTCTAGTAACATGCGCCCCAGGCGCGGGTCGATGGGTAGACGCGCCAGTTGGTGGCCGATCGCGGTCAGGCGCGGCTCGTGCATGGATTTAGAGTTTGCGCTGATAGCGCCGATTTCGGTTAGTAGCGCCACGCCGTCGGCAATAGCGCGCCGATCTGGCGGGTCAATGAAGGGAAAATCTGCCACATTACCTAGGCGCAGCGCTGCCATCTGCAAAATTACGCTGGCTAGGGAAGTGCGCAGAATTTCGGGTTCCGTGTATGGCTCGCGCCCCTCATAGTCGGTTTGCGAGTACAGGCGGATTGCCACGCCATCGGCCACGCGCCCGCAGCGGCCGCTACGTTGGTTGGCGCTGGCTTGGCTGATGGGTTCAATGGGTAGGCGCTGCACCTTGGTTTTGTTGGAATAACGCGAAATACGCGCCACGCCCGGGTCGATCACGTACCTGATGGAGGGCACGGTTAGTGAAGTTTCAGCCACGTTGGTGGCTAGAACAATGCGTCGCAGACGGTGTTTTTCAAATACGCGGTGCTGGGCGGCGGCGCTTAGGCGCGAATATAGGGGGATGATTTCAACGCTGCCGGGCAGGCGGGCGCTGGACTCGTTGGCGGCGTAGCGTGGGCCTAGGTGGTCGATAAGTGCGGCTTCGGTATCGCGAATGTCGCGTTCTCCCGCCAGGAACACCAAAATGTCGCCGGGGCCTAGGGCCATTAGTTCGTCGACGGCGTCGAGGATGCCCGTGACCTGGTCGCGCGGCTCGTCGGTGCTTGCGCTGGCAGCTGCTGAGTTTGTTTGGCTGCTAGCTGGCTCTGGCTCGACGCCGTCGAGGGGGCGGTAGCGGATTTCTACCGGATAGGTGCGCCCGGATACCTCAATAATTGGGGCGGGGCGGCCTTCAACCCCAAAGTGGGCGGCGAAACGTTCAGAGTCGATGGTGGCCGAGGTGATGATGACTTTTAAATCTGGGCGCTGGGGTAGTAGCCGCGCTAAATAACCCAAAATAAAGTCAATATTTAGGCTGCGCTCGTGTGCCTCGTCAATAATTAGAGTGTCATAGCGGCGCAATAGCGGGTCGTTTTGAATTTCGGCCAGCAAAATACCGTCGGTCATTAATTTGATAAGCGTATGTTCACTAACTTCATCAGTGAAACGAACCTGATAACCGACTATTGATTCTTTAGAAACTTTGGTGCCCAGCTCTTGGGCAATGCGTTCAGCTACTGAGCGCGCTGCGATACGCCGGGGCTGGGTATGCCCAATCATGGCGTTGACGCCGCGACCTAAATCTAAACAGATTTTAGGGATCTGGGTGGTTTTACCGGAGCCGGTTTCACCTGCGACGATAACCACCTGGTTAGCCAAAATGGCGGCCGCGATCTCCTCTTGGCGGGCTGAAACTGGAAGTTGCGCCGGGTAGGTGATGGTGGGCACGGAAGCTGCGCGTTGGCTTAGCTGCTCGGGGGTGAAGGGGCGCGGCGCCGCCTGGTTTTTGTGTTGACGCCGTCCGTGATTGCGCTGGTGGCGGGCAGGACGACGGCGGGGCGCTGTGGCTGCGTTAGTTGCGTCTGGTTGGCTGGGCTGACTGGAGTGCTCGTTCATTACCCCTGCATTGTCTCGCACTTTGACCCAGCTGTGGAACCAGCTCACTGCGTAAGATAAGCACAGCCTAGTGAACTAATTAATTGTACCTATAAATGTAAATTGTCGATTAAATATTGCAAAACTAGTTGTGGGCTTTAGATAGTAGAGGTATTCTGTAGTCACTCCAATGACGAGTGATGCAGTGCTGATCCACTGCTTGTTCCCAGGCCTAGCCTTGCCAGGCCTATCCGCTCATTAACGTGAGCAACGCCCTTAACTGGGTTCCCTATATGCGATGAACTTTAATCAAGGAAGATGAAATGAAGTATCTGAGGATCATTGCAGCTCTAATATTAGTTTGCGGTTTAGCCTCGTGTGGGAGTGGTGAAAAAGCTTCGTCAACTGCTCCTAATGATAAGGTAGCCAAAGTCTCTGCTGACGGTTTAACGCGTTACGATATGTCTAAATGGCGGCTTCCCACAGATCCATATAGAGAGGCTGACACGATTCTAATTTCGCGTGCTCGAACCGCCTATTTTAGGTATTGCATGAAGTCCAAAGGATACACTTATCAAGGAAGGCCAGAACCGCCAGAAGGGCAGGCCGAGCGATACGTAAATAGTGCTGGTAGACGCCTATTTGATGAGAAGATTGCAAGCGAAGTTGGCTACCACATGGGTATCGTCCCTGGCTGGAATGTCTACCAATACAGCTACGATACTATTGAAAAGTATAAAACTGATCCTGGATACCGGGACGCTAAAGATTCATGTTTTAATAAACTAATGGATCAGTATCCAGTATTGAAGACTTATGAAGAAAAATCTGAGACTGGAAATGCTCTTTTGGCATCAATTGGCGGCGCTGAGCAGGGGCTTGAAGATCCTAAAGTTAAAAAACTTGTCTCCACTTGGAAGCAATGCATGAAACCACTGGGCCTTAGTGATCTACCTGATAATCCAGTGTTAATGCCAGGACCGCAGCTCAGTCAGAAAATTGGCTTAAATCCAGGTGCTGATGCGCCCCAATCTGCTATCGCGGCGTCACCTGGAACCGTGTCAGAGTATGAGCGAAAAATCGCGGTTGCAGATGCAAAGTGCCGGATCAGCTCTGGCTGGCAGCAGGCATACTATGACGCCGACTGGAACAGCGCTGATGCTTATGTCAAAAAGAATCAGAAAGAATTATCTGCTCGGCTGGGACAAATCAAGCAGGTCGAAGCCACTTGCCGTGAGATTGTGAAGAAATACTCGTAATTATTTGTGATCGAGGGGGGGTAGCTGTGGGCGCTAAACGATCTCAAGTGAAACGCTGGTTACTTGTAGTTTTAGTTGTGTTTATGGCGGTGGCGCTAGTGGGTGCAGGCTGGTTGCTGGCAAGCTACACCCAATCGCCAGCGCAGCGCGCAGCTGCCGCTGCACCTCCAACTTCAGCTCCTGTAACTGTGGAAGTTGAGCAAGGAGACCTGACAGATCAAATCACTGCCACAGGTGTTATTACCGGGGCGCAGGATTCAGCCGTTAACTTGCCTGCTACTAGCGCCGATTCGGTTGTTACCGCTGTAAACGTAAAAGCCGGTCAGCAACTTGAAAACACGCAGGTGGTGGCTTGGATTAACGATCGCCCTCTGATTGCCTATCAGGGTAGTTTTCCCGCCTATCGCGACCTGTATGAAGGTGATTCTGGCGCGGATGTGTCACAGCTGCAACGCGCACTAGTTGCATCGGGCTATCAGCTAGCGATAACTGGAACCCTAGACGCTGACACAATCACTGCACTAAAACATCTATACGGGCAAACCAAAGACGAATT
>ERZ773018.143-NODE-143-length-48701-cov-6.483349_pt1 | contig 48701 bp, 33 predicted proteins | sample MGYA00580840_ERZ773018 | MGnify/ENA primary metagenome ERZ773018 (study PRJEB29015, sample SAMEA2738125) | human oral metagenome | biome: human oral; feature: human-associated habitat; material: saliva | place: China | collected 2256 ... | reverse complement strand
CATCCTCGGGCTTGTCAACATATTGCGCCGTCCTGGCGACGCTGTCACCGGTGACGGGGACGACGTTGTAGCCGCGCTCGACGAGCTTGAGGCCGTCCGGCGTGATGGGGCCGGGCAGCGTCAGCTCGATGAAGGCTCCCTTACAGGGGGTCGTCACCGAGGAGCAGGAGAAGTTGATCGTCGTGATCTGCTCGTCGTGGCTGCGCAGGGTTTCTGCGTCGTTCACAACGTTAAGAGCCAGGGTCGCCTGGTCTTCCGCAACTGCGCGGGCGCGGCGCACGCGCGGTTTGTTTGCGTCTGCAGTTGTCACCGCTTCCTGAGCGGAGCTTACTTCCGGATTCGCAGCATCCTCAGGTGAAACAGAGGTTTCTTCAGCGGAGGCGCCGCTTGCTTCTTCGGTCGTGGCGTTTTCGCTGCCCGTATCCGAGGTTTGGGCTGCCTGAGTGGTCTCGCTGCTGTTATCAGCCGCTACGCTCCCGTATAGGGGGCTGAGCGGCGTGAACAGTAGCGAAAGTGTGGCAATACTTGCCGCACCAGCTATACGCACACGCGTATTGAGCAGTCGAGGGTGTGTCATCGAAATCTCTCTCATCGCACAATTTATGGGGATACAAGCTTTAATTTACTTTCTGCGTGCCACCTGGGCAATCGTTTGTGTATTTCATCATTGTGACGAAAAGCGCTCAGACAAGTGGGTGACGGTGCAACAAGGTGTCAGCCTACCGAAATAGGCATAGAAAAACCCCGAGTTTTCAAGGAAAACTCGGGGCTGTTTGCGGAGACGGCGGGATTTGAACCCGCGAGGGGCGTGAACCCCTACCTCCTTAGCAGGGAGGCGCACTCGACCGGACTATGCGACGTCTCCAATGCCGACTACTCTAAGGCATTTTCTTCGCAGACGCGAAACGCGCTGCGACCTTATTGTTGTCGGAACCGCGGAGGGCAAGGGATTCGAACCCCTGGTGCCATTGCTGACACAACGGTTTTCAAGACCGTCACCTTCGGCCACTCGGTCAGCCCTCCAGACCCGCCAATCATAGCGGATCTTGATCTATTCGCACATTCGTCTTCCTGAATATGTAATAGATCCCTAATATTCCTCAGTGGCGTCGACGGAAAGGAACCCAGGAGCGACGGTCGGTAGGAGCCTCCTCAGGGTGGTCAAGAAGGCCTCGTGAAATGGCCGACGCAAAAGGCGGCCACATCGGAATGCGACCAATCAATACGGTCTGAATTGCCCACGCAATATCGCCACTGCGCGGGGTCGACTCTTCAGTCACCTGGTTGTCGAAAGAGAGGACGTGCAGCCACTGTCCCGGGCGGATGATGAGCTCATCGTTAATGAAATCGAGCCATGAACGATAGCAGTGCTCATAGTGTTCGACTTCACCCTCGCTGGCGCCGTCATCGCGAAGCGCTCGCGCTAGAGAAACCGCCGCGCATACGCCCTCGCAGGCAACCCACATGTAGTGGCGATTATCCAGAATCTGCTTCTCGTGATCATCGAAACCGACAGAGGTGACAAAGCCGGCATGGCCCAGCTGCCTCCAGCCGTCGACGCGAGCACGCTCAAAGAATTCGGTCGCGGCCTCGAGAAGGGCATCATCGGGTTTGCGTCCCAAGGAGCGCAGCGCAGCGCGGACTTGGATCGATAAACGCGCCCAGCGCAGCAGGGTACCGATCTGTACTCCCTCAAGCACGGGGGTCGAGGACCAGTGTTCCCACTTCTTTGCCCACCCCTGCTCGCCTTGGGCAACGGGGGAGGAAGTCTCGATATCGATGTATTCGCCCAGCCTCCACGAGGCCTCGCTTCCCATGCGCGCGACCGCAAGGGTGATCGCCTCTGCACGGTCGATCCACACGGGGTCAGCGGTCGCTTCAGCGGCGGCAAGGTAGGCCTCGGTTGTCGAGGCCAGGGTCCCCAGGGAGACGATCGGGGCCTTGTGCTGTGTACTTCCCGAGGCGATTGCCCCGTAGACCAGTGAATTCGGCGCTAGCCAGCGGCGTTCTTGTTCGTGAAGAGCCTCCAAGAGGAGTTCGTGTGCGCCGGGGCGGTTTGCAACGGCGGCCGCGGCGCTCGCGCTAATTAAGAGGGCGTTATCGAGCTGGTAGTCGATGTCTCCGCCGCGAACTTCTGCCTTATAAGCTTCCGAGTCGGTGTTTTCTTCTTCATCAACGGCGCGTGGGTCGGGGAGTTCCTTCAGGTGCTCGTCAATCACGCGACGCAGGGTGCGCGTCGCGTGGTCGGCATAGCGGCGAGAGCCCGGAAGCCCTAAGAGTGTCCCCAAAGAAAAGGCGTGGAGCATTCGAGCGCTGAGGGTGAACTGGGCGCGTGGGCTGGGTTCTTCACCTTCCGGGCCTTCGCTGAAACCTGAAGGTGTTGTACTGACTTTTGCTTCTGCGATCAGAGCTTGAAGTTGCGCTGAAAGCCAGCGATTGTGCTCGATTGAATCCAACCAGCCCATGGGGTTCTCCTTTGCCGTCCATGCCTGTCACTGTCTGCGTCGTTGCGAAAGCGACATCCTGATCGAGTTTAGCCCACGGGCGGCAAAGACGTCGGAGCTTGACGAATATTTACTCATGATTGTGCTCTATGTGGACTCTCTTGCACGCCTGAGGGAAACATTGCAGACTAAAAGCATGTTTGATCGAGCTGGCACTGTTGCCCTTCCCGAAGACCTCACCGATATTGATGCGCTGATTTCCGCGTATTACGACATCGAACCTGATCCCACAAACCCCGATCAACGGGTGTCTTTTGGTACCTCCGGACACCGCGGTAGCGCATTCGATGGCAAGTTCAATGAAGCACACATCGTTGCGATCACCCAGGCGATCGTCGACTACCGAGCCGAGCAGGGCTTCAATGGTCCGCTTTTCATTGGTCGCGACACCCACGCGCTGAGCGAACCCGCATGGCGGACCGCTCTGGAAGTCTTGGCTGCCAATAACGTTGATGTCCGCATTGACGCACGCGGATCTTTCACTCCGACCCCCGCGGTTTCCGTGGCGATCCTCGGCGCAAATGGTGCACCCAAGCACCTGCGCATGGCAGGGGAGGGACTGGCCGACGGTATCGTCGTCACCCCCAGCCACAACCCGCCTCGTGACGGCGGATTCAAGTACAACCCGCCTCACGGTGGTCCCGCGGACTCCGATGCGACCTCGTGGATCGCCAAGCGCGCCAACGAAATCCTTGAAAAGGGCTGGCGCAGCGTCGATCGCGTGCTGGGTTCGGACCTGCTGGATCACCCCTGTATCCACCGCTTCGACTACTTGGCCTACTACGTTGATCAGCTTGACCAGGTCATCGATATCGATGCGATTCGCGAGGCCGGCGTGCGCATTGGCGCCGATCCCCTCGGTGGCGCTTCGGTCGACTACTGGGGCGCAATTGCCGAGCGCTACGGCCTTGAGCTCACCGTGGTCAACCCAATCGTTGATCCTGCATGGTCGTTCATGACCTTGGACTGGGATGGAAAGATCCGTATGGACTGCTCCTCTCCCTATGCGATGGCGTCTCTTCGCGATGCGATGACTCCGGACGAAAACGGAAACACTCCTTACGATATTGCGACCGGAAATGACGCTGACTCGGACCGTCACGGAATCGTGACGCCCGACGGTTTGATGAACCCGAACCACTACTTGGCGGTTGCGATCGAATACCTCTTCACGCACCGCCCGAACTGGCCCGCAAACGCTGCAGTCGGTAAGACCTTGGTGTCCTCGGCACTCATCGACCGCGTCGCTGATTCCATTGGGCGAAAGCTCATTGAGGTCCCCGTCGGCTTCAAGTACTTCGTTCCCGGGTTGGTCAGTGCCGAACTCGGTTTCGGAGGTGAGGAAAGTGCAGGAGCCTCCTTCCTTCGCAAGGATGGCACCGTGTGGTCCACCGATAAAGACGGAATCATCTTGGCCCTTCTGGCCTCTGAGATTCTGGCCGTTACCGGTAAGACACCCTCGCAGCTGCACGAAGAACAGGTCGAGCGCTTCGGAGCCTCGGCTTATGCGCGGATCGACGCGCCCGCGAACCGTGAAGAAAAGGCAAAGCTTGCTGCTTTGTCTCCCGAGGATGTTTCCGCAACCGAACTGGCCGGTGACCCGATCACCGCAAAGCTCGTGCGTGCTCCGGGTAATGATGCAGCAATCGGTGGCCTGAAGGTGACGACTGACGTCGCGTGGTTTGCGGCTCGTCCCTCGGGCACTGAGGATGTCTACAAGATCTATGCCGAGTCCTTCCGCGGAGCCGAGCACCTTGCTCAGGTTCAGGAAGCGGCAAAGCAGCTGGTGAGCGAGGCCTTGAAGGGCTGAGTTCGCGTTCATAACCTTTGTGAGGGGTGCGGGGTCGTGTGACGGCCCCGCACCCCTATCTGTTATTCGTGTTCAGGATTTGCGGCTTGGTGGAAAAAGAGCTTCCTGACCGGTACCTTTAAGGGGTCTCATTAAAGCAGGAGAGGTCCGGTAAAAATGGTGGAGAAAACGCGCGAAGGTGCGGGTAGCTTAACCTCTGCACGCCCGCCTTTTCCCTGGCGCCGGATGATCCTGCTCATGGGGGCAGCACTTGCCCTTCTTGCGGGACTTGACGCAGCTCTTGTCCGCTTGGGTGCTCTTGCTCCCGTGGGCTCCACTGATTTGGGTGCAATCCACGGAATCCTCATGGTCTATGGATTCTTGGGAACAGCGATCTGTCTAGAACGCGCGGTAGCAATTAATTCCCGCTGGGCGTACATTTCCCCGGCTACCTCGGCGCTCGCGGGAATTGCGGCCATCGTCATCTCTCAAAGCCCTGCGGTTGCCAATTTCATTGCCACATTGCCACTTCCGGCCTACCTGAGCCGCATCCTTCCCGGATATCAATCCCAGCGAATGCTTCCGGCAGTCCTGTGGACAATCTCCATGATCACCCTGGTCATGATTTACCGGCATGTGTGGAAAAAGCGTCAAGCTTCGTACGCGGTCCTCATCCAATTGATCGGTGCATGTGTCGGCTTGTGCGGGATTCTTTTGTGGATGCGAGGCCTGGAAGTCGCCCTCATCATGCCGTGGTGGCTCTTTTTCTTGCTTCTGACGATCGTTGGCGAGCGCTTGGAATTGGCGCGGCTTGCCTTCAATGAGGCAACCGAGAAGCGAATTTTGGTCTGGGTCGGGGCTCTGCTCATTTCCTTGGCACTGACGCTGATTGTCCCCCTTGTCGCCTACCCGCTTTTAGGAATCTCACTTACGGCACTTGCAATCGATATGGGGTATCACGATGTCGCTCGTAAAACCATCAATATTCCCGGAATTCCGCGTCTTTCCGCGGTCGCTATGCTCGCTGGATACGGGTGGGCGCTGCTTCCGGCTGCTCTGTGGATTACCGCACCCCCGATCTTTTCCGGCTACGGCTACGACGCGATTGTTCACGCCTTGACAGTTGGCTTCGCAGTTTCCATGGTCATTGCGCACGCACCGGTTATTATCCCCTCGGTGATTCGTCGCGAGGTTCCCTACCACTTCTCAATGTGGGTCCCCCTGGTTCTTTTCCACCTCAGCTTGCTGATTCGTTTTCTTTCTGGTGCGCGCGAGGCCGCACTTCCCTGGCGCTTTGGCGGATCCTTGGGCGTGTGCGCATTCCTCCTCTTCGTCGTTACGACTGCCAGCGTGACAATTGTGAACACGCGACGTGGGCGGAGTACCCATGCCTGAAATTGCTTCGCCTCCCGCATCCACTCTGACTCCCGCAAAGACCGCTCGACAGCGCAGCGATACCTTCACCTCGATCTGGATGATCATCGCGGTCGCAATGGCTCTTGTCACGCTGGTCGTGAAAAATCGGATGCCCCAACCCCTGTGGACCATGATCCACCTGGTGACCCTGGGCGTCTTGAGCAATGGGATTTTCCAGTGGTCGTGGTTCTTTGCGCGCTCTCTGGCACGCTTGTCCGCTGATGATCCACGAGCGCGCCGTCACAACACCATCCGCATCCTGATCTTCAATGCCTGCTTCCTCTTGCTCTTTGTTTCGATGTGGCTGGGATGGATGGTCGGTACGATGATCGCCGCGACCGGAATTGCCGCAGTCGCCGCGTGGCACGGCGCCGAAATGCTCTCGGTCCTTCGCGAACGCCTGGCATCGCGCTTCGTCATCGTCGTGCGCTACTACGTGTGCTCGGCCTCGTTCTTCGTTCTTGCCGCGCTGCTGGCTTCCTTTGTCAGCGCAACGATGTTCTCCCCCTCCATTCCCGAGGCCGTGGTCGCGATGCGCGATCGCCTGACCCTCGCTCACGCACTCAGCGGCGTCGCGGGATGGGTTGGACTCACAATTGGTGGAACGGTCATTACCTTGGGGCCAACGATTCTGCGCACTCGGATGTCGCCTGATGCAGTGAGCGGCGGTGTGCGGGTTCTTCTTCCCTGGTGTTTGAGCTTGCTCCTAGCAATCGCGGGCGCCCTTCTGGGCGTGATGCCCCTGGTTGGAGCAGGGATTCTTGCGGTTGGAACATGTGCAATTGTCGGGATCGTTTACCCTTACGCGAGAGTCCTTCGGAATAAAGGTCCGCGTGAATATTCCGCCTGGTCATTCCTGCTGGGTCTGCTGTGGATCAGCGTGGGAGTGTGCGCTCTGGGAGTCGCCTCACTGTTCGTCTCTACCCCCTCTCAGCTTCGTGTGCTCACTCTCATGTGGCTTCCCATCATCGGAATTGCTGGATTTGCGCAGCTTTTCCAAGGTGCCCTGTCCTATCTGATGCCGGTCGTGATCGGCGGTGGTCCCTCCGTTGTTCGAATCGGCATTGCGATCATCGACTGGCAGTATTCTCTGCGTCTGGGGCTGCGAAACAGCGCGCTGATCCTTGAACTATTTCTGTTCTTCACAAGCGATAGCCCCTCTGTTCACGTACTTCGAATGGCGGGATGGTTTCTTGTGATCGCAACATTCGTCATCGATGTCGTTATCTATGCAAAAACTGGCGTTACTCAAGCGCGGGCGCGTCGTGCGCGCAGTGAAACCCTGAGTGAAAGTAGGCAGGTTCAATGAGCGAAGAAAACACTGGGCCCTCGCGGGCAGCAATGGTCTTCACTGGCCTCGGAGCAGTTGTGGCTCTCGTCGTTGCCAGCGTCCTCGCTGGAGGAACAAACCTGGGTACGACGGGCGCAGATGCGGGGGCACACTCAAGCGCGGCCTCGGCAAACCAAGTGAAAGAAACTGGTGAAACCACCCACGTGGAAATCGGTGTCCAAGGGATGTCTTTCACCCCCTCTGTCATTCATGTTCCGGCGGGAAACAGGCTGCACATTACTTTCACAAACACCGCGGAGCAACGCCACGACCTCGTTCTTGCTAGCGGGCAAACGACCGGGTCCCTGGCCCCCGGAGCAAGCGCGGAACTGGACGCCGGAGTGATAACTGCCAACACTGAGGGCTGGTGCTCACTGCCGGGGCATCGCGAGATGGGGATGACGCTTAGCATTGTCGCCGATGGCGCATCGGGCGGCTCTGTATCACCAGGTTCGCACTCTGGCGGCGCCTCCCACAACCACGAGGTTGCAACGGGAACGGGAATCCCCACCGCGGACCAACTGCGAGCCTACGCGGCGAAAGTCGATCCCTATCCCGCTGAAGTTGCACCTGCCTCAGAAGAAAAAGACCACTACTACACCCTGGTTGCCCGCGACGATATCGTGCAGAACCTGAGCGAGGATGTCAGCCGGACGGTCTGGACTTTCAACGGGAACACTCCCGCCCCCACCCTGCGTGGAAAGATCGGCGATACCTTCCACATCACCCTCAAAAATGAAGGGACCATGGGGCATTCTCTGGACTTCCACGCGGGCGATATTGCGCCGGATGAGGCCATGAAGACGATCGATCCCGGGCAGACGCTGGAATACACCTTCACTGCCAAGGCAGCCGGTATCTGGATGTACCACTGCTCGACGCACCCGATGTCCATGCACATTGCCAACGGCATGACCGGTGCGGTGATTATTGACCCCAGCGATCTGCGCCCAGTGGACCATGAGTATGCGATGGTTGCGACCGAGCTGTATCTGGGGGATAACGGCGGAACCGCAAGCGCCACGAAGATCGCCTCGATGATGCCTGACTTGCAGGCATTCAACGGTCGTCCCTTCCAGTACGACGCGCACCCCCTCAAGGTTAAGGTCGGTGAACGCGTGCGTTTCTGGCTGATGGATTCGGGTCCGAATACTCCCATGTCCTTCCACATCGTCGGTGGGCAATTCGATACTGTCTGGGACGAGGGCGGATATACGCTCATTGATGGAGGCAATGCGATCAGCCGTGGGGGAGGGGGATCCCAAACCTTCCCCATGCTTCCCGCGCAGGGTGGTTTCGTGGAGCTTTCCTTCAAAGAGCCGGGAACCTACACCTTCGTTAACCACGTCATGAGCCTTGCCGAGGCCGGGGCCCACGGAAAGATTGAAGTGACGAACTAAGTCGCGGCACGTGCGCTCCGAACGAGGCGTACGTGGCGCGCAAGTCGCCGAGGGCAAGCGCTGTGTACAGGCTTTAAAGGGTGCGCGGCACCATACGCGTGGAGAGTGTCAAAGGTGCGTGGAAGCGCATAAACTGACACAGTGCTGTCGACTTATGGGGAAATTCTTCGTCTGAACCGTGCTTGGCGTTTTTCGGCTGCTGGGTTCATTTTGCGTCTACCCATGTCCATCATGCCGATCTCGATGATCTTGTCGATTCAGGCGGCTTATGGAAACTACACCCTTGCGGGTGCGGTGTCGGCAATTAGTATCATCGCTTTGGCAGTAACTGCGCCGATGTGGGCGCGACTGGTCGATCGCTATGGACAGCTCAAAGTTATGGGACCAGTTTTTGCGGTTTCAGCTATCGCGACCACGGTGCTCTTGTTTGCAACCCTAGAAGTCGCCTCCACATGGATCCTCTTCGTATCGGCAGGTATCGCGGGAGCCACGTGGGGTTCCCCGGGTGCTCTGGTTCGTGCACGTTGGATTCGCGCGACTGACACCGTTGCCCAGCTCAATAGTGCCTTCGCATTGGAGGCCGCAGTTGACGAGTTTGTCTACATCGTTGGCCCCGTGGTTGCAACGGTTTTGGGTACTGCTCTTCACCCAACAACGGGCGTTGCCGTTTCCGTCGTCTTCCTTATCCTCGGGGCTGCGCTTTTCTTGGGACAGCGCTCTTCCGAGCCGGTTCCTGTATCCCATCGTTCGCCCGCCCACGGTGACGAGGCGGCGGACGCGTCCGGTGCTGTAGGCGGAGGTAAGCAAACACCTGCGGGTGCCGCGGCCTCGACCCCTCAGCGTTCCTTGCTTCTACTCCCCGCAATGATCGTCCTCATGCTGACGTACGCGGGAATGGGTGCGCAATTCGGAGCAAACGATATCGCCGTTGTTGCTTTTACGAAGGAACTGGGCGTTCCGGCGCTTTCAGGTGTTTTGTTAGCGATGTCCTCTGTCGGCTCTTTCATTTCCGCACTGATCTACGGAGCACGAACCTGGCGTCACCCCCTGTGGAAGCTCTATGCCGTGGGCGTCGTAGCCCTTGCCATTGGAATGACTGCATACTTGCTGGCGAACTCTTTGGTCTCGCTGGGGATCATCATGTTGATCAGTGGCATTGCCTGCGCACCTACCATGACGAACGTCAACATGATGGTGACGAAGTCGGTTCCTCGCCATCGTCAAACAGAGGGATTGGCGTGGCTGAGCACGGCGATCAACTTGGGTGCTTCCCTTGGTTCTTCGGCTTCGGGACCGGCAGTCGACCGCTATGGTTCCACCGGTGCTTACGTGATGATTGCGATTTTTGCTTGGCTTATGGTTCTGGGAATGCTTGTTGGGCTGCCGACCCTCAAGAAGTCTCTCCTCAAATCCGCCCAGGAGGAGGCTGAACACCAGCGCGAAGTTTTGGATGAGGATTGAGATGATCGATAACGAAACCCCATCCCTCGCGCTTTCCGTCGCTGCTTCCCTTGACGAGGCGACGTCGCGAGGCCTTGCGCGCCTGCTGGGGTGGGCGGGTTTCTACCCCGGGATCGTGGGGTTTGGCGGATATGCCTCCGAGAAAACAGCTCGCGTCATGGCTCGAGTCATTATGGAGGACCGCGGCGGTGAACGTTCGTGGCTCAACCAGCGCCGGGGCTGGCGTCAGTTTTTCGATGCCCAAGTCCCCGGTCAACCTGTTGTCGTGACTTTTGGCCAGGCACAAACTCTTGCCTTCAGTGACCGCGGTGGATACATCGATATCGATCTTGAGGGACACGGTTTGGCGCCGGGATGGCATACCGCCTCGATTCAGCCCTTGAACGCCTGCGATGTCGCAAAACTGGGTTTGTGCGAGGGCGAGAAGCTTTTTCATTTGTCCCAGCTTGGTCAAGGTGAGCTCAGCGCGGGCGGCGAGTTGTTCCGTGTTCACAGCGCTGACGATGATCGTGTTTTAGGGCGGGTGCGCGCCGCAAAATCGGTTGATGTCTCTTTGCGCGTAATTGGCAACGACGAACAATTTGGCGTGGTTTCCGATATTGACGACACCATCATTGTCTCGATGATTCCGCGACTCCTGACAGCTGCAAAACACGCGCTGATGGAGCGCGTTTCTCAGCGCGAGGCCGTGCCTGGAATGGCCCGTTTCCTACGTAAACTTTCTCGTCGAGAGATGCCAATCCTCGCCCAGGGAAAGGATGTTGGCGGGCGCGGGGGAGCGCGGCCTCGTGAGCTGCCAGTCATGTACCTGTCGACGGGGCCATGGAACTTGGTCCCCGGCTTGCGTGAATTTTTGCGACGCGCTGACTACCCGATGGGCGCTTTGCTCATGACGGATTTTGGGCCTTCGAATACCGGGTGGTTCCGATCCGGGATGGAACACAAGAAACGCGAGCTTCGTCGTCTACGTCGAACTTTCCCGCATATTAGGTGGATCTTGGTCGGTGATGATGGACAGCATGATCCTGAGATTTATGCCGAATTTGCGCGGGAATTTCCGCGTAATGTTGCGGGAATTGCTATTCGTTCGCTCTCGCAGATCGAGCAACTGATGGCGCACGGTACTTTTGAAGCGATTTCGTCAGGCGCTTTGGATGATGTGCCGGCGGGTATCCCGCGTTGGTTCGGCGAAGATGGAGATGCGTTAAGGCGGGCGGTTGCAACTGAGCCGCCGCAACCGCCAACCCCGTAACGTCTAACCGAATATTTGGGCCGCTGAAGCAAGACCAAATATCCGGCTGCAGTCCTCGAGGCGGCGAGTCCTGCACTGTTTAGACTAGTCTGTTTCGGTTCGTTACGGCAGGGGGTAGTTCGTGCTGAACGCTAAATTTTCGCGCCATTTTGCGGGCTGTTGACTAGGCAATAAGCCTGATGAGACCGGATATCGATGGTTGACAAGGAAGCAAAATTAATACCCCTGTGATATGTGGCATAGGTTGACATATTGAACGTAGTTTCCAGAGATTCTTCTTTACCAAATCTTGACAATCGTAATCGAAATGTAATGTTTAAATCATGGACACGTGAAGTTTTTGGGAAGAAAGTCGGCTATGCTCTCGGTCATCAGCACTTCTGATGAACAGCATTCCTAATAGGAGGAATCCCTATGAACCTCAAGAGGTCTTGGCTGGCAGTGCCCGCCGTCCTTGGTCTGACACTGACCGCCTGCTCTTCTGGCAGCACCGGCTCCAATGGTGGGTCGTCTGGTGGGGCTTCGGACAACATTGTCACCGTTAACGGTTCTGAGCCCCAGAACCCGCTGATCCCGGCGAACACCAACGAGACCGGTGGCGGCCGCATCGTCTCCAGCATCTTCTCGTCTCCCGCTTACTACGCGGCTGACGGTTCGACTCAGCTGGACGCTGCAGAGTCCATTACCCCTAACGCTGACAACACCGAGTGGACCATTAAGCTCCGCGCCGATGGTAAGTTCTCCGACGGCACCCCCGTTCTGGCAAAGAACTTCGTTGAGGCATGGAAGATGGCCACGAAGCAGAACCTGGGCTCTGCAAGCTTCTTCGCTAGCGTTATCGGCACTGACGATGACGGCTCTGGCGACATGGAAGGCGGCCTCGAGATTCTCGATGACTACACCTTCGTCGTCAAGCTGAAGGGTCCCGAGTCGGACTTCATGAAGCGCCTGGGCTACACCGCCTACTCTCCGCTTCCCGACTCGACTCTGGCAGACCCCAAGAACGGTGGCGAGCACCCCGTGGGTAACGGCCCCTACATGCCCAACGGTGAGAATGCGTGGCAGCACTCCAAGCAGATCGATCTGGCCGTGAACCCCAACTACTCCGGTCCTCGTACCGCGAAGAATGGCGGCCTCCGCATTATCTTCTACCAGTCCCTCGATGCTGCTTACGCTGACCTGAGCTCCAACGACCTCGACGTGCTCGATGGCGTCCCGACCTCGGTCTTCTCCAGCTACCAGCAGGAACTGTCCGGACGTACGGCCAACCAGCCTGCGGCCATCATTCAGTACATCACCTTCCCCAATCGCCTGGAGCACTTCTCCGGTGAAGAAGGCAAGCTGCGTCGCAAGGCCATCTCGATGTCCATCGACCGTGATTCGATCATCAAGACCGTCTTCGCCGGTACCCGTACCGCTGCTAAGGACTTCACCTCTCCCGCAATCGATGGATACAAGGAAGGCCTGAAGGGTTCCGAGGTTCTGACCTACAACCCTGAGAAGGCTAAGGAACTGTGGGCACAGGCCAATGCCATCTCCCCGTGGAGCGGCAAGCTGCAGATCTCCTACAACTCTGATGGTGGACACCAGCAGTGGGTTGACGCGACCTGCAACTCCATCAAGAACACCCTGGGTATTGAGGCTGAAGGCGACGCCTACGCAGACTTCAAGTCCCTCCTGGGCGATATGAAGGCCGGCACCACTAAGGGCGGTTTCCGTCAGGGCTGGCAGGGCGACTACCCCTCGCTCTACAACTTCCTGTTCCCGACCTACTCTTCGAGTGCTTCCTCCAACTACTCCGGTTGGAAGAATGCTGAGTTCGACAAGCTTCTGAGTGACTCGCTGTCTGCTTCGGGCACCGAGGCTCTTGAACTCCAGTACAAGGCAGAAGAGCTGCTCTTCGAGGATATGCCGGTCATCCCGACCTGGTACTCGAACACCAACGGTGCATGGTCCACCAAGGTGAGCAACGTTCAGTTCACCTGGAACTCGACCGTGAGCTACTTCGCGATTACCAAGAACTGAACATAGTTCTTCCCCGCTGAACATAGGCGGAAAAACTGTGGGGTGGAGGTCATTAGGCTTCCACCCCACAGTTGTTCATGACATCTCGCGAAACGTGCGTGTGTGCGCGTAATTAAAGACACACGATTGACCATTTACCACTTCTTTGCATTACTATGATCAGTAGTAAGCATGAGTAGTGTCGTGTACCTGCTTTCGGCCTCAGGCTTGTAGAGTGTGCGACCCATGTGAAATCCCGTTCATCTTGATGAACCCCGACGAGTTTGCGAAAACCATTCGTAAACGCATGTATTAAAAGGACCTGTCCATGCTGCGATACATCGGACGACGTCTCCTACAGACCATCCCGGTCTTCTTTGGAGCAACGTTCCTGATCTTTGCGATGGTCTACCTGATGCCAGGTGATCCCGTCGCGGCCCTCGGTGGCGATAAGGGCTTGACCGAGGCTGCGGCAGCTCGAATCCGCGAAGAGTACAACCTCGATAAGCCTTTCTGGCTGCAGTACCTGCTCTACCTCAAGGGCATCTTCACCCTTGATTTTGGGAAGACCTTCTCCGGGCGACCGGTGACCGAGGTGCTGGCCACCGCATTCCCGATCACCATCCGACTTGCCATCTACGCCCTCTTGATCGAGGCCATTCTCGGTATTCTCTTCGGTGTTATCGCAGGTGTGCGTCGCGGCGGTATCTTCGACTCAACGGTCCTGGTTCTCTCGTTGGTCGTCATTTCTGTGCCGACCTTCGTTATTGGCTTCCTCATGCAGTTCTTCCTCGGCATCAAGTGGGGTATCTTCCCGCCAACGGCAAGTACCGTTTCATTGAAATCGTTGACGATGCCTGCAATTGTGCTAGGCGCAACCTCTCTTGCATACGTCATCCGACTCACACGCCAATCGGTGTCCGAAAACGTCTCTGCCGACTACGTGCGTACCGCACGCGCCAAGGGCCTGAAAGAAGGCACCGTGATGACGCGCCACATTCTGCGTAACTCGCTGATCCCCGTTGCAACCTTCCTCGGTGGCGACTTGGGTGGCCTCATGGGTGGCGCGATCATCACCGAAGGTATCTTCAACATCAACGGTGTTGGCGGTACCTTGTGGCAGTCCATCGTCCGCGGTGAGCCCGCTACCGTTGTCTCCTTCACGACAGTCCTGGTCATGGTTTACATCACCGCAAACCTCCTTGTTGACCTGCTGTACGCCGTTCTTGATCCGAGGATTCGCTATGAGTGATTTCATCCCTTCGCAAGCTATTTCGCGTACTCGCGCCGGTCAGGAGCACTACGTCTCGGATATTGATGAGACCGGTTTGGGCGCAGTTGACGCCGTCGCCGATGAGTCCGCACCCGCCTCAATGTGGGGTGAAGCGTGGAAGAATCTGCGCAAGCGTCCCCTGTTCTGGATTGCAGCGGTCATTATCGTTATTGCCGTTTTGATCTCTGCGTTCCCACAGCTTTTCACGAGCGTTAAGCCCGACTACTGCGAACTCTCGCACTCTCTGGGCAAGCCCGAGGCCGGACACCCCTTCGGCTACACCTTCCAAGGCTGCGATATTTACGCCCGCGTCATCTACGGCGCACGCGCCTCGGTTTCTGTCGGTGTCCTGACGACGATCTGCGTCGTCTTGATCGGTGCAACTCTTGGCTCCATCGCCGGCTTCCTCGGCGGCTGGATCGACGCCGTGATCTCACGTGTCACTGACATCTTCTTCGCAGTTCCCCTGCTGCTCGCTGCAATTGTCTTCATGCAGATGTTCAAGCAACACCGCAATATCTGGATGGTCATCTTGGTCTTGTCGATGTTCGGCTGGACTCAGATTGCACGCATCACGCGCGGTTCGGTCATGAGCGCCAAGAACGAAGAATTCGTGACGGCCGCGAAGGCAACCGGTGCATCGCGTTGGCGGATCCTGCTCTCCCACATCATCCCGAACTCCATGGCACCGATTATCGTCTACGCGACGGTTGCTCTGGGTTCCTTCATCGTCGCCGAGGCCTCGCTCTCCTTCATGGGTATTGGTCTTCCCCCGACGGTGGTGTCTTGGGGTGCTGACATCTCGCAGGCGAAGGATAACCTGAGGCAGGCACCGATGGTTCTCTTCTACCCCGCTATGGCACTTGCCTTGACCGTGCTTAGCTTCATCACGATGGGTGACGCCGTTCGCGAAGCCCTTGACCCGAAGGCGAAGAAGTGAACGAAGAACAATTCGAAGAGACTGTCACCGAGGTCATCCTCGAAGGCGTCGAGAAGGCTGAAGTCCACCCGGACGACGCCAACCCCTTGCTGAAGATCACCGACCTGGAGGTCACCTTCACGACCTCGACCGGTGTCGTTCCCGCCGTTCGCGGAGCTAACCTGACCATTTACCCCGGTCAGACCGTCGCAATCGTCGGCGAGTCCGGTTCAGGTAAGTCGACCACCGCCGCTGCGGTTATTGGCCTGCTTCCGGGTACCGGTAAGGTCACCGGCGGCTCCATCGAGTTCGACGGTAAGGAGCTCACCACGATGAGCTCCAAGGAATGGATCGACCTGCGTGGATCTGGCATTGGCTTGGTTCCCCAGGACCCGATGAGTAACCTGAACCCCGTTCTTCGCGTGGGAACACAGGTGAAGGAAGCCCTCCTGGCGAACAATATTGTTCCCCGCTCCGAAGCAGGGGAGCGCGTAACCGAGCTCCTTGAGCAGGCAGGCCTTCCCGACGGCGAGCGCCGCGCGAAGCAGTACCCGCACGAGTTTTCGGGCGGTATGCGTCAGCGCGTGCTGATCGCAATCGGTCTTGCTTCTCGTCCGAAGCTGCTCATTGCTGACGAGCCCACCTCGGCACTGGACGTGACCGTTCAGCGTCGTATTCTCGATCACCTCGAGACTCTCACCAAGGAAATGGGCACGGCAGTGCTCTTCATTACCCACGACTTGGGTCTGGCCGCTGAGCGCGCCGAACAACTGGTCGTCATGCACCGTGGTCGCATCGTGGAATCCGGTCCTGCTCTGGAGATCCTCCAGCACCCGCAGCACCCCTACACGAAGCGTCTGGTGTCCGCGGCGCCGTCCTTGGCCTCGGCACGTATCGAGTCCGCTCACGCGCGCGGCATCACGCACACGGAAGAAGAGCTCACCGGCTCGGCGAAGAACGCCTCGAGCGAGGAAATGATTCGCGTCGAGCACCTCACCAAGGAATTCCATATTCGCGGCGCGAAGGGCGAGGCCTCGAAGCTTCTTGCGGTCGACGATGTCTCCTTCACGCTGCGCCGTGGAAAGACCCTTGCGGTCGTGGGCGAATCCGGTTCCGGTAAATCCACTGCCGCGAACATGATCCTCCACCTGCTGGAGCCGACCTCGGGCAAGATCTTCTTCGACGGCGAGGACACCTCGGAGTACAGCGAGGCGCAGCTTTTCGCGTTGCGTCGTCGCCTTCAGGCAGTGTTCCAGAACCCCTACGGTTCGCTCGACCCGATGTATTCGATCTACCGAATCATCGAAGAGCCGCTGCGCATCCACAGCTACGGGACGAAGGCTTACGCTCAGCAGGAAGTGGAGCGCGCGAAGGCGACCGGTCGCGATCCTGAACCGTGGGCTGTCGCCGCTCTTGAAGGTCGTGGCGAAGCCGAGAAGAAGCTTCGTGCAGAGCGCGTCGCCGAGTTGCTCGACTTGGTCGCCCTGCCGCGAAGCGCCATGCGTCGTTACCCGAACGAGCTTTCCGGTGGTCAGCGTCAGCGCGTTGCCGTTGCGCGCGCGCTTGCGCTCAACCCCGAAGTGATCGTCCTGGACGAGGCTGTGTCTGCTCTGGACGTGCTTGTGCAGAACCAGATTCTGCACCTGCTGAACGATTTGCAAGCTCAGCTGGGATTGTCCTACCTCTTCATTACCCACGACCTGGCTGTTGTTCGCCAGATCGCCGATGATGTTGTGGTCATGGAAAAGGGACGCTTGGTTGAAGCGAATACGACCGATGCTCTCTTCAACAATCCAGTTCAGGATTACACTCGCGAGCTGATCGAGGCCGTTCCCGGTCGAAAGATCCAGCTGAACCTCTGAGTGTTCTTTCGCGGTTTTCTTGTGTGGGCAGGCCTTCGGGTCTGCCCACACGTGTATGTGCGCGCGGTGGCCGCCTGCCGTTCTTCCCCCTCCCTCCTTCTTCTCATTCCTGGTTTAGCTCACTGGTTCCTGTCCTATTGCTGTTCTGAGGCCGTAGGTGTGCGAGCTAAAACAGGAATGAAGGAGCTTACGCGCTTACGCGCTTAAGCTCGAAGGGTTGAGCGGCGGATCGAAAGCGTATGTGAGACCGTCACGTCTGCCACTGTCTGTGGGCGATCAAGTGACGAGGCGCTGCTTTCCACGCCGCTCTGCTCTTCACTTGATGTGGTGTCATGCTTGCCACCCGCGCCCCCGCGCCCCTCGATGAGCGCAATTAGCCCCTGGACGGCCTCGCGAGCGATCGCATGAGTATCGGGCGTGATCGTGGTCAGAGTGGGCGTTGAGAAGCGCGAAAGGACCGTATCGTCCCAGGTGGAGACCAGAACGTCCTCGGGCACGCGCACATTCGCCTCGGCAAGCGCGCGCAGTGCACCAATCCCAAGGAGGTCGTTCATCGTGAAGATTGCATCGGGGAGGTTGTTGGACTCCAACCACTGCGAGAGCGCTTCCTGCGCGCCACCGGCGGTCCACGGGGATACTTCAACGCTGCGCCATGCCCACGAGTCCAATCCGAGCTCGGCCAGTGCCTTCTCGATCCCGCGTTGGCGAAGTGCGCCCGCGCTGGAGGTTGCCTGCGTATGCGTCGATCCCAGGACCAGGAAACTGCGCGCTCCCTGGTCGTAGAGATGATGAATCATTTCCGAGGCCGCGGTGATGTTATCCATTGAAAAGTGGGGGATACCCGCATCCTGGATCCTCTCGCCGAGCAGCACGAGTGGAGCGTCCAGCTCGAGCTGGTTGAGACCTTCGAGGTCGAGTTCGATGGGGGAGAGGATGAGCCCATCGATAAGGTTGGTGCGGAAGTCGCGCAGGACCGAGACTTCATGTTCGCGCGAACCGGCAGTCTCGACAACCATGATCGAATATCCGCTGCGTCGCGCCTCTTCTTGGATGAGGTGCGCAAGTTCCCCGAAGTAAGGCCATGCAAGGTTTGGAATTGCGAGCGCTAAGGTGTGTGTTTGACCTTGACGAAGGCGTTGCGCAGCAATGTTTGGCCGGTAACCCAGTTGACGGATTGCATCCTCAACTGCCTTCCGCGTAGCAGGGGAGATGTGCGGAAAGTTATTTACTACGTTTGAAACGGTGCGCTGTGAGACGCCGGCAAGTTGCGCAACATCGCGCATATTAGGCCGTGAAGCTTTCATGTCCGTCTCCGATAAAATCGCGGCAGGATGTGAGTTATCAGGGGCTATAGGCTCTAGTCTACTGAAAAATCAGGGAATCCGCTGAGGAGATCGCGATAATTTGCTACGTTGCAATTATCTAGAAAATCATGCATGATAATCCCATGCAGGTCAACGTAGACACTTTTGAAGCATGGAGCGACGCGCACTATCCTCGCCCCGATCTTTGCCGTGAATCGTGGTTGAACCTAGGCGGCCAATGGGAATTCGCAACGGATCCTACCGATGAGGGCCTCACCTTAGGATGGCATCTCCCCGGTGCCCACTTCTCGCACACGATCTGCGTTCCTTTCCCTCCCGGAAGCCCCAGCAGTCAGTGGAGTGGAGAGCGCTCCGATGTTGTCTGGTATCGCAGGCGCGTCACGCCTGAAGAAATCAAAGACGCCGGCCTAACTGACGCCGGCCACCGTCCTCATCTCCTCATTCACTTCGAAGCCGTCGATTTCGCGAGCGACGTGTGGGTCAACGGTCTTCACCTCGTCCATCACGAAGGCGGATATACCCCTTTCAGCGTCGAGATCGACCCCAGTGACTACCTTGATGCTGGTTTTGAAATCGTCGTGCGAGCACATGACCGCCTTGACGCGGTCGACCAGCCTCGCGGTAAGCAAGACTGGCAAGAACATCCCCACGGTATTTGGTACCACTGCGTCGTCGGGATCTGGCGCGATGTGTGGATGGAAGTCGTGCCCGCAAACTACGTCCGCTCATTGACGTGGTCGTGGGACATCGAAGAAGCCCAAGTGACCTGCGATGTGGAGTGCGCTGGCCTTCCTGTCGCAACAGGCAGCCGAAACGCCATCGAGGCAAGCCTCACCCTTGACCTTGCGGGCGTCACGCTAGCGGCAACCATGGTCCGTGCGCGCTCAGGCCAGCTCCGCCTCGTCGCACAAATCCCCGCATTGGCAAACCGCCAGGAATGGGGCCGGCTACTGTGGTCGCCCGCCCACCCCAACCTCATCAACGCGCGCATCTGTGTGGGTGAAGACGAGGTTGTCTCTTACGTGGGAATCCGCGACGTCGACCTCTCGCACCGCTATCTCGAGATCAACCACCAGCCCACCTACCTGCGCGGCATCCTTGATCAGGGTTACTGGCCAAGCTCCTACTTCACTGCGCCCAGCGCCGAGGCGCTGAAAGAGGACCTGGAACTTGCCCGAGACATGGGCTTCAACTTCGTGCGAATTCACGAACGCAGCGCCGATCGACGAACCCTGACGTGGGCCGACCGCATGGGAATCATGGTCTGGGGAGAATCCGCCTCGGCCTACGCTTTCAGCGACCGAGCGGTCAGCATCACCACGCAGGAATGGCACGACCTCGTTCTGCGCGACCGCAACCACCCCAGCGTCATCGTGTGGGTGCCCTTCAACGAAAGTTGGGGAGTAGACCTCATCGTCACCTCGCCGCGCCAGCAGGCATTTGTCCGCTCGGTGGTCGCCCTGACCGATGCACTTGACGGAACTCGCCCAGTCATCGCAAACGATGGGTGGGAGCAGCTCGAAACGCCGATCGTGACAACCCACGACTACGGGGTTTACGGCGAGCAACTCCGCGTCAACTACGCCGACCGTGAATCGATTGCAGAGCTGGTCAACGGAGTCGGCCCACAGGGACGCAAGATCCTTCTGGGCCAGCCGTGGAGCGATGACCGCCCCGTCATGGTCACGGAGTTCGGCGGAATCTCATTGCCGCTAGACGCGGAAGACGCATGGGGCTACGCGGTTGTGCCCAACGCCCAGGCCTACGAAGAACGCGTGACTGGTCTTTTCGAGGCCCTTGAAGCCTCCCCGATCCTCGCGGGCTTCTGCTACACGCAACTGACCGACACTCGCCAAGAAACAAACGGCCTCGCTGACGAAAACCGCACTCCGAAGCTCCCGCTGGATGTGATTCGTGGTTTCGTCACCAGCTCCGCTCAGCAGAGCGGACAGATTCGGCCTCGCACGATTGTCGAGGCCAGCGCGGTGGTAGGCACCGACGAGCGCAGTGTCGTGTCAACGGCTTTCGAAGGTGATCACAATGCCTAAGCCGCGCGTGCTTCGCAGATGGGCCGTGAACTTCGCCTTCACGCTTCCCTTCCTGATTTTCTACGGGATCTTCATCCTCTTCCCGGTCGTCCAGGCTGTCCTCATGTCCTTCTTCAACTGGGACCTGCTGGGCAGTACCCGCGAATGGATCGGTTTGGAAAACTACACCCACATGCTTGGCGGTACCGGCTTGGTTTGGGACGTCACTTCGATGTGGCTTGTTCGATTGCTCTGCTTAGTGTGCGGAGTGTATGTAGCGGTCAAGGCGGTGCGCGAACATGATCTGAACTCGGGCCGAATCCTCTTGATCGTCACCTTGATCGCTGCGGCAATCATCTTGGGAATCCACCCCGGTGATGGCGGTTCCTGGTCCGACCCGCGTTTTTGGAACGCGATGAAGAACACCGCGATCTTTACCCTGGTTTCGACGCCAATCATCGCGGGCCTCGGCCTGATCTACGCGCTCCTCCTTCAACGAGGCGGACGGGCAAGCTCCTTCTACCGTGCAGCGCTCTTCGTTCCCTACGTTCTTCCGGTCTCGGTTGCCACCCTGATCTGGGGATACATGCTCAATCCCTCGCGCGGTATCGTCGCGCGCTTCACCGAATACATGGGGTGGGGGACCATCTCGTGGCTTTCGGATCCGCAGTGGGCAATGACCGCAATCGTTGTAACAACCGTATGGTGGACGGTCGGATTCAACCTGATCCTCTTCGGTGCGGGCCTGCAAGACATCGATCCGACGCTGTACGAGGCCGCAAGCTTGGACGGTGCGAATTCCTTCCAAAAATTCGTCAACATCACCCTTCCGGGTCTTCGCCACGCGACGGTCTTGGTTCTGGTCACGCAGATCATCGCCTCTTTCCAGATCTTCGGTCAGGTCAACATCATGACCGCGGGCGGCCCCGGTGGAACAACGGACGTCCTCGTGCGCTACATCTACCAGACGGGCTTTAGAGATACCCAGCTCGGCTACGCCTCGGCAATGTCCTTGGTGCTCTTCGTCCTGATGGTCTTCATCTCGCTCATCCAATTCCTCATTTCACGCCAAAGGAGCCGCTGAGATGCGAGAGAAATTCAAGTCCTGCGGCTACCACGTCGTCATGATGGCACTTGCTCTGCTGTGGCTGATTCCGCTGCTGTGGACGCTGGTCATCTCGCTGAGCTCTAACTCCTCACTGAAGACCAACTCGCAGATCCTTGTCCCCACCGAGCCGACCCTGTCGAACTACGTGGACGTTTTTAGAACTGGACTCGCGGGGCGCTGGTTCCTCAACTCGATGATTGTTTCGATCACCGCCACGATCATCACTGTCCTCATTTGCGCGGCCGCCGGATACGCCTTCGCGAAACTGCCTTTCCCTGGGCGCACCGTAGTCTACGGGCTGACCTTGGCGGGAATGATGGTTCCTAAAGAGGCGATGTTCGTCCCCTTGTTCATGATGTTTTCCGAGGCCGGGCTGGCGAATTCCTACATTGCGCTGATTTTCCCCCGCGTGGCATTCCCCCTGGGGGTCTTCATCATGACTCAGTTCTTTTCTCAGGTGCCCAGCGAAATGGAAGAGGCGGCGCAAGTTGATGGGGCTTCTCCGATTCGAGTCTTCTTCTCCATCATGGTTCCGCTGGCGCGACCGGCTTTGATCGCCTTGGCGACCTTCTCTTTCGTTCAGACCTGGAACGATTACCTGTGGCCCTTGGTTTCGGCAACAAAGCCCGAAATGTTCACGGTGACCACGGGCCTCGCATCCTTGCAGGGGACCTTCGCGCAATCGACGGAATTGGGCTCGCTGATGGCTCGAGGAATCGTCGGTGCTGCACCTCTGCTCATTGTTTTCCTCCTGCTTCAGAAATATCTGATCAGAGGAATCTCACTGTCCAGTGGCGATAAGTAGGCTATCGCCACCTGCGCCACACGCCTGATCGGCTTTCCCGGGGTTCTTAACGATGGCCTCGGAAATGGCGATCTTACATACACAGGAAAACTCACCACACCATTCACCACACAGATTGAAAGGCATGACAATGCGACAAGGACGCGCACTGGCACGTCACGCGGGATTCAGCGCATGCGCGCTGGCAACGACCGCTCTCTTCGTGCTCACCGGATGCGGAGTGTCCTCCACATCCTCCTCAAAGACCGTCGACGGTGCAGCAATTGCCGGCGTGAGCGATGAGGACCTCAAGGGGACCACCATCACCATGGCTCGATTCTTCGGCGACTGCCAGGAAAAGACCGAGGGAGTCACCGACCTGTCCAAGGCCAACAGCGAATGCACCGCCATCTCGATCCTCACGAACAAGTTCAACGCTGAGAACAAGTGGGGCATCAAGGTTGAGCGTATGGGCGGCGCCTCGTGGCACAGCTACTACGACTCGCTCAACGCCGCTCTGGCCTCGTCGGATCGCCCCGACGTGGCGATCATGCACGGCTCCAACCTGCCCGACTACGCGGCCAAGGGCCTGCTCATGGAGGTGCCCGATGGAGTGGGCATCGACCTGTCCGGCTCGACGAAGCCCGCTTTGGACGCTGTGACCTACAAGGACAAGAAGTGGGGCGTTCCCTTCGACACCCACGCCATCATCAGCCACCTGAACATGGATATCCTCTCCCAGGCCGGATTGGTCGGTGAGGACGGCACCTACAAGCTTCCGACTTCGCCCGACGAACTCCTTGAGCACGCAAAGGCCGTGAAGGAAAAGACCGGAAAGAACTACATCGATATCGCCCTGTCAAAGGACCCGATGGGCGAGCGCTTGTGGATGACTCTGGTCCAGCAGCAGGGCTCGGACATTATTTCAGCAGACGGCACCAAGGCGAACATGAACTCGGCCGAGGCGAAGACCTCACTGGAGTTCATCAACACCCTGGTCAAGGACGGCTACACGACCGTCAACCACGACTACGATGCCTCGGTGCAGGGCTTCCTGCGCGGCGAGTCGGCCGTCATGTACAACGGCGTGTGGTCGGTCAACCAGTTCACCGCTGAGGCTCCCTTCAAGTACGAGACCAGCGATGCGCTCATGCTCTTCAAGGACAAGGCAACCTGGGCAAACTCCCACGTGTGGACCGTTCCCGTCTCGGCCAAGCCCGATGCGAAGAAGTACCGTGCGGCCTTCGAGTTCACCAAGTTCCTCAACGAGCACACCGGCGACTGGGCGATTGCGACCGGTCACATGCCTGCAACTCAGAAGGCACTGGACTCGAGCGAGTACCTGAATGCTCCGCACCGCTCGCAGTACCTGAAGACCGCGACGACCTACGCTCGCATGGCACCGCGCGTCGAGGCCTGGCCGAAGATCGCCGACCAGATTCAGGAACAGATCGAGGCCACCTGGCTCAACGGCGCAGGTGTGGAAGAAACCTTGAACTCCTTGCAGGAAGCGGCAAGCTCGTCTCTGAAGTAGCGAGAGGCAGCTGCTGCTCACAGTAGGGCAGAGTGGCCGGGGGCGAAGGCGTGAGCCTTCGCCCCCGGCATACCTTTGTCTGCCCCGGTTCCGTTTGTGCTGCCCGCTCCTGGTGTATGCCCGTGTGCTGCCCGCTCTCGCCCCTCTCCACACGAAGTCGTGAAATGACACAGCTTATGGCCTGTGACTTTTGCCGACTTCGTGTGTCAATTGTGGGGGAGGGGGGAGGGCGAGGCGTCACGCCGAGCGATCAAGCGAAGAGCCTCTCCAAGTCAGGTGTCCACGGCTTTTGGGGGAGCGCGCGAAGTTTCTCAACATCCATTGATTCAAGAAGCTGTGAGGCGGAATGAGCCCCTTCAACCCCCATCGAGCGGGCTAAGACCTCAATGATCTGGGCAATCGTCACACCACGTTCTGCAAGTTCCTCGATGGTTACCGCGCCATCGCGCTTAGCTAGGCGCGCCCCCGAGGCAGACAACACCAGCGGAACGTGTGCGTAGGTGACCTCCGGGTAGCCGAGCAATCGTGCAAGGACGGCTTGGCCGGGGGACTGAGACAAGAGATCATCTCCGCGCACGACCTGATCGACGCCTTGGAAGGCATCATCGACAACGACTGCCAAGTTATAGGCAGGGGCACCATCAGAGCGCTGAATGACAAAATGGTCAACGGGCCCCGTGTAATCGCCGAAATACTCATCATGGACAGTCCACTCGGCGACGGGGGCTTTCAAACGCAACGCGGGACGGCGTCCCTCGGCTGCAAACTCTTCACGCTTTCGACTGATTTCGGCCTCGCTCAGGTGCAGGCAGGTCCCGGGGTAGTGTCCCGGTGGAACGTGAGGGGCGGAAGAGGCCTCGCGAATGTCCTTACGCGAGCAGAAGCACTCGAACGCGTAACCCTCGTGGAAGAGGCGGGTGACGGCCTCGTCATGGACGTGTGCGCGCGAGGACTGGATGAGGACCTCGCCATCCCAATCGATTCCCAGCGCGCTCAGCTCGTCGATTTGGCGCTGCGTGGAACCGGAGCGCACGCGATCGATGTCCTCGATTCGCAGGACAAACTTCCGTCCGGTTGTGCGCGCCCACATCCACGCGAGCAGCGCGGTGCGGAGGTTTCCCAAGTGCAGGTCGCCGCTCGGTGAGGGAGCGAAACGTCCTACACCAGTTGTGTGCAGCGCAGTATCTCCCATTGCCGAGGCCGTGCTTGCGTAGGTTGGAAAAGGGGAGTTTTCCGCACCATTGCTGGGGTGAGAAGAAAAAGGTGCCGCAGTTGCCATACCCCCAGACTAACCTTGAAGACGTGGATGAACGAAGAGATTGCGGACGCGGCGCGGAAGGGGAAGGCTCTTCAGCGCGCGAGACGAACCCGTCAGGCTGCGTGGGGACAGATGCGTCACACCGCACGGGAACAGGCGCCCCGAGCAGTGACGCGACCCATACGCAGATGGTGTGGGTGTCGAGTATTCCCTCGTGGTTGTGTGTTGCTTTCGGAGCCTTCCTTGGTACAGCAATTCGTGCGGGATTGGATCTTGCAGCTACGGGTAGTGGGAAACTTACGGTTTTTTCTTGGTCCACGGTAGCCGTAAATCTTGTTGGGGCATTCTTTCTTGGTTTTGTCACTGCGTGGGCGCAGGGGTATTTCAGTGAAGATACCGTGCGCAGAAAAGTCATGCTTGTCGCAGGAAGTGGATTCGCCGGTGCTTTGACCACATACGCCACCATGGTCATGGCCAGTATCCATAATGCAGTCCAAGCAATGACAGCAGTCCCCGCTGATGGAGGCGAGCTCTCTGGAGCTGTTTCATCTCCGTTGAGTGCTGCGGCGCTGTCCTCCTTGCCTCTGCTTATCGAGGGAATGCTTGCAAGCCTTGTATTGCTTGTACTTGGTATTGGGGTTGCTGCTTTGGGGTACTTTCTTGCTCCAAATAAGGAGTCAGGCCCTCGGGGGGTAAAGAAATGATCCCACTGCTCTTTCTTCTCGTGTGCGTTTTCGGTTCCCTGGGCGCCCTCTCTCGCTGGCAGCTGGATCTTTATCTCAAAAAGCGTCTTTTCCATCGAACACCCCAGTGGGGGATCGGCCTTGTCAATATGCTGGGCTGTTTATGCGCGGGGCTGGTTACTGGTTCACTTGCCTCAGTGTCGCCGCTCTACTTCCTGGTATCAACGGGGTTTTTAGGCGGATTTACAACCTTTTCGACCGCTGTGCTGGATGCGGTAACCCTCATTCGTGAGCGGCGATACCGCAGTGCTGCAGGCCTTGTTCTAGGGGTCTGGCTGGGCGCAAGCGTGTTGGCAGTTATCGGTTTCCTCATTGCTGTCAGTTTCGCTATGTGAGGTTGTGTAACAAAAAATTTGGACACTCCGACAGGGACTCATAGTCTAAGACTGCATGGAAGGAGGACCCAGTGATTGATCTGATCGACGTCTCGAAGATCTATCCCGTGAAGGGAAGTGATGATGTCGTTGCCCTTGATCACGTGAATCTGCACGTCAAAGCAGGCAGTATTCACGGAATCGTGGGCCAGTCAGGTGCCGGTAAGTCAACGCTTATTCGCTGTCTGACGGCCCTAGAAAAACCGACTTCTGGGTCGATCATCGTTGATGACATTGATCTGTCGCAGCTTCGCGGGCGCGAATTGCGCCAAGCGCGACGCAAGATTGGCATGGTCTTCCAAGCAGCGAACCTTTTCGATGCCAAGAATGCGGGAGAAAACATTGAATTCCCGCTAAAGGTCGCCGCAAAGAAAGAAATCACCCGTGAGGAACGCAAAGAACGCGTTCGCGAACTTCTTGCCCTCGTCGGCCTCGAACATCGAGGCGGAGCCTACCCCTCTGAGCTTTCTGGCGGCCAGCGCCAGCGCGTGGGCATTGCCCGCGCTCTTTCAGACACCCCCCAAGTTTTGCTCTGTGACGAGCCGACCTCAGCCCTTGACCCCGAATCAACCCGTGCGATCCTGTCATTACTGCGCCAGGTTCGTGACGAAACCGGCGTCACCATCGTCATCATCACCCATGAGATGTCAGTCGTTCGCGAGATCTGTGACTCCGTGACGCTCCTGAAAAATGGCGGAATTGTCCAGAGCGGAACAATCGAAGAAGTCCTTGCCGACCCGGGTTCACCCCTGGCAAAGGAATTGGTTCCCGCGCCCAGCGTCGACGAACTCGATGTCGCTGACTTCAACCGCGAGCTGACTGAGCGTGAAATCGCTGCACAGAGCGACTCGGCGGAAGGCGATACCCTAGCCCAGGCCTCGGAAGACGGAAACATTCTTCTGGACGTGATCTTTACGTCGCATCCCGGTGTCCCAACCGGTTCGAATATGCTCAACCTTGCCGCGAAGGTCGGCGCGGACGTGACCGCAGGGACGTTCGAATCGATGGGTTCTGTCCAAGTTGGTCGCCTGGCTCTGGCGATCCCCGCAGCCCAGCGTTCTTCAATTATTGACCAGCTTCGCGCTCAAGGCGCACATGTGGAGGTGCGTTCGCTGTGAACCTTTCGGCTCTGTCAACAGTTCTCACGCTACTTCCGCTGGGCAAAGGCGACCCGACGTGGGGAGACAACCCCGCGCTCACCCAGCAGTTTCTCCCGGCAATCGGGGAGACCCTGCTCATGGTCGTCTTCGGCACGCTCTTCACTGTCCTCGTTGGTCTACCTCTCGGCCTGCTTCTTGTTCAGACATCGAAGACGGGCCTCACTCCTAACAAGATGATCAACCAAATCGTTGGTTTGATCGTCAACGTTGGACGTTCTTTCCCCTTCCTGATCCTCATCATCGTGCTGCTTCCGGTGACCAGATTTGTCATGCGCAGTGCGATTACCTGGCAGGGAGCAACCTTCCCCCTGGTCATCGGTGCGATTCCGTTCTTTGCTCGCCTAGTGGAAACCAACCTGCTTTCCGTCGAAAACGGCAAGGTCGAGGCCGCGCTTATGGCGGGGGCTTCCAACCGTCGGATTCGTTGGAGCATTTTGGTTCGCGAGGCCCTGCCCGGCATTATCCAGTCCGTGACGGTTTTGGCGATCACCCTGGTGGGCTACTCGGCAATGGCGGGCGTCGTTGGTGCCGGTGGCCTCGGAAAGATGGCGATCGACTACGGGTACCACCGCTTCCAGACAGACACGATGATCTGCTCTGTCGTTGCGATCATCATCATCGTTCAGTTAATTCAAATGATTGGCGACATGCTCAGCCGGCTGGTGGATCACCGCTGAGCATCCACCAGCCGGGTCGCGAACTCTGCTTGGTAATTAGGTAAAAATACGCGGGATTATCCCGGGTCAGCAAGGCCCCCCGCTTTGTAGGAAATAGACAATCTAAGGAATTACTCTCATGCGTCACTCTCGTTCACTCCGTACTCTTGCCGGTCTTGGCGTTGCAGCAGCACTGGTTCTCTCTGCCTGCTCCAGCGGTTCCACGGGCTCTTCGTCCTCCTCGAACGGTGCAACCACCATCACCGTTGCAGCCAGCCCCTCACCTCACGCGAAGATCCTCAAGTACATCCAGGACAACCTGGCAAAGGATGCGGGAATCAACATCAATATCAAGGAGTTCACCGACTACGATCTGCCCAACCGTGCGCTGGATCAGGGTGAAGTTGATGCCACCTACCACCAGACTGTTCCCTACTTGGAGAAGGCTAAGCAGCAGTTCAACTACGACTTCACTCCCGGTAAGGGCATCCACCTCGAGCCCCTGGCTATCTACTCCTCCAAGCACAAGTCCCTGGATGAGCTTCCCGAAAAGGGCGGAATCATTGGCGTGATCTCCGATGTCACCAACCAGGAGCGCGCACTTCGCCTTCTTGCTGCAAACGGTTTTGTTGAGATCCCCGCAAGTGGTGACGTTAATGTTTACACCGTTAAGAAGCTCAAGAACTTTGACTTCAAGGAAATTGACGGCCCCGTTCTGGTCTCTAACCTGGGTGAGACTGACTACTCGGTGATCAACGGTAACTTCGCGCAGGAAGGCGGCCTTGCGCCTTCTCGCGATGGTCTGGCCGTTGAATCCCCCGAGAACAACCCCTCGGTGAACGTCCTCGTGTGGAAGACCAGTGTTTCGGGCGATAAGGCCGAGGCCGTGAAGAAGCTCGACGAGCTCCTGCACTCCGACCAGGTGAAGAAGTACATCGAAGACACCTGGAAGGATGGCTCGGTGATTCCGGCCTTCTGATCAAGGAATCTCGCGATTAACTGATCGCTACTTTGATGTGTGGGGGCGCGGCTTGGCCGCGCCCCCACACATGTCCCACACGCACATAAAGGTGCCGCGTCCAAAAGGACGCGGCACCTTGAGCGCTTAGAACCAGTCGTTAGACTCAGTCGACAATGCCGTAGAGGCGGTCGCCGGCGTCGCCCAGACCGGGGACGATGTACGACTTTTCGTTGAGGCGCTCGTCAACCGAAGCCACAACGACGGTCACATCTGCACGATCGCCCACGAACTCTTCGAGGACCTTCAGGCCTTCGGGAGCAGCCAGCAGGCAGACGCAGGTAACGTCCTTGGCTCCGCGATCGAAGAGGTACTTGGTTGCTGCGACCATCGTGTGGCCGGTAGCCAGCATCGGGTCAAGAACGAAGCACTGGCGACCCGAGAGATCCTCGGGAAGACGGTTCGCGTAGGTCTCGACCTCGAGAGTCTTTTCATCACGCTTCATTCCCAAGAAGCCAACCTCGGCGGTGGGAAGAAGACGAGTCATGCCTTCGAGCATGCCCAGTCCGGCGCGAAGAACGGGGACAACGATGGGGCGGGGTTCGCTGATGCGCTTGCCAACGGTCGGCGCAACGGGGGTATTGATTGCGATCTCAGTGGTTGAGACGTGACGCGTGGCCTCGTAGGCAAGAAGCGTAACCAATTCGTCAACCAACTGGCGGAAAGTCGCCGAGTGAGTGTCGCGGTCACGCAGGACGGTGAGCTTGTGGGCAATGAGTGGGTGATCTGCAATATGAAGGCGCATAGTTCAAGAGTAACCCGCGAAGGGCCGTTTACGCGATAGGCTTTGAGGGTGACAACAATGGATCAGTACAAAGAAGCGATGGCCCGCGCGCTCTTCTTGGCGAATAAAGCCCGAGAAATGGGGGATGTCCCCGTGGGCGCAGTCGTTATTGACTCTCTGGGACGCATTATCGGCCGGGGTTGGAATTGCCGCGAAGCCCTGCATGATCCCTGTGGCCACGCTGAAATAATGGCCCTCCGAGAAGCCGGAGAGCGCTTGAATCGATGGAATCTCATCGGGTGCACCCTGGTCGTCACCCTCGAGCCGTGCACGATGTGTGCAGGAGCCGCCGTCTCTTCACGAGTCGATCGTGTTGTTTTCGGCGCATGGGACCCGAAAGCAGGTGCTGCAGGCTCGCTTCGCGATGTCTTGCGCGACTCTCGCCTCAACCACCAGGTCGAAGTCGTTCCCGGCGTTCTCGCAAAGGAAGCAACCGTTCAGCTGCGGGCCTTCTTCGAAACCCGTCGCGACCGTCCCGATAACCCCTTCGTCGGAGTTCCGCCGCGTGCTCACCGCGCCGAGGAGATCGAAATTCTGAGCGGCTGGGCCCCGGAACCCTCTGGAATCGCCCCGCAGGAGCCGCTCGTTGCTGATTCTCCTGCCGAGGCGATCGACGCCCTCCAGGCACGCCTGCCGAGGCCGGAAGTGCAGGAAGCTCCTGCACCCGCCCCCGTTCTTCCCCGCAAACCCGCCGCTTTTGTTCCGGGAACCGCTGGGGTAGTGGTGCGTACTCGTGCATCGAGGCACGGGAAGCAGTCTCAGGAGTAATCTCCTCCTGCGAGAGAAACATCCGAGAGAACGATCCGGATCAAACAAACGATAAGGGTGTGGCCCGCGCGTTTCACGCGCGGGCCACACCCTTCAACACAAAACGAGAGCGCAAACTGGAGCTTATGAGCGGGAAACGTCCCCTGATCCCATTGCCTTCCACAGGCCACCAACAACGGCCGCTCCGGCAGCGGCCTTGACGATCCCGCCGATGATGAAGGGCGTAAATCCTGCGTTCAGAGCTTCAGTGATAGACATACTCACTCCGCCGATTCGCAGAACCGCCCACATGTAGGGGATTCCAACAATGAAGGGAATGAGGGTTGCTCCGCCGAAGGCAGCAAGAGAGAGCCAGAAGTGGCGATCCCACGCTCGCTCAGAGAGCTTTCCGATCAGCCATGCTGCGGGAATGAAGCCCAAAATGTAGCCGAAAGAAGGCTTAGCAAGGGCAACAAGACCGCCGCTCGCAGCGGAAAACCAGGGCATTCCTGCCAAGCCAAGAAGCATGTAGGACAGTAGGGACAAAGCACCCCTACGCGCACCCAAAATTGCTCCGACAATAAGGACCCCAAGGGTTTGGCCGGTGATCGGAACTGGCCACATCGGAACCGAAACCTGCGCGAGCACGCCCACGAGGGAGGCTCCCGCAAGAACCATCAGTGCATCTTTCACAAAAGAATCGGCACCGAGGTGATCGGCCAAAACGGAGGAACGTCCCACAGATGCGGACGAAGTCAGTTGTGTAGTCATGAGAATTCCTTTGCTTCGCGCAGATCAGTCTGGTTCACGCTGACCCACGCAATCGCGTAGTTACCGTCGTGTGAGAGAGAAAGAAGCCAAGAAAGCGATGCCTTGAGTTCTTCTTGCGTCTTATCTAGTTCGGAGGCGATCCGGCCGTGGAAGCGGAAGGCGGGGCGTCCCCAGCGGTCGCATACCACCTCGATTTGAGCCCAATCGATGTCGGCGGACTTCAGTGGGTCCTCTCTGCCGTAGTAGAGCGAGGACCACGCCTTGATGAAGGCTTCTTTTGCTGCCCAACGCGCGGCAAGGGAGTGCAGGGCGCGTGTGGGCAGTTCAGGCACGGAAGACTCAGACAGAAGATGAGTTACAGACTCCTGAAACGGGCCTGAAGGAGAGCGCCCGGCAGGCGCTGCCCCCTGCTCGGGAGCAAAACGCAGTGCCGCGTTCCACTCCCGAGCAGTGAACACTCGATGAAACACCGAGCCTTCCTGGCGAAGCTGCTCCCCGAAGGAAGCAACGTCGACCAGGTCAACTCCGATTGCCGCGGGTGTCACGCTGGGCTCAGTTCTCTGCCCCCGCGTAGGTGCCATCTGCACCCAAGCGAGCGGAAGGATCCAGGAGCAGGGCAACCTCGGCCTCGTGCGTGCGATCGGCGGGCAGACGGCGTCCCTCGATGGGAACGAAGAGCTGCGCGCGGCCAATCATGGCCTCGTCCAGGTGACGACGTCCCTCTTCGAGGCGTGCTTGCGCTCGCTCGCGCCACTGGGTCAGCGCAGCCTCGCCGCATTCGGCCAGCAGAGCGGCCTCGAAGGCACCCGGGTGCGCCAAGACAACCATTGCCGCGATGTGACCGAATCCCAGGGAGGTCAGCACGCCCGCGCGAACCGGGGACGCGGAGACATCCAGGGGCTTGCGCAGCCACAGGAGCGGCATCCACTGCGCCATGTCGGGATCCAAGCAATCCAGAGAGCGGTTTGCAGGGATTTCCTGGCGGCGGAAGATGTCGATGAGGCCCGCTGCCTGGAAGAGTGCAGCACCACCCTTCGCGTGACCGGTCAGGGTCTTCTGAGAGACAACGTAGAGCGGGTTGCCCTCGCTTCGTCCCAGGGCAGCCGACAGGCGCGAGTGGAGCTCGGCCTCGTTCGGATCATTCGCGCGAGTCGAGGTGTCGTGCTTGGAGACAACCGCGATATCGTCCGCGCTCAGTCCCAGATCGGCAAGCGCGTGAGAGAGCGCGGAATCGCGTCCACCGCGAGCAGCAGCCAGAGCGCCGAGGCCGGGGGCGGGGATCGAGGTGTGCGCGCCGTCCGCGAAGGAACGCGCGTAGGCGACAACTGCCTGGACCGGCAGGCCCAGATCCGCGGCGATATCACCGCGGGTTACCAGCAGGGTGCCACCACCGGCTGCCTCGAGGAAGCCTGCACGACGACGGTCTCCAGCGCGAGAGAAGTGACGCGGGGTAATTCCGCGTGCCTCAAGCGCGGCGGACTCGGCGGTCGCGTTCATGTTGCCGAAACCGGTCAGCGATTCGACGGAGATATCGTCGATACCACCGGCAACAACGAAGTCGGACTTGCCCAGGCGAATCTTGTCGACGGCCTCTTCGATGGAAACCGCTGCGGTCGCGCAGGCGCCCACCGAGTGGATCATTTGGCCGTAGCCGCCGATGAAGGACTGCATGGTGTGTGCAGCCACAACATTAGGCAGAGCCTCCTGAAGGATGTCCTGCGGGCGATCCTCTCCCAGGAAGCGCGAGAGGAAGACGTGACGCAAGGACTCCATGCCGCCAATACCCGTGCCCTGTGTCGAGGACACATCCGCGGGGTGGACGGCCTGCAGGAGCTCAGCGGGGGAGAAGCCCGAGGAGATGAAGGCGTCCACTGCGGTGACGAGGTTCCAAACGGCGATGCGGTCCAGGGCCTCGACCATGGAAGCGGGAATACCCCACTGCGCCGGATCGAAGTCTTGCGGGATCTGGCCACCGACCGTGCGGGTCAGGGTTGCTCGCGCGGGAACTTGGACGGGGGAACCAGCGGACTTGGTGACGTGCCAGGTGCCGTTTTCTTCCCAAATCGTCGTGTGCGAAGGATCGGCCAAGACGTAGTCTTCGGCTTCAGCCTTGGTGTCCACGGTGAAGGTCTGCTCGGAGGTCAAGAAGACCGTGCGAACGTCATTCGAACCGCAATCAACCATGTTTGAATCGTCGTTGAAGCGACGGATACCTGATCGGGCCACGACCTCATCGCGGAAGCGATCGTAGATCTCGGCCTCGTCAACCTGCGTACCCGAGGCGTCGTACCAACCGGGCTGCGGGCTTTCGGACCAGGTGATGAGCTTCATCATCCAGGCCATCTCGAGGACGCCGGCAGCGGTCAGATCAAAGTCCTGACCGAATTCGGCCTCTTCGCGGGTACGTCCCGAACCCCACGTACCGATCTCGCCGGTGCCGACAATGACGATCTGATCGCGCAAGCTTGCTCGCGGAGTATCCCACGCGAGAGGAGTAGCCAGAGCCGGAGCATGCGGGTTGGGCAGTGCACGAACGCTTGCCGGGGCCTGTTCTGCGGCTTCCTGTGCCGAGGCCGCGGCCTGCTCGCGCGCTTGGCGTGCCAGTGCCGGAAGGTCGAGTCCAGCATCGGCGAGGCCGCCCGTGAGATCGGCGTGAACAGGAGCCTGAGCAGCCTGCTCGCGGACCTCGCGGGTCAGGAGCCGAGCGAGCTCTCCGGCAATTTCTTCGGTCGTGTAGACGTGAACACCGGCTGCCTGAGCAGCGGGAACGAGGACATCGTTGCCACCCATGAGCGAGGTGCCCTGGACCCAACCGATGAGCGGGTGAGCGATGGTTGTGCGCGTCGGCCAACCGGACTCGTGCTCCCACTTGGTCGCGATCGCATCGAAAGCGGCCTTTGCCTCGCCGTAGGCGCCGTCGCCGCCGAAGATTCCGCGGTTCGGGGAACCCGGGAGCAGGACGTGCGTGCGGTGATCGGGAGCAGTGTCCGCGCCGAGGCCGGCGAGGAGGTGGATTGCGCGCTCGACGCTCCACAAAAGCAGGCGTTCTTGAGCGAGCGCACCCTGAGGATCCGAACCAACGGTTCCAGAGACGCGAGGCGCCGCGAAGGGAACGAAAAGATCAGGCAGAAGCGCGGGCTTGACGACCTCGGTCGTTGCACCATGCGTTTCGGTCTGTTCGCTTCCCACCCACGAGATCAGTGCGTCGACATCACGGAAGGAGGCCATGTTCGCGGGAACAACCCACAGGGCTGCATCCACGTTGGCGTGGGTGCGGTACAGCTCCTTGGCGAAGGCCAGGCGAGCATCGTTGACCCGAGAAGAGGTCATGATGACGGTCGCGCCTCCAGCGAGCAGCTCGCCCACAACCGCGGCAGCGATCGAGTGGGGAGCCGCGCCGGTGACAACGGCGACATCTCCAGCGAAACGGCCTTCGGCTGCCTCAAGGGCGGCCTCGGAAACCTTCGTGAAGTAGGCCTTCAAGTCCGCATCCGCCGCGTGAGCGGCGTACCAGGACGCCAATGCACTCAAGGACTTGCCGCCTCCACGCAAGCGTTCTGCGGGAACCTCGGCGGAGTCAAGAGAACCAGCGAAGATGCGTGCAAGATCTTCACGTGCGGTTGCCCAGCGGTCATCCAAGAGAACCGCGCGGCGCTCGTCGAAAGCGGGGCGAACAGAGGCTTCCCAATTTGCTCCCAGCTCGGCCTCGACAGCGGCAATCAAGGAGGAAGAATCCTCGATCTCGGTGGCGAGGGGAGCATCGGCTAGGCCAAGGGCCTTGAGAATATCGCGCGCCTGGGTTGCCAAGATTCCCTGATCGCCGAGGATTCGCGATTCCAGATCGCGCAGCGCGGCCGAATCAACGACCTCGCCACCGGCCGAGCCACCCGCATTCGGGCGGCTGAGGGTTAGTCCCTCGCGGGCCGCAATCAGTGCCAAGGCCTGGTCAATGAGTGCCGAAGCGTCCTTTGCGGAGGAAACCGACCCCGGCAGAGTCGACAGGCTTCCACCGCGCACAGAATCACCATCGCGTGTACCAAGCAGGATTTCGGCGTTCACGCGTGCAGCCCACTGCTCGGACAGACCCCAGTTGTCCTTGACGTAACCGGTGGTGAAGGTCGCGGGCAGGCCTGCGGATCCGAAGATCTTCCTTAGCTTGGAGTTGATTGCTTCGGACAGGACCGGTCCGAAGGCTGCATAGGAGGGCACCAGCGAATCGATCGTCGCGAAGAGATCGCCCATGGATGCCTCGGCGGCACCGTCGATCGTGGACACAGAGAGCTCGGCTGCCATGTCCATGAGGAGCTGGTTACGCTTCGAGGAAACGCCATTGGTCAGGGTTTCGACCGTGTCCGTGGACTCGATCTGCTCGGGGAGGAGCTTGTTCGAGAAGGCCAAGAGGATACGGATCGCGTCCGAGGCGGAAAGGGGCAGCTCCGGCATGGTTCCGCTTGCTGCGGCAGCCGGTGCGGGAGTTGCGGGAGCTTGGGTCTCCACCTCGACGGCGGGCGTTTCCACTGCCGAGGCCGGGGCTGCACTTTCTGCGGGTGCGGCTTCGTCGGAGGAAGCGGGGGAGTCTGCCTGCGCGCGCTCGGGGGCGGCAACCGCATCCTCGTTACGAGCGCGGGTGCTATCGCGTTCAACGTTCAAGACATCGACTTGAACCTGTGCGAAAGCGGGCAGGGACAGGGTCTTCGATGCCATATTCGCCAAGGTCGGCGAGGAAGCCAGGCCGATTTCAACGAGGCGTTCGACGCCCAATCCCTTGGGAGGAGCACTGAAGAGCAGGTCCTGAGTTTCGATCCAGCGAACCGGGGAAGCGAATTGCCAGGAGAGAAGCTCGATGAGCAGGGTACGCGCGGTCGATTGAGGATTGGCCGCGGCCTCGTCCCAATTATCGATGAGCTTCTGGGTCGCCTCGGAAGGAACAACCTCGAGGATCGACTGTGCGAAGTCCCGACTCAACTCGAAGGGACGTGCAACCAAGTTCGGAATGTAGCGACCCTGGAGGACATCAAGGTTGATGCTCTCGGGAAGCAAGGAATCGAGCTTGTCGCGGAAGGCCGGAACGCCTGCGCGCAGTCGCGAGGAATGGAAGGGAACATCAATTCCAGGAATCATGATGAGGGCGCGGCGGCCGCCGTGTGCGCGTGCGCGCTCAGCGGTATCGGCTTCCAGAGCCTTCAAGCCGGCAATACTTCCGGCAACGGAGTACTGGGAGCCAGCCAGGTTGTAGTTGACGATCTCCAGGAATTCGCCAGACTTTTCGGCGATCGAGGCGACGTAATCGCGGACCTCGGCGTCACCCATTCCGAACTGGTTCGGACGCAGCGCTCCCATTGCGTAGTTCGAGCGTCCCTGCGCATCACGTTCGACCAGGTGGTGCATGGCCGATCCGCGCTGGAAGACGATCTCCAGGACTTGCTCGAGGGGGAAGATCTGCGCGTAGGCCGACAGTGCGGTGTATTCACCCAGCGAGTGGCCCGCATAGAAGGCATGCTCTTCAAAGGCCCCATCGGCGCGCAGTTCTTCGGTTTGCGCGTAGGCAAGCGTCGCCAGAGCGACCTGAGTGAATTGCGTGAGGTTGAGGACGCCCTTGGGGTGACGGAAGGTCTCGGAACCAACGCGAAGTTCGGTCGGGTTCGTGCGGACAATCGATTCAATCGAAAAGCCCAGGGCCTTGCGAGTATGTGCATCCGCTTGTGCCCAGACGCTGCGGGCAGTAGCAGACATGTGCTCCAAGCCCATCATCTGGCGCTGAATACCCTGACCGGGGTAGACATAGGCGGTGCGCGGTGCACGAGTGCGTGCACGGGCAATCGAGACAACCTCGTCGCCAATACGGCAGGTCGCTTCAAGGACGAGCTCGCCGCCGATACGGCCCACGCGCTCAATCGTGATATCCACGATGTCGTTGAGCTGGACCATGCCGAACATGCGGTACGACCACGCCGAGATCTCAGCCTCGGGCATTTCAACCGAACGAATGACACCCAGAGTGTCGGGGCTATCGACCGGCTGAGTGGAGTGTGCGCACAATGCATGTTGGACGGTTGCCGAGAGCCACATTCCGTGGACCAGCGGTGCACTCAGACCAGACAGGCGTGCGGCCGCATAGGAGGTGTGAATCGGGTTGAAATCGCCAGAAACAATGGCGAAAGCCGTCATATTCTCCGGTGCCTGGACGCGCACGTGACGCAGGAAAGAACGCGGAGTATCAACGAAGGAATCGGCGACCTCGGGAGCGGGGGCCGGCGGCTGGGTCGAAGCAATGCGGCCTCGGATCGCGAAGCGCTCAACCATGCGTGCAAAGACTTCGCCCTCAACGGAAAGCTCCAGTTCGACGCGCACGACTCGACCCGCGGAAGACTCAGCGAGCTCGGCGCAGCGTCCCTCGACCTCAACGCGAGAACCGAAGGGAGGCAGCTCGCGGTCCAAGAAGATCGAGTGATCCAAGTGCACGGCGTTGACCAGGCCCTCGATGACGGGAACTCCCTGGTACATTGCCGAACCCAGGGCTGCGTAAATTGCAGGCCAGCAAGGGCCAACCAGCGCATCGGGAACTCCCGCGGCCAGCTGGGTCGACAGTGCGCCACCGGTCACCGCACCGTGAGCAAAGCCCAGGTTTTCGGTGAAGGTGAAGGAATCGCGAACAATGCCAAATCCCTCGCCCGGGATAACCGCGGGCATCTTCTCGATGTGGTCGCCATTCACGGTCGTCGTTCCAACGCCCGCAGCACCCGCAAGCAGGTCATAAGCGGTCACGGACAGGCGTGACATGTCAACAACCGGGTAGGCACCGGTCATGCACGCGCTGGACAGAAGAACCGGGATATCGATGTATTCCACCGAATGGTGCGAGCTGTTCGGGGTCTGGTCCCACATCGAATCGCAGTGGATGCGGATCGAGTAGCCGGCCTCGTCGTGGAGAATTTCAGTCGCGTCCACCGAGGTGTATGCGGGGTTGTCGACCAGGTTGCCCGCCCACTGAATGTGGGAGATTTCCCGCAGGAACGAGGCCGCGTCCTCCAGGTCGTGGAAACGTGACCACACGTGGGGGACCTGTGCGGACGAGGAAGCAAGAGCATCGACAACTGCCTGCTCGAAACGTGCAAACATCTCACCGATGGGCTCGTTCACGCGATCAATACCAGCGACTGAACGCGGGCCGGGAATGATGCGGACAGCATCGGCATCGAAACGGGCATCCTGAGACTGCCAGAGGGTATCCGTTCCCCACCAGCGAGCCAGATCGCCGTCAAGAACCGGAACGAAAGGCATCGGCTTGTGGTGCTTGCGGCACAGGACCGGGAACCATGCGACATCGGCGGGGACAACGCGAGTGGTCTCTGCCTGGGGGTAGGCCTCAAGAAGGCGAGACAGTGCTGCCTGGCCGTCCTCAAGATCCTCGCGGCTCTCAAAGAGAGTTGGAATATCGCCGTGGTCGGCGGGGTTGAGACGAGACTCAATGCGGTGGAAGAGATCCAGAGCGCGATCCGTCCACGTCCAATCCGCCCAGGGGTAGGACAGGTCGATGACGCGGCGTGCCCACTCGGCGTAGGTCATTTCGGACAATTCGCCGAAGTAGGGCTTGGCCGTCTTGTTCATGGCCTCAATGAGCTCATCGCGGCGTGCATTGATCGCCTCAAGATCGGAGCCGACCTCGTGAATGAGTCGCGATGCGCGTGCGGAGGAGTTCTCGATCTCGTGCATGTCGGCGCCCAGGTGCGACAGGCCCGAGGTCATTCCACCGCGAACCTTCCCGCTACCGACCCAACCATCTTCGCCGACGCCGGGAGTGTCCTTGAGGAGCTGCTTGACCTGTGGGGAAGTTTCCGCTTCCAAAGTAGCCATCGAGGCCGTGCCCACGAGCACCGCATCGACGGGCATCGCCGGGGATCCAAGGTCCACGGACCACTGGCCGGTGATGTAACGAGCCGCATCGGCAGCCGAGCCGATACCGCCGCCGACAGCTAGGACGACGTTGGGAGTGCGACGAATATGTCCGTAGGTCGCCAAGAGCAGATCGTCCAGGTTTTCCCACGAGTGGTGGCCACCAGAGTGACCGTCTTCGACCTGAATAATCAGCGTGTGCTCGGGGTTCGCGCGAGCAATGCGCAGGACCTGCTCGATTTGCTCAACGGTTCCGGGCTTCAAGCACAGGTACTCGAAACCATCAGCGCGCAGCTGTGCGATCAACTCGCGGGCCTCGTCCAATTCGGGAATACCCGCGGCGATGGTCACGGCATCGATGGGGGCACCCGCACGGCGAGCCTTGGGGACAATTCGGTTGACGCCGAATTGCAGGTTCCACATGAAGCGGTCAAAGAACATCGTGTTGAAACCGGCACTGCGACCGGGCTCGAGAAGCTTTTGAAGCTCCAAGCGGTGCTCGGTGAAGACTTCTTCGGAATACTGTCCGCCACCGGCCATTTCCGCCCAGTGTCCAGCGTTTGCTGCCGCTGCGACGATCCGAGGACCAACGGTCGTCGGGGTCATACCGGGAAGAACGATGGGGGAACGGCCCGTCAGGCGCGTGAAGGCGGTCGAGACGACGTGGCGGCCATCGGGAAGAGCAACAACCTTGGGAGCGAACTGCGACCAGTCGGCTTCCGGCTCATAGTGCGAACCGGTCTCATCGAGCTCGGTGCGACGGGCATTCGTTGATGCGTCCACAATCTGAGCGCCAGTTCCATCCAGGAGATCCTGGCTCAGGCGCGTGAGCATATTCGAGGGGCCAAGATCGATGAAGACCTTGACGCCTTCCGACACGGCAGAGGCAACAGCTGCCGACCAGTCGTCGCGCTCAACAAGGATTGCGCGAGCAACGCGCTCTGCCTCAGCGTCGTCGATGCTGTGGCCAGCCTCGGCCAGGGTCCGCGTCCACGCAGCAACCTGTGCGACGGCCTCTTCAAGCATGTCAGAGTGGAAGGGAGCGGCAACGGGGAGGAATTCGAAAATAGCCTCGAGGGGAGTTCCACCCTTGAGGTGCTCTTCCAATGCACGGTTTTCTGCGGTAACACGGGACTCAAGCGTGTGGCGGAAAGCCTGAAGGTCATCGGGGCGACCCGAAAGAACGACGGAACGCGGGCCGTTGACGACGGCAAGGGAGAGCGACTGGGCGTCCAAGGCCTCGGAAATCATCGAGCAGGGGAGCCCGCGCACAGACAGCATCGGGGTGGCATCCCCAAGCTTCGTAGCGCCGAGGCGAACGCTCAGCGACTGTGCAGCGGTGCCGATGAGGACGGCGAGGGCAAGAACGTGGGTGACGCGCTGGTTATCGCGGGCAATCCACGCGCGTGCAACTTCGGCGCCCAAGATGCCCTGGGAGTGGCCCAAGAGCACGGGAGAGCTCGTGTGAATGTCGAGCTGGGTTGCGTCAAGGTCAGCAAGAGAAGCGAGCTGCGCGAAGGTAATCCCGGGAACTGACACCGAAGGAGAGGTATCAGAGGGAAGATCGGAGGTATCGCCGTTCATCAAGCCGTTGAGACGCTCCAAAGAACCCGGTGCGCTGGTGAGCAGATCTGCGGCGATAGGAGCGAGAAGCTCACGCACCTGCGCGTAGTAGGTGCGCAGCATCTGCGCGTGAGGCGGGAAGGACAAAGAGGACGTCAGAGCAGGGCGCCACGAGGACCCCTGTCCCGCAAAAGTCAATGCATAGGGAGTGGGGATTTCGGTAAAAAATGCAGTCATGATTGATCTACTTTCCTCATCACATAGGGGCGTTGTCGTGGACACGAGGGGTGGTGACCGTACGGTCTTTCAAGTGGAGAACTGCCAGTGAGCGGCAGATATATTCGCGGGTCATGGAGGGCTCGATAAGGGCATCGAGTTCGCCATTTTTCAGTGAGAGATTCGGGTTCATCGATTGGCGTTCGTACATTTCCTGGTAGTGCGCGCGCTGCTCAGCAACGTTGCGTCCTTCCTTGCCTGCGGCGGCCAGCTGGCGGCGGAAGACAATGTCCACCGCGCCTTCAGAACCCATCACGGCAATTTGGGACGCGGGCCACGAGAAGTTCATATCTGCGCCCAGCGACTTTGACCCCATGACGATGTAGGCGCCGCCAAAAGCCTTTCGGATGATGACGGTGATCATGGGAACCGTGGCCGTTGCGTAGGCGGTAATAAGCTTGGCGCCACGGCGGATGATTCCCGCGCGTTCCTGTTCGGAACCGGGGCGATATCCGGGAACATCGACCAAGGTGATGATCGGAATCCCGAAGGCATCAAGGAATTGGACGAAACGTGCTGCCTTCTCCGAGGCGTTCACGTCTAGGGTTCCCGCGTCCACGCTGGGCTGATTCGCGACGATTCCCACGGGACGGCCCTCGAAGCAGGCAAAACCGACGACGATCGACGGAGAGAAGAGCGGCTGGACCTCAAGGAATTCGCCGTGGTCCACAAGGGCCTCGATGACTTCGACCATGTCGTAGTCCTGCTTGGGGGATTCAGGAACCAAAGAGGCGACCTCGCGGGCGCGAGTCTCGGTCCCGTCGTCTTCGAAGAGATAGCGCGGGGGCTTCTTATCGCAGTTTTGGGGAAGGTAAGACAGAAGAGTGCGCGCGTATTCGAGGGCTTCTTCCTCGTCCTCAGCCAGGAAGTGGGCAACACCCGAAACGGAATTGTGCAGGTCGCCGCCACCCAGATCCTCAGAGGAAATCTCCTCGCCGGTCGCCGCCTTCACAACAGAGGGGCCGGTGACGAACATGTACGAGGAGTTCTTCGTCATGATGATGAAGTCCGTCAGAGCGGGCCCGTAGACTGCGCCTCCCGCACAGGGGCCGAGGATCACCGAAATCTGCGGGACGACTCCCGAGGCCTCGGTGGTCTTCCGGAAGATTCGACCGTATTGCGCAAGTGCGGTCACGCCTTCTTGAATGCGCGCACCACCCGAGTCCAGCAGGGCAATGATCGGAATGCGCATCGAAATTGCGCGGTCCATCAGGAGAAGGATCTTATCTCCCTCGACCTTGCCCAGCGTGCCACCGCGGATTGAAAAATCCTGAGCGTAAACGGCAACCGGACGCCCATCGAGAGTACCGATACCGGTGATCACCGCCGAGCCAAGCTCTCCGGCCTCGATGTCCCCGCCTGCGTAGCGGTTGAGTTCGTTGAAAGAACCCTCATCGAGGAGGAAATCCAGGCGCTCGCGGGCGGTCTTGCGGCCTCGCGCGTGCTGTGATTCGCGTGCTCGTTCTTCTGCTGCCTCTAGGATGGAGTGCGTGCGATCGTAGAAATTACGACGACCGATGGCCTCGTGTTCTTCGGTTTCCTTGAGGCGATGAGTGCTTGACGGAGTCATGCTTCCTCCTTAATGCTCACCAGGACGTCTCCGGCTTTGACGGTGTCGCCGGCTGCCACGTGAATCTTCGCGATTGTTCCGCTGCATCCTGCGGTGAGGGTCTTTTCCATCTTCATGGACTCGATGACGGCGACGAGTTCGCCTTCTTCGACCTCTTGGCCTTCTTCAACGGCAACGCGAATGACGGTTGCCTGGATGGGCGAGGTGACATTGGGTCCTTCCTCGGCCGCGTTTGCGCGCTGGCGCAGTGCGCGTCGCAGTGGCTGACGAGGCCGTGGACGCCCCGCGCCCTCTGCACCTGTTGCGCTCAGGAGATCGCTGGGGAGCTTGAGGGCGACGCGCTTACCGTCAACTTCGATGACGAAGGAGCGCATAACTGCGCATTCCTCGCGTCCTTCTTCCGAGGCCTCGGCGGGGCTTGTGCCCTGCGCGCGCACGCTCTCGGCGACCTCGGTGAGGATTCCCTCGCGCTCGAGCCACTGAGTGTAGACGCCCAGGGCATCTCCTTCTTCGCTTCTAAACTGCGGGGTTGCGAGGATGTGTGAGAGCAGGGGAGTGGAGGTGGGAAGCCCCTCAACGCTGAGCTCGTCGAGCGCCCGCTGGAGACGGATGATCGCCTGGATGCGGGTCGGTGCGTGGACAGTGATCTTGGCGATGAGAGAGTCGAAATCGGTACCGATTTCTTCGCCCGGACGGATGAAAGAGTCGATGCGCACCCCCGGTCCGCCCGGCCACTGAATTGCACCGAGGCGTCCGGTTGCCGGCATGAGTTCATTAGCGGGGTCTTCGCTGGTGACTCGCACTTCGATAGCGTGGCCTCGTACGGGAGGAATGATGTTGAGGGGAAGACCGTGAGCGATGCGAAGCTGCTCGGCGACAAGGTCTAATCCGGTGACTTCTTCGGAGACGGTGTGCTCGACTTGAAGGCGAGGGTTGACTTCCAGGAAGTAGGCATGATCGTCTTCGACGAGGAACTCGCAGGTTCCGACCCCCACGTAGTTCACCGCGTCGAAGAGCGCGCGAGAGAAGTGTTCGAGGCGGGAATGCAGGTCCTGCGAAATGAAGGGAGCGGGAGCTTCCTCGACGACCTTCTGGTTGCGGCGCTGGACCGAGCAATCGCGGGTCGAGACGACGGCAAAAGTGCCAAAGGAATCACGTGCGCACTGTGTTTCGACGTGGCGACCGCGTGCGATGAACTTCTCCATGAAGCACAGGGACAGTGTCTGGGGATCGACAAGATTCGTGTAGAACTCACGCAGTTCCGAGTCGGAATTAAAACGCGTAATTCCGCGTCCGCCACCGCCATCGGCGCGCTTGATGAGGACCGGGTAGCCAATTTCGTTGGCCAGCGCAATGGCTTCCTCGACGTTCGTTCCCTCAAGAGACTGACCGGCGATGGTTGGGACATTGCAAGAATCCGCAAGCGCTCGAGCGCGGATCTTATCGCCCAAGGCATCGATGGCCTCGGGAGAAGGACCAATCCAGATTAGTCCGGCTTCTTGGACGCGGGCAGCAAAGTCAGCGTTCTCAGAGAGAAAACCATATCCCGGGTGAATGGCGCGGGCACCAGCCTTCTTTGCGACCTCGAGGATTGCTTCGGGGTTGAGATAGGTTTCTGCAGCGCTGCGTCCGCCTAGGGAGTATGCGGATGTCGCGAGTTCGCAAGCGAGGGTGTCGCGGTCTGCTTCGGCGTAAACTGCAATCGATTCAAGACCGAGTTCGCGCAGCGTGCGGATGACGCGAACCGCAATTTCACCTCGGTTCGCAACGAGAACGGGAGAAAGGGCATTCGTCATGACAGGTGTCCTTCCACGAGTGGGGTGGGGGAAAGTTCCCCGGTTGTGACAGTGAAAATTTCGCCTTCTCGTGATTGACACACGAGGTGAGCATGATCATCGATGCTGAGGGGAGTTGCGGAAACGACTGTTCCGCCGGGCAGATGCACAGGACACTCGCGGCCAAATACTGCGACGAGGGAGGAGTAAGACTCGCGCCAAGCAGCAACGTCACCAGACGAGAGGCAATCCGCAAGATTGCCTCGGAAAGCATCGATGAAAGCTTCGCGAGAGGAAGAATCAAAGGCGCATTCAATGGTTGCGGCAAAGTCCTTGACTGCCTCCGGAAGGGCACCGATATTCAGACCGACGCCCACAATGACGAGGTGGCCAGATGCCGCCAGATCAACGTGCTCGCACAAGATACCGGCGAGTTTGCGGCCACCGAGAAGAAGGTCGTTGGGCCACTTCAATGAAAGTTCAGAATCGAGGTGGAAGGCGGGGGTGGCTTTGATTGTGCGCAGGAGTGCTACCCCGGCAAGAGCCGTGAGCCATTGCATCTCAGCTTCGCTGACTTCGATGAGGAGAGAAAAAGTTAGTGCCTCATTGGAGGAGAGCCATACCCGGCCGTCACGTCCGCGCCCGTGAATTTGTCGCTCAGCCCACAGTGCGCATCCCGAGGCCGCCGCGCGGCAAGAAAGGGGGGCGAAGGCCTCGTCAGTGGGTAGCTCGCCGCGTGCAGCACGGGCGAGAAGAGTGTTCGTTGAGTCAACCTCATCGCAGTGAAGGATGGGCGCAGTGGTGTCGATATGCATCATGCCCATCGTTCAAGCCGGTGCATAGCTGAACAAATACAGGGGTGCATATTCTTCCCGGTCGTGCGAACAGTGTTACAGGAAGACGACGAGTTTGTGGCTAAACACCGCCACTCTTAGAGTTTTCTATAAAAAGCCTTAGTGGGTGATACCGATGTGTATCGCGGCGGTACTTTCCGGGCGAAAAGTATGAGCGGGGCTACTCGGCTTCGCGTGAGCACGCGTAGAGAAGCACCAAAACAACCTCAAGAATTGAGCGGGTTGCGGGGCTGGCCTGGGAAGCGGTGTGCGCTGCGGGCACGGCTGGATGATTTTCCCGAGGTGCAGGCGCCGGATATCCCGAATCGGTAGGCGTGCTGTGCTCGCTGCGGTAGGCGCGGATTGCCTCACGCCATCCCGCAAGACCGGCGGCACGCATGACGACGCCGATCACGCTTTGGGTGAGAGCGCCGATGGGGACGGTGAGTTCTCGACCTGCAGCGGTGAGAATCGTGTGCAGGACCGAGCCGAGTTGATCGGCGAACTCGCGGTTGAGGTCGAGGAGGCGCATTCCCCATTCCGCATCGCGGATGGAACGCATGAGCATTTCGGAGTGGAGGATGTAGAGGCCCTGATCGATGTGGATCGCGTCCAGTGCTTCGAAAAGAAGATTCTCCATGAGGAGGTGGCGGTCTCCATCGTCATTTCGAGATGCTGGTGTTTGGGCGTTTTCCCACAGGAGCACGCGCTCGCGAAGGCGCTGGATAAGGTCGGAATACTCGGCTTCAGCAAGGATTCCCAGCAGTGAATCCTTTGAAGAGAAATTCGAGTAGAACGCCCCGCGGGTAAAACCGGCTACCGAGCAGATGTGTTCAAGAGAGGTTGCTTCAATGCCTTCGTTGATGATGATCTGACGGGTCGCGGCCAAGAGGCGGTCCTGGGTTTCGACTCTATTCCCCATAAAATATCGACCCCTTTTATGCCTGAAACCGGTGCGAACTTTAGCGTTCAGTAGGCGGCGCGGCCTGCGCTTTGTTCGTTATGAGCTGAGGTTTCCATTGTCTCACGCATCGGGGGTGCGGTGTAGGGTGAAGACATGATTGGCACACTACTTACTGCCTTGGGCAACCTCATTATCTTCGTCGTCGTTGCCATCTTGGTGATCGTCGGCGTTTTTCTTTTCTTGCTGCGCCGGGCCCTCACGCGTGGAGGCGGTCAGGGGAGTAGACGCGCGGGATATGGGGCGCCTCGCCCCGGGGTGCGTGTCGTCGATAGCACGGTCGTTGACGAGGCCGGAGCGGGCGCCGGATCTTCCTCAACTCCGCGCGCCGCGGATATTCCTGATTCTGCGGAAGTTCAGATCATCGAAGTGACAACCCGCGAAGACTGATTTTTCGTCTTTTCCTGCGCTGGTAGATGCAGTCAGCGCGTAGCTAAAAGAACATATGGGTGGGGCCTCCACGCGATCTCGCGTGGAGGCCCCACCCACATCAGGAGTTAAGCGCCTATCTTTCAGGCTTGCTCGCGACGCTTGCGGGCAACTAGAACACCGCCAGCTGTGGCCGCACTCAGCGCTGCGCCGAGGACAATCTGCGTCGTTGCTCCCGTAGAGGCAAGGGAACGGTTCGGTTCTTTTGCCGAGGGCTTCACGGGCGGAATGCTCTCAGAGGGAGCCGGCGGAAGCGGAGGAGTTGTGCTCTGGGTACTTGCCGGAGGCGTCGTGCTGGTCGTCGAGGTCGACGGCGCAGGTGTGGAGGTGGTAGCCGATGGGGTAGGTGTGGTTGTCACGGCCGGAGTGGGTGACGTGGTTGCCGTGGTGGTGGGGGTGGAGGGAGTTGTGGTCGTAACGACGGGGGTCGGGGTCGTGGTCACCACGGGGGTAGGTGTGGTGGTTGTGACCGTCGGGGTCGGAGTCGTTGTCACAGCCGGGGTAGGAGTCGTGGTCGTGTTGCCTTCGGTGGAGCCGCCACCGTCAGCAGTGATCACAGCCTTACCGTTAAGGACAACTCCGTTCACCGAGGCGTTGTTCTTGAAGGTTGCGGACTTTCCGACCATAGCCGGGTTCTTAATCTTGGTGTTGTAGGAGATCGAGTACACCGCATTTCCGGTGCCCTTGGGCCACGTGGCGGTGAAGCCGGTGCCATCCGCCTTCTTCGTCACGGTGAAGACACCGCCGTTGATAGCGTCGCCATTGGACACAGAGGTTGACTCGCCCAGCGGGAAATCATCACCGTTTGCCCAAACGGACATTGAAGGCTCGTTAGCCAGCGTGTAGCCGCCGTTGTCATCTTGGAAGATGTCCTCGACGGTAATGGTGCTCACAGAGATTCCTGATTCGATGACGTTGATCGACCAGTTGATCAGCGAGGCGTCGTCACTGTCGACGGTGCCACCCTTGTTGTGCTTGGTGGTCTTTCCGAGATTGGTATCACCGATGCCGGTGCCATCGCCGGGGAGGGGAACTGAGACTGCCTTGCCGTCAATGGTGAAGGTGACCGCAGCTGCATTGGTCTTTGCTGCAGCACTCATCTTCGCCCAGCCGGATCCGGTGGTGATCTGGTGAGTATTCGCGTAATCGGTGAAAGTACAGGTGATGATTGCTCCGGGTTGAGGTGCGGGAGCCGAACACTTGACCGCAACTGCACCGTCGGGAGCCGTCATGTCGAACTCAAGCTTCGTGCCGGTTGCTGCGAAGGTATTGAGTTCTGCGGGAGCTTGGATGGTGAAGGTGTCACCTTCACGGATGTTCTTGCCGGTTCCATCGATGGTGAAGTCAACCTGCATCATGGTGCCAATGCCGAGCTTTGTAGAAGCACTGACACCGGAAAGGCGGACATCTTTAACGATGTCGTTGATGGTTGCTGCCTGGGAAGCGCCTGCCTGAGAAACAACGATGTAGGCCAATGCGAGGAAGCAAGAGAGGAGCATTGCGAGCCCCGAAACTGCTGATCCCGCAGCCTTTTTTACGCGTGTGAACACCTTAAAATCTCCTGAAATATCTGTGTGGGATATCTAAATATTAGTGAGTTTTGGTGCGGGGATTCAAGTGCGTATCGCTTTTGGGTATGGAAGCCCTTCTTCCCCTCTATGTTTTTGGGAAGGTGGGAGGGCGACTAAGTCGCATGCCGCTGCGCTTTGTAAGGGGTGTTTTCGGGTTGTTGAAGAAGAAACGTTACATAGCTCACATTGTTGACAAGATGGCAACGTGGAAAAGTTAGCGCGCAGTACTTGGTGTGAAATGGGTAAAGCAAAACCCCCGCGCTGCGGGGGTTTTATCTGGTGGCTCCGACCGGCGTCGATCCGGTGACCTTTCGATTTTCAGTCGAACGCT